>Ga0247820_10000156_pt1 | contig 33615 bp, 27 predicted proteins | sample 13C_Glucose_Day1_2_FD_192480 | JGI IMG/M metagenome (GOLD analysis project Ga0247820, IMG submission 192480) | Soil microbial communities from agricultural site in Penn Yan, New York, United States - 13C_Glucose_Day14 | ecosystem: Environmental > Terrestrial > Soil > Agricultural land | place...
ATCGCACAATGGCGTGTCCAGTGTGCACAACTCCTGGTTGCGCGCGCACATCAGGTTGGCCTGGCCGAGGGTTTGCCTCCATGGTTCGCCACGGCCGACCAACCGCTCGCGCAGGTCGCGCAGGCTGGCCAGCGCGGGCTCCCATTGCAGCGTCTCGCCCTCACTGCCGAGCAGTTCGCGATAGCGGGCGAAGTAGTTCACCCGGATCATGGCGCCACCTCAGCCTGGTACAGGCCCGAGCGCCCGCCGGACTTGCGCAGCAGGCGCAGCCAGTCGATCTGCATGCTGCGGTCGACCGCCTTGCACATGTCGTACAGGGTCAGGGCCGCCACGCTGGCGGCGGTCAGGGCCTCCATCTCGACACCGGTCGCGCCGTCAAGCGCGCAGGTGGCGATGATCCGCACTGAGTCCGGGGCCACGGCCTTGAGTTCGACACTCACTGCAGTCAGCAGCAGCGGGTGGCACAGCGGAATCAGCTCGTGGGTACGCTTGGCGGCCATGATCCCGGCGATCCGCGACACTGCGAAGACATCGCCCTTGGGGTGGCCGCCGGTGCAGATCAGCGCCAGGGTTTCCGGTTTCATCCGTACCCAGGCTTCGGCCATCGCTTCGCGACGGGTGTCGGGCTTGTTGCTGACATCGACCATGTGCGCGTGGCCACGGTTGTCCAGATGGGTCAGGGGGCTGGGGGACTCGGGTGTGTCGTTCATGTCAGCTCCAGGGGCATGGGGGTGGGCTGCTGTTGTGGGCAGAGCAACATGCGGGCTTCGGCGAAGCATTGCTGGGCCAGGGCCGAGCACGGTTCGCTGCGACGCAGCAGCAGGCCGACCGGGGCGTGGATGCTGGCATCGGCGATCGGCAGGATATGGATGTGTTCGCTCAGGCCTTCAAGGCCGTGGTCCAGCGGCATGATCGCGCAGCACAAGCCGGCGCAGACGCCTTGCACCAGCTGGTAGGTGGAATCGCTGTCGAGAATGGACATCGGGTGCAGGCCACGGCTGCGAAAGCTCAGGTCGATCGACTGGCGGTAGTGCATGCCCTGGGACAGCAGCCCCAGAGGGAGGTCGGCGATGGCTTCCCAGGTCAGGCTCGGGCTGTCGAAAGCGAACTGCCGGGTGTCGTACAACAGGCCCATGCGCGTGGCGCCCAGTTCGATCACGTCGAAGTGATTGCGATTGATCTGGTCGAGGTAGCAGATGCCCAGGTCCAGCTGGTTGCGGCTCAGGCCGTCGGTCACCTGTTCCGAACTCAGCGACGACAGCTGCACCTGCAGTTGCGGGTAGTGGCTGATCAGAGGCTTGAGCAGGTCCATCAGATTGAAGCCGGACAGCGGCACCATACCGATGCGCAGGCTGCCGACAATGCGCCCACGGCAGTTGGCAGCCTCGGCCTGCAGGCCATCGTAGGCGGCCAGCAGGGTGCGGGTCCAGGCGAGGATGCGCTCGCCAGCCTCGGTGAAGCCCTCGAAACGCTGGCCGCGGTTGACCAGCATCAGGCCCAGTTCATCTTCCAGGTTGCGCAGGCGCATGGACAGGGTCGGCTGGGTGATATGGCACAAGGCAGCGGCCTGACCGAAATGCCGGGTCTGGTCCAGGGCAATCAGGAACTTGAGTTGTTTGATATCCATGGGGCGCCTTGCCGATTGGGTTTGAAAATACGAAATCATCGAGGCATGGCACTTGAACAGGTGAACGCGGCCAGGCTTCAAGGCAGCGAAAAGTAAAGTGAAGTTTGAATATCGTCCAATGGGAAATAACGAAGAAGTGATAGAGCGTGCTGATGAAGAAGTGCGATAGAGGCCGCTTATTATGTATTGGGTATTATCGATTGGACACGTTATCGGCGGCGCTCTAGTTTCTCGGGCGTATTGTCGAATTATCAGAGTGCCAGAATATGAGTGCCAAACCCGATGCCGTGTTCGTTCCGCTGAATATTGCCGTACTGACGGTCAGCGATACCCGTACGTTCGAGACCGATACCTCCGGCGAGCTGCTGGCCAGCCGCGCGGTGGACATGGGTCATCGTCTGGTGGCCAGGGCGTTGCTCAAGGACGACCTGTACAAGATCCGCGCCCAGGTGGCCGGCTGGATCGCCGATGAAGGCGTGCAGGTGGTGTTGATCACCGGTGGCACCGGCTTTACCGGGCGCGACAGCACCCCGGAGGCGGTCAGTTGCCTGCTGGACAAGCACATTGATGGCTTCGGCGAGTTGTTCCGCGCCCTGTCGATCCTCGATATAGGCACCTCCACTGTGCAAAGCCGCGCCCTGGCAGGCCTGGCCAACGGCACCCTGGTGTGCTGCCTGCCGGGCTCCACCGGTGCCTGCCGCACCGCCTGGGAGGGCATCCTGGTCGAGCAACTGGACGCCCGGCATCGCCCTTGCAACTTCGTGCCTCACCTGAAGGTGGCCAACCTGTGCGGGTCGCGCTCGTGAGCGCATTGATGGCGGTCGACGAAGCGTTGCGCCAGCTCTTGGCATTGGCCAGGGCGACGCCGTTGACGGTGTGCGAGCAGGTCTCGCTGCGCCACGCCGACGGGCGCGTGCTGGCCGAGGATCTGCGCGCCGCTATCGACTTGCCACCTTGGGCCAACAGCGCCATGGATGGCTACGCCATGCGCCTTGAAGACCTGGCGGCCCAACCGTTGCCGGTGTCGCAGACCGTGTTCGCCGGCCAGGCCCCTGGCCCGCTGCAAGCGGGCAGCTGCGCACGGGTGTTTACCGGGGCACCCGTTCCGGCAGGGGCCGACTGTGTGCAGTTGCAGGAGAACTGCATGCTCGATGGGCAGGGGCGGGTGAGCTCGCTGACCGCGCTGCGACGCGGCGACAATATCCGCCCGCAAGGCAACGAGATTCGTGCCGGCGCGCCGTTGCTGGCGGCCGGCACGGTACTGGACCCGATTGCCCTCGGAGTACTGGCTTCGCAAGGCATTACCCAGGTGCCGGTATTGCGCCGACCCAGGGTGGCGCTGTTGTCCAGTGGTGATGAGCTGGCCGGTGAGGGCACGAGCCTCGGCCCGGGGCAGATCTTCGATAGCAACCGCGTGGTGCTGGCTGCGCTGCTCGAGCGCCTGGGGTGCGAAGTGATCGACCTGGGCCGTGTGCCTGATGATCCTGCGCTGCTGCGTGCGGCCCTGACCGGGGTTGCAGATGTCGAGCTGATCATCAGTAGCGCCGGGGTGTCGGTGGGCGATGCCGACTGCATCGGTGCGCTGTTGCGCGAGGCTGGCGAGGTGAAGCTGTGGAAGCTGGCGATCAAGCCGGGCAAGCCGTTCACCTTTGGGCATGTCGGCAGCGTACCGTTGCTGGGGTTGCCGGGCAACCCAGGGTCGGCGCTGGTCACGTTCCTGCTGTTGGCACGGCCCTATCTGCTGGCGCGCATGGGTGTTGCACGGGTAGAGCCGATGCGTGTGCCGGTGGTGGCGGGGTTCGCCTGGCCCAAGGCAGGCAAGCGTCAGGAGTATCTGCGGGTGCGGCTCGATGGCGGGCGGGCGCGGTTGCTGGAGAACCAGAGTTCGGCAACCTTGCTCAGCGCGGCGCAGGCCGACGGATTGCTGGAGGTGCCGGCGGGCGAGACGTTCCAGGCGGGGGATGTGCTCGATTTCATCGCGTTCGATGGTGTTTTCTAGAGGAGATGATCGGAGGTCGGGGCCGCGCAGCGACCCCGGCAATCTGGCGCGAAACACAACGGCACCAGACCTTCACAGATCAAAGCAACGGCAACGTATAGCTGACAATCAGGCGATTCTCATCCTGATCCCGTTGCGCCGCATACCCTGCCACCGCCCCTGCTGGCAACCCACTACGCAGGCTGGCATTCTTCCATGTCAGCCCAAGCCCCTTGAACGGCCCGGAAGGCGTGACATAGCTGAGCGCGATATCTCGCTCCCATTCGCTGCGGTCAACGTGGGCCGTGTCGATCGAGTCCCCCTTCAGATACAGCACGCTGAAGTTCAGCCCCGGCACCCCGGCCGCCGCGAAGTCGTAGGTGTAGCGCGCCAGCCAGGTCCGCTCTCCGGCCCGGTTGAACTTGAGCAACTGCGCATCGGTTACCAGGTAGGTGCTGGTGCCCTCGCCATCCCCACGGTTGAGGTAAGGGAAGTCGCTATCGCCGGTCAGCACCTGATACCCCGCACCCAGGCTGTGGCCACTCAGGCTGTAGGTGAACATGCCGCTGTACACCCGGTTGTCCACCTCGCCCTTGGTTACGTTGCCACCGTAGTAACCGCTGCTCAGGTAGTTGTTCCGGCGGCCGGCAACGCTGGCGTTCTTGCCGTCGCTGTCGCTGAGGAACACCCGCAGGTCGGTCTTCAGGCTGCCAGGCCCCAGTGGCAGGTTGTGCACCAGGCCGAAGAAGTGCTGCTGGTAGAAGTCGTCCAGCTCGCCGTAGTAGTACTGCAGCAGCAATTGCTTGCTGGCCTTGTAATCGGCGCCGGCGAAGTAGAAGTGGTTGCTGTCGCGGCTCTTGGCGCCGCTGCCGTTGGCCCCGGCGATGCTCAGGGCGCGCAGGTCGGTGGAGTTGCGCCCGCGGGTGTGCTCCAGCTGGCCGGCGGTCAAGGTGAGGTTGCTGATGTCGTTGGAGGTCAGCTGGGCGCCTTCATAGGTCAGCGGCAGCAGACGGGCGTCGTTGGACACCACCACCGGCAGCTTGGGCTGCAGAGTGCCGTAGCGCAGCTCGCTACCGGCAATGCGCATCTTTGCCGTCAGGCCCAGGCTGCTGAATGTGCCGACCGCCGAGCCATCGTGCTCCAGCGGGAAAATCGTACCGGGCTGCCGTTCGACGTTGGCCTTGCCGGCCTTGCCGCCGCCATCCAGGCGAACCCCCAGAAGCCCCAGGGCGTCGACGCCGAAGCCCACCGCTCCCTGGGTGTAGCCCGAGGTGTAGTTGAGCATGAAGCCCTGGCCCCATTCGTTCTGCTTGCTCGGTGCGGCGGTGCCGTTGCGGTTGTCGGTGTCGATGTAGAAGTTGCGCAAGGTCAGGCTGGCCTTGCTGTCTTCAAGGAAGCCGCCGGCATGGGCGCAAAAGGGCGCGAACCCGGCCAGGGCGGCCAAGGACATGGCCACGGACAGAGGGGTGCGTTGCATGGATGCTGCTCCGTTGTTGTGATGGCGTGACGCGCACGCGAAAGCCACCGACCAGTGGTGCTGGCCGGGGCTGGCGGGGTAGTCGGGGGTCAGCTGAGGATGTGGTCTACCGGCTGCAGCGCCGGCGGCAGCTCGGTGCAGCCCAGGGCGCTGAGCACGTCGCGCTCGATGATGCGTACGATGGCGTCCAGGGGCAGGTCGTTCTCGTCGCGGCCGAAAGGGTCTTCCAGTTCGTCGCTGATGGCGTCCAGGCCGAAGAAGGTGTAGCTGACGATGGCGGTGAACAGTGGCGCCAGCCAGCCCAGTGGCTCGGCCATGGCGAACGGCAACAGCACGCAGAACATGTAGATGGTGCGGTGCAGTAGCAGGGTATAGGGGAAGGGCAGCGGCGTGCCCTTGATCCGTTCGCAGGTGGCCTGGGCTTCCGTCAGGCCCTTCAGGTGCTGCTCCAGGGTCACGTAGCGCCATTCGCTGATCTGCTGGTACTGCGCCAGGCGCGAGATGCGCGCCCCGAGCGACTGGAGGATACCGTCGCCAAGGTTGTGTGGGGGCAGACTGGCGGCGTCGCTGACCCAGGGGGCCGCGGCCTTGAATTCGTCCTCGCCTCGCAGCCGTGCACCGAGTGCGTGGGCGTAGCCACACAGCCCTCGCAGCAACTGGCGGCGCTGATCGGGGTTGGCTATCACGCTGCTGGCGCGAATGAACGAGCGGATCTCGATGACTACCTGGCCCCAGGCCTTGCGGCCCTCCCACCAGCGGTCGTAGCAGGCATTGTTGCGAAAGCTCATGAAGATCGACAGCGAAATGCCCAGCAGGGTGAAGGGTGTAGCGTTGACCTTCGAGTAGAAGGCCGGGTGCAGGGTCTCGACCAGCACGATCAGCGAGGCCAGCATGCTGACCATCAGGGTGCGCCGGGCGATCCGCCGGGCAATCGAACCCTTGAGGGTGATCAGCACGTTCAGCAGGTTGGGTTTGGCATGGACGATCATGGAAGTACCTGCGGGATCATGAAACGGCAGTATTCGAAGTTCAGCGCGGCAGCAGCCTAAGAACTGCAGGTAACAGCGTCCAATCATATTTAGTGACCAGTTGATCGGTGTTCTCTATCACGACCGAGTGATAGAGAACACTGATGAAGTCTTAATTACTTTTGATTTGACGATAGTGCGTCGCAAAAATAGCCTGCACGGGTCAGCAGTATCGAAGTTGATTGTTCAAGTAACGTAAAACTTCGAACGTATTAATTTGCCTGTCGCGATCAAGGGTGACCCTGATGAACGAAGAAGAACATATCAAGAGTTACAATGGACCGGCTGCCGGCTGGGGTGCGCTGATGGGCGTGACCAAGGCCTGGCTGGGCAGTGAAAACGCCGTCAAGAACATCCGTGCGATGCTCAAGACCAACCAGAACAGCGGTTTCGACTGCCCGGGCTGTGCCTGGGGCGAGTCGCCCGAGAACGGGATGGTCAAGTTCTGCGAAAACGGCGCCAAGGCGGTGAACTGGGAGGCCACCGGTCGCTCGGTCGACCCAGGCTTCTTCGCCCGTTACAGCGTCAGCGCCTTGCTCGAGCAAAGCGATTACTGGCTCGAGTATCAGGGCCGGCTGACCCACCCCATGCGTTACGACGCCGCCACCGACCACTACGTGGAAATCAGCTGGGATGAGGCCTTTGCACTCATCGGCAAACACCTGAACAGCCTCGAATCGCCCGATCAGGCCGACTTCTACACATCGGGCCGCGCCAGCAACGAGGCGGCCTACCTGTACCAGCTGTTCGTGCGCACCTTCGGCACCAACAACTTCCCCGACTGCTCGAACATGTGCCACGAGGCCAGCGGCCTGGGCATGTCCAGCACCCTGGGCGTGGGCAAGGGCACCGTGGTGTTCCATGACCTCGAGGAAGCCGACGCGATCTTCGTCATCGGTCAGAACCCCGGCACCAACCACCCGCGCATGCTCGAACCACTGCGAGAGGCGGTGGAGCGCGGCGCCCAGGTGGTGTGCTTCAACCCGCTGAAGGAGCGTGGCCTCGAGCGCTTCCAGCACCCGCAGCACCCGTTCGAGATGCTCAGCAACGGCTCCGAACCGACCAACACAGCCTACTTCCGCCCGGCCCTGGGCGGTGACATGGCGGTACTGCGCGGCATGGCCAAGTTCCTCCTGCAGTGGGAGCGCGAGGCCCAGGCCAACGGCATGCCGCCGGTGTTCGACCATGCCTTCATCAAGGCCCATACCGACGGTATGGAAGCCTACCTGGCGCAAGTCGATGCCACCTCGTGGGAGCACATCGTCGAGCAGTCGGGCCTGAGCAAGGCAGAGATCGAGCTGGCGGCGCGCATGTACCGCAAGGCCGAACGGGTGATCGTGTGCTGGGCCATGGGCGTGACCCAGCACCGGCATTCGGTGCCGACCGTGCAGGAAATCGTCAACCTGCAACTGCTGCGCGGCAACGTCGGCCGCCCGGGCGCCGGCCTGTCGCCAGTGCGAGGCCACAGCAACGTGCAGGGCGACCGTACCATGGGCATCGACGAAAAACCGCCGACCTGGCTGCTCGACAACCTGCAACGCCGTTTCGGCATTGATGTGCCACGTGGTCATGGGCACAACGCAGTGCTGGCGATCCAGGCCATGGAAGAGCACCGCACCAAGGTGTTCATCGCCTTGGGCGGCAACTTCGCCCAGGCCACGCCGGACACCCCGCGGACCCATGCGGCGCTACGCAACTGCGAGCTGACCGTGCACATCTCCACCAAGCTCAACCGTTCGCACCTGGTCACTGGCCGTGACGCGCTGATCCTGCCGTGCCTGGGCCGCACCGAGATCGACGTTCAGGCTGAAGGCCCGCAAGGCGTCACCGTTGAAGACACCTTCAGCATGGTGCATATCTCCCACGGCCAGCTGAAGCCGCGCTCGCCGTTGCTGCGTTCGGAGCCTGCGATCATCGCCGGCATGGCCAAGGCCACCCTGGGTGACCGGCCCATCGACTGGGAGTGGGTGGTGGCCGATTACGCGCGCATCCGCGACCTGATCGCTGACACCATCCCCGGCTTTACCGACTTCAATGCACGCCTGCAACATCCGGGTGGCTTCTACCTGGGCAATGCCGCAGCCGAGCGTGAGTGGAACACCGTCAGCGGCAAAGCGCAGTTCACCGCCACCCAGTTGCCGGCACAGTTGGTCAACGAAGCGGTGCTGGCCCGTGGCGACAAGCCTGACCTGATCCTGCAGACCCTGCGTTCGCACGATCAGTACAACACGACCCTGTACGGCCTGGACGACCGCTACCGGGGCGTATTCGGCCTGCGTGAAGTGGTTTTCGCCAACGAGGCCGACATCCGCCGGTTGGGCTTCGCGCCCGGTGACAAGGTGGACATGGTGTCGCTGTGGGAGGACGGCCTGGAGCGACGGGTCAGCGGCTTCATTCTGGTGGCCTACGACATTCCCGCAGGCCAGGCGGCCGCCTACTACCCGGAGACCAACCCGCTGGTCCCTCTGGAGAGCTACGGCGACGAGACCTTCACGCCCACGTCGAAGTTCGTCGCCATACGCCTTGAGCGCGCACAGCCGGATGCATTGATCCACGCCGTCGCCGAATAACCCTCAAGTTCCTTCATCTATCGACTGCAGGCCCATGGGCGTGCGGCACCCTCGTGGCTGCCGCCCGGGCAGGGGCCTGCCTGTCCACAAGGATATTGTCATGTCGAATCTGAGTGCACTGGACCTGGCGCGCCTGCAGTTCGCCTTCACGGTCTCGTTCCACATCATTTTCCCGGCCATCACCATCGGCCTGGCCAGCTTCCTGGCCGTGCTCGAAGGCTGCTGGCTGAAAACCGGCAATTCGGTCTACAAGGACCTCTACAAATTCTGGTCGAAGATCTTTGCCGTCAACTTCGGCATGGGCGTGGTCTCTGGCCTGGTGATGGCCTACGAGTTCGGCACCAACTGGGCGCGTTTCTCCGACTTCGCCGGCAGCGTGACCGGCCCGTTGCTCACCTACGAGGTACTGACCGCGTTCTTCCTCGAAGCGGGCTTCCTGGGCGTGATGCTGTTCGGCTGGGGCCGGGTAGGGCGCAAGCTGCACTTCTTCGCCACCATCATGGTAGCCATAGGCACGCTGATCTCGATGTTCTGGATCCTCTCTTCGAACAGCTGGATGCAGACGCCACAGGGCATCGAAATCGTCGATGGCCGCGTGGTGCCGCTGGACTGGTTCAAGGTCGTCTTCAACCCGTCGTTCCCGTATCGCCTGGCGCACATGGCGCTGGCCGCGTTCCTGTCCACTGCGTTCTTCGTCGGTGCTTCGGCTGCCTGGCACCTGCTGCGTGGACGCAACACCCCGCAGGTGCGCAAGATGCTGTCGATGGCCATGTGGATGGTACTGATCGCGACGCCCGTGCAGGTGGTGGTCGGTGACGCCCACGGCCTGAACACCCTGGAACACCAGCCGGCGAAGATCGCCGCCATCGAGGGACACTGGGAGAACAAGCCGGGCGAGGCCTCGCCACTGGTGCTGTTCGGCCTGCCGGACATGGCTGCGGAAACCACGCGCTACAGCATCGAGGTGCCATACCTGGGCAGCCTGATCCTGACCCACAGCCTGGACAAGCAGATCCCGGCCCTGAAGAGCTTCGCCAAGGAAGACCGCCCCAACTCGACGATCATCTTCTGGAGCTTCCGGGTCATGGCCGGGCTGGGCATGCTGATGCTGGCTTGTGCGCTGTTGGCCCTGGTCCTGCGCCGCAACGCTGCGCTGTACCGCAACCGTGCCTTCCTCTGGTTCGCCCTGCTGATGGGGCCGTCGGGGCTGATCGCCCTGCTGGCCGGCTGGTTCACCACCGAAGTGGGCCGTCAGCCCTGGGTGGTCTACGGCATGCTGCGCACCACCGATGCCGCGTCCAACCACAGCGCCCTGCAGATGAGCATGACCCTGGCGGCGTTCGTGCTCATCTACTTCTCGGTGTTCACCGTGGGGATCGGCTACATGATGCGCCTGGTGCGCAAGGGGCCGACCTCGCACGAGGAACTGCCGCCCCCCCACCAACCGGAATCGCTGGCCACCGCGCGTCGCCCGCTGTCCATCGCCGACTGAGAAGGAGCAGGTAAATGGCAATTCAAGGTATCGACCTTTCGGTCATTTGGGGCGTGATCATCGCCTTCGGCCTGATGATGTACGTGATCATGGACGGTTTCGACCTGGGGCTGGGGATTCTCTTCCCACTGATCGGCGACTCCAGTGATCGTGACGTGATGATGAACACCGTGGCGCCTGTGTGGGACGGAAACGAAACCTGGGCGGTGCTCGGTGCGGCGGCGTTGTACGGCGCCTTCCCGTTGGCTTACTCGGTGATCCTCGAAGCCCTGTACCTGCCACTGGTACTGGTGCTGGCGGGCCTGATCTTCCGGGGCGTGGCGTTCGAGTTCCGCTTCAAGGCCCACCCGAGCAAGCGTCACCTGTGGGACAAGGCGTTCATCGGTGGTTCGGTTCTGGCGACCTTCTTCCAGGGCGTGGCCATCGGCACCTACATTTCCGGCATCCCGGTGGTGGACCGTCAGTTCGCCGGAACCGGGTGGGACTGGCTGGCGCCGTTCCCGCTGTTCTGCGGTGTCGGGCTGCTGCTGACCTATGCGCTGCTGGGCAGCACCTGGCTACTGATCAAGACCGACGGCATGCTCGAATCGCGCATGCGTCACTACAGCCGGCCACTGACCTACCTGCTGGCAATGGTGATCGTGGTGATCTGCGCCTGGACCGCCTGGCTGCATGACGACATCGCCCAGCGCTGGTTCGGCGCCAGCCACTGGCTGCGTTCGGCGCTGATCGCGGTGCTGGCGGTGGTGGCCGTGGTGGTGATCCAGAAGGCCCTGCGCAAGCGTCACTCGCACCTGCCGTTCATTGCCGTGGTGGGGCTGGTATTCCTCGGTTACCTGGGCCTGGCGATCAGCATCTGGCCGAACATCGTGCCGCCCAGCGTCACCCTGTGGCAGGCTGCCGCGCCGCTGACCAGCCAGTTGTTCGCTCTGATCGGCGCGCTGTTCATCATCCCGATCATTCTGGGCTACACCTTCTGGAGCTACCACGTATTCCGCGGCAAGGTGCAGGCAGGGGATGCCTATCACTAGGGTTTGTATGAAAAGTCGCCGAGCGGCGATCAGGCAAGGCGAAAACAGGCGAGGAAGCGGAGTTTACAGGTTGTAAATGAGCATTCCGAGCCTGTTTTCAACGCAGCATGATCGTCGCGCAGGCACTTTTCGTACAAAGCCTAGCAGTCGAGCGGTGAAGCACGCTGATGCAGGGGCATATCACCTGCACCAGCGTGCCTGGTTGCGATGCTTCTGTTATTCGGCTCATTGAATGCGCCGCAATTTTCCGAACTTTCAACACTGCATAAAGGACAGCGTTTCTATGGATGATCACGAAATTGAACCCCAGGCCGTCGACAGTGCGATTACCCGCAGCGCAATCTTCCTGGTGGCGACATTCAACCCGGGCGATGACAGCCGCGACCGTGTGCGTGCCCTGTGCGCCGACCTTGGCGGCCTGGTTCGCTCGGTCGGCAAACGGGTGCCGAGCGGCAACCTGTCTTGTGTCATCGGTTTCGGCGCGGCGGTCTGGGACGGCCTGTTCGGTGCCCCGCGCCCGGCCGGCCTGCATGCTTTCCGTGAGTTCGGCAGTGGCGAGCGCAAGGCCGTCGCCACGCCGGGCGACATCCTCCTGCACATACGCGCCGAGCACATGGACCTGTGTTTCGAACTGGCCGCGCTGGTGGTCAAGCGCCTTGGGCAGGCGGTGACGGTGGTCGATGAAGTGCAGGGCTTCCGCTACTTCGACATGCGCAGCATCATCGGCTTCGTCGATGGCACGGAAAACCCCGGGCCGCGGGAAGTGGCCAGGTTCACCTTGGTCGGCGATGAGGATCCGCACTTCAGTGGCGGCAGCTATGTGCTGGTACAGAAGTACCTGCACGACATGAACGGCTGGGAAGCGTTATCCACCGTGCAGCAGGAGCACATTATCGGCCGGACCAAACTTTCCGATATCGAACTGGACGCCTCGGTCAAACCCAGTTGTTCGCACAGTTCGCTGACGACACTGGAAGAAGGCGGCCAGGAGATCAAGATCCTGCGCGACAACATGCCCTTCGGCCGCCCCGGGGCCGGCGAGTTCGGCACATACTTCATCGGATATGCCCGTTCGCCGGCGCCGATCGAGCAGATGCTGGAAAACATGTTCGTCGGCAAGCCACCAGGCAATTACGACCGCTTGCTGGACTTCAGCCGGGCAATGACCGGAGGGCTGTTCTTCGTGCCTGCGGTGGATTACCTGGAGGGGCTTGGCGAATGACTGTCGTCCGAGAACGGCGATTGTGGGCAGCTGTCGAGTTGGTGCAGGGTGGATTTCAGTGTTCTTCCACGGTGGATGCTTCCAGGTGCTGGGCTAACTGGTCCCTTTCTGAAACAAATCCCGAACCACCTCCCTCATCCAGCGATTCCCGCTGTCTTGCTGGTACCGCGCGTGCCAATGCTGCTTGACCGTGAAACCTTCCACTGCAAACGGGCAATCGTGCACCTGCAGACCATGCATGTCTGCAAGTGTCTGCCCGATGTGCCGTGGCAGCGTTGCCACCAGGTCGGTCGACCCGACAATCATCCCCAACCCTAGAAATGCCGGCAGCTCCAGCATGATCCTGCGTTCGATGCCGGCCCGCGCCAAACCAGCCTCCAGTAACTTTTGCCCGGTCCCGGCACTGATCTGTACATGCCCCTCGGCCTGGTAGCGCGCCACGCTCATGCCTTGGCCCAAACGAGGGTGTTGTGGGTTGCTCAGGCAGACCCAGTCCTGTTCGAACAACACTTGCTGATACATCCCCGCACCCAGCCAAGGCACAAAGCCGATGGCCAGGTCCGCCTCGCCGGACTCCAGCGCGCTTTCGGTGTTGCCATCTATGCGCGCCGCCTCCAGGCGAATACCCGGCGCATGGGTACGCAGGTGGTTGAGGATGCTGGGCAGCAGGGTGATATGGCTGGCATCACTGACGCACAGGCGAAAGCGACGCTGGGCCGTGGCCGGAACGAATTGCGGCTCCCAGGTAGTCAGGCGCCGCAGCGATTCCAGTACCTCGCGGCATGGCCCGATCAACTGGTCTGCCCGCGGGGTAGGGGCCATGCCCCCGGGGGTGCGCACGAACAGCGGGTCGTTCAGTTCTTCACGCAAGCGCCCCAACCAGATACTCACGGTAGGTTGACTCTGGCCGAGCTGTTCAGCGCTACGGGTCACGCTACGGCAGTGATAAAGCACATCGAACAGCTGCAGCAGCTTGGGATCAGGCAAGGCATCGAGCGTGCTCATTATTGCGAAACTCAATAAGTGTATTGAGACCATTGTATAGCCGAAATAAGCCTCGCTGCATAAGGTGGTCGCAAACCACAGGAGGTCAGCGATTTGAAAATCTGCATTCTGGGCGCCGGCGCCCTGGGTTGCGCCATTGGTGCGGCCTTGAGCGAGGCGGGGCACGAAACCTGGCTGTTGAATCGTGGCCAGGCGCATGTCGAGGCGATGAATTTGCGCGGGCTGCGGGTACAGGATGAACGCGGCGAGCGGCAGGTCCGGGTGAAGGCGGCTTGCGACGCGGCAACCGTGGGCGTGGCCGACCTGGTAGTGGTGCTGGTCAAGTCGTTCCACACCAGCGAGGCGATTGCCGGTGCCAAGGCGCTGATCGGGCCGCAGACGCTGGTGCTATCGCTGCAGAACGGTCTTGGCCACGAAGACATCCTGGCCGAGGCCGTGGGGCGTGAGCGGGTATTGGCCGGCAAGACCTACGTCGGTGGCGTGCTGCTGGCGCCGGGTTCGATCCGTGCCGGCGTGGCAGGCAAACACACCTTCATCGGCGAGCTCGACGGCCAACGGACCTCGCGTGTGCAGGCCATCGCCGAGGCTTTCAATGGCGCCGGGCTCGCCACCACGGTCAGCGACAACATTCTCGGCACCATGTGGGACAAGCTGCTGGTCAACGTGGCGACAGGCGCGCTCAGCGGCATCACCATGCTCAGTTATGGCCAACTGTACAGCGAGCCGCGGCTGGAAAGCACCGCCAAGGCAGCGGTCAGCGAAGCCATCGCCGTCGCCGAGCGGGCCGGCATCCGCCTGAGCCTCACCAGCCCGGACGCTGCGTGGTGCCTGGCAGCTGAAGGCCTGCCGGCAAGCTTCCGTACCTCGATGCTGCAGAGCCTGGAAAAGGGCTCGGTCACCGAGATCGATTTCATCAACGGCTCCGTCGTGCGCTGGGGCCAGCGCCACGGCGTCGCTACGCCGGTCAACGCGACCCTGGTTGCCTGCATCAAGGGTATCGAGCGCGCCATGGCCGATCAGCAGAAGGGAAGTAATCCATGAGCCAGCCGAAAGCCTACCTTGAACACGTTGCGTTCTGGGTGCGGGACATCCAGTGGCACATCCGCTTTTTCAGCGAGGTGTGCGGCATGACCATGCGCGAGATGCAAGGTGACGCCGAGCAGCCTGCGCAGTACTGGACCCTCGGTGGCCTGCAGTTCATCCACCAGCCGGACTTTGCCGGCCCGGAAGGGCGCATGGCACACCTGGGCATCATGTGCGAGGACCTCGAAGCCGCGTTGGCCGCCGCACAGCGTTTCGGCGTCAGCGAAATGCCTCAGGGCCGCAACTGGCTGCGCCTGCCTGACGGCCTGGCGGTCGAGTTCATTCAGGCATTGCCGGCGAAATGCGTCGCCCAGGCACTGGCCATCGATCCACGTGCAGAGGTGGTGGCATGAGCGTGGTGGAAAAATACTGGGACGATGCCTGCGAAGGCGATGAATGCATCAGCCCCACCTACACCGTTACCCGCGAACGCATCCTGGCCTACGCCGAACTCACCGGTGACCACACCCCGGTGCATGTCGACGAGGCGTACGCCAACGCGAGCCACTTCGGCTGCCTGGTTGCCCATGGCCTGTTCGGCCTGTCGATCGCCGACGGCCTGAAGACCCAGTGCGAATACCGCTTTGTACCGGGCATGTCGCTGGGCTGGACCTGGGACTTCGTGCTGCCAATCAAGGTCGACGATGTGCTGCACGTGCGCATGCGCGTGGGGGCGATGCGCCCGAGCAACAGCCGACCGGGCTGGGGCATCGTGGTCTTGCCGTCGGAGCTGATCAACCAGCATGGCGAAGTCGTGCAGCGTGGCGAGCACCGGCTGATGGTGCCGAGGAGAGTGCAGGCATGAGCCAGGCATTGCCATTGGCGGGTATTCGCGTCATCGACTATAGCCACTTCCTGGCCGGGCCCTATGTGGGCCGTTGCCTGGCAGCACTGGGCGCCGAGGTGATCAAGGTCGAACGGCCGGGCAGCGGCGATGCCGGCCGCCAGCACGCGTTTACCCTTGATGAACAGCAGAGCGGTTACTTCCTGCAGCTGAACATGGGCAAGCAGGGCGTCAGCGTGAACATGAAGGACCCGCGTGGCAAAGCGTTCATGCAGCGCCTTACCGACTCGGCCGATGTGTTCATCGAAAACTATCGCCCCGGCGCCCTGGACAAGCTGGGCCTGGGCTATGCCGAGCTGTCAGCGCGCAACCCGCGTCTGGTGTACTGCTCCATCTCCGCCTACGGCCATACCGGCCCGGATGCCCACCGCGCCGGCTTCGGGCTGATCGCCGAGGCCAAGAGCGGGATCATGCAGATGGTCGGCGTGCCGGGCGAAGCGCCGCCGTTGCTGCGCATTTCCCTGGGCGACATGTACACCGGCATCCATGCCGTGGCGGCGATCAACGCGGCGCTGCTGGGCAGAGTGAACAGCGGCCGGGGCCAGCACATCGACATGGCCCTTTACGACACGCTGGTGTCGATGCATGAGTACGCGGTGCAGTGCTACACCTTGTCCGACGGCACCGTCCTGCCCGAGCAGACCGGCCATGACATGCCCACCTCCACCCTGTACGGCGTGTTTCGTGCGGCTGATGGCGACCTGGTAATCGCCGCCCAGGTCGACGACGCCTGGAAGCGCTTTGCCGCGATGCTCGAAGCCAACGGTGGCCCGCCCGGGTTCGGCAGCGACAGCCGCTACCACTGCCTCAATGGCCGCAACGCCCACCGCCAGGCGATCCTGGCCGTGGTGCGTGACTGGGTCGGTGCGCGCCGGGTAGCCGATATCCTGCAATTGCTCGATGACATCGACATCCCCAGCGCCAAGGTGCAGCGCATCGACGAGGTTGTGGCTGACCCGCAGATCCAGGCGCGCAACATGGTCATCGAGCAGCAGCACCCGCGCTACGGTACCTTGCGCCTGCCCAACCTGCCGTTCCGCTTTTCCGAGTGCGACACCACGATCCACCAAGTGGCCCCGGACCTTGGTCAGCACAATGCCGAAGTGGCCGCCGGCCTAGGTTTCAGCCCTGAAGAAATCACCGCCATGCAGGCAGACGGTGTGCTGTTCACCCATGGAGATGCACGATGAGCGACCGCTATGCAGTGATCGGCCGACCGATCAACCACACCAAGTCCCCGTTGATTCATGGCCTGTTCGCCCAGGCCAGTGGCCAGTGCCTGGAGTACGGCGCCATCGAGGGCGAGCTCGAGGGCTTCGAGGCCCAGGTGCTGAACTTTCGCAACGATGGCGGGTTGGGCATGAACATCACCGCGCCGTTCAAGCTGCGCGCCTTCGAGCTGGCTGACCAGCGCAGCGAGCGCGCACAGCTGGCGCGGGCGGCCAATGCATTGAAGTTCGAGAATGGCCGTATCTTTGCCGAGAACTTCGACGGCATCGGCTTGCTGCGGGATATCGAGGAAAACCTCGGTGAACCGCTGGGCAACCGTCGGGTACTGTTGCTCGGGGCCGGTGGCGCGGTGCGTGGTGCATTGCTGCCGTTCCTGGAGGCGGGGCCGAGCGAGCTGGTGCTTGCCAACCGTGACATGGCCAAGGCGCTCAGCCTGCGCAACGAACTGAACCACCCAAGGCTGCGCATCAGCCGTTATGAGGAGCTGGAGGGACAGTCCTTCGACATCGTGGTCAATGCCACTTCCGCGAGCCTCACCGGCGAGCTGCCGCCGCTACCTGAAGGTGTGCTGGGCGAGACGCGGCTGGCTTACGAGCTGGCGTATGGCAAAGGCCTGACGCCGTTCCTGCGCATGGCCAAGGCGCAGGGTGTGGGTCGCCTGGCCGACGGTGTCGGCATGCTGGTCGAGCAGGCGGCGGAGGCTTTCGCCTGGTGGCGCGGGGTGCGGCCTGAAACCCGTGCCATGATCGATCGCCTGACCATTCCACTGGAGTAGGATCCCGCTCCTATGGAACTCCACATAACTCCTTGATTTAGCAGGGACCCTGTGGGAGCGGGTTTACCCTGGTGCCAGTCAGTTGAGCGATTTGGGGCCGCTTTGCGGCCCATCGCCGGCAAGCCGGGCTCCCACAGGTACGGCGCAGACCTCAAGATTTTCGCGGTCCCTGTGGGAGCCCGGCTTGCCGGCGATGGGCTGCGCAGCAGCCCCAATGACGCTGACTGACTAGCATTCAGGCGCGGCGTCAGGCGCAGGAACTGGATGCTGTTGCACACATCGCTTGCATAGCTGTAGGTAGTGTCGTGGCGAATGGACAGTTTCATACGACCTCGCTACGGGCCTGTTGATTTTGCACAGTTTCAGTTTAATGTAGAGGTACAAACATATTGTGTTGAGTACTCTACATGAACCGCTGGTCGCTACTGATCCTCGGATTGCCGACGGCCAATGCCACCGAGCGCATGCGTGCCTGGAGAAGCCTGAAGGCCTCCGGAGCCGCAGTGCTGAGGGATGGTGTTTACCTGCTGCCCGAACAATGTGCGGGTCGGGAAGTTTTCGAGGCAGTCGAGCGTGACGTGCTGGCTATCAACGGCACCGCATTTCTCCTGTCGCTGCCTGAGCGTGAAGAGCGCTTCAGCAGGCTGTTCGACAGGAGCGACGAGTACGCCAGCCTGATGGAAGATATTGCAGGCTGCAGGGCCGAGCTGGCGCCAGAGAATGCGCTGCAGACCGCACGGCAGGTGCGCAAGCTCAGAAAGGCCTTCAGCCAGTTGGCGGCGACCGATTTTTTCCCGGGCGTGCCCAAGGCACAAGCCGATGCGGCGCTGCAAGAGCTCGAAGCCGCGATTGGCCGCGCACTGTCTTCCGATGAGCCGAGTGCCCACGACGAGGCGATCACCCGACTGGAACGCAACGACTACCAGGGGCGCCTTTGGGCCACCCGCAAGCGCCCATGGGTGGATCGGCTGGCATGTGCCTGGTTGATTCGTCGCTTCATCGATGCCGACGCTCGATTCATCTGGCTGGACAGGCCTGAAGACTGCCCGGGCGATGCGCTGGGCTTCGATTTTGATGGGGCCAGGTTCAGCCATGTCGGCCAGCGGGTGTCCTTCGAAACCCTCATCGAGAGCTTTGCCCTACAGCAGCCGGGCCTGGCACGCTTGGCCGCGGTCATTCACTACCTGGATGTGGGAGGCAACCAGCCCTCGGAAGCACCAGGTATCGAACGTGTCCTCGCGGGCTTGAGACAAAGCATTGGCGATGACGATCAACTGACAACGGTCGCCGGGGGCATCTTCGATGGCCTTCTGACGGCTTTCGCGAGTGAGGAAGCGCAAAATGGTTGATAGCACCTCTGCAGTGGGCGAACAGCCACCATCGCAAGCGGTTCAGCGGCCGATCGGACTGTTCGAAGCATTCCTGTTCTGGCTCAAGCTGGGCTTCATCAGTTTTGGTGGGCCCGCCGGGCAGATCTCGATCATGCACCAGGAACTGGTCGAGCGCCGGCGCTGGATCAGCGAGAAGCGGTTCCTGCACGCGCTGAACTACTGCATGTTGTTGCCAGGCCCCGAGGCACAGCAACTGGCCACCTACATCGGTTGGCTCATGCACCGCTCCTGGGGTGGGGTGATTGCCGGCGTATTGTTCGTATTGCCCTCGCTGTTCATCCTGATTGGCTTGTCCTGGGTCTACATCGCCTTTGGCGAGGTCCCGGTGGTGGCGGGGGTCTTCTACGGCATCAAGCCTGCAGTCACGGCCATTGTCGTCCACGCGGCTCACCGGATCGGCTCGCGCGCGCTGAAGAACGGCTGGCTGTGGGCAATGGCCGCAGCGTCGTTCGTGGCCATCTTCGCCCTCAATGTGCCGTTCCCGTTGATCGTGCTGGTTGCCGGTATCGCAGGCTATGTGGGCGGTCGCTTCGCCCCCGGCAAATTCGTGATCGGTGGTGGTCATGGGGCTGCCAGGAACAGCTACGGCCCGGCCCTGATCGACGACGACACACCAACGCCTGAGCATGCGCGTTTTCGGGTGGGGCATTTGCTGCGTCTGGTGCTGATCGGCGCCGTATTGTGGACCTTGCCCATGGGGCTGCTGACACTGACGTTTGGCTGGGCCGGCACCCTGACGCAAATGGGCTGGTTCTTCACCAAGGCCGCACTTTTGACCTTCGGTGGCGCCTACGCCGTCCTGCCCTATGTGTATCAGGGCGCCGTCGGGCATTACGGCTGGCTGTCACCCACTCAGATGATCGATGGCCTTGCCTTGGGAGAAACCACGCCAGGACCATTGATCATGGTGGTGGCTTTCGTCGGCTTCGTCGGTGGCTACGTGCATCCGATGTTCGGTGAGCAAAACCCGTTCCTGGCCGGTGCAGTCGCGGCCAGCCTCGTCACCTGGTTCACCTTCCTGCCGTCGTTCCTGTTCATCCTCGCCGGTGGCCCGTTGGTGGAGTCGACCCACAACGAGATGAAGTTCACCGCACCGCTGACGGGGATCACGGCCGCGGTCGTGGGGGTGATCCTGAATCTCGCCATGTTCTTCGGCTATCACGTGCTCTGGCCAAAGGGTTTCAGTGGGGCGTTCGACTGGCCTTCGGCGTTGATCGCCATTGCTGCCGCAGTGGCCCTGTTCCGTTTCAAGCGTGGCGTGATCCAGGTACTGATCAGCTGCGCCTTGGCCGGCGTGGCGGTCCATATGTTGCGTGGTTGATACCGGTTGCCGGCCGACATCGTCGGCCGGCTTGTCACGAATCAGAAGGTATAGGTCACCCGCCCGAAGTAATACCCGCCGGTAAAGCCATAGGGCGAGTACACCCCGTATCCCTTGACCATGGTCTTGCTGCTCGGTGCCTGGCGCTCGGGGTAGATATCGAACAGGTTGCGCGCCCCGATCGCCAGCTCCAGGTCCTTGGTCAACTGGTAGCCTGCATCCAGGTCGGTGATCCAGCGCGCCTTGTACTCGCGGTCCAGCGAACGGTCGTTGGCGGCATTCGCCTCGCGCCAGGATCCGTAGCGGGTCAGCCCCAGGTTGACCCGGTAGCGGTCCAGGCGCCAGTTGCCGCCAAGGATCAGCTTGGTGTGCGGTTGTACCTCGGTCAGCAGGTTGCGCGCCTGGCGATTCATCAGCTCGTAGGGCGTGCCAAGGATGTTCACGCTCTGCTTGTAGTCGAGGATCTCGGTGTCGTTCCAGTTGAAGGCCGCCGTCCACTTCACCGTCCCTGCACCGCCCAGGTCCTGGTCGTAGCTGCCCACCAGGTCCAGGCCCTTGGTGCGGGTATCGGCGCCGTTGGTGAAGTACTGGCCGCCCGAGGTCGAGTCGATACCGTTGGCGAGCAGGGCCTGGGTGACCTCGGGGCCGAGCAGGGTACCGGTGAGGGTGATGCGGTCGCGCACGTTGATCAGGTAGGCATCGGCAGTGAAGGCCAGGCGCTCGCCGGGCTGCCAGGCCAGCCCCAGGCTGTAGTTGGTGGACTTTTCCGGTTTCAGTGGTTCGGCGCCCAGCGCCTTGGCGGCGGCCGAATCCACCGGCAGCACGCCATAGTTGATCGACTGGTACACGCCGTCGACCACGCCGTAGGTGGTGGAGCGGGCGCTGAACAGGTTGTTGGCCAAGGACGGCGCGCGGAAGCCGTTGCTCACCGTCGCCCGCACGGCCAGTTCGGGGGTCAGCTCGTAGCGGGTGGTCAGCTTGCCGCTGCGGGTGGCCCCGATATTGCGATCATAGTGCTCGTAGCGCAGGGCAGCACCCCAGTACCACTGCGGCAGCGGGTTGAAACCCACGTCCAGGTAACCGGCGTAGCTGTTGCGGCTGGCACTGGCGGCCTCGGCGGGGGAGATGCCGTTGGTGACCTGGGCACCGGAGGCGGCGCAATTGCCGGGCGCCTTGCAGTAGCCGCCGTCGGCCCAGCTGGCCCAGTCGCCAGCCTGCACCTGGTAGGTATCGCGGCGCTGTTCCAGGCCCCAAGAGAAGTCCAGTGGCTTGGTCAGCCCAACCTCGAAGCTGCGGTGCAGGTCGAGGTTGCTGGTCAGTTGCGAGCTGACCCAGGTGCCGGATTCGAAATGGTTGGGCGTGGCCTCGCCCAGTGACGGGTTCTGGTTGTTCCAGGTGCCCTGTTCGGCCTCGTTGCGCCCGTAGGTACTGGACAGGTCCCAGTCCCATTCGCCGGCCAGGCCCCTGGCGCCAAACGCCGCCTGGTAGTCGTATTCCTCGATGTACCAGGTGGGCGTGTAGCCCGAGGGGCGCCCGTTGGGCCCGGTGGTGATGGTGTTGACGATGGTCGGCAGGCGGAAGTTCTGGCCCTGCTCGGCCTTGCGGTACGACCAGGTGCTGAACGAGTAGAGCGTCAGGTCGTCCTGCAGCGGCAGTTCGGCGTTGTAGCCCAGGGTCAGAAGGTTGATCTTCGGCGTGCCATAGCCGCCGTAGGTAACCTTGCCGGCGCGGTCCAGGGCTTCGGCCTGGCTGTAGCCATTGGCGCTGGCCTTGTTGTCGTCGTTCTGGCTGCGGGCGTCCAGTGCCAGTTGGACGATGCCGTCGCGGCCGATCTCGAAGCCCTTGTTCAGGCTTTGCTGCACGGTCTGCTTCTTGCCGTCGTAGCCCTGGCCTGCGGTGGTCACGGCAGTGCCGCTGGCGTCGGCCTTGAGGATCACGTTGATCACCCCGGCGATGGCGTCGGAGCCGTATTGGGCGGCCGCACCATCACGCAGCACCTCGACATGGTCGATGGCACTGATGGGAATCAGGTCGAGGTCGGCGGGGGCAGCGCCGGCGTTGATGCCGCTGATGTTGAGCGTAGCGCTGGTATGGCGGCGCTTGCCGTTGACCAGCACCAGCACCTGGGCGGCGTTTAGGCCGCGCAGGTTAGGGGCGCGGGCCATGCCGCTGGCGTCCCAGCCGGTCTTTTCCGGCAAGGTCAGCGACGGCACGCTGGCGCTGAGGGCTTCCATCAGGCCGGGCTTGCCGGTTTCCTGCAACTGCTTGGCGCTGATCACGTCGATGGGCACCGGGCTGCTGGTTACGGTGCGTTTCTCGCTGCCACGGTTGCCGGTGACGATCACCGTGCCCAGGGCCTGGGCGGCGGGTTCCTCGGCCAGGCTGGGTGCGTTGTGCAGCCCGGCGGCCAGGGCCACGCCGAAAAAAGAGGCAGTTTTAAAAGCTGGCTTCATGCACGCAGTTCCTTGTCTGGCATGGCTGGCGCACTTACGGCGCCTTGGCCGCGATCGCGTCGATTTCCACCAGCGCGCCCGGCAATGGCAGGGCCACCACCTGGATGGCGGTGCGGGTCGGTGTACGGGGTTGCTCGGCGGTGGCGAAGAACTCGGTGTAGGCCGCCTGCAGCCCGGCGAAGTCGAGGGCGCCGCCGTTGGCCGGGTCGCCTACCAGGAACACCCGCAACTGGACGATGTCGCCAAGGTCCAGGCCCTGGCTGCGCAGCGCCGTGCGCAGCTTGTTCAGCACCGAGCGGGCCTGGGTTTCGGTGTTGCCCAGCGCCGCAACGCTACCCTTGGGCGCCTTTGGGTCGGCCACGTCCGGCAGGGTGCCGCTGATGAAGGTCAGCTGGCTGCCGGCCGGTACCGTGACCAGTTGCGAGATAGGGAAGTTCGAGCCGGGTGGCGCGACGCGCTTGATGCCGTCGGCGTGGGCGTTGAGGGTGAGCGACATGAGTACTCCGGCAATCAGAAGAAGACGAGGCATGGGGGCGGTTCCTTGCAGGTCAGGCGGCAACGCCGCGGGTAGTCTGGCTGGCGTGTTTGGCAATCAGGCCGACCACCCGGCGGGCGGACTCGGCGGCACTGTTCTGCCAGATGCCCACGCCGCCATGGGCCAGGGCGTCGCTGGCCAGCCAGGTACGCCCCTGGGGCTGGTTGAGCAGGTCGTAGCCGGGCTGGGCGACTTCGTCATGGACGATCCACGGCGCTTCGCTGAAGGGGATCTTCGACCAGTTCACCACCACCGGCCTGGCCAGCTTGTGGCTGTGGCCCGGGTGCAGCGATTCCACCGCCTGGCGCGAGGAGGCGACCTGGGCCTGCAGCGGTTTGGCGGCAAACTGCTGGGCCACCGCGCCCGTGTTGTAGGTGGCGACCAGCACACCCTGGGCGCTGTTGAGGTGATCGCTGGGGTACCACAGGGTGCGGGCTTCGTGGTTGATGTAGCTGAGCCCGCCATAGATCTGGAAGTCGGTTTCCCAGAAACGCGGCGACTGCCAGGCCACCTTGTTGGCCTTGTCGCCTTCGGCGCTGGCGATGGCCTGCCTGAAGGCCTTGTCGAAGTTGTTCGGCAGCTTGGCCAGCAGCGGCAGGGGCAGGGTGACGATGGCGTAGTCGGCCTGTTCGACGTGCTGCTGGCCGCTCTTGCGGTCGCGCCAGACCACCTTGGCACCGTTGTCACCGGTGTCCACCCCCAGCACCTCGGCGCCCAGGCGCACGCTGTCCTTGACCTGGCGATAGAACGCCTTGGGAATCTGGTCCATGCCACCGACCGGCTGGAACATGGTCGAGGAGAACTCGGGGATTTCGTCGAACACCAGCGGCAGTAGCAGGTTGCTGTCCAGCAGCTGGTCCAGCGGCACCGGCTGGCGCTGGATCGGGGTCTGGTCGCCGGCGCCGGCGAAGCGGGTGTAGCCGGCGCGTACCGAACCGCGGTACTGCTGCTGGCTGTCGAGGTCGCCGTAGACCTTGAGGAAGTCCAGCAAGGCCTTGCGCTGGCTGCTGTCGAGCTCGGCATCGAGGGAGTTGCGGCTGACACTGCGCGCCAGCAGTTCGCTGAAGTGCCCGCGGGTGTCGTTGACTGCCTGGCGCAGCAGCAGCGGTGGGCGAGCCAGGTCTGGTTGGGCCAGGGCGTTGCGGCTGCTGTTGACCAGCACCTGCAGCTCCACGCCCAGCTCACGGCAGTAGCCGAGGATCGTCAGGTGATGGCTGGGCAGGCGCGCGGCGCCGGCGTTGAAGAAGTGGCCCGGGTCGAACTCGACGGTTTGCGAACTGCCTTCGTTGTGCTCGACGCGGTCGCCCTGGCGCAAGGTCCAGACCCGGCCACCGACCCGCTCGCGGGCCTCCAGCACGGTGACCGAAAAGCCGGCCTTGCGCAGCTCGTAGGCGGATACCAGGCCGGAAATACCAGCCCCGACAATCACCACGCGCTTGCCGTTGCCGCCGCTTGCGGCCAGTTGCAGGGGTTGGAAGGTGGCAGCCAGGGCATTCTGCCCCAGCGCGCCCAGGGCTGCCGAATAGCCGCCGATGGCGGCGAGGCGGGTGATCAGGTCTCTACGGGACAATCCCATGTCGCATGCTCCGAGAAGGTTGGGTTCGGATGTGCGCAACGGGCGGATCGAAGGGAGGGACCCGACGGCGGCTGGCACAAATCCATTTGCCTCCGCCATGTTGGGGTCGGTTTACAGAACCTAATGGACTTTCACGGTGCTGTGAAAGGCTTTTTCGTTCTATGTTAATTATGTTTATTACTGATAAAGCTCATTAGTAGAAATGCGTAATACTGATGTTGAAGCGGGTGCATCGAGGCGTCGAACCGCCGCGAAGCCCGCTCTCATAGAACTGCACATAACTCATTGAATTAGCAGGGACCCTGTGGGAGCGGCTTTAGCCGCGAACACCGGCGCAGCCGGTGCCATGCACAGTGTTGGATTCTTCGCGGCTAAAGCCGCTCCCACAGGGTAAGAGGATCGCTTGCGAATTCAGTTATCTGTGCGACAGCGCGGCCCAAAGGGCTGGGGCGACGAGTCCTGTGCAGTTCCGTGAGCGCGAGCTTGTCCGCGAAAGGGCCTGCACAGGCGGCAGGGCCTATGCAGAACGCGTACTGCGTCCTGCCTCACGCTGGGCCACCAGCGCGCGGACCCGCGGAATCAGCTCCTGCCCGTACTCCACGGCATCGCGCAACTGCTCGAAGCCACGGAACAGGAAGGTGGTCACACCCAGTTCGTAGTAGGCCAGCGCCGCCTCGGCCACCTGCTCGGGCGTGCCCACCAGTGAGGTGGAATTGCCGGCCCCGCCGCCCAAAGCTGCGATTTCGGTCCACAGCCGGGTATCGTGCACCTTGCGCTGGCCGGCCAGCTGTACCAGGCGCTCGGAGCCGACATTGCTCTTGCCGAAATTCTTCTCGCGGCGGTTGCCCTGGCGGATGCCGATGCGCTGCCTGGCATCGGCCAGGATGCGTTCGGCCCGCGCCCAGGCCTCTTCCTCGGTGGCCCCCAGGATCGGCCGCAGCGACAGGCTGAAGCGGATGTGATTCTCCCGCCCGTGGCGGGCCGCGGCCTTGCGCACCTGGGCAATGCGCTCGCGCACCTGCTCCAGTGGCTCCCCCCACATCATGTACACATCGGCGTGTTTCGCCGCGACCTCCACCGCCGCGTCCGAAGCGCCGGAGAAGTACACCGGCAGCTTGCCCACCGGCTTGACCAGGGTCAGGTTGTCTTCCACCCGGTAATGCTCGCCGTGGTGGTCGAACGGTGTGGTCTGCGTCCAGGTGTTGCGTAGTACCTGCAGGTATTCGTCGGTGCGGGCGTAGCGGGCATCCTTGTCGAGGAAGTCGCCGTCGCGCTGCAGGTCGCCGCTGTCGCCGCCGGTAATCACGTTGATCGAGGCGCGGCCGCGGCTGAGCTGGTCGAGGGTAGCGAACTGGCGGGCGGCGAAGGTTGGCGCCTGGAAGCCGGGGCGGTGCGCCACCAGCAGGCCGATGCGCTCGGTCAGCGCGGCTACGTAGCTGGCCAGGATCATCGAGTCCGGCGCGCTGGTGTTGACTGCCAGCAGGGCCTTGTCGAAGCCGGCGTATTCCTGGGCCTGGGCGAAGGCCTTGATGAAATTAAGGTCGACCAGCGGGCCGCGCGGGGCCTGTGATTCGCTGCTTTCCTGGGGGCCGATGAGGCCGATGAATTCTAGGCTCATGCAATGGAACTCCTTTTCGTGTGGGGCGGGTTCAGGCGGCTGCGATCTGCCCGCGGCGCAGCGTGTTGCGGTTGGTCGGAACGCTCAGGCCAAAGCTGTCGCGCAAGGTGCTGCCGCTGTATTCGCTGCGCACCAGGCCGCGCGCTTGCAGCAGGGGCACCACCAGCTCGGTGAAATACTGCAGGCCATCGGGCAGCAGCGAGTTGATGATGAAGCCGTCGGCGGCGCCGTCTTCGAACCAGTCCTGCAAGGCGTTGGCGACTTGCTCGGGGGTGCCGGTGAAGTCGCGTCTTGGGCGCGAGAAGCGCAAGGCCAGTTGGCGCAGGCTCAGGCTTTCGTCGCGGGCCAGTTGCTTCAACTGGTCGGCGGTGCCCTTGTGGCTGTTGTCGCCAAGGGTGCCCAGGTCGGGGAACGGTGCATCCAGCTCGTGCTGGCTGAAGTCGTAGTCATTGAACGGGCGGCCGAGGGCGACCAGGGCGTCCTCGATGCTCACCAGGTCGACGGCCTGCTGGTAGCGGCGCTCCACCTCTGCTTCGTCGCGGCCGACGATGGGGCGGATGCCCGGCAGGATGAACAGCTGGTCCGGGTCGCGGCCATGGCTTGCGGCGCGTTGCTTCAAATCCTGGTAGTAGGCGCGGGCATCGCTGAACGACTCGGGGTTGACGAAGATCGCATCGGCGTTCTGCGCGGCGAAGTTGCGCCCGTCCTCCGACACGCCGGCCTGGAAGATCAGCGGCTGGCCCTGGGGCGAGCGCTGGATGTTCAGCGGGCCCTTGACCTTGAAGAACTCCCCCTTGTGGCCCAGGGTGTGCAACTTGGCCGGGTCGAAGAATTCGCCGCTCTGCTTGTCGCGGGTGAAGGCGTCGTCTTCCCATGAGTCCCACAGGCCCTTGACCACTTCGACGTGCTCGCGGGCGATGCGATAGCGCACGGCGTGGGGCGGGTGCTGGTCCTTGCCGAAGTTGTCGGCGGTGCCCGACAGCCATGAGGTGACCACGTTCCAGCCGGCGCGGCCGCCGCTGATCAGGTCCAGCGAGGCGAGCTGGCGGGCGACCTGGAACGGTTCGGTATAGCTGACCGTGACCGTGGCCACCAGGCCGATATGGGTGGTGACCGCCGCCAGTGCCGAGAGAATGGTCAGCGGCTCGAAGCGGTTGAGGTAGTGGGGGCTGGAGCGGGCATGTATGTGCAGGCTGTCGGCGATGAAGGCGAAATCGAACTTGGCCGCCTCGGCCAATTGCGCCTGCTGCTTGTAGAAACCGAAGTTGACGCTGGCGTCGGCCAGCGCCTCGGGGTGCCGCCATTCGCCCCAGCCGTGGCCGACACCGTGGATCATTGCGCCGAGATGGATCTGTCTTTTGCTCATGTTCAATACCTCTTGCCAGATAGGCCTCAATGTCTGATCCGCGCGGCACGCCCGTGCCGCACGGCAAAACGGTCAAACCGCCACGGGCAGCACGCTGCGCGAATGCCCGGGTATCGCCTCGATCAGCGCCCGCGTATAGGCGCTGGCCGGCTGGCCGAACACCTGCACCGCCGGCCCTTGCTCGACCACCTGGCCGCGCTGCAGCACCAGCACCTGGTCGGCCATGCTCGCCACCACCGCCAGGTCGTGGGAGACCAGCACATAGGCCATTCCCAGCTCGCGCTGCAGCTCATCCAGCAGGGCGAGGATCTGCGCCTGCACCGACACGTCCAGCGCACTGACCGGCTCGTCGAGCAGCAGCACCTCGGGCTCCAGGGCCAATGCCCGGGCGATCGCCACCCGTTGGCGCTGGCCGCCCGACAGCTCCCGGGGCAGGCGGTCGAGGAAGTGCACCGGCAAGTGCACCCGCGTGATCAGTTCACGGGCCCTGCGCTCCAGGGCCTCGCCCTTGAGCAGGCCGAACGACACCAGCGGTTCGACGATGCTGTCGAACACGGTGAAGCGCGGGTCCAGCGCGGCGAACGGGTTCTGCTGCACCAGCTGGATGCGCCGGCGCAGGGGGCGGAACTGCCGCCAGCTGCAGGCACTGACGTCCACGCCAGCGAACTCCACCCGCCCGTGGCTGGGCTTTTCCAGCCCGAGGGCGATCCGCAGGGCGGTGCTCTTGCCTGAGCCCGACTCGCCGACGATGGCCAGGGTCTGCCCGGCATGCACCTCAAGGTTCAGGTCATGCAGGGCGGTGAAGTGGGCATCCTGCCCGGGCAACGCGAAGTGCTTGCCGACGTTGCTCAGGCGCAGCAGCGCTGCCTGGCCCCTCGGCGCGCCAGGCCTGCGCCGTGGCACGAAGGCCGGCGCGGCGTTGAGCAGGTCGCGGGTGTAGGGCTGCCGTGCGCCCCAGAGGATCTGCCTGGGCGAGGCCTGCTCGACGAGCTCACCCTGTTTCATGACCAGCAGGCGGTCGGCGCGGTCGCAGGCCATGCCCAGGTCATGGGTGATGATCAGCAGCGCGATGCCGCGCTCGGCCACCAGCCGTTGCAGGTGGTCGAGGATGCGCCGCTGCACCGTCACGTCCAGCGCGCTGGTGGGCTCGTCGGCGATGATCAGCCGCGGCTCGCCGGCCAGGGCGATGGCGATCAGCACCCGTTGGCGCATGCCGCCGGAAAGTTCATGGGGATACTGGCGGGCGCGCAGCGCCGGGTCGTCCAGGCCGACCTGGGCCAGCAGTTCCAGCACCTCGGCATCCACCGTCGGGTAGCGTCGGCCGCGAGCCAGCAGCAAGGCCTCGGCAATCTGCCGGCCGATGCGCAGGGTCGGGTTGAGGCTGACCATCGGGTCCTGCGGTACCAGGCCGATGGTGCGCCCGCGCAACTGGCGCCGGGTACGCTCGCTGGCCCGGGCCACATCCACGCCGTCGACCCACAGCTGGCCCTGCTCGATGCGGGCATTGCCCGGCAGCAGGCCGAGCAGGGCGCTGGCCAGGGTCGACTTGCCCGAGCCGGACTCGCCGACGATGGCCAGCGTCTCGCCCTGGGCGAGGCTGAACGATAGCCGGCGCAAGGCCTGGATGGGTTGCCCGGCGAAGGTGTAGCTGACACTCAGGTCGCGGACCTCGATCAGGGGGCGCTGGCTCATCGGGCATGCTCCTCGGCGCTGCGCGCCAGGTGGTTGAGGCTGAACACCACGGCCACCACGAACAGCCCCGGCAGCAGGGAGACCCAAGGGGCGGTGATCAGGAAGTGGCGGCCGTTGGCGATCAGCGTGCCCCATTCCGCCGCCGGCGGCGCCGCGCCGAAGCCGAGGAAGCTCAGCCCGGCGGTGGCCAGGATGGCGGCGCCGAAGTCCAGGGTGGCGAGCACCGCCACCGGGCCCCAGGCGTTGGGCAGCACATGGCGCAGCAGCGTGCGCGCCCAGCTGGCGCCGCCCAGGCGGGCGGCCTCGACATAGGGCAGGGTCTTGATGCGCAGCACTTCGGCGCGGGTGGTGCGGGCAAAGCCCGGGATGATGCCGACGCCCACGGCGACTGCCACCGGCACCGTGCCGAAGCCGATCGCGGTGACGATGGCCAATGCCAGCAGCAGGCCGGGCAGTGCCAGCAACACGTCGATCAGGCGCATCAGCGCCGCGTCGACGCGCCCACCGGCAAAGCCGGCCAGCACGCCCAGGCCGAGGCCACCGAGCAGGGCGATGGCCACCGCCAGCAATGCGGCCAGCACCGACAGGCGCGCGCCATAGACCACGCGGGTATACAGGTCGCGACCCAGCTCGTCGGTGCCGAACCAGTGCACCACGCCGGGGGCGCTGAGCTTGTCGGCGGGCGAGGTGGCGTAGGGGTCGAAGCTGGTCAGCAACTGCGGGGCCAGTGCCGCGAACAGGGCGAACAGCACGATCAATAGCGCCAGGCTGAAGCCGGGCCGGCGCAGTAGCGGGAGCAGGGCCTGCCGGGCGCGCTGCAGGTGCGTGCGCCGCTTCCAGGCGCTGGCAGGATGTGCCACCTCGCCCGTGGGCTGGGTGTCGATCGGGGACAGGGAAAGGTCGATGGTCATCTCAGCTCACCTTGGCCGTGTGGGTGATGCGTGGGTCGAGGTACGGGTAGAGCAGGTCGACGATCAGGTTCACCACCACGAAGGCGGTGGCCGATACCGCGACGATCGCCAGCACCACCGGGATGTCCTGGCGCAGCACGGCCTCCTGGGCCAGGCGGCCGACGCCGTTGCGCGAGAAGATGGTTTCCACCAGCACCGCGCCGGATACCGTATTGCCGACCTGCAGGCCGATCAGGGTCAACAGCGGCAAGGCCGCGTTTCGCAAGCCATGGCGCGCCTGCACCTGGGCCCGGCTCAGGCCCTTGGCGAAGGCGGTAGTGATGTAGGGTTCCTGCCACACGCCCTGGAAGCCACGCTGCAGCACCTGGGCGTACACCGCAGCGCTGGGGATCGCCAAGGTGATCGCCGGCAGCACCAGGCTGGCCAGGCCCTGGCTGCCGGTGGCCGGGAACCAGCCGAGGGCGAAGGCGAATACCTGGATCAGCAGCAGGCCCATCCAGAACACCGGCACCGAGAAACCCAGCGACGGCAGGCGTGCCAGGGCGGTCTTCAGTGGCCGCCATTGCAGGTAGGCGGTCAGGTAGGCCAGGCCGACCCCGGCCAGCAGCGACAGGGCGATGGCCGCGCCGGCCAGGGCCAGGGTCTGCGGCAGGCGCTCGGCCAGCAGCGCAGTGACCGGCCGGCCCAGTGACAACGACTGCCCGAGGTCACCGTGCAGGGCGCGCCACAGCAGGTCGAGGTACTGCTCGAACAACCCCTTGTCCAGCCCGTAGTAGGCACGGGCCTTGGCCAGGTCCTCGGGTGACAGGCCATCGGCCTCCATGCCCGAGGCGCTGAGCATGATCGCCAGGGTGTCGCCCGGTAGCAGGTAGAGGATGAAGTAGGTGATGGTGTAGGCGCCCCACAGCACCAACAGGGCCTGGCCGATGCGGCCGATCAGGTAGCGTTTCATGGCTGGCCGACCTGGATGTCACTGAGCAGCGCGAAGCCTTCTGCAGTCCAGCGGAAGTCCTTGACCCGCGGCGCGGTGGCGGCTTGCCAGACGCGCTCGTACAGCGGGAACGCCGACGCCTCGTCGACCAGCAGGTCCTGCAGCTGGCCGTAGGCCTGGGCCCGTTGCGGGGCGGCGGTGGCGGTGATGCCGCTGTCGAACAGCGCCTGGGCCCTGGCCAGGGTGTGCGGTTCGTAGGTGTTGGTGGCCAACGTGGTGCTGCTTGCCGCCCGCGGGTCGAGGATGGTCTGCAGGATGATCGGGTCGGCGCGGGTCATGTAGGTGGAGGTCAGGTCGTAGTTGCCGGACGCGTTCCCGGCCACCCATTCGGCGCGGGTCAGTACATTGAGCTTGAGGTCGATGCCGACCTTGCGCAGCTGGTCCTGCACCAGCACGTCACCGGCGCTTTCGGCCGGGGTCAGGTTGTAGCGCAGGGTCAGGCGCTGGCCGTTCTTGTGCCGGTAGCCGTCCTCGCCCTTGTGCCAGCCGGCGGCCTCGAGCAGTTGCTCGGCGCCCGTGGGGTCATAGGCGAGCTTGTCGGCCTGGGGCTTGAAGTACGGCGTGGTGACGTCGTAAACGCCACTCACCACCGGGAACGCGGCGTTGTACACGGTATGCGCGTAGCTGGTGCGGTCGATGGCCTTCTGCAGTGCCAGGCGCACCTGGCGGTCGGCCAGCAGGCGGTCGTTGCGGGTGTTGGGGTAGAGGTTGAGCGCCGGGCCCGGCAGCGAGCGGCTCTGGATGGTCGCGCCCTTGGACTGGAACAGCTTCAGGTCGACTTCCGAGAACGGGTTGCGCGGCCACAGGATGTCGGCCTTGCCCTGCAGGAACAGGCCGTTGCGCACGCTTTCCTCGGGGATGTAGCTGATGTCCACGGCATCCAGGTGCGCCGGGCCCTGGTTGTGCATGTTGGCTGATGGCCAGGCGTAGTCGGCACGCTTGACCAGGCGTGCGCCGACCTCCGGGGTGTAGTGCTCGAGGATGAACGGGCCGGTGCCGATGATGTTGCCCAGCGAGCGCGCCTGGGCAGTCAGCTTGTAGGAGGCCGGCGCAAGGATGGCCAGGTTGGTGGTCGAGGTGGCCTGCAGGAAACCGGCGTTGGGTTTGGCCAGGACCAGGCGCACGGTGAAGTCGTCCAGCACCTCGGCGTGGTCGTAGCCAGCCAGGTAGGTAGCACCGAAGGTGGCCGGCAGCTGCGTGGCGAAGGCCTTGTTGCTGTCGAAGGCGGTTTTCACGGCGTGGGCGTCGAAGCGTTCGCCGTTGCTGAAGGTGACGTCCTGGCGCAGCTGGAAGGTGTAGCTCAGGGTATCGGCACTGACCTCCCAGCTTTTTGCCAGCCAGGGGATGATACGGCCGGTTTGCGGGTCCTGGTCGGTCAGGGACTCGGCCACGTTGCGCAGCAGCACGCGGTGCTCCAGCCAGTAGACCTGGAAGGGGTCGACGCTGACCAGGGTGGTGTTGTCGCCCCAGAAGGCGATGTTCAGGGTGTTGCTGGCCGAGGTGTTGTCGGCTGGGGAGCAGGCGGTAAGGGCCAGGGCCAGAGAGCCGATGGCGAACAGGCGGTGCAGTGGGGGCATGGGATGGTCCTTCATTGAATTGGGGTTACCTGTGCCGGCCTCTTCGCGGGTACGGCGCTCCACTCAAGGAAGGTGAAATCCCTGTGGGAGCGGGCATGCCCGCGAAGAGGCCGGTACAGACGACAGCTGCCTTCCAGTCAGTCCTGGTAATCGCGGCCCTCGCGGTCCAGCTGCCGGATCAACGCATCCCAATGCCGCTGGATGCCTTCCCCCTTGCCATCGGAAAACCGCTTCGACTGTTCATGCACCTTGGCAATCGCCGCCTGCGATGCATGCAGCAGCTGGTCATTGCCCCCGGCCTGGGCCGCCACCTGGATGTTGCAGGCCCGCTCCAGCCCATGCAGCTCACGGAACGCGTGCTCGACGCTGATCCCCCCGGTGAGCAACCCGTGGTTGCGCAGGATGAGGATGTTGCTGTCGCCCAGGTTGGCCACCAGCCGCTGCTGTTCGTCCAGGTCCAGGGCCACGCCTTCGTAGTCGTGGTAGACCACCCGGCTGTAGTAGGCCAAGGCGTGCTGGGAGATCGGCAGCAGGCCGTCACGCTGGGCCGATACCGCTGCGCCATCGCGGGTGTGGGTGTGCAGCACGGCCTTCAGGTCGGGGCGGGCGCGGTGGATTGCGCTGTGGATCACGTAGCCGGCCTGGTTGATGCCCAGCCCCAGCGGGTCGTCGATGATGGTGCCGTCGACATCGACCTTGACCAGGTTGGAGGCAGTGATTTCGTCGAACAGCAGGCCGAAGGCGTTGATCAGGAAGTGTTCGTCCGGCCCCGGCACGCGGGCCGAAAAGTGCGTGTAGATGTGGTCGGTCCAGCGGAACAGG
>Ga0247820_10000158_pt1 | contig 33528 bp, 16 predicted proteins | sample 13C_Glucose_Day1_2_FD_192480 | JGI IMG/M metagenome (GOLD analysis project Ga0247820, IMG submission 192480) | Soil microbial communities from agricultural site in Penn Yan, New York, United States - 13C_Glucose_Day14 | ecosystem: Environmental > Terrestrial > Soil > Agricultural land | place...
TTTCAGGTCTGGCGCTTTCGCGGGGCAAGCCCGCTCCTACAGGGGCGCTTCAGGAGACAATATTCTTCATTGACAGGTGCCGCGCATACCAAGGCCGTTGCGGCACCTTGCGCAGCAGGTTTTCGATCTTGTCGTCGGCGCCGAAGGTGATGCGCAAGGCCAGCTTCATGGTCTCCACATCCATCTCCACCGACTTGCCCAGACGCATGCCTGGCTGCGTGCTGCAGCCATGGGTATCCGGGCCCAGCCACGGATCGTCGACCTCCACCCAGCGCCCCGGGGCGAACCACGGCACGCCATTGACTTCCAGACGTCGCACCTGACCGGGGTGGTGGCGCTCATGGGCACGGAACCAGTCGTCGATACGGTCGTCGATCCAGCCATGGAAGCCCCAGAACACTGGGTGCACATGGGATGAGAACGGATCACCGAGGAAGTCGTTCTCAGGCTCGAACCAGCGCGCGGCGAAATCCGCCTGGTCACGGGCGAACGGTACCGGTGCGCCATTGTTGGGGTCGCGCGGCACCGATGCCCAGCACATGTGCAGCCAGTCGTGCAGGTTCATCTCCAGTTCCGAGCCAAAGGCGCCCAGGGTCAGTTTCGACAGGTACACCGGGTCCTGGTACTGCGACTCCCATACCTGGAAATTGCTGCAATAGGTTTCTCCTGCCTTGATCGCCCCCACCCACTGCCCATAGGCGTCATCGCCCGGGGCCTGCCAACCTGGCGGCACGCAGCAGCCATCGTGGTTATCGAAGTAGCGGGCGAAACCTGCCCGATCGAACTCGACGCTCGGCTGCGGCAGCGGGAAGCGCTGCCAGGAAGGCAGGTCCTGCAAGGTGCGCGCATACATCAGCATGTGCCGGTGCATGAACAGGAAATCGATACCGGAGCCATTACGGTGCTTGCGCGGGCCACGGGCGTCGCGCTCACGGTCCCGTGGCCCCGGCTGCCAGCCCAGGCCACGCAGGGCATCCTGCTTTTTCTCCGGCAGCTTGTGCCACTTGTCGCGGGTGGCGTGCCAGAGCTGGTGGAACAGGCGATGTTCAGCGCCGATCACCCACTCGCGCATTTCGGGGGTATACGGCAGACGCTCGCGGGCCTCGGGGAACAGCCGCTTGACCGCGACAAAACGGCTATCGGGCAGCGGCAGGGTCAGTGATCGATCCAGGCGCTGCACGCGGCCGCTCAACGTGCCGCTGCCGGCGTTGGCGAACTCGGCCCAGACCTCGTCGAGGCTGGCCACGCACTCATAACCCGGCCCGCCGTGCTGGTTGACCAGGCGCCAACGCACCTCGGCGCTGCTGGCACCGACCAGGTCACCGAGCACACGGTAGGCAGGCTCCGCGACGCCACGCAGCCCCTCGCCGGTATCGACATATCCGCGCAGGCCACGGCCCTTGGTGGCAACGTCGAGGAACATCTCGACCCCCTGCACGGGCAGGCCGTCCAGGCCACGCTCGGCACCGTCGAAGCGAATCTCCCAAACGCCGCGCAGCTGGTCCGCCAGGACCTGCCCGGCATAGTCGGCCAGCTCCACGCTGGCTTCGCCGGGCGTGACGATATCGTCTTCAGGGTCGTGGGTCAGTTTCTTGTGCGCGTAATAGGCCGCCGTGCCTGTGGCGCCCGCCACAGCCAGGCCAGCGATGAATCCTCGTCGGGAAATTGTCATTGCGCCTCAATCCGTCTTCGCGTGCCGCGACTTCTATCCAAGCTAGGACGTAGGCGGACCGGGGAAATTTAGCCTTCTAATTAACCACCCGGCGCGCTCGTCTGTTGGGTATCTCCCGCTGACAGAGGCATAGCCATGACCTCCCTGCTCGATCGCCTGACCCAACCGGTCAAGGCTACGCCCTACCGGGTCTTCGACCTCGACCTCAAGGCCATCGAACCCTTGAGTCCTTCGCTGAGCCGCTTCATCTTCACCGGCGAGGACGTGGCGCAGATGACCACCCTGGCCCCCGACCAACGCGTCAAGCTGCTATTCCCGACGCCCGCCGGAGCGCCGCCGAGCCTGCCCAAGCACGAGCAATGGCAACAGGCCCGGCGCGAGCTGGCAGCGCAGGACATGCCACCCATGCGCACCTACACCATTCGCGCCCTGCGCCGCGATGCCCTCGAGGTGGATGTGGACTTCGTCCTGCACGGCGTCAATGGCCCGGCCTCGGCCTGGGCCACCCACGCCCGCCCGGGTGACCGCCTGCAGATGGTCGCCCCCAACCTGGCCTACGCCGAAGACCCCGGCGGCTATGAGTGGAAGCCACCGCACAGTGCCCGGCGCATCCTGCTGATCGGTGATGAAACCGCCCTGCCGGCCATCGCCGGCATCCTCGAGCAGTTGGCCGCGAGCGCGCCGGAACTGCTGGTGGAGGCATTCATCGAAGTGCCGCTGGAGGCCGACTGCCTCGACCTGCGCCACAGCCCGGTCACCCGCCTGCACTGGCTGCCGCGCGACCTGCTGCGCAGCGAGCACGGCCAGGGCATGCAGCACGCCGTGCGCGAGCTGGCCAGCCTGCCGGCGGTGCGCGGTGCGTCGACGGTCGAGCTGGAGGACGTGGATATAGACGAGCGTATCCTGTGGGAACAGGCCAGCGGCGAGCATGGCGACTTCCATGCCTGGATCGCCGGGGAATCGGGGACCGTCATGGATATCCGCCGGCATCTGATCAAGGAACGCGGATTGCCGAGGGAAAGCCTGACGCTGATGGGCTACTGGCGTGCCGGACGCACCTTCGACTAGTACCTGCGTCCTGTAGGAGCGGCCTTGCGCCGCGAAAGGGCCGCGTAGCGGCCCCAGGATTTCAGCGTTAATGCAAAGATCGTCGGGGCCGCTTCGCAGCCCTTTCCGGTCGGTCCGACGCCTCGGCAAGGCCGCTCCTACACAGGGTTTGCGTCCGGCCTGGGAGTCTCAGCCAGCCAATACCGCCGCCGCGACGGCCTCGGCAAACCTTGCCGCCACCTCATCGACCTGCTCGGCACTGATGATCAGCGGCGGCAGGAAGCGCACCACCGCTCCGTGACGACCGCCCAGCTCGAGGATCAGGCCACGACGCAGGCATTCACGCTGCACCTTCGGCGCCAGCTTGCGGCAGGCCGGCGGATGGCCCTGGACGTCGTGCTTGCCCGCCGGATCCACCAGCTCCACCCCCAGCATCAAGCCACGGCCACGGATGTCGCCGAGCTGCGGATAGTCCTGCTGCAACCGTTGCAGGTGCCCCCGCAGGCGCTGGCCCATGGCCTCGGCGTGCTCGCACAGGCGGTGCTCCACCAGGTACTTCATCACCGCGGAGCCTGCGGCCATGGCCATCTGGTTGCCACGGAAGGTGCCGGCATGGGCGCCCGGCGACCATTGGTCGAGCCAGTCGCGGTAGACCATCACCGCCAGTGGCAGGCTGCCGCCGATGGCCTTGGACAGGGTGACCACGTCGGGCACGATACCGGCGTGCTCGAAGGCGAACATCTTGCCGGTGCGGGCGAAGCCGCTCTGGATCTCGTCGACGATCAGCGCCACCCCGGCCTGCTCGGTGATCCGACGCAGCCCGCGCAGCCATTCGATATCGGCGGGAATCACGCCGCCTTCGCCCTGCACCACCTCGACGATCACCGCCGCCGGCAGCGCCACGCCGGCCTCCGGATCGCACAGCAGGTTTTCCAGGTAGTGCAGGTTGGCGCGCACGCCCGCCTCGCCACCGAGGCCGAACGGGCAGCGGTAGTCATAGGGATACGGCAGGAACTGCACGCCATTGTTCAGCAGCGCGCCGAGCGGTTTTTTCGGCCCCAGGCTGCCCATCAGGCTCAGCGCGCCCTGGGTCATGCCATGGTAGGCCCCCTGGAACGCCAGCACGGTGCTGCGCCCGGTGACCGTGCGCACCAGTTTGAGCGCCGCTTCGACCGCGTCGGTACCGGTCGGGCCGCAGAACTGGATCTTCGCCTCCCCGCGCAAACCTTCAGGCAGCAGACCGAACAGGTCCTGGACGAACTGATCCTTGACCGGCGTGGTCAGGTCCAGGGTGTGCAGCGGCAACTCATCGGCCAGCACGCGCTGGATCGCGTCGATCACCACCGGATGGTTGTGCCCCAGGGCCAGGGTACCAGCGCCGGCCAGGCAGTCGATGAACTGGCGGCCCTCGACGTCCTCGACGTACAGGCCACGGGCGCGTTTGAGCGCCAGGGGGATGCGCCGCGGGTAGCTGCGGGCGTTGGACTCCTGCTGCTGCTGGCGCAACAGCAGGGGCGAATCCTCGAATTCGTACAGGGGGCGCGGCGTGGTGGCCGGCAGCACCTGGGCAAGGCTGGAAGCGGTCGACATCGGAAAATCCCTCGCAAGCAAGCGAATGTGCCCGCCACGCGCCCTGTAACCGGATGTGTGTCGGGTTCTTATCGTTTGAAAAACGCTTCAGCGAGGTGCGGATTTAGCGGTTGTCGTGGGATTTGTTGTGAATGTACGACCTGCATCGCGGGGCAAGCCCGCTCCCACAGACTCATGCGCCAAGCTGCGTGGGAGCGGGCTTGCCCCGCGATGGGTACAACGCCGAACTCAACTCCCCGAACGCGCCGGTACCTGCAGGCTCACCCGCAAACCATCGGCCCGGCTGTCGAATCGCAGGCTGCCAGCGCAGCGCTGGACGATGGCCTGGACGATCGCCAGCCCCAGGCCGCAGCCACCGCTTTGGCCGTTACGCCAGAAACGTTCGGTCAGGTGCTCGAGATCTTCCTGGGCAATCCCCGGTCCATGATCGCGCACCAGGAAGTCCACCTGCCCGTCCTGTGCCTGTACCTCCAGTTCCACGGCGGCATCGCCGCCATGGCGCAGGGCGTTGTCCAGCAGGTTGCGCAGCGCCGCCACCGCCAACGGCGCCGGCATGCTCAGGTAGACCTTGGCCGCCGCCTCGGGCAAACGCAGGTGGATGCGCCGGTTGTCACCGCCGCCGGCGTCCTCGATGGCCTGCCGGGCGACCTGCTCGGCACTGCACTGCACGCCATCGTCGAACGACAGGCTGCCCTCGACCCGCGCCAGCATCAGCAACTGCTCCAGGGTGCGGTGCATGCGGTCGGTGCCCTGCTCGGCGTGCTCCAGCGCTTGTTCGCGCACGGCGCCATCGGTCATCCGCGCCACTTGCAGGTGGGTCTTGATAGCGGTCAGCGGGCTGCGCAGTTCGTGGGCAGCGTCGTCGGTCAGGCGGCGTTCGCGCTCGATGGTCTGGGCGATGCGCAGGAACAGCTGGTTCTGGGTGTCGAGCAGCGGTTGCAGCTCGCTGGGCAAGCCGGCCACCTGCAAGGGCTCGACGCTGTCGGCGCGACGCCTGCGCAAGGCGTCACGCATGCGATTGAGTGGTTCCAGCCCCTTGCCCAGGCCGATCCACAACAGCCCGAGGCTGCCCAGCAAGGCCATCAGCACCGGCGCCGAGGCCGCCAGCAGAATCGACTGATTGAGCGCCTCGCGCTCCTGGTGACGGTCAGCGGTGGTGATGCGCACATCGCCATGGTTGTAGGTGAAGGTACGCCAGGAAGCGCCGTCGATGGTCTGGTCACGGAAGCCGCTGCGCTCGTCGTCCATGGTGCCATCGTGCTTGTGGTTGCTGGCGAGGATTTCGCCGCGCAGCGAGCTGACCTGGCAGGCCATGCCGTCCGGCACGCTGAACTGGTCGGCGGAAAAGTGCGCGTCCTGGCCCTTGGCAGTCAACGGTTGCGGCAACTGGTCGATCAGCCCCGCGACCATGCGCGCCGACGCCACCAGGCGCTGGTCGAGGGAAAACATCATCTGCTGGCGCAGGTCGCGCAGCATCCATGCCGCCGCCAGCACCCAGATGACGATGAACACACTGCCGAGAATCAGTGAAAGGCGAACCCGCAGGCTCATGACGCGCTCTCCTCCGGCGCCTGGGCCGGCCCCAGGCGGTAGCCAAGGCCGCGTACGGTCTCGACGATGCTGTTGCCCAGTTTGCGCCGCAGGTGATGGATATGCACGTTCAGCGCGTTGCTTTCGACCTCGTCGCTGAAACCGTAGACGCAGTCCTTGAGCTGTTCGCTGGACAGCACGCGCCCCGGGTTCTGCAGCAAGGCCTGAAGCAATGCCTGCTCACGGCGCGACAGGTCCACCGCCTGGCCGGCCAGGGTGGCCGCGCAACTGCTGGGGTCGTAGCGCAGCGGGCCGTGCTCGATGACATTCACCGCCCGCCCGGCCACACGACGCAGCAGGGTGTGCAGGCGCGCGGCCAGTTCGCGCAGGTCGAAGGGCTTGAGCAGGTAGTCGTCGGCGCCAGCCTGCAGGCCGTCGACCCGGTCGGTGACCGCGTCGCGTGCAGTGAGCACCAGCACCGGCAGGGTCTCGCCCTGCTGGCGCAGGCGGCGCAGCAGCTTGAGGCCGTCCTCGTCGGGTAGACCCAGGTCGAGGATCATCACGTCGAACTTCGCGGTCCCGAGCATCTGCCGGGCCTGCGAGGCGCTGGCCACCCGGTCCACGGTCAGGCCCTGGGCCGAAAGGCCGGCGCAGATGCCGCTGGCGATCAGGTCGTCGTCCTCGCAGAGCAGAACGTGCATAAGGGATCTCCTGGGTGGGGAAGCTGGCATTGCACAGGGTGGCGATTAAGGGGGGATTATGAACGGGTTTGGAGATGTTCGTCGGGCTGATAGCATCGAGGCGAACAGGGGCCAGACGCAGCCCTTGCTACGCCTGTGAGACCGAGCGCCGCGCGGGCGGCGCTCGGTCTCACAGGCACTACAACGCTCATGGCGAACACCTTTAAAGGCCTGGTCCTAAGACCAACTTAACCTTCAGTTAATAAGCCAAGGCCAGCATGGCCCTCTTCAAAGCTCTGCCAAGGCGTCGACATGCGTGTTCTCCTGCTCTTCCTGACATTCCTGCTCGCCGGCCCTCTCCAGGCCAACCCCTTTGCGGTAAAGCCGGACTTCCTGCCGGTCAACGAGGCCTTCGTCCTGACCCACGACCGCCTGGAAAACGGCCAGATGCGCCTGCATTTCCAGATCAAGGACGGTTACTACCTCTACCAGAAGCGCCTGAAGTTCGACGGCCTGCCTCCCGAGCAGCACCCGTCGCTGCCCCAGGCCGAAAACCACCACGACGAATTCTTCGGCGACAGCGCGGTCTACCGCACCGAGCTTGAGCTATTGCTCCCGGCCAACGCCAGCGGTGAGCTGCGCCTGGGCTGGCAAGGCTGCGCCGACGCCGGCCTGTGCTACCCGCCGCAGACCACGCCAATCGCCCTGGGCGGCAGCGCTGCGCCACCCGCCGCTGCCGACCAGGCCAGCGACCAGGCCCTGGCCGGTACCCTGCAACAGGACAGCCTGGCCTGGAGCCTGCTGGCATTCTTCGGCCTGGGCCTGCTGCTGGCCTTCACCCCGTGCTCGCTGCCGATGCTGCCGATCCTCGCCGGATTGGTCATGGGCAATGGCGCCAGTGCCCGGCGCGGCTGGTGGCTGGCCGGCGTCTATGTGCTGAGCATGGCACTGGTCTACGCCGCCCTCGGCGTGATCGCCGCGCTGCTGGGCGCAAGCCTGCAGGCCTGGCTGCAACAGCCCTGGTTGCTGGGCAGCCTGGCCGGCCTGTTCGTGCTCCTGGCCCTGCCGATGTTCGGCGCCTTCGAACTGCAATTGCCGGCCGCCCTGCGCGACCGCCTGGACCGCGCCGGACAAGGCACCCGTGGCGGCAACCTGTACGGTGCGGCACTGCTGGGCGCCCTGTCGGGCCTGCTGCTGGGCCCGTGCATGACCGCGCCGCTGGCCGGCGCCCTGCTGTTCATCGCCCAGAGCGGCGACGTGCTGCAAGGCGCGCTGGTGCTGTTCACCCTCGGGCTGGGCATGGGCGTGCCCCTGCTGTTGCTGGTGACCCTGGGCAACCGCTACCTGCCACGCCCGGGTGCCTGGATGAACCTGGTCAAGGGCTTGTTCGGCTTCGTGTTCCTGGCCATGGCCCTGTACACCGTGCGTGGCCTGCTGGCGCAAACCCTGGTGCTGGCCCTGGCCGGCGCCTGGCTGATCGCCCTGGGCTGGGCCGCCTGGCCGGCCCTGCAGCGCCTGCCCGCCTTGCGCGCCATTCCCCTGCTCGGCGCCCTGTGGGGTGGCCTGCTGCTGGTGGGCGCCGCGGCAGGGGGCAACGACCTGTGGCAACCCCTGCAGCCCTTCGCCGGCAAGAGCACGGCGGCATCCTCGGCCAACGCCCACGACGCCTTCGTCACCGTGAGCGCGCCGGCCGACCTGCAACGTGAACTCGACGCTGCCAAGGCCCGAGGCCAGTGGGTGCTGGTGGACTACTATGCCGACTGGTGCGTGTCGTGCAAGGTCATGGAAAAGCAGGTGTTCGGCCGTGGCGATGTCCAGGCCAGCCTGGCCGGCGTGCACCTGCTGCGCCTGGATGTGACCGCCGACTCCCCAGCCAGCCGCGAGCTGCTGCAGCGTTACCAGGTGCCAGGCCCGCCCAGCCTGATCTGGATCGGCCCGGAAGGCGACGAGCGCCGCGCCCGCCGCATCACCGGCGAGATCGATGCCGCCGGCTTCCTGCAACACTGGGCCCAGACCAGGAGCCAAGGCTGATGCTGACCGTCACCCTCGGGCCGCTGACCATGGCCCTGAACCACCTGCTGCTGCTCGCGGCGCTGGGCATCGCCAGCCTGATCGGCTGGCGAGTGGCCAGGCGCGGCGGCGAGAACCCGGAGTCGGCGCTGTTCAACCTGTTCCTGCTGGGATTGCTGTTCGCCCGCCTGGGCTTCGTCCTGGCCTACTGGCCGATGTACCGCGACGACCCGCTGCAGGTCATCGACATCCGCGACGGTGGCTTCCTGCTCTGGGGCGGCCTGCTGGGCATCGTCCTCGGCACCCTGTGGCAGGGCTGGCGGCGCCCCGGTCTGCGCCGCCCCCTGGGCTGGGCGTTGTTCAGCGGCGCGCTGTTCTGGGGCCTCGGCAGCCTGGCCAGCCACCTCTACAGCAAGGGTACCGAACTGCCGGACATGAGCCTGCGCGACAACCGTGGCCAGGCGGTGGCCCTGCACAGTTACCGTGGACGGCCGCTGGTGATCAACATCTGGGCCACCTGGTGCCCGCCCTGCCGCCGCGAGATGCCGGTGCTGCAACAGGCCGAGGACGACTACCCCCACGTGACCTTCCTGTTCGTCAACCAGGGAGAAACCCCGGAGAACGTCAGCACCTTCATGGCCACCACCGGCCTGACCCTGTCCCACGTGCTGTTCGACGGCACCGGCGAGCTGGCCCGCAAGGTCGGCTCCATGGCCCTGCCCACCACCCTGTTCTACAACGCCGAAGGGCGGCTGGTCGGCAGCCACCTGGGCGAACTTTCGCGCGCCAGCCTGCGCCACGCCCTGGAACCCTTCGAACGCGCCGATGCGCCCGCCCCACAAGGAAACTGACATGCGACTGAATGCACTGCTGCCCCTGACCCTCACCCTGCTCGCTGCGCCCCCGCTGCACGCCGAAGAGCTACCCAAGGCGATCCAGCAACTGCAGGCCAAGGGCGCCGTGATCAAGGGCAGCTTCGACGCTCCCAACGGCCTGCGTGGCTACGCCGCCGAGTACCACAACAACGGCATCGCCCTGTACCTGACGCCCGACGGCAAGCACGTGCTGGTGGGCAGCCTGTTCGACGAACAAGGCAAGGACCTCAGCGCCGAGCCGCTGGAAAAGCTGGTGTACGCACCGATGAGCAAGGCGGTCTGGGCGAAGATGGAAAACACTGCCTGGATCCAGGACGGCAAGGTGGACGCGCCACGCACTGTCTACCTGTTCAGCGACCCAAACTGCCCCTATTGCAACATGTTCTGGCAGCAGGCCCGGCCCTGGGTCGAGTCGGGCAAGGTCCAGCTGCGTCACATCATGGTCGGCATCATCCGCGAGGACAGCCCGGGCAAGTCCGCCGCGCTGCTCGCCGCCAAGGACCCGGCCAAGGCCTTGCAGGAACATGAGAAGGCCGGCAAGGCCAGCACGCTCAAGGCACTGGACAAGGTGCCGGAGGCGGTTCAGAAGAAGCTCGAGGCGAATCTGGCCCTGATGGAAGAACTGGGCCTGGCCGCCACCCCGGCGATCTTCTATCAGGATGAGCAGGGGCAGTTGCAGAGCCAGCAAGGGGCGCCGCGGCCGGAGATGCTGGGGAGGATACTCGGCAAGCGTTAAACCGCAGTCTATCTGAAGGTGCAACGATAGCCTCTGGCGAATACCCCGACATGGCTGTCGTAACCAACCAGCAGATAGCGCATCAAGCCCAGCGATCCTGATAGGTCGCAGAGCGCTTTGCGTTCGCTTGGGCACTGTACGCAAAGTCATGTCGTAGACACCGCCGCCAGCAAGCCAGCGTGACCATTGCAGCAAAGCTTTCCGCCAGCTTGCAGTAGCGTGTATCCAGGCGGCGGTTCTCCTTCAGCCGACCAAACAGTCGTGGACAAGGAGTTACGGTCGCCAGGCCGGAGCCGTCCTTTTCAGGCTCATTGATACGCCCGCTTCACCCTCGACCTTGATCGTGGTTCAATCCATCAAGGTCTCGGAAAACATAGTGTGTATACGCCGGCAGAAATCTGATTCATCGACACTGTCCGGCAACACCAATACATAGTAAAAAATTCGATTGAAGCGCAAATTGATATCGTAGGGTTCGAAATCCGAATCACCTTCAAACTCGAATAGCGTAGCGATCCCGTTCAACGCTGCTGGCTTTGCCTCAACGCCAAAGCACCCCTCGCCCGTCGCCCCCAGGTTGTAACCTTGCTCAAGGTGGGCCTTCAGCATCCCCTCATCTTTATAGAAAAGAACAAACTCCTCTCCCCGAATGCACTCCTGCTGTGACTGAAACCCCAAACGTGCTGCTTTTTCCATCAATGCCGCGAGCCCCAGTTCCAGCGACGTATCGGTATAGAAGCCATACATGACACCCGACCAATCAGCCATCCCACTGTCTCCTATAGCTTGCATCCGGAAGCACCGTGACTGACATCAGCACGAAGTCTTCTATTAGCGTCCCGGAGCTGAATATCTTCTTGTATGTAGAGCCTTAGATAAGCATTCTGCCGATCCACTTTTTTAACTTTCCCGCTATCAACTTCAAATGAAACAAAATGGGTACTTTTCTCTTTGGTCAGCCCCATTTTACCTCTTACATTGGTGCTCTCCATTTCCTCAGGCGTTAGTGTCGTCACGTAGACACCTTTGGGCTTGCCTTGAATAGCGCCTCGCCCCCTGGCGCCAGGGTCACTTTGATTAATCACGCCTGTCCCCATGATTCCCTTATAACCTTCCTTGCTCGTGTAATGATAAACACGCACCACCTCCAAGCCTAACGGATCGATCCATGACAGAGGATTGGGCGCATATTGATAGAGGTTGATCCCACCCCTCAAGCCTATCGGGTCTTGCTGGGTAAATCGCCCGATATCCGGGTCATAAAATCTGAATGTGTTGTAGTGCAGCCCAGTTTCCCGATCCAGATACTGCCCCTGAAAACGCACATTCTGCCGACTGACCTGCTCCGGCGCATGCCATTCCTCGCAGTTGTTGCCCCATACCTGGTGCTGCCCTTGCCAGGCAGTTATCCCGTGTTCGTCGGTCAGTTGCTCTACCAGGCCGACCAGATTCGAATGGAAGTGGAAAACCTGCTCATGCCCAGGCACCCCATCTACCCTGGCCAGCGGCTCATGTCCCGCCGCGTCTGCGTACAGATAGAGACTCGGTTTGCCGTCCTGAACTTCTCGCAACAGACGCAGGCCTTGCCACTGAAACTCGGTTCGACTGACCGGCGCGTCCAGGTCGTCACGGTAGACTCGTTTGTCGATGCGCCTGCCCAAGGGGTCGTAAGCAAACTCGATCCGTTCGCGAAGCGGCCCACGCCGCTGGCGGATACAGACCAGCCGATGCTCTGCATCGTATTCAAAGCGCTGGAGCAGACGATTGCCGGAGCGCTTCTCCTCGAGCCGACCAAAGCGGTCGTAGCGATAGCGTCTATCTTGGAACACCTTGACCCGGTTGTGCCGTACCCGACCGTTGACCTGATATCCCTCCAGCAGGTTGCCGGCAAGGTCGTAGCCAAAGTGCTCGACCATCGGCTGTTGCTGAGGCAACTGGCGTGACGCGCCATGGATTCGCTCGGTGGGCCCGTAGTCATAACCAATGCGCCCCTGGTAGCTGCCACGCCCACCGGCACCGGCCTGGAAACGACCGACCAGATGCTCAAGCTCCACCCCCAGCCCGCTACCAGCGCGCTGGGTCTGGGTCAGTACCTCGCCGACAAGGTTGTCCGCCGCATCGTACTCATAGTCCTTCTGCAGCAAGGGCATGCGGGTGCGCTCGCCATCCTGATATTCCACAGCCTTGCGCAGCAGGCGCCGCGTACTGTCATAACGGGTTCTGGTAAGCAATGCACCCTGGCTGCGCAAGACCTCGTCGTGTAACGCATCGCGCTCGAAGTCGCTGATCACCCGCCCGTCGAGATTGATCTGGTGCAGATGTCCGCTGCCATAGCACAGGTAGTTGATCCGGCGGGAGTCAGGCAGCGTCAAGGTCTGCAGGTTACCTAGGGGATCATAGGTGTAACCGAGTTGCCCTGGACCCTGGCTTTCGCTCAGCAATCGCCCCATGGCGTCGTAGGTGAAGTCCAACTGCTGGACCTGCCCACTACGGTGAGTGAAATGGATCGCCAGCAGATTGTCAGCAGCATCGTAGCGGTAGGTCGTCTCGCCATCGTCGGTCCGCTTGCACAGCAGACGACCGACCGCATCGTGTTCATGGTGGTGAACCTGTGCAAACACTTCGGGCTCATCCGGGCTGCCCGGCAACACGGGCTCCGCTTCGCGGCATGGATGCACGGTGCGTTGGGTGATCGCATCCAGGGCATCATAAAGCAGACTGAAACCGCCACCATCGAGGTTACGCTGACCAACCAACCGGTCTAGCGCATCCCACTGGAAGCGATAGTGCTCGCCGTTCTCGTTTTCCAACTGCTGCAAGCGGCCGTAGGCATCCCAGTGCAACCGCACAGTGTGCCCCAGTGCATCAGTACGCTGCAGCAGTCGACCGCTGCCGTCGTATTGCCATTGGGTCATGCGCTGCGCTGGGTCGACATGGTGGGCCAACTGACCGGCGGCATCGATCTGATAGTGCTCGACCCGGCCATCGGCCAATTCGCGCTGCTGCAGATGGCCACGCACATTGAAACGATAGCGCGTGGCGCCGCCCTCGGCATTGCGCACCTCGCTCAGGTGCCCACGCAGGTCGTAACGATAGTGAGTCTGTTGCCCCGAGCAATCGCGTGAGGCAGTCAGCTGGCCACGCCCGTTCCACTTGAACGAACGTTCCTTGCCTATGGCATCGACACTACGCACCATACGTCCCTGACGATCGTGGTCGTAACGTGTCAGTTGCCCGAGTGGATCGACCTCGGACAACAGGTTGCCCCGAGCATCATAGGTATAACGACGCTCATGCCCTGCTCCGTCGACGATACGGGTGGGCAAGGCCCAATGTTCGGTGTAGCCGATGCTTTCACGACGCCCCAACGGGTCGGCAGTGGCAACCACGCGCCCGAGCGCATCGTAGCTATAGGACCACTCGCCACCTTGTGGATCGAGGGTGCGCCGCAACAGGCCATCGACATAGTCGTGCCGCCAGCAATATCCCAGCGCATCGATGTAGGTGTGGACCTCGTTCAGCGCGCCCCAGTGATAGTGCTCCTCACGCCCCAGGCCATCGATGACCTGGGTATGGCCATGCTCCAGGTCATAGATGAAGCGATAGTCCTCGCCGTCGCTGCCCCAGTGCCGAACCACGCGCCATTCATGCTCGGGCTGTAGCTCCAACAGCGCGGGCATGGCGTAAGGCGTGCCATCCAGACTGCACGGTTGGCGCGCCGGCGGTGGCGTGAAGCGGGCCCACTCGTAGTACCGCGTAGCCCCCATGGGCAGCGTATGGCTGGCCAGCAACCCTTGGTCGGTGTAGGTAAACTGCCTCAGCAATTGCCCTTCGGCATCGGCGACAACCTCCAATTGCCCTGCCGAGGTGTAGCGATACTGCACCAGGCATTCGCGCTGCTCGACGGCAAAGGCCCGACCGGCCCGCAAGTACAATCTGTGTATCTCGGCTACCCGGCGCGGTTGCCCGTCGGCAAAGCGCAGTTCGATGAAGATCCGGGCCGAGCTGTCGCCGAGGAACTGCAATCGGCCTTGTTCGTCGTAGAACAGCTCCAGGCAATTGAGGTTACGATCACCGACCTTGACCAGGCGCGACCGCCGACTGTCCAATGGATCGGTATGGAACACCTGGTACAACCCGCTGTTGATGTCCTCGACGATGGTGAAGCCGTTGTCCTGATGAAAAAACGCCAGGCCATCGAGAATGCTGACGAAGGCACTGCCGACCTGCAGACGCCCGAGCTCCAGCCTGGCGCCCTCATCATCGACGTAGATCCACAACTCGCCCCCCTCAGGGTGCGCGACACGCTCCAGGCGCACTTCGTAGGGCACACTCCAACCTATGCCGAACAGGCCATCGCTACGTCGGTCGTTGCTGTCATAGCGCCGCGCCCAAGTGATCGGGACCAGCGCCGCGAGTTTGAAATCCACATCCTCGGGGCCATCCTGGAATTTGCTGCCCATGGCTGGAGCCACCGGGTTGCCCACCCCGCAGCGTCGACCCTTGAGCATGCCCCGGCGACTGATGAGCATCCCGGCAATCAGGCCAATGATCTTCGCCGCAGCGCTCTTGCCGTCGTGGATGTCGCGCACGGTGGTGGTGCCGCCACCGATGCGCACATTGGGCGAATAGGTCATGCCGATCGGCCCGTCGCAGGTGGTCTTGTCTCCGACCCGCGCTGCCGGCTGGCCATTGATGAACACCTTGTCCGAGCCCTGGGCAATGAACTGTTCGGGCATTGGAGGGTGCTTGCTGCAGACCGCCTTGTCCTCGAGCTTGGGAATCGATCCGGGCGCGGCTGGCGTGGTCACCGGCGGGTTGAAGATGCTGTTGATCTCCTGCGCCAAGCCGATCACCGGCAATACCATCGAGGCGCCAACCATGGCGTAGGCCCCGATGTTTTCGAGGATCGACGGTTCATCGGCTGGGCCCGGCGCCTCGACCGGGCCACCACTCACCCCGGCGGCGCGCGCCGCGAGGATGCCGTTGATGCGGGTATTGTGCGAGCCACTGCTGATCGAGCCGTACGGCTCGGGCGGAAACAGCGAATTGCCAACCCAGTTGCTGAAGTCGCTGATATGGTCGCCAATGCTCTTGTCTTCACCGGCCGGCAGCATGGCGGCGGCACTGACCATGACCCCGGCGATCAACGGCGTGAGCACGGCGGCGGCACCGCCGGTACCGACCACCGCGACCACCGCGCCACCAATGGCGGCACCGACCGCGGCGACCGCCGCCGCATAGACGGCGGCCTCGACCAGGCCACTGACCAGCTCGGCCATCAGCGGGGGATGAAGTATGAGATCGCCCATGCGGGCGGCATGCAGGCTATCGTCCATGAAACCCGTGAAATCCTTGCGCACTGTGTGCAGCGTAGCACCGGCAAGGGTGAGGATTACAGGGTGGCCATACGCCACATCGGCGCGTCAGCGCGGGGCCTGCCTGATCCTGTGGGAACAGGCACGCCCCGCGCTGAAGGCAATGCAGTTACAACGCCTCCAGCTCCGCCATCAGGTCGCTCAACCGATCGACCTTGGCGTCATCCAGCGCGCTGTCCTGCAGCCCGCGTACATAGTCCGCCAGCTCTTCCACCGTGCTGCACTCGAACATCGCCCGCAGCGGCACGTTCAACTGCAGGGCCTTCTGCACCCGCGAGGCGATCTGTGTCGCCAGCAGCGAATGCCCGCCCAGCTCGAAGAAGTTGTCGCGCACGCCCACCCGTTCGGCCTTGAGCACATCGGCCCAGATGCCGGCGAGGGTCTGCTCCAGCTCGTCGCGCGGCGCCAGGTAAGCCTGGCTGTGCTGGCCACCGATCTCGATGGCCGGCAGCGCCTTGCGGTCGAGCTTGCCGTTGGCGTTGTGCGGCAGGCTGTCGAACCAGCCCCAGTGCAGCGGCACCATGTACTCCGGCAGTTCGGCGCGCAGGCGCTGCTTGAGCTGGTCGAGCAGCGCGGCGTCGGCGGCGACGCCCTGGTGCGCCACCAGGTAGCCGACCAGGTGCTTGCCGTTGACGCCTTCCTGCACGCCCACCGCGGCATCGCGCAGTTCGGTTTGCTCGTGCAGGCGTGCCTCGATCTCGCCCAGTTCGATGCGGTAGCCGCGGATCTTCACCTGATGGTCGATACGCCCGACGTACTCCAGCACGCCGTCCGGACGACGGCGAGCCAGGTCGCCGGTGCGGTACAGGCGTTCGCCCGGTGCACCGTACGGGTGCGGGATGAAGGCCTGCGCCGTGCGCAGCGGGTCGCCGACATAGCCACGGCCCACGCCGGTACCTGCGACGCACAGCTCGCCCACCGCGCCCAGCGGCACCAGGGTCTGGTCCTCGCCGAGCAGGTACAGGCGGTTGTTGTCGGTCGGCGTGCCGATCGGCAGGTAGCTGCCCTGGGTCGAGGCGGCATCGACGCGGAAGAACGCCACGTCATCCGAGCACTCCGCCGGGCCATAGGCGTTGACCAGGCCGATGGCCGGGTAGCGCTGCAGCCACTGGGCGGCCAGCTCGGGCGGCATGGCCTCGCCGGTCGGCAGCATCCAGCGCAGGCCGTCGAGGGCCTGGTGGTCGTTGGCCAGCATGCCCTGGATCAGCGACGGCACGCTCTCCAGCACGGTGATGCCGGTGGCCTGCACATGGCTCAGCAGGCCTTGCGGGTCATGGGCGATGGCGTTCGGCACGATCTGCACCTTGGCCCCGAACAGCGGCGCGGCGAGGAACTGCCACACCGAGATGTCGAAGCTCTGCGAGGCGGTCTGGGCGATCACGTCCTGCTCGTCCAGGGCCAGGTACGGCACCTTGCTCAGCTGGTTGTTGAGCATGCCGCGCTGCTCGACCATCACGCCCTTGGGCAGGCCGGTGGACCCGGAGGTGTAGATCACGTAGGCGAGGTTGTCCGGCGCGCTGTGGATGCCGGGGTTATGGCTGGCCACGTTGCTCGCCTGCAGCTCTTCCCAGACCAGCAGCTTCGGCCGCGCCGCGCCCGCCACTTCGTCGAGCAGCTGGCGCGCCTGCTCGGCGCAGGCCGCGCTGCACACCAGCACCGGCGTGCGGCTGAGCTCGACGATGCGTTGCAAGCGCGCGGACGGCAGGCCCGGATCCAGCGGCAGGTAGCCGGCGCCGGCCTTGAAGCTGCCGACGATCATGCCCAACAGCGCCAGGCCGCGCTCGGCCAGCAGCGCCACCGCCTGGTCGATGGCCACGCCGGCCGCGACCAGGGCATGGCCGAGGCGGTTGGCCGCCACGTTCAGGCCCGCATAGTCGTAAGCGGCCGCCTCGCAGCGGGCGACGGTGCGCTGCGGGTGCGCGGCGACCCGCGCCTCGAACAGCTCGACGTAGCTCTGCTCCAGGGCGTAGCTGTGCTCGGTGCGATTGCAGTCCTCGAGCAGGAAGCGCTGCTCGTCGGCACCCAGCAGCGCCAGCTCATCCACCTCGCCATTGAAGCCCTCGACCAGCGCCAGCAGCAGGCGCTTGAACTCGGCGAGCAGGCGCTCGACGGTCGAGTAGTCGAAGTAACGCTGGTCGAACGACAGGTGCAGGCCCAGGTCATCGCCCGGGTAGCACACCGCGGTCAGCGGGAAGTTGGTGTGGGTGCGGCCCGAGTCGGAGCTGGCGTCCAGGTGCTGGGCGTGGTCGAGTACGGCGGTTTCCACCGGGGCGTTCTCGAACACGAACAGGCTGTCGAACAGCGGCTGGCCCTTGGGCAGCTCGCTGCACTCCTGGATCGCCACCAACGGCAGGTACTCGTACTCGCGCAGCTGCATGTTACGGTCGAGCAGGCCTTGCAGCCAGTCACGCACGCTGCGTCGCTCGCCGGGCTGCGGCATCTGCACGCGCAGGGCGATGCTGTTGATGAACAGGCCGACCGTGCGCTGCATCTGTGGCAGGCTCACCGGGCGCCCGGCCACGGTGACGCCGAACACCACGTCGCGGTCGCCGCTGTAACGGGCCAGGGTCAGCGCCCAGGCCGCCTGGGCGAAGGTATTGACCGTCAGCTGGTGGGCCTGGGCCAGTTCGCGCAGGCGCGCGCCCTCGCTCACCTCGAGGCGGGTGTAGCAATCACCCACTACCATGCCGTCACCGGCGTGATCGTGGCGCAGCGGTCGGTCGCTGGGGATCGCCGTGGCCCGTTCGAAGCCGGCCAGGTTGGCCTGCCACCACTGGCGCGCCTCGTCGAGGTCCTGGCGCTGCAGCCAGCCGATATAGTCACGGTAGCGCGGCGGCACCGGCAGCTGGGCCTGGCGCCCTTCGCCCAGGGCCTGGTAGATCTCGAAGAAGTCGTTCATCAGCAGCGAGCGGCACCAGGCATCGATGAGAATGTGGTGGTTGCTCATCATGAACCAGTAGCGTGCGTCGTCGACGCGCACCAGGCGCAGGTGGAACGGCGCTTCGCGCAGCAGTTCGAATCCGGCCTCGCGCTCCTGCTTGTGCAGGGCCTGCAGGCGCGCTTCCTGGGCGGTCTCGTCGAGGCCGCGCCAGTCCTGGTAGTCCACCGGGGTCTTGCCGGGCTTGTGGATGATCTGCAGCATCGCTTCGCCGGCGTTCCAGCTGAACGACGCACGCAACGCCTCGTGGCGCGCCACCACGGCCTGCCAGGCCTGGGCGAAGCGCTCGGGGTCGAGGGCACTGTTGATGCGGTAGCGGTCCTGCATGTAATAGATGCCGGTGCCCGGCTCGAGCAGGGTGTGTAGCAGCAGGCCTTCCTGCATCGGCGTCAGCGGGTAGACGTCCTCGATCTCGGCGACCGGGATCGGCAGCGCGTCGATCTGCTCCTGGGTCAGTTGCGCCAGCGGGAAGTCCGACGGCGTGAAGCTGCCGTTGCCGTCCACCAGGCAGTGGCCGACCAGGGCCAGCAGTTCCTGGCGGTAGGCTTCGGCCAGACGGGCAATGGTCGCTTCGTCGTAGCGCTCGGCGCTGAAGCTCCAGCGCAGTTGCAGCGCGCCGCCGTACACCTGGCCATCGACGCTCAGCCAGTTCGGCAGCGGCGCGTCGAGGTCATGGGCCAGGCCTGCGGGGGCGTCCAGCGGCTGGAACAACGCCGCCTGGTCGAACTGCTGGTCGAACTGGCCCAGGTAGTTGAAGGTGATGCGCGCCTGGGGCAGCGCGGCCATGCGTTCGCGCCCGGCCTCGTCGGCCAGGTAACGCAGCACGCCATAGCCCAGCCCCTTGTGCGGCACCTGGCGCAGCTGCTCCTTGATGCGCTTGATCGAGCCGGCACGGGCCGATTCGCCCTCACCCATCTGCGGGCTCAAGCTCAGCGGGTAGGCATTGGTGAACCAGCCGACACTGCGGGTCAGGTCCATATCCTCGAACAAGCCGTCGCGGCCATGGCCCTCCAGTTGCACCAACACCTGTTGGTCGCCGCTCCACTGGCACAGGGTGCGCGCCAGGGCGGTCAGCAGCAGGTCGTTGACCTGGGTGTGGTAGGCCGCCGGCGCCTGTTGCAGCAGCTGACGGGTCTGTTCGACGTCCAGTTCGATGGCGATGCTGCGGGCATGGCGGTGCAGGTTGCCACCCTGGGGATGATCGCAGGGCAGTTCGCGGCGGGCGCTACCCAGTTGGGCTTCCCACCAGCCCAGCTCGTCGCGCAGCGAATCGCTGCCGGCATAGCTGGCCAGGCGCGCCGCCCAGTCGCCCATGGCATGGGTCTTGGCAGCCAGCGTTTCACCGCGGTACAGCGCCTGCAGGTCTTCCAGCAGGACGCGCCAGGACACACCATCGACCACCAGGTGATGGATGGCCAGCAGCAGGCGCTGGGCACCCTGGCCGTCGCTGACCAGCAAGGCACGCAGCAGCGGCCCCTCGGCAAGGTCGAGGCTGCGCTGCACATCGGTATAGAGCGCCTGGCAGTCCTCGAAGTCGGTCACCGTCGCGGTCCACAGCAACGGCTGGGCGCTCTGCTGGGCGTACTCGCCCCGCCAGCGGCCGTTGGCCTGGTCGAAGCGCAGCCGCAGGCTGTCGTGGTGCTCGACCAGCGCGGCCAGGGCCTGCTCCAGCGCCTCAGCCTGCAATGGCTGGCGCGCCTGCAGCAGCACCGCCTGGTTCCAGTGCTGCGGTTGCGGCACTTCGCTGTCGAAGAACCAGTGCTGGATCGGCGTCAGGCCGCTGTGGCCCTCGCGCGCGCCCTGCTCGATGCTGCTCGGCGCCTCGCTGCGGGTCACCACGGCCGCCAGGGTCTGGATGGTCTGGTGCTGGAACAGGTCGCGCGGGGTGAACTGCAACCCCAGCTGGCGGGCCCGGCTGACTACCTGGATCGACAGGATCGAGTCGCCGCCCAGTTCGAAGAAATTGTCCTGCACGCCGATGCGCGACTGGTTGAGCACTTCGCGCCAGACCTGCGCCAGCTGGCTTTCCAGCTCGTTGGCCGGGGCCTGGTAGTGCTGGCGCGCCTGCTCCAGGTCCGGCGCCGGCAGCGCGCGGCGGTCGAGCTTGCCGTTGCCCATCAGTGGCAAGCTGTCGAGCAGCACCAGGTGCGCCGGCACCATGTAGTCCGGCAGATGCTGGCGGGCATCGGCCTTGACCGCCTCGCGCAGCAGGGCCTGGGCCTCGGCGTCGGCGCCGGCCTGCGGGCACACCAGGTAGCCCACCAGCTGCTTGCCGCCCGGCAGGTCGAGGGCCAGGACCACCGCCTCCTCGACGTCGGCGTGCTCCTGCAGGCGGCTCTCGATCTCGCCCAGCTCGATACGGAAGCCGCGGATCTTCACCTGCTGGTCGGCACGCCCGACATATTCCACCAGGCCATCGGCGCGCAGGCGCACCAGGTCGCCGGTGCGATACAGGCGGCCACCGTCATGGCTGAACGGGTCGGCGACGAAGCGCTCGGCGCTCAGGCCTGGGCGGTCGTGATACCCCTGGGCCAGGCCCGCGCCGCCCACGTACAGCTCACCGATGCCACCCTGCGGCAACAGGGCCAGGTCGTCGTCGAGGATATAGGCGGTGCGGGCGCCGATCACCCGGCCGATCGGCACGCTGCCGGCATCGACGGGCAGCGTGTCCGGCGCCAGGCACGCCAGCGGCATGACCACGGTCTCGGTCGGGCCATAGGCGTTGAAGAACTGTTGCGGGGCAAAAGCCTGGCGGATGCGCTGCAGGTGTTCGCCGGTCAGCGCCTCGCCACCGGTGATCACCAGGCGCACCGGCAACTGCTCGCCCTGCCCGGCCAGGTACTGGGCCAGCTGGCTGCCGTAGCTCGGGGTGAAGCCGAGCACGCTGACCTGCTGTTCGCGTACCAGTTGGCAGATTTCCTCGGCACCCCACTGGCCCTGGGCGCGCAGCACCACGCGGGCACCGCACAGCAGCGGCACCAGCAGACGCTCGCTGGCGGCGTCGAAGTTGATCGAATAGAAATGCAGCTCGCAGTCGTCGCTGCGCATGCCGAACTCGGCGATCACCGCCTTGCAGTGCATGGCGATTTCACCGTGGCTGACCACAACGCCCTTGGGCTTGCCGGTGGAGCCAGAGGTGTAGATCAGATAAGCCTGGTGCTGCGGCAGGTTGAGGTTATCCAGGGCGGCGTCGCTGTAGGCGGACAGGCTCGCGGCATCGTCTTCCAGGCTCCAGCGCGCGACCCCCGGAGGCAGTTCGCCCAAGGTGTCGAGCAGCGCCCGCTGGCCGATCAGCAGGCCAAGGCGGCTGTCCTCGATCATGTAGCGCAGGCGGTCGAGCGGGTATTCCGGATCCAGCGGCACGTAGGCGCCACCGGCCTTGAGAATGGCCAGCAGGCCCACCACCATCTCCAGCGAGCGCTCCAGCGCCAGGCCCACCCGCACCTGCGGGCCGACGCCGCGCTCGCGCAGGGCGCGGGCCAGGCGGTTGGCCTGCTGGTCGAGCTCGGCATAGCTCAGGTGCTTGCCGGCAAAGGTCAGGGCCAGGGCCTGCGGGGTGCGCTCGGCCTGGGCGGCGAACAGCCCGTGCAGCGTCTGGTTCAGCTCGAAGTCCTGCTCGCCCTGGAGCTGGCCGATCAGCACCTGCTGTTCGGCCTCGGCCAGCATCGGCAGTTCGCACAGGCGCTGTTGCGGGTCGTCGATCAACGCCACCAGCAGTTGCTGCCAGTGCTCGGCCATGCGGGCGATGCGCGGTTCGTCGAACAGGTCGCGGCTGTAGGTGAAGCAGCAGCCCAGGCGGCCATCGAGGTCGGTGACCTCCAGGTACAGGTCGAACTTGGTGGCACTGGCGTCGTTGACCAGGTAGTCCACCTGCATGCCCACCAGCTCACGGCTCTGCTGGAAGGCCCAGCGCTGCACGTTGCACATCACCTGGAACAGCGGGTTGTAGGCGCTCGAACGCGGCGGCTGCAGGGCCTCGACCAGTTGCTCGAACGGCAGGTCCTGATGCGACTGGCCGTCGATGATGGTCTGGCGCACCTGGTCGAGCAACGCGCCGGCGCTCATCTGCCCGTCCAGCTCGCAGCGCAGCACCTGGGTGTTGAGGAAGGCGCCGATCAGCCCTTCGCTTTCCGGGCGGATGCGGTTGGCTACCGGCGCGCCGATGCGCAGGTCGCGCTGGCCGCTGTAGCGGTGCAGCAGCGCGGCCAGGGTGGCGGTCATGGTCATGAACAGGGTCAGGCCGCGCTGGCTGTTGAAGGCATGCACGCGCTTGACCAGCGCCGGATCCAGGTCGAAGCGGTAGAGCTCACCCTGGTGGCTCTGCACCGCCGGGCGCGGACGGTCGGCCGGCAGCGCCAGCACCGGGTGCTCGTCGCCCAGGCGGTCTTTCCAGTAGGCCAACTGGCGAGCGCCCTCGCCGCTTTCCAGCCACTGGCGCTGCCACACGCTGTAGTCGAGGTACTGCACCGGCAGCGGCGCCAGTGGCGACTCGCGCTCGTCGACGAAGGCTTCATATAGCTCGCCCAGTTCACGGGCGAAGATGTCCATGGCCCAGCCTTCGGTGACGATGTGATGCAAGGTCAGGACGAAGTAGTGCTCGCGCTCGCCGGCCTTGACCAGGCAAGCGCGCAGCAGCGGGCCGCGCTCCAGGTCGAACGGCTGGTGCGCCTGGTCGTCGGCCAGTTGCTGCAGGCGTTGCTGGCGGGCCTCGTCGGCCAGGGCGCTGAAGTCGTGCCAGTGCAGTTGCAGGTGGCTGTCATCGGCCACGCACTGGTACGGCTTGCCGTCGATGCTGGGGAAGGTGGTACGCAGGGTTTCATGGCGCACGATCAGCGCCTGCAGGGCACGCTCGAAGGCGTCCACATGCAGCGGCCCCTGGAAGCGGGCCATGCCGCCGACGTTGTAGGCGGGGCTGTGTGGGTCCATCTGCCAGAGGAACCACATGCGCTGCTGCGAGTACGACAGCGGTACGGCCTGGCGGCGGTCGACACGGGCGATGGCGCCTTGGCGGTTACGCTCGCCGCTGCCCTGCAGGCGGGCGATTTCGGCGCAGAACGCGCCCAGTTCGCTGGCGTCGAACAGGGCCTTGAGCGGCAGCTCGACATCCAGCGCCTGGCGGGTGCGCGAGACGATCTGGGTGGCCAGCAGCGAGTGGCCGCCGAGGGCGAAGAAATCGTCCTGCAGGCCGACCTGCGGCAGGTTCAGCACCTCGCGCCAGATCGCCGCGACCTGCTGCTGCAGCGCGCTCTGCGGCTCGACGTGTTCACGTTGCTGCCAGACCGGCGCCGGCAGTGCCCTGCGGTCGACCTTGCCGCTCGGCCCCAGGGGCATCTGCGCCAGGTGGATGAGCTGCGCCGGCACCATGTAGGCCGGCAGGCGCTCGGCCAGCGCGACCAGCAGCGCGTCGCTCTGCTCGATGCCGCTGTAGTAGCCCACCAGCTGGGCGCCAACGGCGTCCTGGTGAATCAGCACCAGGGCCTGGGCAACACCCGGCTGGGCCAGCAGCACCGCCTGCACTTCCTCGGGCTCGACGCGGAAACCGCGCACCTTCACCTGCTGGTCGAGGCGGCCCAGGTACTCCAGGGCCTGGCTCTGCACATGCCAGCGGGCGCGGTCGCCACTGCGGTACAGGCGCGCGCCGTCGCCATCGGGCTGAGGCACGAAACGTTCGGCGGTCAGCCCCGGGCGGCCGAGGTAGCCACGGGCCAGGCCCGCGCCTCCCAGGCACAGCTCGCCGGGCACGCCCGGCGCGCTCAACTCGAATTCGTCGTCCAGCACCCGGCACAGCACGTTGCCCAGCGGGCGGCCGATGGGCGAGCGTTCGCCATCACTCGCCTGGCAGTGCCAATGGGTGACGTTGATGGCGGTTTCGGTCGGGCCGTAGCGGTTGTGCAGTTGCACTTGCGGCAGCAGTTGCAGCACGCGGTCACGCAAGGCCGCGGACAGCGCCTCGCCACCGGAGAACAGCCGGCGCAGGCTGGTGCAGCCAGCGGCCAGCGGCTCCTGGACAAACACCTGCAACAGCGGCGGCACGAAGTGCAGCGTGGTCACCCCGTGTTGCTGGATCAGCTGGGCGATGCGCTGCGGGTCACGGTGCTCGCCGGGGCCGGCCAGCACCAGCTGGCAACCGGTGACCAGCGGCCAGAAGCACTCCCACACCGACACGTCGAAGCTGATCGGTGCCTTCTGCATCAGCACGTCGCTGGCGTCCAGCGCGTAGGTTTGCTGCATCCACTGCAAGCGTTCGGCCAAGGCCGCGTGGGTGTTGCCCACGCCCTTGGGCTGGCCGGTGGAGCCGGAGGTGTAGATCACGTAGGCAAGGTTGTCGCCGTGCAGGTGCAGGCCGGGGGCCTGGCTCGGCCAGCTGTCCAGGTGCAACTGGTCGAGGGCGATGGCGCTGACGCCGTCCACCTGCGGCAGCTTGTCGAGCAGGCTGGCGTGGCTGAGCAGCAGGCCGGCCTTGCAGTCGGCCAGCATGTAGGCCAGGCGCTCGGCCGGGTAGTCGGTGTCCAGCGGCACATAGGCGGCGCCGGCCTTGAGAATGGCCAGCAGACCGACCAGCAACTGCGGCGAACGCTCGAGGGCAATGGCCACGCAGGTGTCCGGGCCGACGCCCTTGTCGCGCAGGTAATGGGCCAGGCGGTTGGCCTGCTGGTGCAACTCGGCATGGCTGAGCTGGCCGCCCTCCCACACCAGCGCGGTGTGCTCGGGGGTCAGGCGGGCCTGTTCATTGAGTTGCTCGACCAGCAGCCGCGGCGCGCTCGCCATCGGCGCCTGCCCCCAGCCGAGCAGTTGCGCGCGGCCCTGCTCGTCGAGCAGGCGCACCTCGCCGAGGGCCAGTTGCGGCTCGGCGCAGACCTGCTCGAGCAAGGCCAGCAGATGGCTGGCCAGGCGCTTGACGGTGGCCGCCTCGAACAACCCGGCGGCGTAGTCGAAGGCCAGCGTCAGGCGGCCCTGGTGGTCTTCCTCGCTGTGCAGCTGCAGGTCGAACTTGGCCTCGCGGCTGTGCCACGGCAACTCTTCGGCCAGCAGCCCGGGCAGGCGGCGCAGGGCCGACAGGTCGCGCTGCTGGTGGTTGAACATGACCTGGAACAGGCCCTGTTCACGGGCCTGCGGCAGCGCTTCGAGCAGTTGCTCGAACGGCAGGTCCTGATGGGCCTGGGCTTCCAGGGTAGCCTGGCGCGCCTGGGCCAGCAGCCCGGCGAACGGCAGGCGGCCGTCGAGTTCGGCGCGCAGCACCTGGGTGTTGATGAAAAAGCCGACCATGCCCTGGGTTTCCAGGCGCGGGCGGTTGGCGTTGGGCACGCCGACGCGGATGTCGCCCTGGCCGCTGTAGCGGTGCAGCAGGGCCTGCCAGCCGGCCAGCAGGACCATGAACAGGCTGGCCTGCTGGTCGCGGGCCAGGTCCTTGAGGGCGCTGGTCAGCGCCGCCGGCACCTTGAGGCTGTGGCGCGCGGCGCGGGTGTGCTGCTGGCTGGCGCGGGGCTGGTCGGTGCACAGGTCGAGCACCGGCAGTTCATCACCTAATGTGTTCTTCCAGTAGTCGAGCTGACGGGCGCTCTCGCCGTCGGCCAGCCACTGGCGCTGCCACTGGCCGTAGTCGGCGTAGCCCAGCGTCAGTTCGGGCAGTTGCACGGCCTGGCCTTGGGCGGCGTACAGGCGGGCGAACTCATCCAGCAGGATATTCAGCGACCAGCCGTCGGCGACGATGTGGTGCAGGGTCACCCACAGCTGGTGCTCTTCGTCGTCCAGACGCGCCAGGGTCACCCGCAGCAGCGGGCCCTGGCGCAGGTCGAACGGCTGCTGCGCCTCGTCCTCACGGCGCGCGGCCACTTCGGCGGGCGACAGCCCTTCGAGGTCCAGATGGCGCAGGGTGAACGACGGGTCCGGCAGGATGCGCTGCACGGCCTGGCCGTCGACCTCGTCGAACAGCGTGCGCAAGGATTCGTGGCGGGCGACCAGGGACTTGAAGCTCGCCAGCAGCGCCGCTTCGTCCAGCTCGCCGCGCAGGTGCAGGCCGGCGGGGATGTTGTAGGCGGCGGACTGCGGCTCCAGTTGCCACAACAGCCACAGGCGATTCTGCGCCAGGGACTGCGGCAACGCCTGGTCGCGGTCCTGGTTGTGGATGACGCCGGCGGCGCTGCCGCCTTCGGCGAGGATGGCCGCCACGGCGGCGCTGTACTCGGCCAGGGTCGGTGCTTCGAACAGGATGCGCAGGCTCAGTTGCAGGCCCAGCTCGTCGCCCAGGCGCGCGGTCACCTGGGTGGCGGCGATGGAGTTACCGCCCAGCAGCAGGAAGTGATCGTCCGCCGCCACCGATTCGACCTTGAGCAGCTCACGCCAGATGCCAGCGATCCGTGCCTGCAGGTCGTCCCCAGCCACGCCATTACCCTGCTCCGTTTGCGCCGTCGGGAACCGCGCATAGATATCCAGGCTGCCGTCGTTCATGCGCAGGCGGCAGGCCGAGCGCTGCAGCTTGCCGCTGGAGGTCTTGGGCAGCGCACCGGGGTTGAGCAGCAGGACCACGGCCGGCGCCTGGCGGCAGGCGTCGGCGATGACCCGGCGCAGGGTGTTGATCAGCGCCTCGGGCGTGTGCGCCTTCTGCACGTTGCGGCTGATCTCCACCGCCACGCCAATGCCTTCCTCGCCCTGGTCGTCGACGGCGAATACCGCCACACGCCCCTTGCGCAGCACCTCGACCTCACGCTCCAGGGTCTTTTCCAGGTCCTGCGGGTAGATGTTCTGGCCACGGACGATGAGCATGTCCTTCAGGCGCCCGGTGACGAACACCTCGCCGTCGCGCATGAAGCCCAGGTCGCCGGTGCGCAGCCAGGTCTGGCCGTCCATCTCGACGAAGGCACGGGCGCTGGCTTCGGGGTTGCGCCAGTAACCCAGGGCGACGCTCGGGCCACCGGCCCATATCTCGCCCACCTGGTTGTCAGCCAGCACCTGCAGCTGTTGCGGCTCGACGATGCGCACCGCGTGGCCCGGCTGCGGATAGCCGCAGCTCATCAGCACGCTGCCCTTGCCCGGCTCGGCACGGTTGGCGGCGAAGGCCTCGGCATCCAGTTCCAGGGCGCCGATGCCCTGGCCACGGCGGCTGCCGCTGACGAACAGGGTGGCCTCGGCCAGGCCGTAGCTGGCGAAGAAACTGCTGGCGTCGAAGCCACAGGCGGCAAATTTTTCGGCGAAGGTGTCGAGGCTGTCCTGGCGGATCGGCTCGGAACCGGAATAGGCCACGCGCCAGCGGCTCAGGTCCAGGCCGGCGATTGCGGCCTCGCTGACCCGCTCGCTGCACAGGCGGTAGGCGAAATCCGGGCCGCCGCTGATGGTGCCGCCGTATTCGCTGATCGCCTGCAGCCAGCGCAGCGGCCGGGCGAGGAAGTAGCCCGGCGACATCAGCACGCAGGGCACGCCACTGAAGATCGGCTGCAACAGGCCGCCGATCAGGCCCATGTCGTGGTACAGCGGCAGCCAGCTGACGATCACGTCGTCCGGGTTCAGGTCGATGCCGAAGCCCTGGCGGATCAGTTGCTCGTTGGCCACCAGGTTGCCATGGCTGACCTGCACGCCTTTGGGCAGCGCGGTGGAGCCGGAGGTGTACTGCAGGAAGGCGATGTCATTGCCTTTGAGCTCAGGCTCGCGCCACTGCCCGGCCAACTGCGGGTCCAGGCGATCCACTGCCAGCAGGCCCGGGGCGTTGGCCCCTGCCAGGGCTTCGAGGCCCTGCAAACTGTCACACAGCGCTTCTACCGTCAGCAGCAGGCGCGGCTCGGCGTCGTCGATGATCGACAGCAGGCGCTCCTGGTGATGCTGACGCGAAGACTCCGGCGGATACGCCGGCACGGCGATCACCCCGGCATACAGGCAGCCGAAGAAGGCCGCGACATAGTCCGGGCCGCTGGGGAACAGCAGCACGGCGCGCTCGCCGAACCCGGCCCGGGCCTGCAACGCCGCGGCGATGGTCCGCGCACGCTGGTCGAGGTCCCGGTAGCTGAGCACCGCCTGCTCGCCGGGCGCGTCGGCCAGGAAGCGCAAGGCAATGCGCTCAGGGGTCTGGGCGGCGCGCTGCGCCAGGGCCTGGACCAGCGAGTGCGGGAGTTCGAAGGCGTCCGTCATGGAATGTTCCTGCCAGTGTCTGGGTGAGTCGCGCCTGACTGGCCCGCGCACGACAGGCGGGCAGTGTTCGGCAGCCGAGATGTACACAGGGGAACGGATGGGCCTGGGAAGAAATTAGGCCCGTCGGACGGCCCGGGAAGGCCGGGCGCAGAGGGATGGAGTGAAGCCGTTCACAGCCTGGAGCTTAGAACCAAAATGGATCAAAACTCATTAACTTTCGTATTTGACAATCATTATCATTACGAATAGTTTGTCGCACGTCGTAGGAAGCCTCCCTCAGGGGTGCGCTCCCACTCCTCTTCGAGACAAGGTGATTTCCATGGCGGAACAACTATCCACAAGTAAGTGCGATTCACCATTACTCCAGGCATTCGTCGACAACCGCAGCATCCTGGTGAAGATCGCGGCGCGCATCACCGGTTGCCGCTCCCGCGCCGAGGATGTGGTGCAGGACGCCTTCTTCAGGCTCAGCGCCGCCCCGCAGATCACCTCTTCATTCAAGGCCCAGCTCAGCTACCTGTTCCAGATCGTGCGCAACCTGGCCATCGATCACTACCGCAAGCAGGCCATGGAGCTGAAATACACCGGCAGCGAAGAGGAAGGGATGAACGTGGTCATCCAGAACGCCTCGCCTGAAGCCACCCACATCAATCTCGCCGCCCTGGAGCACATCGCCGACGCCCTCGACGAACTGCCCAAGCGCACCCGCTACGCCTTCGAGATGTACCGCCTGCATGGCGTGCCACAGAAGGACATCGCCAAGGAGCTGGGGGTGTCGCCGACGCTGGTCAACTTCATGATCCGCGATGCGCTGATCCATTGCCGCAAGAGCAGTCGCCTGGGCTGAGCTGTTCTCCATCGATTCTGCTGGACCCTGTGGGAGCGGGTTTACCCGCGAAGAATCCAACGCGGCGCCTGGCACCGGCTGCGCCGGTGTTCGGCTCCCACAGGAGCACGCGTTTGCCTCGGGCACTGCAGAATCCTGCACGCTCATTACTGAATACGCGGCAACTTCGCCGAAATTTAGTCGTGCGGCGCTTCGACGGTGATCTTGTAGGGCTTGAAGATGCGCAGCAGTTCGCCATTTTCCCGCAGCTGGCGCAACAGGCTGGCGAAGGCCTCGGGGCTGATGGCCGCACCCGGGCGCAGCAGCGCGTAGTGATGGTAGACCTGATCGACCCGTTGCGACGCCAACAACTGGCCGGCGCTGTCCGGGTTGCGCTGGAGGAAGTCGCTCAGGTACGAGCGGGTGACCAGGGCGATGTCGGCACGCCCGCGCTCGACCATGTTCAGGTTGCTGTCGTGGGAATAGGTCAGCGTGGCGCGGTAGCGCTTCTTCAGCCAGGCCGGGTCCGCGTTGAAATCGGCGAAGGCGTAGTGGTAGCCATTGAACAGCGCCAGGCGCTTGCCCTCGAGGTCGTCGAAGTAATGCTGGTCACGCCCGGCCTGCTGGCGGCTGACGAAGATCTCGGCATCCTCCAGGCCCATGTCCACCGCCTTGTGCTCGATCTCCTGCCAACCCCACTGCGGATTCTCGAAGATCGCCATGTCGGTGCGGCCCTGCTGGAAATCGCCGAAACGCCGGGGAATCGAGGTGGGCACCAGGACGAAACGATACAGGGACTGCGAGCGATTGAGCGATTCCACCAACTGCGGCAGCAGGCCGGTATCGGCACCCTGCTCCGGGCGCACGGTGTAGGGCGGGAAATGCGCCGCCCCGATCTTCACTTCCCGCACCACCTCGGCCTGCGCCGCAGCACTCAGCAAAACCGTCGCGAACAGCAACAGGGCGGACGACAGCTTGGCATTGGGCAGTGGAGTCAAGTCGGGACACTCATCACGGGTAAAGGCCTGAATGCGCCTAAGCTAGGCGTTTTCCCGCACAGGCACAACCGCCGAATATGCCAAAGTGCCAGGGGATGTCGTGGGCCTCGAGTTTGGCTACGCTCTACTGGCCTGCGCACGCGCCCCGGCGAGCGCGCAGGCTTTTCTGCATTGATAGGGAGCCTGGCATGGGCCATTGGTTGGTGATCGACCTGGAAGCCACCACCGACGACGGCGGCTGGCCGGTCACGGAGATGGAAATCATTGAAATCGGCGCAAGCCTGGTCACCCGCGATGGGCGCGAGGTCGACCACTTCCAGCGCTTCGTACGGCCCCGGCGGCGACCGCAGCTGACCCCCTTCTGCCGCGAGCTGACCGACATCGGCCAGGCCGAGGTCGATGCGGCCGCGCCCTTCCCCGAGGTCTGGGCCGCGTTCGAACGCTGGCTGGGCCATCACCAGGCACAGTTGCAGGCCTGGGTCAGCTGGGGCGACTACGATCGCAAGCAGCTGCTGCAGGAATGGCAGGCGCACCATGTGCGCAGCCTGCTCGAGCAACTGCCGCACATCAACCTCAAGCAACGCTTCGCCAAGGCCCGCCACCTGCAGCGCCCGGCAGGCCTGAACAGCGCCCTGCAACTGGCCGGCCTGCAGTTTTCCGGGCAACAGCACCGGGCCCTGGAAGACGCCCGCAACACCGCACGCCTGCTGCCTCTGAGCCTGCCGCCGGGCAGCGCCTGAAACAGATGACGCAGGGGCGGGCCTTGGGCATACTGGCCAGCCCTTTTTTCAGTCCTTTTTCAGGAGTCGCCCGATGTTCAAGGTCAATGAGTACTTCGATGGCACCGTCAAGTCGATCGCCTTCGAAGGCAAGGAAGGTCCGGCCACCGTGGGCGTGATGGCCCCGGGCGAATACGAGTTCGGCACCGCCAAGCGCGAGATCATGCACGTGGTCTCCGGCGCCCTGAGCGTGAAGCTGCCGGGCAGCGACAACTGGGAAACCTTCAACGCTGGCGACAAGTTCAACGTGGCCGCCGACAGCAAGTTCCAGCTGAAGGTCGCCGTGGATACCGCTTACCTGTGCGAGTACCGCGACTAAGCGATAGCCTGCACCGGCCTCTTCGCGGGTAAACCCGCTCCCACAGGGTTCGAGCATTGCACCGTCCCTGTGGGAGCGGGTTTACCCGCGAAGAAGGCTGCATCAATCTTTCAGGAAAGCCGCCACCCGCTGCGCCGCCGCCTGCATGTGCTGCTCATGGCTGAACCCCGACGCCTTCAACGGCTTGAGGTCATGATCGGCCGCCACCAGCCAGCTCACCTCGATCGCCGGCGATAGCTCATATCCTTGCACCGCCTCACGATTGCCCAGGGCATCCCGCTCGCCCTGCACGATCAGCGTGCGCGTGCGTAGCCCGGCCAGGTGCTCCACCCGTGGCTTCTCAGGCTTGCCCACGGCATAGAACGGATACCCCAGGCAGACCAGCGCATCGGCGCCCAGTTCGTCTGCCAGCAAGCTGGCCATGCGCCCGCCCATGGACTTGCCGCCGACAGCCAACCGCCCTGCGACCAATGGTCGCAGCTGGTCGTATACAGTCCGCCAGCATTCGAGCAACACCTTCTGCGGATTGGGCGGTCGCTTGCCACCGTTCAGGCGCCGCTCGGCCATGTACGGAAACTCGAAGCGCACCACCCCTACCCCTTGCCCCGCCAGCCTTTGCGCCATGTCCTCCATGAACCCGCTGTCCATTGGCGCACCGGCGCCATGGGCCAGGATCAGGCAGCTGGAAATGCCGCGATCCTCCGCCATTTTCGGAGGATCGCAGCGCAAGCCTGGGACATTTCCGATCTTCGCCCATTGATCCCCGTCAATACCGGCACTTTGCCCATTAATCATGCTTGCCTCGCTGTTTAGCCTGCCTATAACCGTGGATGGGAACCCATACATGAACACAACCAGCAGTACCGCCTACAACTACCAGGTGGTCCGCCAATTCGCCATCATGACGGTGGTGTGGGGCATCGTCGGGATGGGGCTCGGCGTCTTCATTGCCGCCCAGCTCGCCTGGCCCGCCTTCAACCTCGACCTGCCGTGGACCAGCTTCGGCCGCCTGCGACCCTTGCACACCAACGCGGTGATCTTCGCCTTCGGCGGCTGTGCCCTGTTCGCCACCTCCTATTATTCGGTGCAACGCACCTGCCAGACCACCCTGTTCGCGCCACGCCTGGCCGCGTTTACCTTCTGGGGCTGGCAGCTGGTGATCCTGCTGGCGGCGATCAGCCTGCCGCTGGGCTACACCAGCACCAAGGAATACGCCGAACTGGAATGGCCGATCGACATCCTGATCACCATCGTCTGGGTGGCCTATGCCGTGGTGTTCTTCGGCACGCTGATGAAGCGCAACACCAAGCACATCTACGTGGGCAACTGGTTCTTCGGCGCCTTCATCCTCACCGTGGCGATCCTGCACATCGTCAACAACCTGGAAGTGCCGGTCAGCCTGACCAAGTCCTACTCGCTGTATGCCGGCGCCACCGATGCCATGGTGCAGTGGTGGTACGGCCATAACGCCGTGGGCTTCTTCCTGACCGCCGGCTTCCTGGGGATGATGTACTACTACGTGCCCAAGCAGGCCGAACGTCCGGTGTACTCGTATCGCCTGTCGATCGTGCACTTCTGGGCGCTGATCACCCTGTACATCTGGGCCGGCCCGCACCACCTGCACTACACCGCGCTGCCGGACTGGGCGCAGTCGCTGGGCATGATCATGTCGCTGATCCTGCTGGCCCCGAGCTGGGGTGGCATGATCAACGGCATGATGACCCTCTCGGGCGCCTGGCATAAGCTGCGCAGCGACCCGATCCTGCGCTTCCTGGTCGTCTCGCTGGCGTTCTACGGCATGTCCACCTTCGAAGGCCCGATGATGGCCATCAAGACGGTCAACGCCCTGTCCCACTACACCGACTGGACCATCGGTCACGTCCACGCCGGCGCCCTCGGCTGGGTGGCGATGATCTCCATCGGCGCGCTGTACCACACCATCCCGAAAGTGTTCGGCAAGGAGCGCATGTACAGCCTCGGGCTGATCAACGCGCACTTCTGGCTGGCCACCATCGGCACCGTGCTCTACAT
>Ga0247820_10000159_pt1 | contig 33423 bp, 24 predicted proteins | sample 13C_Glucose_Day1_2_FD_192480 | JGI IMG/M metagenome (GOLD analysis project Ga0247820, IMG submission 192480) | Soil microbial communities from agricultural site in Penn Yan, New York, United States - 13C_Glucose_Day14 | ecosystem: Environmental > Terrestrial > Soil > Agricultural land | place...
ATAGTGTTTCGGTGGTCATAGCGTAGGGGAAACGCCCGGTTACATTCCGAACCCGGAAGCTAAGCCTTACAGCGCCGATGGTACTGCAGGGGGGACCCTGTGGGAGAGTAGGACGCCGCCGAACAATCTTTCAAAAGGGTTGGTCCCCGAACTTCGGTTCGGGGACCAACCCTTTTTTGTTCTGCGTCACTTGAAGTTCACGTTGCGCGACGAGCATCCCTGGCATGGGTACTGCTGCACTGCTCAGGGCCGCCGGTGTCGGATTGGGTGACGAGGTCGTCGTACCGGCCTTCGGCAACGTGGAAGTCGCCGAGGCCGTCGCGACGGCGGGAGCGCTGCCGGTGTTCGCCGACATAGATCCGGCGACGTACTGCCTGGATCCGGCCGCGGTGGACGCGGCCCTGACTCCGCGGACGGCGGCCGTCGTTGCCGTACACCGCTTCGGACTGCCCGCCGACATCGGGACGTTGCACGCGCTCGGCCGGCGGCAGGGGCTGCTGGTACTGGAGCACGGCGAGTCCGAGGCGCCGTACGACGAGATAGCCCAGCGGCGCGAGCGGGCCGCGTTCCTCGACGCCAGGCTGAGGGGGGTGCGGACACCCGAAGGCGGCGTCGGGCACACCTACCAGCAGTACGTGGTGCGGGTACCGGGCAATGGCCGGCCCGACCGGGACGCCTTCGCACGGGCCGTACGGAGCAAGGGCGTTGAATGCCGGGTGCCGGTGAAGACCCCTGTTCACCGGCTGCCCGACTTCCGGCGGTGCGTGTCCCTGCCCGAGACCGAGCGGGCCGCCGACGAGACACTCGCGCTTCCCGTGGACGCCTCGCTGACCAAGCGTGAGATGCAGCGGATCGCGGCCGCCTGCAATGCGCTGGGTGGACTGCTCCAGCCGGCCGGCTGAGCGGCGGTTGGGAGCACGGGTCTGTTCAGGGTATGATCTATTCCGTTGCCGCGGGGGAAACCCCGCAGACGGCAACAGGCCCCTATAGCTCAGTCGGTAGAGCGTCTCCATGGTAAGGAGAAGGTCAACGGTTCGATTCCGTTTGGGGGCTCGGACAGAAAGGCCCCGCCCATTCGGGCGGGGCCTTTCTCATGTCCGCATCCCGGAGCCCGCTAGTCCGTGTGCAGGCCCGGTACGCGCATCGCCAGGATCGCCATGTCGTCGGACGGCGGCTCGGAGGCGAAGCGTTCCACGGCGCGCATGATGCGGGCCGCGACCGCGCCGGCCGTCAGGCCCGTGCACGTCGTCAGCACGTCCGCCAGGCCGTCGTCGCCCAGCATCCGGGGACCCTCACGGCGTTCGGTGACGCCGTCGGTGACACAGAGCAGGACGTCTCCGGGATCGAGCGTCACCGTCTGCTCGTACAGCTCCAGGTCCTCGATGACGCCGAGGAGGGGCTGCGGCTCCGCCGCCGGTTCGACCGTGCCGTCCTGGCGCAGACGGAGCGGGAGCGGATGGCCGGCGCAGACCACCCTCAGTTCCGCGCTGCCGTCCTCCTGCGGGCGCATCTCGCCGTACAGGAGGGTGAGGAAGCGGCTGCGGGCGCCCTCGTCGAGGATCGCCGAGTTGAGGCGCTCAAGGACCGCCGGGCCGCTGAGGCCCTCCCGGGCCAGCAGCCGGAGCGCGTGCCGGGCGAGGCCGGTGACGGCCGCCGCGTTGGGTCCGGTACCGCAGACGTCGCCGATGGCGAAGCCGTAGGCGCCGTCGCTGATCGGGAAGAGGTCGTAGAAGTCGCCGCCCACCTCGTTGCCCTCGCCGGCCGCGCGGTAGATGACCTCGACCTCGACGCCCTCGACCGTCGGGAGCTCGGGCGGCAGGAGGCTGCGCTGGAGGGACTGGCTGATGGCGGTGCGCTCGGAGTAGAGGCGCGCGTTGTCCAGGGCCAGCGCGGCCCGCCGGGAGAGGTCCTCGGCGAGCTCCAGGATCTCCTGGCGGAAGTGCTCGTCGGTCGGCTTGCCGAGCGTCAGCATGCCGATGACGCGGTTGCGGGCGACCAGCGGAAGGACCACGGTCTCGCCGCCGACCGCGGAGGCCGTGGCGAGGGTCGGGCCGATGCCCGGGGTGACCTGCCGTGTCGGGCCGCCGCTCAGGCCGAGGCTGCGCATGGAGGTCCGCAGGGCCGCCTGGTGGGCGAGCTCCGCGGGGGCCGACCAGACGCGGGCGCCCGGGGTGGGGACCGGGTCCGGCGGGGCGATCTTCGACAGCAGCGACTTGATGCCGTCGATCAGCTCCTCGTCCTCGTGCAGCACGTAGGACAGATACGGCTCGGAGGCCTGGTCGGCGATCGTGTAGACGGCGCACCAGGTGGCGAGGGTCGGCACCGTCATCTGGGCCATCAGGGCGAGGGTCTGGTCCCGGTCCAGGGTGCCGGCCAGCAGGTCGGACGCCTCGACCAGGAAGCTGAGCGAGCCCCGGCGCAGGCGCTCCAGTTCGCCCAGCCGGGCCGACTCGACGGCGAGCGCGATACGGTCCGCCGCGAACTGCAGGCGCAGCGCCTCCTCGTTGGAGTATCTGCCGGGCGCCTCCGCGGCGACGCCGAGCGAGCCGGTGAGACGGCCCTCGACCTTCAGCGGGACGGTGACCACCGAGCGCATGCCGGTGCTGTTGAGGAGGGGGACCGCGCCGGGGACGGCGGTGAGGTCCTCGTGGACGGCCGGCATACGGGCGGAGCCGTAGCGGCCGGGGCCCGCCTCGACGGGGACGCGGGCGAAGCGCTGGCGGGCCGAGGGCAGGCCGGTGGAGGCGCGGACCTCCAGTTCCGTCTCGTCGTCGGTGGCGAGGAGCAGGAAGGCGGAGTCGCCGTCGAGCATGTCGCGGGCGCGTTCCACCGTGCGCTGGAGCAGCCCGTCGAGGTCGTCGGGCGCGGGGGAGCCGATGAACACCTCGAAGGGGTCGGCGCTCTGGCCGTCCGAGGTGCCGCCGTGGTCGGTCGCCGGGACGCGCAGCGGGGTCTGCAGGACCGCCCGTTCGTGGTCGCGCACCAGGAGGCAGACCGTTGACGGCTCGCCGTCGGTGTCGCGGACCCGCAGGTGGGAGGCGTACACGGGGATGACGCGGCCGTTGGCGCCGCGGATGCCGTAGCTGCCCTCCCAGCGGGAGAGCCGGAGGGCGTCGGCGATGCCGGTGCCGGTGCCCGGGGTGTGCGGCCAGGCCGCCAGATCGGTGAGCGGTTTGCCGGTGACCTGCTCGGCGGTGTAGCCGAAGAGCTCCTCCGCGTCCTCGTTCCAGGCGGTGAGGGAGCCGGACCGGTCGATCTGGACGACGGCGACCCGGACCCGGGTGTCGGCGAGCGGGAGGAGGTGGGCAGGCAGGGCGGGGCCGGCGGCGCGGGTGCCGACCGGGCGTTCGGGAAGGTCGAGGTGGAACCAGACGGTCTTGTGGGTGGGGGTGTAGTCCACGCCCCAGTGGCCTGCCAGGGCCGCGCACAGCTGGAGCCCGCGGCCTCCCTCGCGGTCGGGGCTGCCCATGGTGACGGCGGAGCCCTGGAGCGGGATCTCGCGCTCCGGATACCGGTCGGCCACCTCGATCCGTACGCCGTCCTCGCTGCGCAGGCAGAGCAGGTCGGCGGAGGTGCCGGCGTGGACCACGGCGTTGGTCACCAGTTCGCTGGTGAGAACCACCGCGTCGTCGACGATGTCACCGAAGCCCCAGCCCTGGAGGGTGTCACGGACGAAGGACCGGGCGGTCGCGACGGATCGCCCGACGGGCTCGAAGCTGGCGGCCGCGCGGGCGGTGATCACAGAACTCCTCGACCGGTTCTCGACAGGCATGGCTTCCTGGCCGACCGGCTCGTGCCGTGGGTGCGGCAGGCCGTCAGTCGGCCGTTGGTCCGGGGGCTGCTCCCCCGGGATCAGTCCGGTGGTCATGTGTGCGGCCGCCCTCCGATGCCCGCTCGTTCCCGTGCCACCGCCCAGGCCGGGCGGACCGGCGTGGCTGGACAGCCGGATGCAAGGTTACTTACCTTCGCGGTCCGAGCGGATGCCGGTCTGCTGTGTTTCCGTCCGGAGGGTGGCTGCCTTCCGGCGGGTGTGCGGACGATGTGCGAAGCTGCCGAACTGTTATGGCCTGGTTCGGCGGGGGTGAAACACTGGGCAGGCTTGTTGTGAAGGTCCGGCCAGGCAGTGTGCCGTGCGCGCCTGGTGGGCAGCAGCCCCCTGGCGGCGCCTCGGAGCGGCGGGCAGAAAATCGCAGTAGTACAGGAACAGCACGGCGGTAACGGGTACGCCCCTGGCGGCGGGCCCGGGCACAGCGGTAACGGTCGACCCCTGCGGGAGGGACACAGTGGAGTCTGGCGCAGCGACGCGGGGCACTGAGGCGCGCGCGAAGGGCGGACAGTCCCTGAGTAAGCGGGGGAAGGCGCGGGGCGGGACCACGACGGTGGACACGGCGTCCCTGAACCGGCTGGTGACGGCCCTGGTGGCGATGCGGGACGGCAACTTCCGCAAGCGGCTCACGGTGTCCGGCGACGGCGTGATGTCGGAGATCGCCGCGGTCTTCAACGAGGTGGCCGACCGCAATCTGCACCTGACGGGTGAGCTGGCGCGGGTGCGCCGCATGGTCGGGCGGGACGGGAAGCTCACGGAGCGGCTGGAGACGGGACCCTCCGAGGGGTCCTGGGCGAACGCGATCGACAATTCGAACGCCCTGGTGGACGACCTGGTGCGGCCCGTGTCCGAGGTCAGCCGGGTGCTGTCCGCGGTGGCCGAGGGCGATCTGTCGCCGCGCATGGAGCTGCGGACACAGGCGCCGGACGGGTCGGGGCATCCGCTGCGCGGGGAGTTCCTCAAGGTCGCGCGGACCGTGAACAACCTGGTCGACCAGCTGTCGACGTTCACCGACGAGGTCACGCGCGTGGCCAGCGAGGTGGGCACCGAGGGCAAGCTGGGCGGTCAGGCCCAGGTGCGCGGGATGTCCGGTTCGTGGAAGGACCTGACGGATTCCGTCAACACCATGGCGGAGCGGCTGACCGCGCAGGTGCGGGACATCGCGCTGGTGACCACTGCGGTCGCGCGCGGTGATCTGTCGCGCAAGGTGACCGTGCACGTCGAGGGCGAGATGCTCGAGCTGAAGAACACCGTCAACACGATGGTGGACCAGCTCTCCGCGTTCTCCTCGGAGGTGACGCGCGTCGCGCGCGAGGTGGGCACCGAGGGCGCCCTGGGCGGGCAGGCGCAGGTGCCCGGGGTGGACGGGGTGTGGAAGGAGCTCACCGACTCCGTCAACACCATGGCCGGGAATCTCACCGCCCAGGTACGCGGGATCGCCGAGGTGACCACCGCGGTCGCCAACGGTGACCTGTCGCGGAAGGTGACGGTGCCGGCGCGTGGCGAGGTGGCGCAGCTCGCCGACACGATCAACCAGATGACCGAGACGCTGCGGATCTTCGCGGACGAGGTCACGCGGGTGGCGAACGAGGTCGGCGCCGAAGGCCGGCTGGGCGGTCAGGCGAACGTGCCGGGCGCCGCGGGCACGTGGAAGGACCTGACGGACTCCGTCAACACGGTCTTCCGGAACCTCACCACTCAGGTGCGTGACATCGCGGCGGTGACGACGGCGGTCGCCAGCGGCGACCTGTCGCAGAAGGTCACCGTCGACGTGGCCGGCGAGATGCTGGAGCTGAAGAACACCGTCAACACGATGGTCGACCAGCTGTCCGCCTTCGGCGCCGAGGTCACGCGGGTGGCGCGGGAGATCGGTGTCGAGGGCGAGCTGGGCGGCCAGGCGCAGGTGCCGGGCGCGGCGGGGACGTGGAAGGACCTGACGGACTCCGTCAACACCGCGTTCCGCAACCTCACCGGACAGGTGAGGAACATCGCCCAGGTGACGACGGCGGTCGCCAACGGCGACCTGTCGCAGAAGGTCACCGTCGACGTCTCCGGCGAGATGCTCCAGCTGAAGAACACCGTGAACACGATGGTGGACCAGCTGTCGAGCTTCGCCGACCAGGTCACGCGGATGGCGCGGGACGTGGGCACCGAGGGCCGGCTGGGCGGTCAGGCGCGCGTGGACGGCGTGTCGGGCACCTGGAAGGAGCTCACCGACTCCGTCAACTCCATGGCGTCCAATCTGACCGGCCAGGTGCGCAACATCGCCCAGGTGACGACGGCCGTCGCACGGGGTGACCTGTCGCAGAAGATCGACGTCGACGCGCGCGGGGAGATCCTCGAGCTGAAGAACACCATCAACACGATGGTGGACCAGCTGTCGTCCTTCGCCGACCAGGTCACGCGGGTGGCCCGGGAGGTGGGCACGGAGGGCCGGCTCGGCGGTCAGGCGCAGGTGCCGGGAGTGGCCGGTGTGTGGCGGGACCTGACGGACTCCGTGAACGGCATGGCGTCCAACCTCACCGGCCAGGTGCGCAACATCGCCCAGGTGGCGACGGCGGTGGCGCGCGGTGACCTGTCGCAGAAGATCACCGTGGACGCGCGCGGGGAGATCCTGGAGCTGAAGAACACCCTGAACACGATGGTGGACCAGCTGTCGTCGTTCGCCGAGGAGGTCACGCGGGTGGCCCGGGAGGTGGGCACGGAGGGCCAGCTCGGCGGTCAGGCCGAGGTGCAGGGTGTCTCCGGCACCTGGAAGGACCTCACGCAGTCGGTGAACGGCATGGCGAACAACCTGACCCTCCAGGTGCGCAACATCGCCGAGGTCACCACCGCGGTGGCCCGGGGCGACCTGTCGAAGAAGATCACCGTCGACGCCAAGGGCGAGATCCTCGAGCTCGTCACCACCGTCAACACGATGGTGGACCAGCTGTCCTCGTTCGCCGAGCAGGTGACCAGGGTGGCGCGTGAGGTGGGTACCGAGGGCATCCTCGGCGGCCAGGCCCACGTGCCCGGGGTCACGGGCATCTGGAAGGACCTGAGCGACAACGTCAACCTGATGGCCAAGAACCTCACCACCCAGGTGCGGAACATCTCCGAGGTCTCCGCCGCGGTCGCCAACGGCGATCTGACGCGGCAGGTCACCATCGAGGCGCGCGGTGAGCTGGCGCAGCTCGCCGACACCATCAACATCATGGTGCGGACGCTGAGTTCCTTCGCCGAGCAGGTCACCAAGGTGGCCCGCGAGGTGGGTACGGACGGCATCCTCGGCGGCCAGGCGCACGTACCGGGGGTGGCGGGTACCTGGAAGGACCTCACCGAGTCGGTGAACCAGATGGCGTCCAACCTGACCGGCCAGGTGCGCAACATCGCCATGGTGACCACGGCCATCGCCAAGGGTGACCTGACGAAGAAGATCGACATCGACGCGCGCGGCGAGATCCTCGAGCTGAAGACCACCATCAACACGCTGGTCGGCCAGCTGTCGTCGTTCGCCGAGGAGGTCACGCGAGTGGCCCGGGAGGTGGGCACGGAGGGCCAGCTCGGCGGGCAGGCGCGCGTGCGGGACGTCGACGGCACCTGGCGCGACCTGACCGAGTCGGTGAACGAGATGGCCGGGAACCTGACCCGGCAGGTGCGTGCCATCGCGCGGGTGGCGACCGCGGTGACCCGCGGCGACCTGAACCTGAAGATCGACGTGGACGCGTCCGGGGAGATCCAGGAACTCCAGGACAACATCAACAAGATGATCGCCAACCTGCGCGACACCACGATCGCCAACAAGGAGCAGGACTGGCTGAAGGGCAATCTGGCCCGGATCTCCGCGCTGATGCAGGGCCGCCGGGACCTGGAGGACGTGGCCTCGCTGATCATGAGCGAGCTGACGCCCGTGGTCTCCGCGCAGCACGGCGCGTTCTTCCTGTCGATGCCGCTGGTCGACGGGGAGGACGTGGGCGTCACCGAGGACGACCAGTACGAGCTGCGCATGCTCGGTTCGTACGGCTACTCGCTGGGCTCCATGCCGACGACGTTCCGGCCCGGTGAGGGGCTCATCGGGACGGCCGCGATGGAGAAGCGCACCATCCTGGTGGAGAACGCGCCCAGCGGCTATCTGAAGATCTCCTCGGGGCTCGGGGAGGCGCCGCCCGCGCAGGTGATCGTGCTTCCCGTGCTGTTCGAGGGGACCGTGCTGGGCGTGATCGAACTGGCCTCGTTCACCCCGTTCACGCACATCCAGAAGGACTTCCTCAACCAGATCGCCGAGATGATCGCGACGAGCGTCAACACCATCTCGGTGAACACCAAGACCGAGTCGCTGCTGGCCCAGTCGCAGGAGCTGACCGAGCAGCTGCGGGAGCGTTCGGCCGAGCTGGAGCAGCGGCAGAAGGCGCTCCAGGCCTCCAACGCAGAACTGGAGGAGAAGGCCGAGCTGCTGGCCCGGCAGAACCGCGACATCGAGGTGAAGAACACCGAGATCGAGGAGGCGCGGCAGGTCCTGGAGGAGCGCGCCGAGCAGCTCGCGGTGTCCATGCGCTACAAGAGCGAGTTCCTGGCCAACATGTCGCACGAGCTGCGCACGCCGCTCAACTCCCTGCTGATCCTGGCCAAGCTGCTCGCCGACAACGCCGACGCGAACCTGTCGCCGAAGCAGGTCGAGTTCGCCGAGACCATCCACGGCGCGGGGTCCGATCTGCTCCAGCTCATCAACGACATCCTCGACCTGTCGAAGGTCGAGGCGGGCAAGATGGACGTCTCCCCGACGCGCATCGCGCTCGTCCAGCTCGTGGACTACGTGGAGGCCACCTTCCGGCCGCTGACCGCGGAGAAGGGCCTGGACCTGTCCGTGCGGGTCTCCCCGGAGCTGCCGGCCACGCTGCACACCGACGAGCAGCGGCTGCTGCAGGTGCTGCGCAACCTGCTGTCCAACGCGGTGAAGTTCACCGACTCCGGATCGGTCGAGCTGGTCATCCGGCCCGCCCGGGACGACGTTCCGCAGGCCATCCGGGAGCAGCTGCTGGAGACCGGTTCGCTGACCGACCCGGACGGGGGCCTGATCGCGTTCTCGGTGAGCGACACCGGCATCGGCATCGCGGCCAGCAAGATGCGGGTGATCTTCGAGGCGTTCAAGCAGGCCGACGGCACCACCAGCCGCAAGTACGGCGGTACCGGGCTGGGGCTGTCCATCTCGCGGGAGATCGCCCAGCTGCTGGGCGGCGAGATCCACGCGCAGAGCGAGCCGGGCCGGGGCTCCACGTTCACGCTGTACCTGCCGCTGAACCCGAGCGAGCTGCCGCCGCACGGCTACCAGCAGCCCATGCCCGCGCTGGAGGCCGGTGACCTGGTGGCGTCGGCCGAGCTGCCCCCGTCGCAGGTCGAGACGCCGGCGGAGGTGAAGTCGTACCGGGACACGCAGAACGGTCCGGCCGCGCTGTTCCGGCGGCGCCGCAGGATCACCCTGGAGCAGCGGCCCGCTGCGGAGCCCGAGCAGTGGCCGGAGACGGAGCGCGAGGAGCCGGCGCCCCGGCCGTCGCGCCGCGGCATCCGCTTCGGCGGTCAGAAGGTGCTGATCGTCGACGACGACATCCGCAACGTCTTCGCGCTCACCAGCGTGCTGGAGCAGCACGGCCTGTCCGTGCTGTACGCGGAGAACGGGCGCGAGGGCATCGAGGTGCTGGAGCAGCACGACGACCTCTCGGTCGTCCTGATGGACATCATGATGCCCGAGATGGACGGGTACGCCACGACCACGGCGATCCGGCGGATGCCGCAGTTCGCCGGGCTCCCGATCATCGCGCTCACGGCGAAGGCGATGAAGGGCGACCGCGAGAAGGCCATCGAGTCGGGTGCCTCCGACTACGTGACCAAGCCGGTGGACCCCGATCACCTGCTGACGGTGATGGAGCAGTGGATGCGGGGGGAGTGAGACCGGGGTCCGGAGAGCGCGCGGAGGTGACGGGAGGCTTCGGTGTTCACGCGCTGTTGCTGACGCGGTGCGCGCGAAGTCGTGTAGAAGTACGGGATTCGGGGAACCTTCTGTTCTCCCGCCGCGTTTCTGCTATGTGCACAGTGACATCGCGGTGACAGGGTGTGGCGACAGGCGGGGTGCGGCTACGATGACCGGCACAAGGACGGGCGGCGCAAGGGAGTCGTCCCCTGGGGCGGTACCCACGGGTGCGGACCCAGGTCCTGCGGACAGGGGAGGCCCCAAGCCGGGGCGAGGAGGGCGGGCCATGGTGCAGAAGGCCAAGATCCTCCTGGTCGATGACCGGCCGGAGAATCTGCTCGCGCTGGAGGCGATCCTCTCGGCGCTCGATCAGACGCTGGTGCGGGCATCGTCCGGGGAGGAAGCGCTCAAAGCGCTGCTGACGGATGACTTCGCGGTCATTCTGCTGGACGTCCAGATGCCGGGCATGGACGGTTTCGAGACCGCGGCCCACATCAAGCGGCGGGAGCGCACCCGGGACATCCCGATCATCTTCCTCACCGCGATCAACCACGGTCCGCACCACACGTTCCGGGGCTACGCGGCGGGTGCGGTCGACTACATCTCGAAGCCGTTCGACCCGTGGGTGCTGCGCGCGAAGGTCTCGGTGTTCGTCGAGCTGTACATGAAGAACTGCCAGCTGCGGGAGCAGGCGGCGCTGCTGCGGCTCCAGTTGGACGGCGGCGAGAAGGACGATGCCGAGGCAGGCGACTCGGCGGGGCTGCTCGCCGAGCTGTCGGCGCGGCTCGCGGCCGTCGAGGAGCAGGCCGAGGCGCTGACCAAGCAGCTCAACGACGAGTCGACGGACGCGGCCGCGGTGGCCACGGCGGCTCATCTGGAGCGCAAGCTCACGGGGTTGCGGCGGGCGCTGGACGCCCTGGAGCCCGGGACCGGCAGCGCGTCGTCGGTGCCGTCGCAGAACTGACGCCGGACGCAAGGGGATTGGCCGGACGCCCGGTGCCCGGGAACGGTGAGACCGCATCAACTGCGGGTCAACTTCACGCCCCAACGGAAGCGACACGAACGGGTGAAGCGTCCGTCACGCGTGTCCCGCGCCGCCTCCGAAGGTAACCTCACACCCATGGCCTCACGTCCCTCCGCAGCCAAGAAGCCGCCCGCGAAGAAGGCAGCCGCTTCCGCGAAGGCTCCGGCGAGGAAGGCCGCTGCCAGGAAACCCCCCGCGAAGAAGGCTCCCGCCAAGAGGGCGCCGGCGAAGAGGCCCGCGCCCGCGCCGGCCCCGAATCCGACCAGCGCCGTGTACCGGTTCGCGCGCGCCCTCTGGCTGGGCCTCGCGCACGCCGTCGGCGCCGTCTTCCGCGGCATAGGGCAGGGCGCCAGGAACCTCGACCCCGCGCACCGCAAGGACGGCGTCGCGCTGCTGCTGCTCGCCGTGTCCCTGATCGTCGCCGCCGGCACCTGGGCCGACCCCCAGGGTCCCGTCGGCGACCTGGTGGAGATCCTGGTCACCGGGGCCTTCGGCCGGCTCGACCTGCTGGTGCCGATCCTGGTCGCGGTCATCGCCGTACGGCTGATCCGGCACCCGGAGAAGCCGGAGGCCAACGGACGCATCGTCATCGGCCTGTCCGCGCTCGTCGTAGGCGTGCTCGGGCAGATCCACATCGGCTGCGGCTCGCCCGCGCGCGGCGAAGGCATGCAGGCGATAAGGGACGCCGGCGGCCTCATCGGCTGGGGCGCGGCCACCCCGCTGTCGTCCACCATGACCGACGTGCTCGCCGTGCCGCTGCTGGTGCTGCTCACCGTCTTCGGCCTGCTGGTCGTCACCGCCACCCCGGTCAACGCCATCCCGCAGCGGCTGCGGCAGCTCGGCGTGCGGCTCGGACTCGTCCGGGAACCGGAGCCGGAGGAGTTCGGCGGGGACGACGAGCGCTACGAGCAGCAGTGGCGCGACGCGCTGCCCGCGGACGGCCGCAGGCGGCGCCCGGCGCCCGACGAGTACGACCCCGACGGCGTCGAGCAGGAGGCGCCGACCCGGCGTCGGGGCCGCCCCCGCCGGTCCGCGGCGCCGCAGCCCGACATGAACCGGCCCATGGACGCCGTGGACGTGGCCGCCGCCGCGGCCGCCGCGCTCGACGGCGCCGTGCTGCACGGGATGCCGCCCTCGCCGGTCGTCGCCGACCTGACCCAGGGCGTGAGCACCGGCGACCGCGAGCCGACCACACCGACGCCGGTCCCGGCCGCCCGCCCGCAGCCGGAGAAGCCGAAGGCGGACAAGCCGCAGCAGCAGAAGCCGCCGGCCGGCGTCCTGGACATGACCAAGAAGCCGCCCCGCGAGCCCCGCGACCTGCCCGCCCGCGCGGAGCAGCTGCAGCTCTCCGGCGACATCACCTACTCCCTGCCCTCACTCGACCTGCTCACCCGCGGCGGCCCGGGCAAGGCGCGCAGCGCCGCCAACGACGCCATCGTCGACGCCCTGCGGAAGGTGTTCACCGAGTTCAAGGTGGACGCCGCCGTCACCGGCTTCACCCGCGGCCCGACGGTCACCCGCTACGTCGTGGAGCTCGGCCCGGCCGTGAAGGTCGAGCGGGTGACCGCGCTGACCAAGAACATCGCGTACGCCGTCGCCAGCCCGGACGTGCGGATCATCAGCCCGATCCCCGGCAAGTCCGCCGTCGGCATCGAGATCCCGAACACCGACCGGGAGATGGTCAACCTCGGTGACGTCCTGCGGCTCGCGGAGTCCGCCGAGGACGACGACCCGATGCTGGTCGCCTTCGGCAAGGACGTCGAGGGCGGCTACGTCATGGACTCGCTGGCCAAGATGCCGCACATGCTGGTCGCCGGCGCCACCGGCTCCGGAAAGTCGTCCTGCATCAACTGCCTGATCACGTCGATCATGATGCGGGCGACCCCGGAGGACGTCCGGATGATCCTGGTCGACCCCAAGCGGGTGGAGCTGACGGCGTACGAGGGCATCCCGCACCTCATCACGCCGATCATCACCAACCCCAAGCGGGCCGCCGAGGCGCTGCAGTGGGTCGTGCGCGAGATGGACCTGCGCTACGACGACCTGGCCGCCTACGGCTACCGGCACATCGACGACTTCAACCGCGCGGTGCGCGAGGGCAAGGCCAAGCCGCCCGAGGGCAGCGAGCGCGAACTCCACCCGTACCCGTACCTGCTGGTGATCGTCGACGAGCTGGCCGACCTGATGATGGTCGCCCCGCGCGACGTCGAGGACGCCATCGTGCGGATCACGCAGCTCGCGCGGGCGGCCGGAATCCATCTGGTGCTCGCGACCCAGCGGCCGTCGGTCGACGTCGTCACCGGTCTGATCAAGGCCAATGTGCCGTCCCGGCTGGCGTTCGCCACCTCCTCGCTCGCGGACTCGCGCGTCATCCTGGACCAGCCCGGCGCCGAGAAGCTGATCGGCAAGGGCGACGGCCTGTTCCTGCCGATGGGCGCGAACAAGCCGACGCGTATGCAGGGCGCGTTCGTGACCGAGGAGGAGGTCGCGGCCGTCGTCCAGCACTGCAAGGACCAGATGGCGCCCGTCTTCCGGGACGACGTCACCGTCGGGTCCAAGCAGAAGAAGGAGATCGACGAGGACATCGGCGACGACCTCGACCTGCTGTGCCAGGCGGCCGAGCTGGTCGTCTCCACCCAGTTCGGGTCGACGTCCATGCTCCAGCGCAAGCTGCGCGTCGGCTTCGCCAAGGCGGGCCGGCTGATGGACCTCATGGAGTCCCGGAACATCGTCGGACCGAGCGAGGGTTCGAAGGCTCGTGACGTTCTTGTGAAGCCTGACGAACTGGATGGCGTGCTCGCCCTGATCCGGGGGGAGTCTGAAGGGTAGGCGTACGGGAGGCGGCCGGCGTCCCGGTTCACCCGGGTGGCCGATCGTGACCCAGCCGTGAGGGATCATTGAGCAACCGTTTCCCGCCGGCGTACGTCAAGTTCAGGGAAGCACCACAACGCAGGTCCACCACCGGGATGTCGGGCCATTCCGATGGCGTACAAAGTCCGACCGCCCGGTTGCCCCACCCTCTTGTACCCCTCCTAGACTGAATCTCCAGCACAGGCGGCTACACGCTCGAAAGGCGCCCCCGTGTCCATCGGCAACTCCCCTGAAGACGAGCGTCCGTTCGAAGACGTTTCCGACGATTCCCGGCCCTCCGTCGGCCGGGCGCTGCAGCAGGCGCGCATCGCCGCCGGGCTCTCCGTCGGCGATGTCAGTACCGCCACCCGGGTCCGTATCGCCATCGTGCACGCCATCGAGGCGGACGACTTCGCCCCCTGCGGCGGAGACGTCTACGCACGCGGGCACATCCGGACCCTGGCCAAGGCCGTGCACCTCGACCCGGCCCCGCTGATCGCCCAGTACGACGCCGAGCACGGCGGACGTCCGGCGCCGACCCCCGCCGCCCCGCTGTTCGAGGCGGAACGCATCCGTCCGGAGCGGCGCGGTCCCAACTGGACCGCCGCCATGGTCGCCGCCATCGTCGTCGTGATCGGCTTCGTCGGCTTCACGATGGTCAAGGGCGGGGACGAGGGCGGGAAGACCGACGTCGCCGGCGGCGGCGAGCCCAGCGAGTCGCCCTCTGCCACCCCCAAGTCCAAGAAGCCCGTCGCACCCGAGCCCGAACCGTCGGACAGCGCCATCGCCGCCGCGCCGCAGGACAAGGTGACCGTCAAGGTCAGCGCCGCCGACGGACGCAGCTGGATCTCCGCCAAGGACCACAACGGCCGGCTGCTCTTCGACGGACTGCTCAAGCAGGGCGAATCCAAGACGTTCCAGGACAGTTCCAAGGTCAACCTGGTCCTCGGCGACGCCGGCGCGATCGACCTGTACGTCAACGGCAAGAAGATCGAGGACGACTGGCAGCCGGGCGCCGTGGAGCGTCTGACCTACACCAAGGGCGACCCGCAGGCCGGATGAGCCACCGCGAAAGGTGCTTCGAAGACGGGGTTGGCCGTGATCGGCCAACCCCGTCGACGTGGGGCGTCAGCGGGACGAAGTAGTCTTGAGCCCATGCCTGAACGCCGTACCGTCGCACTCGTCACCCTTGGCTGCGCCCGTAACGAGGTGGACTCGGAGGAGCTCGCAGGCCGTTTGGAGGCGGACGGCTGGCAGCTCGTGGAGGACGCCGAGGAAGCGGACGTCGCCGTCGTCAACACCTGCGGCTTCGTCGAAGCCGCCAAGAAGGACTCCGTCGACGCCCTCCTGGAGGCCAACGACCTCAAGGGACAGGGAAGAACGCAGGCCGTCGTGGCGGTCGGCTGCATGGCCGAGCGGTACGGCAAGGAACTCGCCGAGGCCCTCCCCGAGGCCGACGGCGTGCTCGGCTTCGACGACTACGCCGACATCTCCGACCGCCTCCAGACCATCCTGAACGGCGGCATCCACGCCTCGCACACCCCGCGCGACCGGCGCAAGCTGCTGCCGATCAGCCCGGCCGAGCGGCAGGACTCCGCCGCCGACGTGGCGCTCCCCGGACACGGCCCGGTGGACCTGCCGGAGGGCCTCGCCCCCGCGTCCGGCCCCCGGGCACCCCTGCGCCGCCGGCTGGACGGCTCCCCGGTGGCATCGGTGAAGCTCGCCTCCGGCTGCGACCGGCGCTGCTCCTTCTGCGCCATCCCCTCCTTCCGCGGCTCCTTCATCTCCCGCCGGCCCAGCGACGTGCTGAACGAGACGCGCTGGCTGGCCGAGCAGGGCGTGAAGGAGGTCATGCTGGTCTCCGAGAACAACACCTCCTACGGCAAGGACCTCGGCGACATCCGCCTGCTGGAGTCCCTGCTGCCCGAGCTCGCGGAGGTCGACGGCATCGAGCGGGTGCGGGTCAGCTACCTCCAGCCGGCCGAGATGCGGCCCGGTCTGATCGACGTGCTGACCTCCACCCCGAAGGTCGTGCCCTACTTCGACCTGTCCTTCCAGCACTCCGCGCCCGACGTGCTGCGCGCGATGCGCCGCTTCGGCGACACCGACCGGTTCCTGGAACTGCTCGACACCATCCGGAGCAAGGCGCCCCAGGCCGGTGTCCGCTCCAACTTCATCGTCGGCTTCCCCGGCGAGTCCGCCGCCGACCTCGCCGAGCTGGAGCGGTTCCTGAACCACGCGCGCCTGGACGCCGTCGGCGTCTTCGGCTACTCCGACGAGGAGGGCACCGAGGCGGCGACGTACGACGGGAAGCTCGACGAGGACGTCGTCGCCGAACGGCTGGCCCGTGTCTCGCGGCTGGCCGAGGAACTCGTCTCGCAGCGCGCCGAGGAGCGGGTCGGCGAGACCGTGCACGTGCTGGTGGAGTCCGTCGACGAGGAAGAGGGCGTCCACGGCCGGGCGGCGCACCAGGCACCCGAGACCGACGGCCAGGTGCTGCTCACGAGCGGCGAGGGGCTGAGCATCGGCCGTATGGTCGAGGCGAAGGTGATCGGCACGGAAGGTGTCGACCTGGTGGCCGAGCCGCTGTTCCAGGGTTCGCCCGCGTGTACTGAGGAGGCGGGCAGATGACGGGTGTCCCGGCATCGGCGGCGGGCGGCCCCTCCGGTGCGAGGAGGGCGGCGGGCGCCGGCCCCGGTGGCCCGGTGCCCGGCCGTGCGGCGGCCCGGGAGTCCCGGGGCCCGGGGCCGTCCGGCGCGGGCGCGGCACGACGGAGTCTGACCGGCCGCGGCGCGGGGACGCACGGCGACGAGGCCGCACCCGCGGCGGCGCCGGACGGCATCGAGGGCGTGACCGCCGAGGACGGTACGAGGCCGGCGCGCGGCGCGAAGATCGCGGCGGCGGCCGTGAACCAGGCCAGCGTCTGGAACATCGCCAACCTGCTGACCATGCTGCGGCTGCTGCTGGTGCCCGCGTTCGTGATGCTGATGCTCGCCGACGGCGGCTACGACCCGGCGTGGCGGTCGTTCGCCTGGGCGGCCTTCGCCATCGCCATGATCACCGACCTGTTCGACGGTCATCTGGCGCGCACCTACGACCTCGTCACGGACTTCGGGAAGATCGCCGACCCCATCGCCGACAAGGCGATCATGGGTGCGGCGCTGGTCTGCCTCTCCGTGCTGGGCGATCTCCCGTGGTGGGTCACCGGAATCATCCTCGGCCGGGAACTCGGCGTCACCCTGCTGCGTTTCCTGGTCATTCGCTACGGCGTGATCCCGGCCAGCCGCGGAGGCAAGCTGAAGACCCTCACCCAGGGCATCGCCGTCGGTATGTACGTACTGGCGCTGACCGGGTGGCTGGCCACGCTGCGGTGGTGGGTGATGGCCGCGGCGGTCGTGCTGACCGTGGCGACGGGGCTCGACTATGTGAAACAGGCCATTGTGCTGCGCAGGCAGGGAATCGCGGAGCGCGAGGCCGCGTTGGAGGAGACGGAAGCGTGAGTTCCGAGGCCGCCGAAGTGGTGCGACTACTCACCGTGAACGGCGGAACGCTCGCCGTCGCCGAGTCGCTGACCGGTGGCCTGGTGGCGGCGGAGATCACTTCGGTACCCGGGGCCTCCAAGGTCTTCCGGGGGTCGGTGACGGCGTACGCCACCGCACTCAAGCAGGAACTGCTCGGTGTGGACGCCACCCTGCTGGCGGAGCGCGGGGCGGTGGATCCGCAGGTGGCGGCCCAGATGGCGGCCGGTGTCCGTAAGGCGCTGGGCGCCGACTGGGGCATCGCCACCACCGGTGTCGCCGGTCCGGACCGCCAGGACGGGCAGGATGTGGGCACCGTATTCGTCGCCGTGGACGGGCCCTCGGGAGCGGGCGCCGGTTCCGCCCGCGGCGGAAAAGTGGCGCATCTGCGGTTGAACGGCGACCGTGCGGAAATTCGTATGGAGAGTGTACGGAGCGTACTCGCACTGCTTCTGACGGAGCTTGCGGGCGAACAGACCGGGAATGAGCGGGCACAGGATACGGAACGGAACGGGGGGTTTTGATGTTTGCAGCCCTGAGTGAACACGACATCGCTCCCCGCACGGCCGCGGCGCTAGGCGGTACGGTGGGGCGAGAAGGATGCGGCTACGCGGTCCGAGGAGGGAGCCACCGATGATTCTGCTCCGTCGCCTGCTGGGTGACGTGCTGCGTCGGCAGCGCCAGCGCCAGGGCCGTACTCTGCGCGAAGTCTCCTCGTCCGCCCGAGTCTCACTCGGCTATCTCTCCGAGGTGGAGCGGGGGCAGAAGGAGGCTTCCTCCGAGCTGCTCTCCGCCATCTGCGACGCGTTGGACGTACGGATGTCCGAGCTCATGCGGGAAGTGAGTGACGAACTCGCTCTCGCCGAGCTGGCCCAGTCTGCTGCAGCGACCCCCAGCGAGCCCGTTCCCACGCCGGTTCGTCCGATGCTGGGTTCCGTTTCGGTGACCGGTGTGCCACCGGAACGGGTGACCATCAAGGCGCCCGCCGAGGCGGTGGACGTCGTCGCCGCGTGAGCGCGGCGCTCTGAAGGTGTGAGAGACCCCGGCAGGGGCCCTCCGGGAGATCCGGAGGGGCGCGGCCGGGGTTTTCGCATGCCCGGGGTGCTCCCGTGTGCGCTTGCCGGTGCGGCGCGTGACGGTCATCGTTGAGGAACGAGGCGGGGGGCCAGCCACGGAGGTGCGGATGTACGTCGTGAAGAGCCCGTTGTCCGACGAGAACCTGAAGACCGTGTCCGAGGCGCTGCAGGGCGCGTTGGTGGACCTGGTGGATCTGGCCCTGGTGGCCAAGCAGATCCACTGGAACGTGGTCGGGCCACGCTTCCGTTCCGTGCATCTCCAGCTCGACGAGGTCGTGACCGTGGCGCGCACCCACTCCGACACCGTGGCGGAGCGCGCCGCGGCGCTGGGCGTCTCGCCCGACGGACGTGCCGCCACGGTCGCCGTCGGCAGCGGGATCGGCGTGACCCCCGAGGGCTGGGTGGACGACTCGGCGGCGGTGGGCGCGCTCGTGGAGGCGCTGGGCGCGGTGATCTCCCGCATGCGCGAGCGGGTGACGGCGACCGCGGATCCGGACCCGGTGAGCCAGGACATCCTCATCGCGATCACCGCGGACCTGGAGAAGCAGCACTGGATGTTCCAGGCCGAGAACGGGTGACGTGACCCCGGGGGACCGTGGGCCCTTCACCGAGCCGGGCGCGGCACCGGATGCTCCCGTGTGCCGGCGGTGCGCTCTGTGCGCGGGGCCGCGCGGTCTCCTGGCGTCGGGCCGGGGGTGGCGGCCGTGACGACGACGGGGCGGTGGGTGCGCCGCGGTGCGGTGGTGGGCCTCGGGGCGCTGTGGTGGTGGGCGGTGGCGCGACTGGTGCTGGCGCCCGACGCCGGGGCGGTGGAAGGGGCGGTGGCGGCCGGCGGATGGGGGCTCAGCGTGCTGCCGGTGCACTGCATGCCCAAGGCGCGGGCGAAGGGCGCCCTCGCGGCCGGGCGGTGGCGGCGGGCCTGGCGGTCCTGGCAGGGGAGCCGCGGCGCCGGCGGCTGAGCGAGCGGGCGTGCGCCGGTGCGCCCACGTGCGTCAACGCGTCGTGGTGGGTGCCGGGCCCGGTTGGCAGGTGGGGCACCAGTAGGTGGGACGTTCACGGGAGCCGTCGCCCTGCTCCGCGACGCGGAGGGGGGTGCGGCAGCGCAGACAGGGGCGCCGGGCGCGGCCGTACACGTACAGGTCCTGGCCGCGGCGGCCCGTGGTGTTGCGGATCGGACGTTCGCGGTTGAACTCCAGCAGCTTCTTCGCGAGCCCCGGCAGCTTCGCGGACCGGTCGGCGGGCAGGTCGCCCACGGGGAGCCACGGGGTGACGCCGAGGAGGAAGCACAGTTCGCTCTTGAAGACATTGCCGACGCCGGCGAGGTTGCGCTGGTCCAGGAGGGCCTCGCCGAGCGGGCGGGCCGGGTCCTTCAGCAGGTTGGCCAGCGCGAGGTCCGGGTCCCAGTCCGGGCCGAGGAGGTCGGGGCCGAGGTGGCCGACCGCACGGTCCTCCTCGGTGGTGCGGATCAGTTCCAGGACGGGGAGCCGGTAGCCGACGGCCGTACGGTCGGCGTTGCCCAGGATCGCGCGGATCTGGTGGGAGGGTCCGCCGTTCCACCGCTGCCCCTCGGCGTAGATCCGCCAGGAGCCGTCCATCCTCAGGTGCGAGTGCAGGGTCAGACCGCCCTCGACGCGGGTCAGCAGATGTTTGCCGCGCGAGGTGACGTCCAGCACGGCGCGGCCGGTGAGGTCGGCCGTGGCGAACCGGGGCACCCGGAGGTCGCTGCGGAGCAGCACCTTGCCGGCGAGGGCGTCGTTCAGCCGCCGCGCGGCCTGCCAGACCGTATCTCCTTCGGGCATGCGTCAAGGGTGGCACGCCGGCGCCGGACGGGGGCGGGCATGCGGGCCGTCGGGTGTCGCGTCAGGCACGCAGCCGCAGCCCCCGGGGCGTGGCGACGAAGCCCGCCGTCTCCAGGAGGCCGCCCAGGGGAGAGGTCAGCGCCGGGGCGCCGTTGATCCGTTCCACCGTGACCGTGCCGAGGGAGCCCGCGCGGGCGGCCGCGGCGAGGGCCTCCGCGGCGGCCGGGAGCCGGGGATCCTCGGCCGGTTCGCCGTCGGGGCCGGCGGGCCAGGCCAGCAGCGTCTTGCCGCCGCGCTCCATGTAGAGCGTCAGTTCGCCGTCCACCAGCACCACCAAGGAGCCCGCCTTGCGACCCGGTTTGTGTCCGGCGCCGGTCGGGGGCTCGGGCCAGCCCAGCGCGGCACCGTAGGCGTTCGCCGGGTCGGCGGCGGCGAGGACCACGGCACGTCCGGCGCGCTCCGCCCCGGTACGCCGGCCGGCGAAGGGGTCGTACGTCGGACGCCCGCCGTTCTGCCACGGCGGAGGGGAGTCGGGGGCCAGGTCGCGCGGGGAGACGTAGTCGCCCGGTGAGAGGCGGGGGTGCCGCGCGTCGTCCGGGGCGGTCTCGAAGGGGTCGGGCAGGCCGGCCCCTGACGAGGCCGGGACGGGGGCCGGGAAGCCGTCGCCGCGCTCGCGGGCGTTGGCCGCCGCGCGGAGGCGGTCCACCGCCCCGTCCATGGCGAACTGGGCGGCGCCCAGGCCCTCCACCACATAGCCGCGGCGGGCCTGCCCGGTCTCCTCGAAGGCGGACAGGATGCGGTACACCGCGGAGAAGCCGCCCTCGACGCCCTCCGCGGAGACGGCCCCGCGGGTCACCACACCGTGCCGGTCGAGCAGGGTGCGGGCCAGCGCGTGGGCGCGGACCGTGGGATCGGTGTCCCGGTCCGGGAGCAGGGACCAGCGGCCCGCGACGGTCGGCGGACCGGTCCGGGAGGCGGTGCGGGCGGCCGCCGTGAGCGAGCCGTAGCGCCCGCGCGGGACCGGGCGTTTCGCACGGTGGGCGGTGGAGCCCGCGGTGCGGCCGGAGCCCAGCACGGCGCGCATGGGGGAGAGCGTGTCGTTGGTCAGCCGTCCGGACCAGGCGAGGTCCCACAGGGCGTCGGCCAGCTGCGGATCGCCGGCCTCCGGGTGGGTGGTGGCGCGGACCTGGTCGGCGATCTGCCGGAAGAACAGTCCGTAGCCACCGGCCAGGGCGTCCAGGACGGACTGGTGCAGGGCGGTCGGCTCCAGGGGATGCGGGGGCGGCAGGAGCAGCGGGGCCGCGTCGGCGAGGTAGAGGGAGACCCAGCCGTCCTTCCCGGGCAGTGACCCGGCACCGGCCCACACCACCTCCCCGGCCGCGGTGAGCTCGTCCAGCATCCCCGGGGCGTAGTCCGTCACCCGGGACGGCAGGACCAGCTTCTCCAGGGCGGACGCGGGCACGGAAGCGCCCTGCAGCTGTTCGACGGCGCGCACCAGGCCGTCGACGCCGCGCAGGGAGTGCCCCCTGCCGATGTGCTGCCACTGCGGGAGGAACTGGGCGAGCGCGGGCGGCGGCACCGGCTCCAGCTCGTGCCGCAGCGCGGCCAGGGAACGCCGGCGCAGCCGGCGCAGCACGGCCGCGTCGCACCACTCCTGTCCGATCCCGGCCGGGTGGAACTCGCCCTGGACGACCCGGCCCGCCGCGGAGAGCCGCTGCAGCGCGCCCTCGGTGACCGCGACGCCCAGTCCGAAGCGGGCCGCAGCGGTGGCCGAGGTGAAGGGGCCGTGGGTGCGCGCGTACCGCGCGAGGAGGTCGCCGAGGGGGTCCTTCACGGGTTCGGTGAACGCCTCCGGCACACCGACCGGAAGCGCCGTGCCCAGCGCGTCGCGCAGCCGTCCCGCGTCCTCGATCGCCGCCCAGTGGTCGGCGCCGGCCACCCGCACCCGGATCGCGCGCCGCGCGGAGGCGAGCTCCCGCGCCCACTGCGGCTCGGCGCCGCGTTCGGCCAGCTCGGCGTCGGTGAGCGGGCCCAGCAGCCGCAGCAGGTCGGCCACGCCCTCCGCGTCCTTGACCCGCCGGTCCTCGGTGAGCCACTGCAGCTCGCTCTCCAGCTCGGTCAGCACCTCGGCGTCGAGCAGCTCGCGCAGCTCCGCCTGTCCGAGCAGCTCGGCCAGCAGCCTGGAGTCCAGCGACAGGGCGGCGGCGCGGCGCTCGGCGAGCGGGGAGTCGCCCTCGTACAGGAACTGGGCGACGTAGCCGAAGAGCAGGGAGCGGGCGAAGGGGGACGCCTCCGGCGTGGTGACCTCCACGAGGCGCACCTTGCGGGACTCCAGGTCGCCCATCAGCTCGACGAGGCCGGGGACGTCGAAGACGTCCTGGAGACATTCGCGGACCGCCTCCAGGACGATCGGGAACGAGCCGAACTCGCCGGCCACCTGGAGCAGCTGCGAGGCGCGCTGACGCTGCTGCCACAGCGGTGTGCGGCGGCCGGGGTTGCGGCGCGGCAGCAGCAGCGCGCGGGCGGCGCACTCGCGGAACCGGGAGGCGAACAGCGCCGAGCCGCCCACCTGGTCGGTGACGACCTGGTCGACCTCGCCCTTGTCGAAGACGACGTCGGCCGCGCCCACCGGGGCCTGGTCCGCGTCGTACTCGGTGCCGGCCTTCACCGGCTCCTGGTCGAGCAGGTCGAGACCCATCAGGTCGGCGTCCGGCAGGCGCAGCACGATGCCGTCGTCGGCGTGCATCACCTGGGCGTCCATGCCGTACCGCTCGGAGAGGCGGGCGCCGAGCGCGAGCGCCCACGGGGCGTGCACCTGGGCCCCGAACGGGGAGTGCACGACGACCCGCCAGTCGCCCAGCTCGTCCCGGAAGCGCTCCACGACGATGGTGCGGTCGTCCGGGACGTGGCCGCAGGCCTCGCGCTGTTCGTCGAGGTAGGACAGCACGTTGTCGGCGGCCCAGGCGTCGAGGCCCGCGGTGAGGAGCCGCAGCCGGGCGTCCTCCTTGGACAGCGCGCCCACCTCGCGCAGGAAGGCGCCCACCGCGCGGCCCAGCTCCAGCGGCCGGCCCAGCTGGTCGCCCTTCCAGAACGGCAGCCTCCCCGGCACACCGGGCGCCGGGGAGACCAGGACGCGGTCCCGGGTGATGTCCTCGATGCGCCAGGAACTGGTGCCGAGCGTGAAGACGTCACCCACGCGGGACTCGTAGACCATCTCCTCGTCGAGCTCGCCGACCCGCCCGCCGCCCTTCTTGGGGTCGGAGCCCGCGAGGAACACCCCGAAGAGACCTCGGTCGGGGATGGTGCCCCCGGAGGTGACGGCCAGCCGCTGCGCCCCCGGGCGGCCGGTGATCTCGCCCGTCACCCGGTCCCACACCACGCGCGGGCGCAGCTCGGCGAACGCGTCGGACGGATAGCGGCCGGCGAGCATGTCCAGGACGCCCGTGAACGCGGACTCCGGCAGGGAGGCGAAGGGGGCCGCGCGGCGGACCAGGGCGAGCAGGTCGTCGAGCTGCCAGGTGTCCATGGCCGTCATGGCGACCAGCTGCTGGGCCAGCACGTCGAGGGGGTTGGCGGGGACCCGCAGGGACTCGATCGCGCCGGTGCGCATCCGCTCGGTGACCACGGCCGCCTGCACCAGGTCGCCCCGGTACTTCGGGAACACCACGCCCGTGGAGACCGCGCCCACCTGGTGCCCCGCGCGGCCCACGCGCTGGAGGCCGGAGGCCACGGACGGCGGCGACTCGACCTGCACCACCAGGTCGACCGCGCCCATGTCGATGCCCAGCTCCAGACTGGAGGTGGCGACCACCGCGGGCAGCCGGCCCGCCTTGAGGTCCTCCTCGACCAGGGCGCGCTGCTCCTTGGACACCGAACCGTGGTGGGCGCGCGCGATGACCGCGGGCGCGCCCTGCGCGGCTCCGGAACCGCCCATGAGCTCGGCGGGGGAGTGGTGCTCGTCCAGTGGCTCCCCGGTGGCCCGCTCGTAGGCGATCTCGTTGAGCCGGTTGCACAGCCGCTCCGCGAGGCGCCGGGAGTTCGCGAACACGATGGTCGAGCGGTGCGACTGCACCAGGTCGGTGATCCGCTCCTCGACATGCGGCCAGATCGACGGGCGCTCGGCGCCCTCCGAGCCGTCGGCCACCGGGGAACCGCCCAGCTCGGCCAGGTCCTCGACCGGCACCACCACGGACAGGTCGAACTCCTTGCCCGACTCCGGCTGGACGATCTCCGCCTTGCGCCGCGGGGAGAGGAACCGGGCGACCTCGTCGACCGGGCGCACGGTCGCCGAGAGGCCGATGCGGCGGGCCGGCCGCGGCAGCAGCTCGTCCAGCCTCTCCAGGGTGAGCGCGAGATGCGCCCCGCGCTTGGTGCCCGCGACCGCGTGCACCTCGTCCAGGATCACCGTCTCCACGCCCGTCAGCGCGTCCCGGGTGGCGGACGTCAGCATCAGGAACAGCGACTCGGGCGTGGTGATCAGGATGTCCGGCGGCCGGGTGGCCAGGGCCCGGCGCTCGGCGGGCGGGGTGTCGCCGGAGCGGATGCCGACCTTCACCTCGGGCTCGGGCAGGCCCAGGCGTACCGCCTCCTGGCGGATTCCGGTCAGCGGGCTGCGGAGATTGCGCTCGACGTCGACGGCCAGGGCCTTGAGGGGCGAGACGTACAGGACCCGGCAGCGCTTCTTCGGGTCGGCGGGCGGCGGCGTCGAGGCCAGCTGGTCCAGGGCGGCGAGGAACGCGGCCAGCGTCTTCCCGGAACCGGTGGGGGCCACCACCAGCACGTCCGAGCCCGCCCCGATGGCCTGCCACGCGCCTGCCTGGGCGGCGGTGGGCGCGGAGAAGGCCCCCGTGAACCAGCCGCGGGTCGCGGGGGAGAAGCCGTCCAGGGCTCGCTGCGGATCGCTGACCATGCGTCCATCGTGCACCCGGCCACTGACAATCGGCCGGGCCGCGCGGCCGCGAGGTACCCCCGGACGGGCCCGGCCGGGGCCGCGTGACAATGGCCGTATGGCGGAATCGCGGAAGGAGCGAGCACGGCACTGGCAGTACGACGAACTGCCCGGTGTCGATCTGCTGCGTGCCCGGTACATACGGAAGACGTTCGTCCGGCACACCCACGAGCACTTCGTGATCGCCGCCATCGCCGACGGGGTGGAGGTCTTCCACCACGGCGGGGGCGACGTGTACGCGGGCGCGGGATCCCTGGCGCTGGTGAACCCCGACACCCCGCACACCGGCCGGGCGGGCGTCCCCGAGGGATGGCGGTACGGGGCGGTCTACCCGTCGCCGGAGGTGGTGGCCGCGATCGCCGCCGAGACCACCACGCTGCGCGGCGCGCCGGGGTTCGTGACGCCGGTGCTCGACGATCCGTACACCGTCCAGCTGGTGCACCAGGTGCTGCGGGCCACCGACGAGGGCAACGCGCTCGCCGCCGACACCCTGCTCCGGGTCGCGGTGACCCGGCTGCTGCGGCTGAACGGCGGCACGCTGCCGCGGCGCGAGGTGCGGACGGCGGGCGCCCGGATCGCGGCACGCGCGCGTGCCGCGCTGGAGGAGCGGATGGCCGGCCCGCCGACGCTGGAGCAGCTCGCCGCCGAGCTCGGCACCAGCCCGTTCGCCCTGCTGCGCGCCTTCCGGGACACCTACGGGATGCCGCCGCACACCTGGCTCACCGACGCCCGCGTACGGCGGGCGCGGAGGCTGCTGGACGCGGGAACGGCGCCGTCGGAGGCGGCCGTCGCGGTCGGCTTCACCGACCAGCCGCACCTGAACCGCCACTTCGGCCGGATCGTCGGCGTGCCCCCGGGCGCCTACCAGCGCGAGCGCAAGAACGTACAAGACGCGCGGCACGGCCGGCCCGTACCGTCCGGGGCGTGGCAGTGGAACGGACAACAGCGCTCGCGGACGTACGGGACGACGGCGGGGGAGCACCGGACGGCAAGCCGGACGGCGCCGTCGTACGCGACGCCCTCGGGGTGGGGATCGCCGTCGGACTCTCCGGGTTCGCCTTCGGCGTGACCTCGGCGGGCAGCGGGCTGACCCTGCTCCAGACCTGCGCGCTCAGCCTGCTGGTGTTCACCGGCGCGTCCCAGTTCGCGCTGGTGGGGGCGCTGGCGGCGGGCGGCGGCGCGTTCACGGCCGCCGCGGGGGCGTTCTTCCTGGGCGTGCGCAACGCGTTCTACGGGCTGCGTCTGTCGCAGCTGCTGGCGCTGCCCCGCGCGGTACGGCCGTTCGCCGCCCAGTGGGTGATCGACGAGACGACCGCCGTCGCGCTCGCCCAGCCCGGCCGGCGCTCCGCCCGTCTCGGCTTCCTGGTGACCGGCCTCAGCCTGTACGTCCTGTGGAACCTCACCACGCTGCTCGGCGCGCTCGGCGCCGAGGCGATCGGCGACACCGACGCCTGGGGGCTGGACGCGGCCGGTCCCGCGGTCTTCCTGGCGCTCCTCGCGCCGATGCTGCGCACCGGTACCGAGCGGACCGTCGCCGGGCTCGCCGTTCTGCTGGGGCTCGGTCTGCTGCCCGTCCTGCCGGCCGGTGTGCCGGTCCTGGTGGCCGCGCTCGCGGCGCCGGCCGTCCTGTGGGCCCAGGGCCGCAGGCACGCGGCACGCGGTGACGCGGCGGAGGGAGAGCGTTGAACATCTGGATCGCGATCGCCGCGACCGCCGTCGGCTGCTACGCCGTCAAGCTGGCGGGGCTGCTGGTGCCCGCCGGGGTCCTCGAACGGCCCGTCGTGCGGCGCCTCGCCGCGCTCCTGCCGGTGGCGCTGCTCGCCGCCCTGACCGCCCAGCAGACCTTCTCCGACGGCCAGGCACTGGTCGTCGACGCGCGGGCGGCCGGCCTGGCGGCCGCCGCCGTGGCCCTGATCCTGCGCGCCCCCTTCCTGATCGTCGTAGCGGCGGCCGTCGCCGTGACAGCGGGTGTACGCGCCCTGGGCGGCTGAGCGCACGCCGGCGGCACCCCGCGTGCGCGGGTGAGTGAAACCAGTCCTGTATGGCGCTCAGCCGACGCCACGGCCGTACGCCGTCAGGGTGCGCAGGGCGTCGATCGTCACCATGGGCCGCGCCTCCAGCACCGGCCCCGGCGCCCACTGCCGCCACCGCAGCGGCCAGCCGCCGTCCTCCCGCTGCTCGGCCGCGAGGTACTCCAGCGACCGCCCCATCTCCTCGTCCGTGAACCACGCACGCGCCAGCGAGTGGGGCGTGCGCGCGTAGTCGTGCGGGAAGTGGTGCTCGCCCGGGGCGTAACCGGGAGCGACCGGATACGCGTCGAGGTCGTCCGGGTCGAGCGCCGCGAGCCGCCGGGCGCGCACCAGCCGGCCCAGCCGCCCGGCGGCGGCCTGCGCACGGGGACGGTCGGGGGCGTGGTCCAGAAAGGCCAGGGCGGCCTGGACCTCGTAGGGATGGGACTCCTCCAGCGACTCCACGGCCCGCCAGCAGAAGTCCGTCGCACGGAACAGCCACGCGTGCCACACCTCGTTGCGGTGCAGCAGTCCCACCACCGGCCCGGTGGCCAGCAGCTCCCCGGGCGGGTCGTCCACGACCGGCACGAACGGCGCCACCGGGTATCCGCGCTGACGGGGATGGACTGCCGGAAGGGCGCCGTCCGCCGTGGAGACGGACGTCAGATAGCGGCACACGTCCTCCGCGCGGCGCCCGCCGCACCGCCCTACGGCGTCCAGCACGCGCAGCGCGCGGGCGGTGTGCAGCGGCTGGCTGACCGGCCCGCGCAGATCGGGTTCGAGCGCGTGACCGTAACCGCCGTCCTCGTTGCGGTAGGCGTCCAGCGCCGCCTCCACCGGGCCGGCGCCGCCGTCCCGGAAGTGGTGGGCGAACAGGTGCTGCTCGAGCACGCGCGCGGTCAGCCAGACGAACCGCTCCGCCCGCGCGAGCGGGCCCTGCGGCCGGGGCGCCGGGGGCGGCGGTTCGGCTTCGGTGTCGGCCATGGCTCCGACCGTAGGCGGAAACCGGCGCGGGCGGGCGGCCCGGACCGGGGCCACCCCCACAGGCGGGATACTGGGTGCATGCGGTTGACGGTTTTCTGGGAGCGGATGACGGAGCACTTCGGTGCGGGCTACGCCGACACCTTCGCGCGTGACCATGTCATGTCCGAGCTCGGCGAACGTACCGTGCACGAGGCGCTGGCGGCCGGCTGGAGCGCCAAGGACGTCTGGCAGGTGGTCTGCGCCGTGATGGACGTGCCCGCCGAGAAGCGCTGACCGTCACAGAGACCGCAGGGGGAGCGCATGCTTCCGCCGCCGTGGGCGAGACTTGCTTCGTGGCACCCACTGACGAGACCGGGCAGGCGGCCCGGCACACCACCCCGCCCGACGCGCCGCCGCCCGCCGGGCCCGGGGTGGACCCCGTACCCGGATCCCGGCCGGGCGCCCGCATGCCGCGCTGGCTGCCGCGCGCCATGGTGCTCGCGCTCGCGCTCTATGCCGTGTTCCAGCTGGGCAGCTGGGCCTTCCACCAGCTCATCGGCCTGCTGATCAACGTCCTCATCGCGTTCTTCCTGGCGCTCGCCGTCGAACCCGCGGTGAGCTGGATGGCCGCGCGCGGAGTCCGCCGTGGCCTCGGCACCTTCCTCGTCTTCCTGGGCGTCCTGATCGCGGCGGCGGGCTTCGTCACGCTGCTCGGGTCCATGCTGGCGGGGCAGATCATAAAGATCGTCGAGGACTTCCCCGACTACCTCGACTCCGTGATCAACTGGATCAACGGGCACTTCCACACCGAGCTGCGCCGGGTGGACATCCAGGAGGGGCTGCTGCGCTCCGACTGGCTGCGCAACTACGTGCAGAACAGCGCCACCGGCGTCCTGGACGTCTCCACGCAGGTCCTCGGCGGTCTCTTCCAGCTGCTGACCATCGGTCTGTTCTCGTTCTACTTCGCCGCCGACGGCCCGCGGCTGCGGCGCACCGTCTGCTCCCTGCTGCCGCCCGCCCGGCAGGCCGAGGTGCTGCGCGCGTGGGAGATCGCCGTGAACAAGACCGGCGGCTACCTGTACTCGCGCGGACTGATGGCCCTGGTCTCCGGGCTGGCGCACTACGTCCTGCTGGAGTTCCTCGAGGTGCCCTACGCGCCCGTGCTCGCCGTGTGGGTGGGTCTGGTGTCGCAGTTCATCCCGACCATCGGCACGTATCTCGCGGGCGCGCTGCCCATGCTGATCGCCTTCACCGTCGACCCCTGGTACGCGCTGTGGGTCCTGGTCTTCGTGGTGATCTACCAGCAGTTCGAGAACTACGTCCTGCAGCCCAAGCTGACCTCCAGGACCGTCGACATCCACCCGGCGGTCGCCTTCGGCTCGGTCGTCGCGGGCACCGCGCTGCTCGGCGCGGTCGGCGCGCTGATCGCCATCCCCGCCACCGCCACCCTCCAGGCGTTCCTCGGCGCGTACGTGCGGCGGTACGACGTCACGGACGACCCCCGGGTGCTCGGCCACCGGGGTCCCCGCCCCGGCGGCGGCGGTGCGGGCGCCCTCGCCCGCGTGCGCGGCCTCTGGGTCCGCCGGCCGGCCGCGGAGGGCGCCCCGAGCGCAGACGCCGAGCCCTCCTGAGGGCTGCCGCCCGCGCGCCGCACGGCACGGCGGTGCCGCGTGGCGCGGCTTGACACAAAAATCGAACATCCATTCTTATGGAAGTGCCGGTGAGGCCCGGCGGCGGGTGTTCTGTCCTGGTTGGGGCTGATGTGCACCCACGTTATCCACAGGCCGGAGGTGCGTCGGGGCGCGTTGTCAGTGGCAGGCGTTAGCGTCTTTGACGTGAAGCGATCGACTCAAGCAAATCGGGTGGAACCCATGGCAGGAACCGACCGCGAGAAGGCGCTCGACGCCGCGCTCGCACAGATTGAACGGCAATTCGGCAAGGGCGCGGTCATGCGCATGGGCGAGCGGTCGATGGAGCCCATCGAGGTCATCCCGACCGGGTCGACCGCGCTCGACGTGGCGCTCGGCGTCGGCGGCCTGCCGCGCGGCCGTGTGGTGGAGATCTACGGACCGGAGTCCTCCGGTAAGACGACCCTGACCCTGCACGCGGTGGCGAACGCGCAGAAGGCCGGCGGCCAGGTCGCGTTCGTGGACGCGGAGCACGCCCTCGACCCCGAGTACGCGAAGAAGCTCGGCGTCGACATCGACAACCTGATCCTGTCCCAGCCGGACAACGGCGAGCAGGCACTGGAGATCGTGGACATGCTGGTCCGCTCCGGCGCCCTCGACCTCATCGTCATCGACTCCGTCGCGGCGCTCGTCCCGCGCGCGGAGATCGAGGGCGAGATGGGCGACAGCCACGTCGGTCTGCAGGCCCGGCTGATGAGCCAGGCGCTGCGGAAGATCACCAGCGCGCTCAACCAGTCCAAGACCACCGCCATCTTCATCAACCAGCTCCGCGAGAAGATCGGCGTGATGTTCGGCTCCCCGGAGACCACGACCGGTGGCCGCGCGCTGAAGTTCTACGCCTCGGTGCGTATCGACATCCGCCGCATCGAGACCCTCAAGGACGGCACCGAGGCGGTCGGCAACCGCACCCGCTGCAAGGTCGTCAAGAACAAGGTGGCCCCGCCCTTCAAGCAGGCCGAGTTCGACATCCTCTACGGCCAGGGCATCAGCCGCGAGGGCGGCCTGATCGACATGGGCGTGGAGAACGGCTTCGTCCGCAAGGCCGGCGCCTGGTACACGTACGAGGGCGACCAGCTCGGCCAGGGCAAGGAGAACGCCCGCAACTTCCTGAAGGACAACCCCGATCTCGCCAACGAGATCGAGAAGAAGATCAAGGAGAAGCTGGGCGTCGGCGTACGGCCCGAGGAGCCCGCCGCCGAGCCGGGCGCGGACGCCACGAGCACCGCTCCGGCCGAGCCGGCCGCCGTACCGGCCCCGGCGGCCAAGGCATCCAAGTCCAAGGCCGCGGCGGCCAAGAGCTGACCCGTGACCCGACGAACCGACTGGGCCGAGTACGAGTCCGCCGCCTCCGGTGCCCCACGGGGGAGGGGCATCGCGGGCGGCGACGGTCCAGCCGTGGCCGGTGACACCGAGTACGACGGCTTCACCGAGGGGACCGGCCCCGAGGACGGGGACGGCGCACGGGCGGGCGGCTCGCGTGACGGCAGGCCGCGCGGTGGACGCGGACGCAGACGCCGGACCTCCGGCGAGGCGCCCGCGGCGGACGGAGGCGCCTCGTCCTCGTCGAGGGCCGAGCGGGAGGAACCTCCGGCGGACCCGGTGGAGCGGGCGCGGGCGATCTGCCTGCGCCTGCTCACCGGGACCCCGCGGACCCGGAAACAGCTGGCCGACGCCCTCCGCAAGCGGGAGATCCCGGACGAGGCCGCCGAGGAGGTGCTCTCCCGGTTCGAGGAGGTCGGACTGATCGACGACGGCGCCTTCGCGGACGCCTGGGTGGAGTCCCGGCACCACGGCCGGGGACTCGCCCGGCGCGCACTCGCCCGGGAACTGCGCACCAAGGGGGTCGACCCCACGCTGATCGACGCGGCGGTCTCCCAGCTCGACTCCGAGCAGGAGGAGGCGACCGCCCGCGAGCTGATCGCACGCAAGGTGCGCGCCACCCGCGGACTCGACCGTGACAAGCGGCTCCGCCGCCTCGCCGGCATGCTCGCCCGCAAGGGCTATCCCGAGGGCCTCGCCCTGCGCGTGGTCCGACAGGCGCTCGAGGAGGAGGGCGAGGACACGCACCTCCTCGGCGACGAGCCGTTCTGAAGCGGCGGGGCCCGCACCGGGCGCGCCCGGGCCCGGTCCGGCCTCAGCCGGCGGGGACGGCGTACACCAGCAGATTCCGCTGGTAGCCGCCGTGTTCGCGGTCGTAGGGGGGCGCGCAGGTGATCAGGGTCAGGACCGGCCGCCCATGGCGCCGGAACACATCGTCGGGGAGCCTGTCCTTGTCGACCACCTCGCGGGCCGTCACCTCGTACCGGACGGGAGTCGCGTCCCCGCGGGCGACGGTCACGGCGTCGCCCTTCCGGACCCCGTACAACTTGGCGAAGGCGCCCAGGTCACCGGTGCGGTCGTCCACGTGACCGATCAGGACGGCGGAGCCCGCTGAGGCGCCCGGTGCGGGGCCGAACCGGTACCAGCCGGCCTGCTCAGCGTCGTCCGGGACCTCCACCGTGCCGTCGTTCCGGACGCCGACGTCCTGGACCCGGGCTTCCAGGGAGACCCGGGGGACGCGCAACGCCGTCGGTTCGGACGCGGGGCCGGATGTCTTCCCTTCGCCCGACGCATCGTCGAGAACCCCGGACGACACCCCGGTCACGGGCTCCTGGGCGCGCGGACGGGTGCCGAAGTCCGACGGCACCGAGGTCCCGGACGGCCTCAGCGACCAGACCAGCAGTGCCGCCAGGACGACGGCGACGACCGCGGCGGCCCCGACGGCCGCCGCGGGGGGCCTTCCGGCCCCTGTGGAGGAACGCACGGCCGTCAGTCGCCCCGGGCGCGCATTCGGCGGGCGGCCAGCAGGCCGGCGACCGCGACGGCACCCGCGGCGCTCCAGGCCAGCCACGCGGTGGCGGACTCGTTGTCGGAGGCCATGGCTCCGCTCTCGCCGGCGTCCACACCGTTCGGCGCGGAGTTCATGCCGCCGATCGTCTGGGTCTTCAGCGCGAGGTTCTTGTCCTTGGCGCTGCCCCAGGCGTAGACGACCGTGCTGGTGCCCTCGGCGAGGTCGAGGTCGGCGGGGCCGATGGCCACGGTGTCGGTCCCGGCCAGGACGACATCGGCGTTCACCGTGCCTGCGGGCACCTCGAGCGACTTCTCGTGCGGGTTGGTCAGGTCCCGGACGATCGGCTTGCCGCCCGCTCGGACGTCCACGGCGGGTGCCGCGGCCACGTGACGGACGGTCAGCCGTGCCTGACCGGCCGGAACCTCGCTGGTGTCGTTGACGAACGCGGTGAGCGTGGGGTTGCCCTGCGCGTCGAGGTGGGCCGCGAGCGTCGCGTTCGCCCCGGCCGGGACATCGACGCTCTTCTGGATGGCGGGCGTGCCGTCGGGGCCCTCGCCGTCAGGGAAGATCTTGATGTCGTAGGTGCCCGGGTCCAGGGGCTGGGGCTCGGTCAGGGTGCCGGGCTTGAAGTCGGGAAGCAGTTCGTTCCCGTTGGCGAACACGTCGACGGTGAGGCCGGGAACGCCGTGAAACACGGACACGGACGCCTTGCCGTCCTCCTGGGCCGCACTCTCCGCGGAGGCGGGAACCGACACGGCGAGGGACAGTGCACAGGCACCGGCGGTGGCGGCGGCTGTCTTCCTGATGCGGTTCGTCATCGCAACTCCCTTCGTGGGGGCTGGTCGGCGCTGCCGCGGTCGTCACCATGAACCCCGTGGCGGCGCCTGATCCATTGTGGGAAGCGAGGAAGTTTTCCGCCACTTGAGTCACATGAGCCACATGTGTCCC
>Ga0247820_10000161_pt1 | contig 33400 bp, 30 predicted proteins | sample 13C_Glucose_Day1_2_FD_192480 | JGI IMG/M metagenome (GOLD analysis project Ga0247820, IMG submission 192480) | Soil microbial communities from agricultural site in Penn Yan, New York, United States - 13C_Glucose_Day14 | ecosystem: Environmental > Terrestrial > Soil > Agricultural land | place...
GGGTGGGGCGGGTCGGGGTGAGGGCCCAGCGGATGGCCGCGGTGACAGCGGTGCCCAGGGGGCGGACGCAGACGCCCTCGGCCGGGGGGATGCGGGGCAGCCACAGGGCGCGGGAGGCCCACACGGGCAGCAGGGACACGGCGTTGGCGGCGAGCACGCCGTACGGCACCCGGGCGAGCAGCGGGACGGGCGGGTTGAGCAGCAGGAAGCGTGCGGTGCCGCGTGCCTCGGGGGTGGCGCGCAGCTCGCCCCGGTAGGCCTCCAGCCGTTCGGCGAGCCCGGCGCGGTCGACCGGCGGGTCGGGGACGCCGAGGGCGGTGGCGATGCGCGCCATGTCGGCGACGTACCCGTCGCAGCCCGCCGCGTCCAGGGGGTGGGCGCCGTAGCGCTGGTGGGCGCGCAGGAAGCAGTCGACCTCGGCGACGTGCACCCAGCACAGCAGCCGGGGGTCGGCCGCCCGGTACTCCTCGCCGTCGGGGGTGGTGCCGCGCACCGTCTCGTGGACGGCCCGCACCCGGTCGACGGCCCGCTGGGCGCTGTCGGCGGTGCCGTAGGTGGTGACGGCGAGGAAGGTGCTGGTCCGCTGGAGGCGTCCCCAGGGGTCGCCGCGGAACCCGGAGTGCCCGGCGACCGCGGCCATGGCCAGCGGGTGGAGCGACTGGAGGAGCAGCGCGGACAGCCCGCCGATGAACATCGAGGCGTCCCCGTGCACCGTCCTGACCGGCCGCTCGGGGCCGAACCAGCGCGGGCCGGGCGTGCCGTGGATGCGTGCCCGGTTGTCCGGGCCGTCCGGTCCCGCCACCCGGGAGAAGATCGCGTGGCCGATCCGGTCGCGCAGCGCCGAGCCGCCTTCGGTCAGCAGTCCCATGGTTCGCTCCGCCTCCTCACGCCCGCGACGACCGGTCGGCTTCCCCTGCTACGCGTGCCCCGCTCCCCGCCCCGTATCCCCGGACGGCACCGAAGCCCTAAGGGACGTCGCCCCTCCAGTCGTACACCCGGCCGCCGGGGCCGCGGGGCATGTAGAGCGCGCGCCCGCCGGCGCCGTAGCGGCCTATCTCGGTGGGCAGGCCGACGCCGTGCCTCAGTTCCGTCTCGCCGTGGTCGGTGACGTCCAGCAGCAGACCGTCCAGCGGCCCGCCGGCCAGCTCCACGTACGTCCGCCCGTCGCGCGGGCCGGGGTCGTCGTGGTCCGCGCCGTAGACCCTGCCGCGCATGAACTCCAGTTCGTCCATACCGGGCAGCGTGACATCCCCCACTGACAATCGGTCCCGGCCGCGGCATGGAGGAGTGCCGCCGGGGCAGGCGTGCCACGATGGGCGCAGGGCCGACGGCGGCAACCAGGGAGGCGGCAGGTGGACTGGCGGGTCTTCGCGCAGCACATGGCTTCGATGGCCCGGGATCTCCTGGCCGAGCACACCCTCGACTCGACGCTGCGGCAGATCTCGAGTTCCGCGGTGGAACTGGTCGACGGCTGCGACGCCTCCGGGATCCTGGTGCTGCGCGGGGACCGGGTGAGTTCGCTGGCGCCCACCGAGCAGCTGGTGACCGACAGCGACCGCCTCCAGGAGCAGCTGAAGGAGGGCCCCTGCTTCGACGCCGCGCGGCCCGACCGCGCCGAACGGGTCTTCCGCATCCCCGACTTCACGGAGGACCCCGGCCGCTGGACGTCCTTCGTGCCCCGCTGCCGGGAACTCGGGGTGGGCAGCATGATGGGCTTCCTGCTGTACACGCGGGAGGAGGAGCTGGGGGCCCTCAACATGTACTCCCGCAAGCCGGGGATGTTCACCGAGGACAGCGAGACCGCGGGCTGGCTGCTGGCCTCCCACGCCGCGGTCGCCTTCTCCACCGCCAAGACGGACGCCCAGCTGCAGGAGGCCATCGCCACGCGGCATCTGATCGGCGAGGCGATGGGCATCCTGATGGGCCGGCACCAGGTGACGGAGGATCAGGCCTTCGACATCCTGCGCACCCGGTCCCAGCGCACCAACACCAAGCTGCGTGACGTGGCGCGCCGGGTCGTCGAGACGGGCACCGCGGAGCAGTGACCGCCGCCCGGGGCCGCACTCAGCGGCTGCCGGTCCAGTTGTGGGCGACGTCGATCACGAGGTGTCCGTCGAGCCGCAGCACCCGGAACGGGAGCCGCGACCGCACGCCGAGCCCGATCTGGGTCTCGCCCTCGAAGCTGCCGGCGTAGCGCGCGTCCCGGAACGTGCGGTACCCGGTGAGGTTCACGCCCGGCAGAAGGCTTCCGGCACGGGCCGGGTAGGTGGGCTCGCCGGTCTCGGGGTCGTAGGCGGGCGCGGCCACCCGCACCTCCAGGACGGCTCCGCCGGCGACGGGGATGTGCCGGCCCGATCCGTCCTGGAGGAGCCGGTCGACGTACCGGACGGAGTAGCCGAGGTCGGCGGCCGGGGCGCCGGGCACGTCGACGACCATCCGGTCGTAGCAGGCGTGCCGCCCGGTCCTGACGTTCCGCACCGGCGTGGCCGTGCTGTCGGTGGAGTCGGCCTCGGGCAGGCTGCCCCAGCCGGTCGGGCACGCCGTGGCCCGGGGCGCCGCCGCGGGGGCGGCGACGGCCGGGACGGTCGCCGTCGCCAGCGTGGCGCCGACGAGTGCGAGGGTCGCGCAGACGGCGCGCGTGCGAATCGTTCCTCTTTGAAGCATTTTCGGCCCCCTGGGCTCGCATCCTTCTGGTATCGGGTGAGACGACCGGGATGACCGGAAGGTTGCGGCCCCGCCGCGCCGGACCTTCCGGCATGGCACATCCTGGTGGGAACGGACGGAAGTCACGTGCGTCCGCACCGGGAGGGCGCGACATGGACGACACTGCCGCCGCCGGACCGCACGGGGAGCGGCCGGGCGGCGCGCCCGGCCGCGACGACGGGCGGAGCGGCGAGGAACTGCGGACCGTGCACCCGGCCGCCCGGATCGAGGACGCGCTGGCGGGGCCGGTGGTCGCGGCGGTCCAGGGCATCGGCGGGTACGGCGGGCTGGTGTACCTGCGCTCGCGGGACCGCCGCTCGCTGGTGCTGTGCGTGGTGGCCGGAGTCCCCCGGTCGCTGCTGATGTCCTGGTGGCGGGTGCCGGTGGGCGGCACGCTGCCGATGTCCGAGGCGTACCGCAGGAGCGAGAGCCTGTGGCTGCCGGACGAGCGGGCCACGATGCTGCGCTTCCCGCAGTTCACCGCGGCGCTGCCGTACTCGTTCAGCTCCGCCTTCCACCCGGTGCACGTCGGCGGCGAACCCGTGGGCGTCATCTCCGTGCTGCGGTCGGCCGCCCGGGAGCCGATCGGCGAGCGGGAGGTGCGGGCGGCGCTGCGCGACGCCGGGCGGGACATGGAGGAGCGGCTCACCGAGTTCGCCCGCCGGGTGCCCGGCAGGGAGGGCCCGGACGCCGTCGCGTACGGCATCGACTACGACGACCAGCCGGTCAGTGTGCGGCTTCCCACGCCGCCCTCCCGGTCCGTGTCGGTCGGCATGATCGAGTGGGACCTGGACACCGACCGGTGGTCCGGGGACGACGACGCGCTGTCCCTCCTGGGCGTCACCCGGACGGAGTTCGGCGGCACCATGGCGGAGGTCGAGCACCGGGTGAGCCCCGACGACCTGTACGAGCTGCGGGCGAGCCGGCGGGACGCGGCGGAGACCGGGCAGGTCAGGTCCCGGCACTTCAGGGTGCTGGACGAGCCCGGCACCGACGGGCACATCCGCTACCGGCCGGTCGAACTGTGGGGGCACGTCGTACGGACGGAGGGCGCGACCCGGCTCCTGGTGGGCGCCCTCGTCGACGCGGCCGTCGGAATCGTCGCCGCCGAGGCCGCCGAGCGGCTGCCCGACGGCGTGTTCTCGCTGGACCAGGACGGCCGGGTCGTCTACGCCAACCGGCGCTGCCAGCAACTGCTCGACTGCGACCTGGAACGGATGCTGGGCCACTACCCGTGGGACGCGCTCGCCTGGCTGCGCGATCCGGCGTACGAGGACCGCTACCGGGCGGCGATGCTGTCGCAGGAGCCGGTGTCGTACCTGGTGCACACCCCGGGGGGAGGCTGGCTGGGGTTCGTGCTCTATCCCGGGGTGCACGGGCTGACCGGCCGCGTCTTCCGCACCGGCGCTCCCGCCGGGACCGAGCAGGGCCCCGGCCAGACGCCGGCGGGCGGGGCCGCGTCCGCGGAGCCGGTCGCCCCGGCCCGCGCGGGAGCCCTCTACCACGTCGTGCAGATGGCCAGCGTGCTGACCGAGGCCGTGACCGTCAGGGACGTCTGCCATGCCGTCGCCGAGCAGCTGCTGCCCGCGTTCGGCGCGCGGGAGATCGCCCTGTACACGGTCCGCGACAACCGGATGTACCTGCTGTGGGAGTCCGGCTATCCGGAGCACTTCCTCGACAGCTTCGAGGGGGTCCCGCTCAACGCCAACCTGCCCGGCGTACACGCCCTGACCACCCGGCTCCCGCTCTTCTTCGAGTCGCCGGAGGCTCTGGTCAACGCCTATCCCAATCTCCTCCTGGACCCGATGAACGCCTGGGCGTTCCTGCCGCTGATCGCCTCCGGCCATCCGGTCGGCTCCTGCATCCTCGGCTGGACGGAGCCGCACCGGTTCACCTCCGAGGAGCGCACCGCGCTGACCGCGCTGGGCGGTCTGACCGCGCAGGCGATGGAGCGGGCCCGGCTCTACGACGCGGAGTCCGCCGTGGCGCGCGGCCTGCAGGAGGGCCTGCTGCCGCACCGGCTGCCCGCCCTCGACAGGATGGTCACCACCGGCCGCTACCTGCCCGGCACCCAGGGCATGCAGATCGGCGGCGACTGGTACGACGTGATCAGGACGGAGAACGGGGCGGCGCTGGTCATCGGCGACGTCGAGGGGCACAGCGTCGGCGCCGCGGCCGTGATGGGGCAGCTGCGCAGCGCGGTGCACGCCTTCGCCGCCAGCGGCCGGCCGCCGCAGGAGGTCATCACCCACACCAACCGGCTGCTGGCCGAGCTGGAGACGGACCTCTTCGCCACCTGCTGCTACATCGACCTCGAAGCGGCCACCGGCCGCGCGCGGGCGGTACGGGCCGGCCATCCCCCGCCGCTGCTGCGCCACCCGGACGGGCACACGGAGAGCCTGGACCTGCCCGGCGGCGTGCTGCTCGGGGTGCAGCCGGACGCCGTCTACCCGGTGACGACCCTGACCCTGGCGCCCGGCAGCCTCCTCGCGCTGTACACGGACGGGCTGGTGGAGACGCCCGGCGGCGACATCGGGACGGGCATCGAGGTGGTCCGCCGCACTCTGGCCCGCAGCCGCACCGACTCGGTCGAGGAACTCGCCGACCAGCTGGTCGGAACGGCACGCCGCACCGAGGACCGCCCGGACGACGTGGCGCTGCTCCTCGCGGCGTACGACTGGCGGCGCGGCCGCTGACCCGCGGCCGCGCACATGGTCCTACCGCCAGGATTGGTCCCCGATGACGGGGCGGAAGTGGACCCCTTGGCGGACCGCCGGGGCTTCTAGCGTCGGTGCCATGAACGCCGCCACCACGCGCGGGGCCCTGCTCGCCGCGCTCGCCTGTGTCCTCGTCGGAGGGTCCTTCACCGCCAACAGCCTCCTCGGCGACTACCCGTACGCGGGCGGCCAGTTCCTGCGGTACGGGCTGGCCTGTCTGCTGCTGTTCCCCCTCGCGGGCAGGGGCGCGGCCGCCGCGCTGCGGGCGCTCCCGCCCCGTCTGTGGGGCCGGCTGGCGCTGCTCGCCGCGGTCGGCATGGTCGGGTTCAACCTGGCCGTGCTGGCCGCGGAACGGACCGCGGAACCGGCGGTGCCCGGCGTCCTCGTGGGCTGCGCACCGGTCGTCGTCGCCGTCCTCGTCCCCCTGCTGGACGGCCGCCGGCCGAGACGGCAGGTCCTGTACGGGGCGTCGGCGGTGGCCGTCGGCGCCTTCACCGTGCAGGGCTGGGGGCGTACGGACGGGGCGGGGCTCGCCTTCTCGCTGTGCGCGCTGGTCGGGGAGGTCGGTTTCGCCGTACTGGCCGTGCCCGTGCTGCGGCCCCTGGGCCCCCGGCTGCTCTCCGCCACGGTGTGCGCGGTCGCCGCGGCGCAGTCGGCGGCGGCCGGGCTGCTGGCCGACGGGACGGCGTGGCTGCGCCGCCCGGACGGCGTGGAGGCGACGGCGCTGCTGTGGCAGGCGGTCGTGGTCACCGTCGTCGGGTTCGTGTGCTGGTACATGGGCATGCAGCGGATCGGCGCCGAGCGGGCCACCCTGTTCTCCGGTCTGATCCCGGTGGCGGCCGCGTGCACCGCGCCGCTCGTCGGCACCGGGTCCTACGGCGCGGCGCAGGCCGTGGGCAGCGTCCTGGTCGGGGCCGGGGTCGCCCTGGGCTCCGGGGCGCTGGGGACGGCCCTACGACCGCGCCGGCGCCGCGCGCTGCCGGAGCCGCCGCCCGGACCGGGATGCCGGGATGATCTCCTGCCTCTCTGATGGGGAGGAAGAGCCGGGAAGCGCCCGGCCGGGCAGACGCCACCGTCGTGCGGCTGCTGCCGGTGCCCGCCGTGATGACGCTGCTCGGGGCGCGGGCCTGGTGGACGCCGCGACGGCTGGACAGGATCCTGCCGCAGAGCGACGCCGAGGGCTGGGGGAACGCGAGGCGGCAGGCCCCCTGAGGGGTCCTGCCGCCGTTCACCTCACGCGGGGGCCGCGCTGCCGCACAGGGGTCAGGCGCCCCGCCGCACGCTCCGCAGCACGAAGAACCCGAAGATCACCAGCACTCCGCCCAGCGCGGCCGGCCAGAGCTGCGCCCCGGTCTCGGCCAGACTGTCGGACCCTCCCTGCGCCTGGGTCTGCTCCTCCGCCTCGAGTTCGGGGAGGCTGCCGGGCACATCGGCGGCCTGAGCCGCCTGGCCGCCGCCGTCCTTGCCGCCCTCGTCGCCGCCCCCGTCTCCGGCGCCGGCGTCCTTGCCGTCACCGGCCGGGGAGGAGATCTTGACGTCGGGCTTCCCGGACGGGGTGGCGCCGTCGTCCGCGGGCTCCTCGGTGGCCGGGGCCTCGGTGGCCGGGGCCTCCGACGGCTGCTCCTGTCCGCCGTCGCCCTTCCCGCCGCCGTCGCCACGGCCCGGGTCGTCGGGCGTGGCCGTGGGCTCCTCCGGCTGCTGCGGCTCCTCCGGCTGCTGGGGCTCCTCGCCCGGTTCGCCGCCGTTGCCGCCGTCACCGTTGCCGTTGCCGTCGCCGCCGTCACCGGCGCCGCAGGTGCGGCCCTCGTTGATGCAGTCGACCATCTCGTTCATCAGGTCCTCGTCGAAGATGTTGATGAAGTCGCCGTGGTCCGTGATCGGCTTGTGCAGCTGCTCGGGGAAGGAGTCCACCGCGAACAGCGGGGTGGTCTTCCCGCCGTCGTCCAGGCTGGGCGCGTCGACGTCGTAGACGATGCGCTGGACCAGCTGCGGCACGGGCCGGAAGCCGGACGGGCAGTTGCCCGCCGCGTCCGTGAACGCCATGTGCGTACGGTGGTTGGCGCTGTCGGTGTTGCGGCCGTCCCAGCAGCTCTGGAAGTCGAACGTGCGCACCACGTCACTGCCCTGCGGGCACAGCGGGTACTTGTCCTTGAGCTGCCGGTCCTCGAAGCCGGTGCAGCTCCAGGACGCGTTGGCGTTGGCGGGGCCGTTGACGAACGACTTGGCGTCGCCGGTGATGATGCGCAGCAGCCGGGGCATGGCCGTGACCTCGCCCCGCGGGTTGCCGGCGAAGGTCAGTGTGACCGCCTTGGGCGTGACGATCTCACCGGCGTTGCCCTCGATGCCGCCGCCCGGGGAGTCGGCGTCCCGTTCCTGGGTGCCGTTCTGCAGCCGCAGCACCGGCCAGTAGTACGACGACTTGTCGCCCTGGTCCGCGCAGCTGGTCTCCGCCCGCGCCAGTTCCTCGTCGCTGGAGAAGGCGTTGGTGGACTGGTTGCCGATGTAGTCGTGGAAGTGGTGGGCGCCGTTGCCGACGCCCGGGGCGGCGATCACGTTGTCCGAGTTGAACAGACCGTTCTCGTTGACGCCGCACTCGCTGGTGAAGGTGCCTCGGGAGGCGTCCTTCGACTGCTCCGGCTCGGATGCGTCGGGCTGGACGCTCTTGATGTCGACGTAGTCGCCGGCGACGGGTCCGTTGCCGGCCTGGCCGCCGTTGCCGCCCTGCTCCTGGCCCTGTTCCTGCTGGTCCTGCTGGTCCTGGCCGTCGCCCCCGGCGCCCGTCTGCTCGCCCGCGTCGCCGGCGTCCTCACCGCCGTCGCTCCCCTGGCCGGCGTCCGGCTGCGCGGGGGCGTTGCCGGACTCGCGCACGGCGCAGGCGGCGAGTTCCTCCAGGCCCTCGGGCCGGTCGCCCACCCGGTCGATGGCGGTCGCGATGCGGGCGAGGGCCGCGGAACGCTTCTCCTGGAGCGGCTTGGCTATCGCGTTCTCCGCGAACCCGGGGTCCTGGCGGAGTGCGTCGGCCGACTCCCCCAGCCGCTTGTAGGCGTCGGCGATCTGCGCGTCCAGCCCGGCGAGTTCCCTGTCGACCTCCGCCCGCGCCTCCCCGGGCACGTCGGTCAGCTCGGTGGCCACGTCCGGACAGTCGATCGTCGCGCCCGCGAGGACCCGTGCCCGGCCGTCGCCCACCCCCGCGTCCTCGGTCGCGGACGCGTAGACGTTGGCCGCCATCATGCCGCCTCCGCCGAGGATCAGGGCGAACGCGGCAAGGGTCGCGCGCTGTTTGGGGCGTCTGCGTGTGTTGCGTGCCAAGGCGGTACTCCTACGCTTCTGTTGCGGGGGGTGGGCAGAGGATTCCCACGCCCCATACGCAGGCGGCGCACAGCGTGTTCAAGCGACTCGCGATTTCTTCGCGGAATCTCAGAAACCGCGGCCTCCGCACCCGCCGGTCCCCGCCGGGCCTCGCGGTCCGGCGGGGACATGGGGACGGGAGCGGCGAAGTGCGCGGACGTCAGCCGAAGTTCACGTCACTGCACAGGAAACTGGTGGGACCGCTCCCAGTGCCCAGGCTGCGCCCGCCGGAGCGGAGCGGCCACGTGCATTCGCGCCACTCCCGCCCCGGCCGTGGCGCGTTCGACACGTTCGACGGCGCGGGCGTCGGCTCCTCAGACGCCGTCGAGGTCGTGCGTCGTACGGCCGAGGCAGACCACCGAGTCGTCCATCGGCACCTCGATCTCCTCGAAGCCCATGCGGTCGTAGAAGCCGCGGGCGGGCTTGTTGGCCTTCGCCATGACGAGATGGACGGCCGGCACCCCGGCGTCCCGCAGCGCCTCGAGGAAGGTCAGCATGAGCCGCCGGCCGTACCCGCGGCCCTGCCACCCGGGCAGCAGGTCGATGTGCAGATGGGCGGGCCAGGGGGCCAGCTCCGGGACGATCATCCGCTCGGGGTGGTGCAGGAGCCGGGCGATCGTCTCGTCGGGGGTGGCCGGCGGACCGGACGGATCGGGGTGCCGGTCGCCGACCAGGGGCAGCCACGCGGCCCGGAAGTCCCTGGCGAAGCGGACGGTGTCGGCGGTGCCGACGATGTAGCCGACCGCCCGGCCCCGGCCGTCGTCCAGCACGAAGGCCAGCTCCGGCTCCAGATGGACGTAGGGGGCGGCGAAGGTGTCCGGGAAGACGCCGGGGTCGGTGTAGTGGGGGCGGCTGTCCTCGCCGTTGTGCGCGGTGCGGACGCAGATGTCGTCGAGGGCCGGCCGGTCCTCGCGGCGGTACGGGCGGATCCTGGGGGACTCGGTCATGTCTGGCATCCTGCATCGCTTGGGAGCGCTCCCACAACCCTCTTGCGGGCGGCGGCGGCACCGGGCGGTGGGTTGGTACGACGGTCCGGGGATACCCGTCGGGCCATGAGGCTGCATAATCCGGGACGGAACAGCGGGCAGGCCCACGAGAGCGGCCCGGACGAGGCCCCCTCCGGGCGCGGGACGGGACACGGGAGCGACGCGGCGGCCGACAAGCCGGGACCCGGCGAGGAGGTGGAGCGGGCGGCGCCGGACACCCTGGCCCGGCTCCCGAAGGGCGCGTGGCGGGCGGCGCTGAAGGGCAGCCTGCGCGAGTTCAAGGACGACGAGCTCACCGACCGGGCCGCCGCCCTGACGTACTACGGCGTGCTGTCGCTCTTCCCGGCGCTGCTGGCCCTGGTGTCGGTGCTCGGCCTCACCGGCAGGTCCACCACGGACAAGGTGCTGGAGAACCTGCAGGATCTCGCCCCGGGCTCGGCCCGGGACATCATCACCCAGGCGGTACGCCAGTTGCAGGACAACGCGGGCGTCGGCTCGCTCATGGCCGTCGTCGGCCTGCTGCTGGCGGTCTGGTCCGCCTCGGGCTACGTGGCGGCGTTCATCCGTTCGGCGAACGCGGTCTACGACGTGCCCGAGGGACGCCCGGTCTGGAAGGTGCTGCCGGTGCGGTTCGGGGTGACCGTCGCGCTCCTGGTGCTGGCGGTGCTCAGCGCGCTGATCGTGGTCTTCACCGGCGGGCTGGCCCGGCGGGCGGGCGACGCGCTCGGACTGGGCGACACCGCGCTGACCGTGTGGTCGATCGCCAAGTGGCCGGTGCTGGTGCTGCTGGTCGTCGTCATGATCGCCCTGCTGTACTGGGCGGCCCCGAACGCCAAGGTCCGGGGGTTCCGGTGGATCACCCCGGGCAGCTTCCTGGCGCTGGCGATCTGGCTCGTCGCGTCCGCGGGGTTCGCCTTCTACGTCGCCAACTTCGGCTCGTACAACAAGACCTACGGCACGATGGCCGGTGTCATCGTGTTCCTGATCTGGCTGTGGATCACCAATCTGGCCATTCTGCTGGGGCTGGAGTTCGACGCGGAGATCGCCCGGCAGCGGGCCATCGCCGGAGGCCATCCGCCGGAGGCGGAGCCGTACACGGAGCCGCGGGACACCCGCGCCTGGGACGAGCAGGACCGGCGGCGGATGGACGAGACCTGACCGGGCGGGCCGCCGGTCTCACTCCATCAGCCCCGCCGCGACCGTCGCGCCCAGCTCCCGGCACTGCTCGACGGCGCCCCTGCCGGGCTCACCGGTCACGGTCACCGGCTCCGCGGCGCGCCGCCAGCCGAGGCCCGTCGTGACCGTCTCGAGCGCCCGCACGGCGCCCGTGACGTCGTTGCCGCCGTGCACGTAGTAGCCGAAGGGCCGGCCCCGGGTGCTGTCCAGGCACGGGTAGTACACCTGGTCGAAGAAGTGCTTGAGCGCCCCCGACATGTAGCCGAGGTTCGCCGGGGTGCCGAGCAGATAGCCGTCGGCGTCCAGGACGTCGGCGGCGGTCGCGGACAGCGCCGCCCGCCGCACCACCCGGACCCCCTCGATCTCCGGGTCGGTGGCGCCTTCGAGGACGGCCTCGAACATCGCCTGGCAGTGCGGCGAGGGCGTGTGATGGACGATCAGCAGAGTCGGCACGCCCCCGACCCTGCCGTGCCGGTCCTCGCGACCGCAAGCCGGGGCGCCGTCCCGTTGTGACGGCGGGGCGGGGATGACACCATGCCCCGCATCGGTACGCGGAGACGGGGTGTGTCTTGGTCGGCAGGGATGACGGGTCACCGGCGGCGGCGGTGTTCGACGCGCTGGGCAGCGAGTACGAGAAGGCGTTCGCCTCCTCGCAGCCACACCGGGCGTCGCTGGCCCGGCTGCTCGGACGGTTGGCGCCCGGCAGCAGGGTGCTGGACGTGGGCAGCGGCACGGGCCGCCCCACGGCCGCCGCGCTCAGCGCCGCCGGCCACCGGGTACTGGGCGTCGACGTGTCCCCGGTGATGGTGGAGATCGCCTCCCGGCAGGTGCCCGGGGCCGAGTTCCGGTGCGCCGACATCCGCCGGATACCGCTGGAGGACGGTTCGTTCGACGCGGTCTGCCTGTACTTCGCGCTGCTGCAGATGACCCGGGCGGAACAGTCGGACGTGCTGCGCCGGCTGGCGCGGGCGCTGCGGCCGGGCGGCCTGCTGGCGCTGGCCACCGTGCCGCTGGACGTCGAGGAGTTCGACGGGGTGTTCATGGGGCAGGAGGTGCGCGTCACCAGTTTCGCGGCCGAGGGCGTCGTCGCCGTCGTACGGGAGGCGGGCCTGACGGTGGAGTCGCAGGACAGCGTGATGTTCACCCCGACCCACCCCGACGCCCGGCCGGAGCCGCAGCTGTTCCTGCTCTGCCGCCGCGAGGAGGCCTGACCCCTCGCCGGACCGGTCCGCCGGAATCACCACGACTGACCGGCGCGAAATCAGGTACCCGCCTTGCGTTCCCCATCGGAAAGCGAGGTAGCCGACGCATGTCGCAGGTAGAGGAATCGATCGAGGTCGACGTCCCCGTCCGCACCGCCTACAACCAGTGGACCCAGTTCGAGAGCTTCCCGGAGTTCATGGCCGGCGTCGAACGCATCGAGCAGCGCGGCGACGCGCTGACCCACTGGGTGACCAAGGTCGGGGGCGTGAAGCGGGAGTTCGACGCCGAGATCACCGAGCAGATCCCGGACGAGCGCGTCGCCTGGACCACGGTCGACGGCGAGGCGCGGCAGGCCGGCGTCGTCACCTTCCACCGCGTGCGGGACACCACCACCAAGGTGATGCTGCAGATGGACTTCGAACCGCAGGGAATGACCGAGCAGGCGGGCGACCGGCTCGGCGTCGTCAAGCGGCAGGTCAGCGGTGACCTGAAGCGGTTCAAGGAGTTCATCGAGCGGCGGGGCCTGGAGACGGGCGCCTGGCGCGGCGAGGTCTGACCGTGGGCCGGGGGCGGCGCACCGGCCCCGCCCCCGGCAACGGCCGTCTCCGCGGTCCCGGCCTTCGGGCCGGGGCCGTCGTCGTCTACGGCGGCGCTTCCGGCCCGCCCTGCGCGGCCCGGAGGTCGGCCAGCAGTTCGGCCTGTCCGGCGAGCACGCCGGACAGGATGGTGCGCGCCACCCGCAGCAGCTCGGCCACGTGCGGGCTGGTCAGCGAGTAGTACACGGTGGAGCCCTCCTTGCGGCCGACCACCAGGTTGGCCCGCCGCAGCACCGCCAGCTGCTGTGAGAGGTGCGCCGGCTCGATGCCCACCTCGGGAAGCATCTCCCCGACCGCGTGCTCGCGCTCGCTCAGCAGTTCCAGCACGCGGATGCGGGCGGGGTGGCCCAGCGTTTTGAAGAACTCGGCCTTCATCTGGTACAGCGGCGTGGTCATCGTGCCGTCCCTTCCGGCGCGGCGGTACGGCCCGGGCGGCCGGCCCGCGGTCCATCGCCTCGTTCTGTCTCGTCGGCGTCCGCCTCGACGCTTTCCGACATTAGCAAGTCAGCACATCCCCGTGACCCGGCGGCCGTGCCCGGGGGACTCACAGGGGGAGCGTGATCCAGACGCTCTTCCCCGGGCCGTCGGCGTCGCCCCGGACCACGGCGGTGCCCCCGAGACCGTGGGTCAGTTCGACGACGGTGGCCAGTCCGCCGGGGGGTCGGGCGCCGTCCGGCCCGAACAGCCTCGGCCGGTGGGGATGCCGGTCGTGCACGGCCAGCACCAGGCAGTCGGGGCCCGCCGCGTAGACCACCGTCGTCTGCGGGGAGACCCCGGCCGCGTGCCGGACGCTGTTGGCCACCAGCTCGCTCAGGATCAGCAAGGCCGGGCCCACCGCCGGGTGACGGGCGTCGACGCCCCACTCGGCCAGGGCCCGCTCGGCCGTTTCCCGGGCCAGGCGCACGGCGCCGGGCCCGGTGGGCAGGGTGAGCACATGGCGGTGCGGCAGCGCGCCCAGGGCGGTCACGGTGCCTCCCGGGCGGGTGGAGGCACGGTGACGGGTCGTCTCGCCGCCCGCAGGACACCGTCGCGTTCCAGGTGGTCGCGGGCCGCGCGGATCGCCTCGGGGGTCGTGGCGTACTCCCGGCCCTCGGGGCGCAGCAGCTCCAGGACGCCCACGGAGGCGAGGGCCCGGTGGTGCGCCGGGCGGACACCGGACGCCAGGACGACGATGCCGCGCCGCCTCAGTCTCGTCACCGCGTCCTTGAGGACCAGGGCGCCGGTGGCGTCGACGACGCTCACGTGGGACATCCGCAGGATGACCACGCGCACGTCCGCCAGTTCGGTGAGTTCCAGCAGGAAACGGTGGGCGGCGGCGAAGAACAGGGGGCCGTCGACGCGGTAGGCGACGATGTGGTCGGACAGCAGTTCGTGCTCCTCGTCCGTGTGGTCGCCCCGGTCCAGCGGCAGCGGGGCCAGCCGGGCCTGGCGGGCGACCGCGCCCAGCGCGAGCACCCCGGCGACGGCCAGACCGATGATCACCGCCTGGACGAGGTCGAGGACGAGCGTGGCCACGGCGGTCAGGCCGAGGATCAGCGCGTCGGAGCGGGTGGCGCGGGCCATCGCGCGCAGCGAGCCGACCTCGACCATGCGGACCGCGGTCGCCAGCAGCACGCCGGCGAGGGCGGCGAGCGGGATCCGCGAGACCAGCGGGGCGGCCGCGAAGACGATCACGGCGAGGACGGCGGCGTGGACGAGCGCGGCCAGCCGGGAGGACGCGCCGGTGCGGACGTTGACGGCCGTGCGGGCGATGGCGCCGGTCGCGGGGACGCCCCCGAACAGCGGGGCGGCGATGTTGGCGATGCCCTGGCCGAACAGTTCGCGGTCCGGGTCGTGGCGCTGTCCCACGGTCATGCCGTCGGCGACGGAGGCGGACAGCAGCGACTCCAGGGCGGCGAGCGCCGCCACGGCCAGGGCCGGCGCCAGCAGGCTGCCCAGGGCGGCGGTGTCGACGAAGGAGAGCGAGGGGGCGGGCAGACCGGGGGGCAGGTCCCCGATCGGCCGCGCCCCGTCCAGGCCGGCGACCTGCGCCACGACCGTGGCCGCGATCACCGCGAGGACGGAGAAGGGGACGGTGGGCTTCCAGCGCGCCCCGAGCAGCATCGCGGCCGCCACCGCCAGTGCCAGCGCCGGCGCGGTCCAGCCGGGGTCGCGGACGAACTCCTGGCCCGCCCGCCAGGCCGTCACCAGAACCCGCTCGCCTTCCGGCACGGGCACCCCCAGCGCGTTCGGAATCTGCTGCAGTCCGATCACGCACGCGATGCCGAGGGTGAAACCCTCCACCACCGGCGCGGGCACGTACCGCATGGCACCCCCGGCCCGCAGCAGCGCCAGCACGACCAGGATCACGCCCGCCATCAGACCGACGGTGAGCACGCCCGCCGCGCCGTGGTCGGCGACGATCGGCACGAGCACCACCGTCATGGCCCCGGTCGGCCCCGACACCTGCAGATTGGAGCCGCCGAACACGGCTGCCAGTGCCCCGGCGACCACGGCGGTGGCCAGCCCCGCCGCGGCGCCGAGCCCGGAGGAGACGCCGAACCCGAGTGCGAGCGGCAGCGCCACGACCGCGACGGTCAGCCCGGCGAGCAGGTCCCGGCGGGGATGGTGCCGCGCTTCCTCCACATCGGCGCGGGTGGGCAGCAGGGCGGCGATCCGGGACCGGGCTCCGGCCTGCGGCTGCGGTACGGACACGGCCCCCTCGACTTCGCTCGCGACTGGACGACGAGGTCATCATGTAGTCAATTGCGAACTTTTGCAATTCAGCAGGTCACCAGCTCGTCATGGCGAAAGCGGAAACCTCCCGGCACGAGGCGCGCTCCGCACCAGGGCGCTCCCGTCCGTTCAGCCCGTCATCCGCCGCCGCCAGGACGGCTCGACCCGCCTCCACTCGGCCTCCCACGCGTCCAGGCGACGAAGTTCCAGCCGGCGGCGGCCGAGCCGCCCGCCGAGCAGCACCAGTCCCCCGGTGGCCACGGCGACCGTGACACCGGCCATGACGGTCTGGAACCGTGCCTCCGCGCCCTCGGGCGGTGCGGCGACCAGCCGGCCCGCCGGGTCCGTCCACACGGTGACCTCGGTGCCCGCGGGGCTCCGGGGGGAGACCTCCGCCCGGCCCGTGTGGAGGGTGCCGTCGGGGGCGGTCCAGCGCACCTTCGCCCAGACTCCGCCGTCCCCGTTCTCGGTCACCGAGGCGGTCGCGCCGGCGGCGTCCTCGGTCAGCACGGCGGCGACGGGACTGCTCCGCGCCCGCCGCTCGGCGAGCGACCCGTCCACGGCGCCCGCCGCCGCGAGGCCGGACAGCACCCCCAGCAGCAGGGCGAGCACGAGCGCGCCGAGCAGCAGCCATGCCTCGGCCAGATCACTGCGGCGGCGCAGCGGGTTCCTCCGCCACCTCCAGAGCCTCACCCTGCGGGGCCTCGCACCACGCGTCCTCGCCATGGGAGGTCACCTCCTCGCGCGGGTACCGGACGGCGTCCCTCCTCCAGGGTGACCCGGCCGCGCCGGTCCCGCATGGGCCGAAGGGCCCGCCGCGCCGGACGCGTCAGACGGCCGGCGGGACGGGGACCACCTCGTGCTGCGGAACACCGAGGACGATCTTCAGCGCCCCGGTCTCGGCGGCGTTGCCGAAGATCTCGTACGCCTCCTGCATGTGGTCGAGCGGGAAGGTGTGGCTGACCATCCGGCGGGTGGGCAGCCGGCCGGCGGCCGCCATCCGCAGCAGGGTGGGGGTGGAGTGGGTGTCGACGAGTCCCGTGGTGATGGTGACGTTCCTGATCCACAGGTCCTCGAGGTGCAGCATGGCGGGACTGCCGTGCACGCCGATGTTGGCCAGGTGCCCGCCGGGCCGCACCACGCGGGCGCACAGCTCGAAGGTCTCCGGGACGCCCACCGCCTCCATGACCACGTCCGCGCCGAGCCCGCCGGTGAGGTCGTCGATCAGCTGCTCGGGAGCCTCGTTCGCGTCGGCCACGGCATCGGCGCCGAACTCCTTCGCGGCCCCCAGCCGGGAGGCGGCCAGGTCGACGGCGACGACGCGCTCCGGCGCGAACAGCCGGGCGGTGGCGATCGCGGCGAGCCCGACGGGCCCGGCGCCGACCACGACGACCGTGTCGCCGGGACGCACCCGCCCGTTGAGCACGCCCACCTCGTAGCCGGTGGGGAAGATGTCGGCCAGCAGCACGGCGTCCTGGTTGTCGACGGCGCCGGGCAGCGGGTGCACCGAGAGGTCGGCGTACGGGACGCGGACGTACTCGGCCTGGGTGCCGTCGATGCGGTGGCCGAGTATCCAGCCCCCGCCGCCCCTGCACTGGCCGTACATGCCCTCGCGGCAGTAGCCGCAGCGGCCGCACGCGGAGATGCAGGAGACCAGGACGCGGTCACCGGGGCGGACGGTGCGGACGTCGCCGCCGATCTCGACGATCTCGCCGACCGCCTCGTGGCCGAGGACGGTGCCGGGACGGACCTCGGGCACGTCGCCCTTGAGGATGTGCAGATCCGTCCCGCAGATGGTGACGGCGTCCACCCGCACGATGACGTCGCCGGGTTCCTTGACGGCCGGGTCGGGCACCTCCTCCCAGGCGGACTGCCCGGGACCGTGGAAGACGTATCCCTTCATGCCGATCCACACCCTTCTCGCTCGGCGGCGGGCTGCCGCGCCGGGCGCGCCCGCACCCGCCTGCGTCGGCGGCCCCGGACGGGTACCGGGACCACCCCTGCACTTCCAGTCTGAGCGCACGGACGGGAATCCGCTGGGGACCGCAGGTCCCGCGGGGGCGCCGTCAGGCCACCGGGCGGGCGGCGCCGGTGAGCGGCAGGTGCCGGGTCCGGCGGGCGAGCGCGGCGAGGTGGAGGGCGAGGCGGGAGGCGAGGTCGTAGAGGAGCCGTACCGGCGTGAGGCGCTCCAGGCGGGGGGCGAAGGCCGAGAGCGTGATCGCCAGGGCGACGCCCGCCCAGGCGACGGGGCCGAGCGGGACGCAGCCGAAGAAGTGGCTGACGCCCGGTGTCTGGACCAGCGCGGCGAGCACCGCGGCGGAGCCCAGGGCCGTCACCCACACCAGGGGGCTGTGGCGGCGCCCGGACAGGGTCTGCACCAGCTGGGCGCCGACCACCCCGCACAGCGCCATGGTGGTGGACCGGCGTTCGGTGCCGGGAGTGAGGCGGCCGATCAGATACGCCGTGACCGCGCCGAGGCAGGTGGTCACGCCCCGGCGGCGGATGGAGCGCAGCAGGGGCGCGCCGAGGACGTCGAGGCCCATCGGGCCGGTGGCGGCGTGCGCGGCCGTCGCGGGGTCGCCGCTCGGGGTGACCGCCACCGCCATGGCCGGGAACATGTCGGTGAGCAGGTTGACCAGGAGCAGCTGCCGGGTGGACAGCGGTGAGGACCCGGCGAACAGGGTGCCCAGCACGCTGAAGCCGACCTCGCCCGCGTTGCCGCCGATGAGGATGCTCACCGCGTCGGCGACGCTGCGCCACAGCGCGCGGCCCTCGACGACGGCGTCCACCAGGACCGACAGGTCGCCGGTGGTGAGGACCAGGTCGGCGGCGTTGCGGGCGGCCGCGGAGCCGCGCGACTCGATGCCGACGCCCACGTCGGCGGCGCGGATGGCGGCGGCGTCGTTCGCCCCGTCGCCGGCCATCGCGACCACCCGGCCGGCCTGCTGCAGGGCCTCCACGACGTGGAGCTTCTGCTCGGGGGCGACCCGGGCGACGACCCCGGCGCCGTGCAGCGCGCGCACCCGGTCGGACCGGCCCATGGCGACCAGTTCGTCCCCGGTGACCACCTCCGTCTCCTCGGGCCAGCCCAGTTGGAGGGCGATGGCGCGGGCGGTCTCCGGATGGTCGCCGGTGAGCATCACGGGCAGGATGCCGGACCTGCGCAGTTCCGTGAGCAGTTCCTGCGAGGTCTCGCGGGGCACGTCCGCGAGCGCGACCAGCCCCGCGAACTCCAGGCCGGCGAGACCGGCGTCGAGTTCGGCCTCCGCGTCGCCGCCCCGGCACGGGCGACGGGCGACGGCGAGGACGCGCAGTCCCTGTCCGGCCAGGGTGTGGGCGGTGGCGGCCGCCTCGTCGGGGAGGTCCCGGCAGGCGGGGAGCACCGTCTCGGGGGCGCCCTTGACGACGAGGAGTCCGGCGTCCGCGCCGGTCTCCCGGCCGACGGCGGCCGCGTAGCCGCGGCTGGCCTCGAAGGCCAGCTCGCCCTCGGCGGTCCAGCCGTGGTCGGGCGGGGCGGCGTCGAGGACGGCCTCGTCGGTGGCGTGCGCGACCCGGCGTCCCTCGCCGGTCTCCTCCCGCGGACAGGCCCGCGCGGCGAGCCGTACGACCTCCACGGCGTCCGGGGCGGCAGGGGCGAGGACGGTGCCGTCGGCGGTGGCCGCCCGGACCAGGCGGAGCCGGTTCTCGGTGAGGGTGCCGGTCTTGTCGAAGCAGACGGTGTCGACCCGGCCGAGCGCCTCCAGGGTGCGCGGGGTGCGGACCAGGACGCCGCGCCGGGAGAGCCGGCGGGCGGCGGCCATCTGGGCGACGGTGGCGACGAGCGGCAGCCCTTCCGGCACGGCGGCGACGGCCACGGCGACACCGCCGCTGACGGCACGCCGTACCGCGCTGCCGCGCAGCAGGGACAGCCCGGCCACCAGCGCACCGCCGGTGAGGGTCACCGGGAGGGTCTTGCGGGTGAGTTCCTGCAGGCGGGCCTGGACGCCGGCGGGCGGCGGGACGCGGGCGGCCAGGGCGACGGCCCGGCCGGCCTCGGTGCGGTCGCCGGTGTCGACCACGAGCGCGTCGGCCCGGCCGGCCACGACGGTGGTCCCCTCGAAGACCATGCAGGTCCGCCGGGCGACCGGGGCGCCCGGGGTGGGGTCCACGGTCTTGGTGACGGGCAGCGACTCGCCGGTGAGCGACGACTCGTCGACCTCCAGCCCGTCCACCCGCAGAAGCCGCCCGTCCGCCGGTACGACGTCGCCGGCGCCGAGGCTGATCCGGTCGCCGGGCCGCAGCCGGGCGGCGTCGACGGTGACCGTCCGGCCGGGGCCGACCCGGCGGCGGGCCTTGGGCTGCTGGCGGGCGGCGAGCCGGGCGAGCGCCCGTTCGGCGCGCAGCCGCTGGAGGCCTCCGGTCACCGCGTTGAGGTCCATGGCTCCGACGACGAGCAGCGCGTCGACGACCGAGCCGAGCAGTGCGGAGGCGACCGCTCCGGTGGCCAGGACGGGGGTGAGGGGGTCGTCGAGTTCGCGGCGCACGGCTCCGGCGGCCTGCCAGGTCCAGCGGGCGGGGGCGGCCGGGGGCGTGTGCGCGAGCCGGACCGCCCGCTGCCGGGCGCGGGCGGCGAGGAGGGCCAGTCCGTGCGGGACGGAGTCGGCGCGGGTGCCGTGCAGCAGCCGGTGCGCCTCGTGCGGTTCCAGGGCGTGCCAGGGCACGTGCAGCCGGGGTTCGGGCGGGGTGGCCCTGGCCACGCGTACGGCCTCGGTCCAGCCGGCGAGCAGGGCGCCGGCCGCGGCGATGTTCACCGGGGCGTGCCGGGTGAGCCGCCGCCAGAGACGGCCGCCGGGGGTGCCGCCGCGGGCCACCATGAGGCCGGACAGGGCGGCGCCCGCGCGGGCCAGGGTCTGGGAGCGGCGGCCGACCCGGCGGGCCGGGGGGATGGCCGTGAGCAGCCGCCACACGTCGGCGAGTCCGTTCGGGGCGAGGGCGTCGGCGCCCCAGGGGATCGCCGCGTCGCCGTCCGTGACGGCGATCGCCACGTCGCCGGCGGGCAGTCCGTCCGCCACCTGCGCGTCGCCGTGCGCGGCCACGCGGGCGACGCCGATCACGATGTGCCCGTCGATCTGCAGGGCCCGTACGACGTCGCCGAACGGCAGGTCGGCGGGGGCGACCTCGTCGGCGAGGCGGGTGATGTCCTTGAGGTCGGAGCCGCCGGTGACCACCACGTGCAGCCCGGCCCGGCGGGCCGCGTCGAGGACGGCCTCGGCATGGGGGTCGATGGGGTCCTCGAACAGCGGGGGCGCCCCGTCGGCGGGCGGTGCGTGGCCGCGCAGGGCGTCGGCGTGCAGGACGAGGGAGTCGGCGAACTCCAGCTGGCGCAGCCGTTCGGCGCTGCGCACCAGGACGCCCGAGCGGGCGAGACGGGTGCCGAGGACCACGTCGAAGGCGGCGGGGCCGTAGCGCGCCGCCTTGGGGGACCCGGCGAGGACGGCCTCGGCCGCTTCCTCGGTGTCGTGGGTGACCAGGAGGGTGGCGGCGGCGCCCGCGACGCTGCCGGTGCCGGCGTGGCCGGCGTACGCCTGGGCGGGTGTCACGCGAAGGTGCGGGCGGGCGCCGGTGGGGCAGGGGATGCTGGTGCGCCGTTCGTGGCAGATGTCGTCGTGCAGGGCCTCGAAGGCGGCGGCCCGTGCCGTCGCCTCGGCCAGCTGGCCGGTGCGCAGCAGTCCGTCGAGCACCAGGGAGACCGGGGACTGCCCGGCGCCGTGCGCGGCGGCGTTGGCCGCGGCGAGGAGGAGTTCCATACCGGTCCGGCCGAACCGCTCCCGCAGCAGGGCGCGGAAGCGGGGGTTCTCGCGCAGCAGGGTGACGGCGGCGGTGACGGCCTTGGGCGTGCGCGGCAGGCGCAGCGACCGGCCCGTCAGGGCGCCGGCCGTGCCGGCGGCGTCCAGCAGCAGCGCGGCGGCGGCGATCCGCACCTCGCGGGGGTCGCCGGGGTGGGCCGCGTCGTCCGTCTCCTCGGGGTCGGCGTCCTCGGTGAGGCCGAGGCGGCCGGCGATCTCGACGGCGCGGTCGGTCACCCGGTCGCCGGCGGCGTCCGTCACGGCGGTCACCACGAGCCGGGACAGTCCCTCGTCCCAGTACGCCGTGAGCACGTCGGGGTGGTCGAGCAGTTCGGCGGCGACCTTGCGGGCGAGCGGGGCCGTGGGGCCGTCCGGGTGGCGCAGGGCCAGGTGGACGCGGTGTCCGGCCCGCCAGTGCCGCCCGCCGCCGAGGGCGTTGCGGGCGACGTGGCGCAGGCGGCGCGTCGTGCCGTGGACGGACGTCATGCCCTGCGCGGTGCCGCGGGCGGCGCCTGCGGCGGCTCCCGCCACGGCTCCGGCGAGGGGGGCGACGTCGAAGCGTGTGAGCATCTGTGGGGGTCCCGTGATCGTGTCTCAGCCGGTGTGCCGGGCGTCGCGCGGCTGCCCGGGCGCGGCGTCCGGGTCCGGGTGGGGGCCGCCGTGCGGGGCGTGGTGCGAGGTGGCCTCGGCGACCTGTTTGAGGGCCGAGGCGGTGGCGGTGTCGCCCACCTTGGCGGGCTGTTCGCGCACGGCGTGCTGCTCGTGGCCGTTGCGGTGGCGGGAGGGGATGAGCCGGTCGCCGGGGCCCGTGGGCTCCGGCCGGCCGGCGGGCGGGCCGTTCCCGGCCGGCGTCCCGGGGTGTCCGGCGGCGTCCTCCTGCGCCGCCGGAAGGTGCCGGCCGGCGCCGTCCGGCGACTCGGCGCCCGGCTCGCCGCCGGGCCGCTGTGCGGGGCGGGGCTGGGTGAGCCAGGCGACGGCCGCGCCGGTCACCGCCACCGGCCACTCGACGACGCCGGCCACTCCGAGCACCCCGGCTCCGGCGTAGACGGCGATGCGGCGCCCGCGCGGGGAGACCGCGCCGATCGCGTCCAGGGCTCCCCCGGCGGCCTTCTCCACGTACCCCGCTCCCGGCAGATGCCGCAGCCGCGCGGCGACGGCCCGCAAGGGCCGCGGAAGATCCGGCGGACGAGTCGTGTCCTGCTCCATGACGACCTCCACGGGCGAGTCCCTCTCGGGGGCACCGATCGACTTTCCTGTTCTTGCCCCATATTCGACCGTTACCGCGCGGTTCGCCCCTCTGCTACGCCGGCGGTGGCTGGGGCCACCCCCGCCCGCCCGTGTCGGAAGGGACGCGCGGGGTACTGGATTCAGGCACACGCGGCCGCCCCGGACGGGAGAGCCGGGCGGCGGCCGTGCGGACCGTCCGGCCGGCGGAGGGAGTGGTCATGACGGAGGACGGCGAGGACGAGACGCTCGCCCGGCGCCCGGGAGGAACCCGGGAGCTCCGTCTGGCCACGGACACCCCCGGGCAGGCTGCCGCGCACATCCCGCCGGGCGGGGCACGGGCCGACGGCGACGACCCCGGCCTCCCCCGCGACCGCAACCAGGCCATCCTGGAGGCGGCCAAGCAGGTCGGCGCGGTGCTGAAGCGGGGCGGTCACCTCTTCGCGCTGGCCGGCAGCGTCGCCGTCCACGCCCACGGCGGCAGCGGGAACCTCCAGCACGACGTCGACTTCTGCGTCCGCCCGGAGGACGCGGAACCGGTGGCCGCCACCCTGCGGGATGCCGGGCTGACGGTGTACGCCCCGCCCGAGGACTGGCTGCTCAAGGCGACCTGCTTCGGCCAGGACGTCGACCTCATCTTCGAACTGGCGCACAGGCCGGTCTCGGCCGAGATGCTCCGGCGGGCGCGGGAACTGCCGGTGGAGTCCGTGCGCATGCCGGTCCTGGCGCCCACCGATCTGCTGTCGGGCCTGGTGGCCGCCTTCTCCGAGCACCACTGCGACTTCGGGGCCGTGCTGCCCATCGCCCGCGCCCTGCGCGAGAAGGTCGACTGGGAGCAGGTGCGCCGCGACTGCGGTGACGAGCCCATGCCCGCCGCCTTCTTCTTCCTCCTGGAACGCCTGAACGTCATCTGAACGGCCACGGAAGGAACTCCCATGGACACCCACGACGCGGCGCGGAGCACGGAGTACCGCGTCGCCCATCTCCAGGACCGTCTCGCCTCGGGCGAACTCGGCGAACTCGGGGTGCGGGCCGAGGTGCGCGGCGGGGCCGTGCTGGTCACCGGGACCGTCCCGTCGGCCGGGTGCCGCGAGGACGTGCTGAGCACCGTGCGGGAGGAGCTCGCCGGACTCGAGGTGCACTGCGACCTGGTGGTCACCGAGACCTCGTCGCCCGACCACGCGGAGGAGCTGTCATGATCCGGATCGCCGCCGTCGGCGACATCCACATGGGGCCCGACACCCGGGGCTCGCTCCGCCCCGCGTTCGACACCCTGCCCGAGTGCGCGGACCTCCTGCTGCTGGCCGGGGACCTGACCCGGCACGGCACCGTGGAGGAGGCCCGGGTGGTGGCCGACGAGATCCGGGGCCTGGGCGTCCCGGTCGTCGCCGTGCTCGGCAACCACGACCACCACGACGACCGGCAGGACGAGGTCACGGCCGTGCTGCGGGACGCCGGCGCCGAGGTCCTGGAGGGGGAGTCGACGGTCGTGCGGGCCGGGGACGCGCGGGTCGGGGTGGCCGGCACCAAGGGGTTCGGCGGCGGTTTCGTCGGGGCGAGCGCGGGGGAGTTCGGCGAGCCGGTGATGAAGGAGTTCGTCCGGCTGTCCCGACGGTGCGCCGACGGCCTGCGGACCGCCCTGGAGCGGCTGGACGAGGAGGGCTGCGACGTCCGGGTCGCGCTCACCCACTACTCCCCCGTTCCGGAGACCCTGGCCGGGGAGCCGCTGGAGATCTACCCGTTCCTGGGCAGCTATCTGCTGGCCGAGGCGATCGACACGGCCGGCGCCGACCTCGCCGTGCACGGGCACGCGCACGCCGGCACCGAGCACGGCATGACCACGGGAGGCGTGAAGGTGCGCAACGTCGCGCAGCCGGTCATCGGCCGCGCCTTCCACGTCTACCACCTGCCGGTCCGCGCGCACGCGGGCGCCGGCGCGCGGACCCCGACCGTCTGACCCTTCGTCACGGGGCGCCGCCGGTACCGACCGGCGGCGCCCCTCGCCGTCCGGACCCCGGTCCGCGTACCGCCTCCCGTGTGAACACCCCGCACGGCACACCCTTTTCGCGCATTTTGTCTGCTTAGCATGCAGCTCCGCGCGCCTGCCCGCGTCATCCCCGGCCTGCGCCCGACCCCGTACGAGAGGACACCCGATGGCGCTGTCGGGCCGTACCGGACCGCCTCACGGTCCCGCCTTCACCCCGCACGACGCCGAACTGCGCGCCGCCGCACGGCATGTGGCGCGCCGTCGCTTCCTGACCGTCACCGCCGCGGCCGCCGCTCTCGCCTTCACCACCAACCTGCCCGCGCGCGGCGCCTTCGCCGCGCCCCGGCTCGACACGGCCCGCCTCGCCGACGACCCGTTCACCCTCGGAGTCGCCTCCGGGGACCCGCTGCCGGACTCGGTGCTCCTGTGGACCCGGCTCGCCCCGGCCCCCTTCGCCCCGGACGGAGGGCTCGGGCAGCAGCGGGTGGAGGTCTCCTGGGAGGTCGCGCTCGACGAGTACTTCGCCGTGGTGGTGCAGCGGGGCACCGCCCTGGCCCTTCCGGAGTACGGGCACAGCGTGCGCGTCGACGTGCGGGGCCTCGCGCCGGGCAGCCGCTACCACTACCGGTTCCGCACGGGCGCCTGGATCAGCCCGGCCGGCCGCACCCGGACCGCTCCCCCGGCCGGTGACGACACGTCGAGCCTGCGGCTGGCGGCGGTCGCCTGCCAGGCGTACCACGACGGCTACTACACGGCGCACCGGCATCTCGCCCAGGAGGACGTCGACGTGGTGTTCCACCTCGGCGACTACCTCTACGAGTACGCCGTCGACTCCGCGGGCGGCGCCCGCGGCTACACCGACGTCGTCCTGCCGGACGTGTTCAACCGCGAGACGACGACGCTGACGGACTACCGGATGCGGTACTCGCTCTACAAGAGCGACCCCGATCTGCGGGACGTCCACGCCGCGCACCCCTTCGTCGTCACCTGGGACGACCACGAGACCGAGAACAACTACGCGGGCGCGGCCGACGAGAACGGCAGCGACCCGGCGCAGTTCCTGGCCCGCCGCGCCGCCGCCTACCGCGCCTACTGGGAGAACCAGCCGCTGCGCGCCGACCAGCTCCCCCAGGGCCCCGACGCCCAGCTGTTCCGCCGGCTGCACTGGGGGACGCTCGCCCAGTTCGACCTCCTCGACACCCGCCAGTACCGCTCCGACCAGGCCTACGGCGACACCTCGCACGTGCCCGGCCCCGAGTCGGACGACCCGGCGCGCACCCTCACCGGCGACGCCCAGGAGCGCTGGCTGCTCGACGGGTGGGGCGCCTCGACGGCGCTGTGGAACGTGATGCCCCAGCAGGTGTGCTTCTCGCAGCGCAGGATGGACCTGAACGCCGAGGCCAAGGTCTCCATGGACGCCTGGGACGGGTACCGGGCGAGCCGCGGCCGCCTGGTCGCCGGCGCGAAGGCGGCCGGTGTCGGCAACTGGCTGGTCCTCACGGGCGACGTCCACGTCGCGTACGCCTTCGACATCAAGGACGACTTCGACGACCCCGGCTCCGCCACCCTGGGCACGGAGCTGACCTGCTCCTCCGTGGCCAGCGGCCGCGACGGGTCGGCGCGGCCCGCCAACTGGGACACGTACATGCGGGCCAACCCCCACCTGAGGTTCTACGACGGGCGGCGCGGCTATGTGCGCGTCGAACTGGGCCGGGAGACCGCCCGGGCCGACTACCGGGTCGTCCCGGTGGTGACGACGCCGGGCGCCGCGGTCTCCACGGCCGCCTCCTTCGTCACCGAGGCGGGCTCGCCGGGGCTGACGCCGGTGTGACCCGTACGGGTGGCCGGCGGCGGGCGCGTTTACTGCACTCGGGTCGGTTTCAGGCACTGTCGCGGGAATTCCGGCGTGTCCTGACATCGCGTCGGGTGCCCCGGGCAAGGCCTAAGTCTCCTCCGCAGCTTCGCACCACGAACGAAGGAGACGTCCCGAATGGTCCTCAGACACGCCCGGACCGCGCGCCGGTCGGCCCTCACGGCGCTCGGCGCCCTCGTCCTCGCCGGGCTCCCCTGCGCCGCGGCGGCCGATGCCGCGCCCGTGGAGGGGCCGACGCCCGGCGCCGCCCAGACCCTCGGCGCCGACCGGCCGTCGCCCCACCTGCTCGCCGCCCTCGAACGGGATCTGGAACTGGACGAGGCCCAGGCCTCCGAGCGGCTGGTCAACGAGGCGGAGGCGGGCACCCGCGCGGGACGGCTGCGCAACGCGCTCGGCGAGCGGTTCGCGGGCGCCTGGGTGCACGGCAGGACGTCCGAGAAGCTCACGGTCGCGACCACCGGCACGGAGGACGTGCAGGCCATCGAGGCGCAGGGCGCCACGGCGAAGGTGGTGCGGCGGACCCTGGCCGGTCTGCAGGCGGCCAAGGCGAAGCTGGACGCGGCGGCCGAGCGGACGAAGACCCTCGACACGCCGGTCTGGTACGTCGACGTGCCGAAGAACCGGATCATGGTGCAGGCGGCCAGCCAGGAGGCCGGCGCCGCCTTCGTCAAGGCCGCGGGGCTCGAGGGCGAGGACGTCGGCATCCGGATGACGACGGTGCGGCCGCGCCTGCTGCAGGACATCACCGGCGGCGACGCGTTCTACATCGACGACTCCGCGCGCTGTTCCGTCGGATTCTCCGTCACCAAGGGCCAGCAGGGCGGCTTCGCCACCGCCGGTCACTGCGGCAGGGCGGGCGCGACCACGACCGGGTACGACCGCACCGCGCAGGGCACCTTCCAGGCGTCCACGTTCCCCGGCAAGGACATGGCGTGGGTGGCGGCGAACGCCCAGTGGACGCCGACGCCGGACGTGAAGGCGCAGTCGGGTCAGGAGGTGCAGGTCACCGGCTCGGCGCAGGCACTCGTCGGGGCGTCGGTGTGCCGTTCCGGCTCGACCACCGGATGGCACTGCGGGACCATCGAGCAGCACGACACCAGCGTCAGCTACGCCGAGGGCAGGGTGGACGGGCTGACCCGGACCACGGTGTGCGCGGAGCCGGGCGACTCGGGCGGGCCGTTCCTCGCGGGCTCCCAGGCCCAGGGCGTCACCTCCGGCGGTTCCGGTGACTGCAGCAGCGGCGGCACGACGTACTACCAGCCGGTCAACCCGATCCTCGGCGACTTCGGGCTCACCCTGACCACCGCCGCCGCGCAGACCGCGCCGGACTCGCAGGACGACGGCGCGAAGGCGTGGACCGCGGGCCGGGTCTACGAGGCCGGCGCCACGGTGACCCGTGACGGGGTGCGGTACCAGTGCCTGCAGACCCACCAGGCCCAGGGCGCGTGGGCGCCCGCGAGCACTCCGGCGCTGTGGCAGCGGCTGTGACGCGGTGACCGGTACGGCGCCGGCGGTGGCCCGGAGGCCGCCGCCGGCGCCGTTTCCCCGGAGCCCGTCACTCCTCCGCGAGCAGGGCGTACGCGCCGGCCACGAACGGGTCGCGGGCCCGGAAGCGGCGGGTGCACACCGCCGCGAGGGCGGTGCCGGTGTCGGGCCGGAATCCGAGGAACGCCTGCTGGCCCATGGTCGCCCCGCCGTGGAAGTACAGCGGGCCGCCGTCCGCGGGGTGCCGGAACCAGGCGACGGTGTGGACGTGCCGGTGCCCGAGTCCGCGGCGGAGCAGCGGCGTGCGTACGGCGCGCAGCGCGCCGGCCAGCCGGGGCGACCCGGCGGGGTCGAGATGGGCCTCCAGGAAGGTGAGCAGGTCGTGCGGGGTGGCCCGGACGGCGCCGGCCGCCTGGAAGCCACCCGCGTCGAAGGCGGGCAGCGGCGTCCTGCCGTCCTTGCCGTGCCCGGTGGCGTCGGGCCCGCCGGGCTCCGCCCGCAGGGCGGTGTCCCGCAGGCCCAGGGGTTCGAGCAGCCGGCCGGTGATCAGGTCCTCCCACGGTGTGCCGGTCGCCGCGGCCAGGGCGTGGCCGAGCACGGCGACCCCGAAGTTGGAGTACCGCCAGCGGGTGCCGGGGCGGTGACGGGGGCGGTGGCGCAGGAAGGCGTCGACGACGTGGTCGTCGGGGCAGCGGGCGTAGGGGTTGCTGCGCCAGGCGGGCAGGGCCCGGGCGTGGAAGCCGGCCGGGAGCGCGGGCAGCCCGCCGGTGTGGGTGACGAGGTGGGCGAGGGTGACCGGTGCCGGGCCGGGCGGCCGGCCGCCGTCCAGGAGGGCGGCGGCGGACTCCCCGCCGGTCAGCGCGCCGCCGTCCGCCAGCCGGGCCAGCAGCAGCCCGGTGAACGTCTTGGTGGCCGAGCCGATCTCGTAGCGGAGGGTGTCGCGCGGGCGCGGCGGGGGCGGCGCGGTCCCTCCGGTGCGTACGGTGCGGCGGCCGTGGCGGGAGACGGCGAAGACGGTGTCGGGGGCGTCCGCCGCGGCGACCGCCTCGTCGAGCCGCCGGCGCAGGCGCGCGTCGGCGGCGGGGTCCGCCGCCCTGCGGGCGGGGGCCGCGTCGTCGGCCGGGACGCCGGGCCAGGGCGTGCGGCGTGCCGTCGTCATGAGGCGCGGGCCAGCGCGGTCAGGGCGTGGGACGTGGCCAGGGCGGAGGCGAAGGCGGCGACCAGCGTGGAGTGGTAGACGACGTCGAACACCGCTTCCTCGTCGCCCTCGGGCATCGTGCGGACCGCGGGCATCGCGCCGTCCGGCTGCTGGGCGGCGGCGAAGGCCTCCCAGGCCGGCTCGTCCAGGGTGGGGCGGGGCAGGCAGGCGTCGACGACGAGGAGTTCGCCGAGCAGGTCCCAGCGCCGCAGGTCCAGCCAGTCGTCGATCCACACCGGCAGCCAGGTGCCGAGGTAGCGGGCGAGGTCCGGGGGCAGCCCGCCGGGGTTCTCCCCCCAGTCGGTCAGGTGGAACACGCAGTGCGTGATGTCGTAGGCGATGTGCCCCTCGACGGTCCAGGGTTCGGGGGTGCGGGCCAGCCAGGTGGCGCGCAGTGCCTCGGCCTCCGGGGGCCGGGGGGTGAGTCCGAAGCGGCGCTGGAACGCGGAGAGCGCGAGCCGCCGGGTGGGAGGCGCCTCGAACGCCTGCCGGCTCTCGAGGCCGTGATGGAGCAGGACGGCGCGTTCCATCTCGGGCTGCCGGTGGCCGAGTTCCCGGAACGGCAGGTACACCTCGAAGGGGATGGGGGAGATCGGCTCGGTCCGCTGTCCGCGCACGAGCATGCGGCCGCCGTCCAGGGTGTCGCGCCAGGCGTGGTCGAGGAGCCGGCGGGCCAGTTCGGCCTGGCGGGAGCCGGCGACGCCCTCACGGAACAGCACGCCGCAGATCAGGGCGAGTTCGCCGATGGGTTTGAAGCGTTCGAGGAATCCCACCTCCGGGTCCGCGTCGGGGTCCAGGCGGAAGCCGTCGCGGTGGGCCCACAGCCACTCCATGGCGTCGGCCCCGACGCGGTGGATCAGGCGGGTGTCGGTCATGCCGGCGCTCCTTGTCCGCCGTGCCGCGGGCCGGCGGGTCGGCCGGCCGGGCGTGCGGTGGTCAGTACGGCCGCGAAGGCGGCCAGCAGGGTGGAGTGGTAGTGGTGGGCGAAGTACCGTGCGGGGTCGCCGACTTCGCCGTCCCCGTCCTCGCGGCCCACCTCCCGGATCGCGCCCGAGGGATCCCGCGCCGCGCCGAGGCGCCGCCAGGCGTCCGGTGGGACGGTGTCGTCCGTGGGGCGGGGCAGGGTCGCGGCCACGGCCAGCAGCTCGGCGGCCAGATCCCACATCCCGGCGTCCAGGCAGGTGTCCAGCCAGGGCGGCAGCCAGTCGGCCAGGTAGCGGGCGAGGTCCGGGGGCAGGGCGTCGTCGGCGCGTCCCCAGTCGGTGAGGTGGAAGACGACGTGGGTGAGGGCGTATCCGGCGGCGCGTTCGAAGGTCCAGGGTTCGGGCAGTCCGCCGAGCCAGGTGCCCCGCGGCGCGGGCGGCGCCTGCCCGCGCGGGCGGATGCCGCAGCGTTCCTCGGCGCACCGGACGCCGAGCCGCCGGGTGGGGTCCTGTTCGGTGAGCCGCCATCCCCGGGTGCCCGCCACCACCGCGGCCGCCGCCTCGAACGCGGGGTGGCGGAAACCGGCCGCGGCCAGGGAGGCGTACACCTCCAGCGGGTACGTCGCGAAGGGTTCCAGTCGCTGCAGCCGCAGCAGCAGTTCGCCCTCCTCCGTCTCCCGCCAGGCGAAGTCCAGCAGGGCGCGGGCCCGGGCGTGCAGCGGATCGGAGCGGGCGGTGCGGCGGGTGACGGTGGCGCAGACCTGGGCGAGTTCGCCGAGCGGCTTCCAGCTCCTGTCGACCTCTCCGTCGGCGGACAGCGCGTCCTCGCCCAGGGCGAAGCCGGCGCGCCGCGCGTCCACCCAGGCGAGCGCGTCCTCGGCGACTCCCCGGACGTCCCCGGCTCCGTCGGGCGCGGTCACACGGGCGCCCCGGTCCGCATCAGCCGCGCCGCCTGGACGTGGAGGGCGACGAGCGGGTCCTGTCCGCCCATCAGTTCCACGAAGTCCAGACCGGATACGAGGCCGAGGGTGTCCGGGACGCCGGGCAGCAGCGTCAGCCAGCGGCCGGCCCCGGCGGCCTGCCGCCAGTCCCTGCGGCGCACCGCCCGGACGAAGCCGCGGGCGACGTCCACGGGGCGGCGCACTGCCGCGCGGCTCACCGCGCAGTCCTCGCCGGGCAGGGCGAGCGGGGCAAGTACGGCGAGCTGACGGGTGAGGGACTGCCAGTCCGCCTCGTCGAGCGCTCCGGTTCCGGGCTCGTCCGGCGGTCCGGCGGGAGAGGAGGGATCGATCCGCCGCAGGGTGCGCGCCATGCCCCAGTGGCTCCAGCGGACGGAGAGGGCGGCGTCCGGGCGGGGCGGATGGGCCTCGACCGCCTTGCGGAACACGGCCGCTTCCGCCGGATCGGGCGGGGTGCGCAGCAGCACGCTCGGCAGCATCGCGTCCGCGCCCAGTACCCGCACGGCGGCGAGGGCGAGCTCTCCGGCCGCTCCGCCGGTGTCCGCCGGGAGGACGACGCGGGGGTGGCCCCCGCCCCGAAGGGCGGAGACCACACCGGAAGCGAGGTCCTGCACCGCGCCCTGGAGAAGGGCGGAAGTGCCAGACTGCTCCATTCGTTCAGCCCTTCTTCGGGCGGGGGGCCGGCGGCGACAGGAGGAGCCCGCCCGATCCGCCGGCCAGGGCCAGGGCGGCGCACTCACGGCTGTCGCGGTACACGCCGTCCGTCTCGGCCGGGTCCAGTGCCGCCTCGATGTCGGCGGCCTGGATCGCGGTGAGTTCCTCGAGGACCTTCTGGTCGGAACGCATGACACCATCTCCCTGAAGTGGAGGATTCCTGTCCCCAATCGAATCACCCATATCGGACAAATCACTCCACTTTTCCTGAACTTACTTTCGTCACTTCTTCAACGTGCCGACGGTTCGCGGCATCACGGGGAGACGGCGGGCGGGCGGACGCCGGACAGCAGAACTCCGCTCTGCGGGCGGGTCGGTACGCGGTGCAGCGGGATCGCCAGATTCTGTTCCGGCACCGTGTACTCCATCCGGGCGAGCCGCACCGCGAGCGCCTCCAGCACGCCGACGGTGACGCCCTCGCCGGGGCAGCGGTGTCCGGTGGCCGGGTCGCCGCCGCCCTGCGGTATCAGCTCGTCGCGCTGCACGGGCCGTTCGAGGAAGCGCCGCGGCCGGAAGGCGTAGGGGTCGCCCCACAGCGACTCGTCGTGGTTCTGGCCGTAGACGTCGAGCACCACCAGTCCCCCGGCCGGGATCCACTCGCCCCTCCAGTACAGGTCCCGGGCTGCCAGGCCGCCGAGGAACGGCACGAACGGGTAGAAGCGGCGCACCTCGTGGGCGAACGCGGCGGTGAACGGGGGATCCCCCTCCGCGAGCGGCGCGCGGTGTTCCGGCCAGGTGTGCAGGGCGTGCGCGGTGAAGGCGACGAACCAGGCGACGGCCGTCGTCGGGCGGACGACGTTGAGCAGTTCCACCGCGGCGGTCTTCTCGTCGAGCGGCTCGCCGCCCGCGTCACGGTGACGGCACACCAGTTCCAGGACCGAGTCCGCGGGAGCGGTGACGGTGCCGGTCCGCACGTCGCGCACGAGCCGACCCAGCCGTTCCTCCTGCCGGGCCCGGGCGCGGCGGGCCCGCAGATGGCGGGGGCCGGCGGTGGCGAAGCCGTCGACCATGGCGATCATGTCGCGGGCCGTCGCCCCGGCGTCGGAGCCGGAGCCGGAGTCGTCCAGGGGTATGCCCGCCCAGCGGTGGACACCCGCGCAGAGCACCCTGCTCGCCTCGTCGAACAGCACGACGGAGCCGCGCCGGCTCCACTCGGGCACGGCGTCGTCCCAGGCCGCGGTGGTGTGTTCGACGAGGCCGGCGATCCGGCCGGGCTCCAGCAGCGGCAGGAACAGGGACTTGCGGGCCCGGTGGGCGGCGCCGTCGAGGGTGTGCACCGCCCCGTGGCCGAACAGGGTGGCGAGCACGGGCTCGGGGATGGCGCGGTGGCGGTGCACGTTCCCCTCGTCGTAGAAGAACCGCACCGCTTCGGGGCCGCGCAGGGCGAGCGCGGGCCGGCCGAGGATCCGGGTGCGGACGACCGGGCCGGGCGTGTCGCGCATCCGGTTGGGCAGCCAGGCGTAGCCCTCGGCCAGCAGCGGCAGGGTGCGGTCGATCAGGGGGCGGCTGAGTACGTCCATGGCCGCCGGGTGCCCCGCGGGTCCGCGGGGACACTCGGGGCGCGAGCGGGGCACCCGTTCGGGCGTGGCCGAGGTTACGTGCCGGAGGAGGCCGGGGTCATGTCCGGGTGGGCGGGGCGGCGACCAGCGTGCCGCGCGGTCCCTTTCACCCCAGCGACTCGGGCGGCCCGGCAGTGCGGGCAGATCTCTCCCCGGTCGTCGCGGCGACGGCGCGACGGCTGACGCGTTCCTTTCCCACGCCCGGCGGG
>Ga0247820_10000162_pt1 | contig 33359 bp, 25 predicted proteins | sample 13C_Glucose_Day1_2_FD_192480 | JGI IMG/M metagenome (GOLD analysis project Ga0247820, IMG submission 192480) | Soil microbial communities from agricultural site in Penn Yan, New York, United States - 13C_Glucose_Day14 | ecosystem: Environmental > Terrestrial > Soil > Agricultural land | place...
CTCCCACATGGCCGGGTCCTTCCCGGCCGGTTTGACGCCGCCGTCCAGCGGGTTGAGCCGGGCAGGGAGGCCGCGGCCCAGGCGGATCCCTTGCCCGCCGAGGGCGATCGCCAGGCGGAGCCAGTCGTCCTTGGGGTCGCCGGGGACGACGATGCGCCGGCCGAACGGCAGGTTCCGCACGGCCAGGGCCATCGCGGTGTTCGTCTTTCCCCAGCCGATGTTGCCGACCATCATGATGTTCGTGTTCGACACCAGGCGGGGTCGCCGGTTGTACAGGTCGAACCCGCAGTAGCAGAACGACGCCCCGGAGTACGAGTCCCGGCCGACGTAGACACCCGAAGCGCCGAGGCCGCCGTCGGCCAGGAACGGGTACACGTGCGACAGGTTCGCCGTCGTCGCCCGATGCTTCCGCAGTGTCAGACCCTGGGTGGTGCGGCCGGCCCAGGGCCGCTTCTCCCCGGCCTTCGGGGTGCGGGACCGGTACTCCGCCTTCCGCGCCAACCCCTCGGCGGCCTTGGCGGCGGCGGCCCGGTCCTGCTGCTCCCGCACGAGCTGGTCCGCGGCCGCGCGCCATTCTCGTCGCGCGCTGCGCCGTTCCTGTCGATTGGCGTCGTCGGGCAGGTACCCACCGGAATGCGCCGTGGCCGTGTTGTTCTCGTGCATGGTCAGAATCCTCGGGTGAGTGGGAGGGCGGCGGCGGCGAAGGCCTGCATCTGTTGCCCGGCCAGCACCCGGGCCTCGCAGCCGGCCTGGATCGCGGCCTGCCGAACCGCCCCGACCGCCAGCGTCAGCTGATCCAGGGTCGGCGCGGAGACGACGAGGAGGCCGGCGTAGCCGATGTCGCCGTGGCCGGCGTTGATCTCCGCCTCCCGCTGCAAGGTGTCCGTGAGCTCGTCGGCGTCACCGAGGTTCTCGACCTGGCCGAGGCGGTGCCGGTCGTGCGCGTTGGAGATCAGCTCGGTCTTGTCGTGCTGCACCTGCTTCATCGCCTTCCCGGTCGGGACCGGTTCGTAGATCAGGCTCAACCTGCGGTCGATCCCCGGCGTCAGGACCAACGGGGCCAGGAACGTCGGATAGACCAGGCTGCGCGGCCACTCGATCAGCCACAACACGCAGTGGTAGGCGGTGTCGGTGCGCAGGTAGTCCCAGCGTTCCTGCACCGCCAACGGCCCAGCCGACGCCAGGTCCCGGCCGGCGGTGGGCCGGTAGTCCAGGACCGGGCGGATGGCCGGGTCGTACGCGCACCGCAGCTCGTACGCCAACTCCCCCGGGGTGAGCCAACCCTCGATGGCCAGGCTGGAGGCGGCCAGCGCGGCCTCGACGACCCGCCGCTGCCCGGCGAGGACCTTGAGGGCGCCGGCGTGCCCGCCGCCGGACTTGCGGATCAGGCCGCGGCACCGTTTCGAGTCGAGGGTGAGGGCGAGGAGGACGTCGCTGCGGGACGAGGCGGGGCCGGCGAGGTCCATCAGGTCCCGGTAGTTCTGCGCCGCCCACTCGGACAGGTCATGCCCGTGAGCGTGTTGGGCGTGGTAGTCGCGCAGGCCGTCGCCGGAGTCCGGGACGCACTGTTCCAGCACCTGGATGCGGCTGATCAGGTTGGACTGGCAGATCCCGGCGAGCACCCGCCCCCACCCGTTGACCTGGGCGTCCTGGGTTTCCGGGTCCAGCAGCAGGAACGCCGGCGCCCGCACCCGCAGGGCCGCGGTGTAGCCGCCGGTCCACGGGTCGTGCACGGTCACCGACCCATCCGCCGCGGTCAGGGTGATCAGCCGGGCTTCCTGTCCGGGTAGGGCGAGCCGGCCTGCGGCGCGTGGTGTGGCGGTGGCGCGGAACCCGTTCTGCCGGGTCCGCCGGCGTCGCCAGTAGTGCCACAGGATCGGTGACCACTCGATCAGCGGGAACCCGTCCCACCGCACCAGCGCCAGGGCGGTCAGGGGTCCGCCGACCAGCAGCGCCGTCCAGAACGCCGCGCCGATCCCCAGCGTCGGTACCGCGGCCGCCACCAGGACGACGGCGGTGAACAGGGTGATTGCCTGCGGCGCGGTCAGGTTCAGGATCAGGCCGCGGCGGGATCGCCGCGCCAACCTGGCGGTCCGCGGTGTCGAGACAGGTTTTTCGGTGGTGGTCATGCTCGCGTGCCTCCGGGGGTCGGGGTCAGGATCGGCGTCGACGCCGGGCTGGTGGTCAGCAGCCGGCGGGAGCCGTCGACCTGCTGCGGGCCCAGCAGGCCCTGGGTTTCGGCGACCAGGAACATCCGCTCGGCCTGCGACCGGGGGATCGCCAACGCCTGGGCGGCGCCGGCCGGGTGCACGGACGGGTGGTGCACGCCCTGCTCCGCCACCTGGTTGAAGTGCTCCTGCAGTCGTGGCCACTGCACCGCGTCCGGTGACTCGCCCATCGGGGATCCGGTCGCGGCCGCCGGCGAGGAACCCGTCGGTTCGACCTCACTCGGAGTGGCCGGCGCCGGCCCGTCACCGCCGGCCGACGGCCAGGTTGTGCCGGATTCGGATCCGGATCCGGTTGTCCCAGTGTCTGTTCCGCCCTGAGCCGGCTTGCCCGCACCAGCGCCGGCGGTTGCGCCGGGGCGGCCGCCGACGGCCGAGGCCGGGCTGGCCGGCTGGTTGGTCCGGCCACCGCCGGAGGCAGCTTTGCCGGCGAGCCAGCCGCCGACCGCACCGGCGCCGCCGGCCAGGGCGGCGGTGCCGTGCCGGGTCATCCCGACGCCGCGGCTGGCGTTGCGCAGCGCGGCGGCGGTGCCGGTGGTGTTCGCCGCGGTGATCTGATCGGAGGCGAAGTGCACGAACTGCAGCACAGCCAACGGGCTGAACGCGGCCAGCAGCACCCACACCGACCCCAGCAGGGCATCGGAGATGTCCCCGGTGATCGATGACGCGACCGCACTGTAGGCCAACGTCAGGATCGCGCAGATGACAAATTTGGAGAGGGCGAGGGCGAACACCAGCTCACACCATTTGACCGCCCACGACTTGGTTTTCCCGTAGGCCAGGCCGGCCATCGCGAACGGCGCGAACACCATCGTCGCGATGATCATCGCCTTCCGCAGGAACAGGACGATGATGATCGTCGCCCAGGCCAGGGTCCCGAACGCCGCCAACAACGTCACCACCAGCCACCCGGAGCCCTCGATGGCGCCCTGCATCGCGAACGCCTTCTTGATGCCGTCCTGCGCCGCGGCCTGCGCCCCACCGAGCAGGAAGGCGGAGAACTGGTCCACGATCAGCAGCAGGCCGGCGGTCAGCACCGCGCACGCCGACCCCAGGAACAACCCGAGGGCGCTGCCCCACACCGCCCGCCACAGCCCGGACGGGGACCGGGCCAGCATCGCGGTGACCACCTGGAACACGAACAGCAGGCCGACGACGGGCAGGACCAGGTACCGCATCATCCCGAGGACGTCCTGCAGCCAGTCGGCGCCCAGGTTGATCCGCAGGCCGGAGTTGATCTGGTCGATCGCCTTGAGCATCATCCACTGATTGGCGTTCACCGCGCCGGCGGCGATCCGCTTGAGCACGTCGTCCGAGGCGTCGGACAACCAGTCCTGCACCCCATCCGCCGCCAGCATCCTCGTCATATCCGGTTCCTTGTCGTGGTTGGTGTCGGGTGGGTCATTGGAAGGTGCCGCATTCGTTCCACTCCGCGAGGCCGGCCCCGTTTTCCAGCAGGGCGACGACCACGGCCTTCTTGTTCGCGTTGTCCCGCAACGCCACCCACGCCGACCGCATGTCCGTCGAGGGATCCAGGGTGCGGTGGGTGTCGTCGCCGCCCCACGGGTTCGGGCTGCGGATGAACGTCTCGGCCAGGTCCTGGTTCAGTTTGTCCAGGTCCCCTGGGCCGTAGTCCCAAGCGCCGTAGACCATCCCGGTGTCCTGTCGGCAGGAGAAGTAGTTGCGGGGGCAGTCGCCGCCCTGCCCGGCGCGGCTGCTCGCGCACGACCGCGCCCGCTCCGCCAACCCACCATCCGTGCTCAAGGGTGGCAGGCCATCCCTGGCCCGGACAGTGTTGATGTTGCCCGTCCACCGGTCGGACAGGTCGATGACTTCCCACTGCGAGGGTGTCTGCGGCGCGTCCTGGATGCCGTAGTCCTTGGGGTCGCCGGCGAACGCGGCGGCTTGGGTGTCGGTCCAGTGCACGTAGGTGACGCCGCCGCCGAGCATCAGCGCGGCGGCCAGGCTCACCGCGACCCCGGTCCGCGCCCTCGCGACGACGGCGCCGTTGGCGGCCAGCGAGCCGACCGCCCAGGTCGCCGCGCACACGACGACCGCGGCGACCGCGAGGACGAGGGCGAACAGGACGCCCTGGTTGATCCACCCGGTGATCGCCTCGGTGCCCGATTGTGGTTGCCAGTTCATGAGATCGCCCCGTATTCCCAGTGCCACGGTTCCGGTTTCGACCCGCCGGGTCGGGCCCACGGCGGGTGCACCCAGCCGAACCGGGCCGCATTGTTGGTCAGCCAGTCGAACGCCGCCCCGCTGCCGGTGTTGACGCCGCAGCAGGCGCCGATGTCCAAGGCCTTGGCCCAGCCGTGGTTGCTCGTGCCCGGGTCGGCGCACAGGCTGCCCTTCTCCGCGCGGCAGGCGACCTGCTCGTCGTGGGAGCGGTAGCCGTCGGTGATCCCGATGTCCTGCCCGAACACCGACTTGAACGCCGTGTTCAGCTGGTCGAACGCCGCCGCCGCGTGACACTCCAACAACAGCGCGGGTGCGGACGGCACCGGGCACAACGCGGACGCCGGGATTCGCCCGTTCTCGTACCCACCCCAGGCCGCCGACCCGCCGCCATCGGTGACCGCCACCTGAACGACCGATCCTGACCCACACCCCGGGACCAGGGCCGCCGCGACCGGTGCAACGGTGGAAGATGTTCCGCCGGTGGTGGTGAGTTCGGTGACGATCCCGGTGGCCTGCTCGTACATGTCGCGGTAGATGCCGCCGTCCGACGAAGGTGATCCCTGCACCGTCTGCGCGGCGTTCCACGGCGGCATGCCCTGCCAGCCCGGCACCTGGACCAGGCGGTCGAAGAACTTCCCCGCCGCCGTGGCCGGGTCGATCAACTCCACCGGAGTCCCCCAGCCGGTCATCGGCCGCTGCTGGAACAAACCGATCGAGTCCAGGTTGTTCCCGACCCGATCATGCGGATACGCCAGCGATTCCCGAGCGACCGCCCGCTCCGTGTCGTTGAGCTGCCGGCCCTCCGCCGACCCGACCAGGGTGGAGGTGCCGTCGTTGGCGTAGTTGAACAGCGTCGACTCCGCCAGCGCCACGGACACTCCGATCGCCGCTCCCGTCGAACCGAGGCCGCGGGCGAGGGCGACGCCGATGATGATCTTGGCGTTGCGTTCCTGCGCCGCGTCCAGGACGCCGCCGGTGCTGCCGGTCACCGGCACGCACGCGACCCCGCCCGGCGCGGCACCCGGCGGGTCGGGCCGGGCGATCGCGGCGACGGTTACGACGGCGGCCATCGCCACCAGCAGGGTGACCGTGGCCGGCGCGATCAACTGCACTCTGCGGACGGTCGAGATCATTTCGACCCCAACGCGTCCTGCAGGTGCGCCGGCAGCACCCCGTCCAACGTGCAGAACGTCGTGGCCGGCGGGCACGCCACGGTGATCCCCAACTGCATCGGCACGACCGTGGCCGGACCACCGTTGGTGGTGATGGTCTGCTGCCCGGTGACGTCGATCCCGTACACCCCCGGGGAGGCGCCGATCCCGGCCAGCCGGTTGGCCGCCCACACCGACACCTCGATGTCGGTCACATCCACCGTCACCGTCGTCCGGTTGCGGCGCATCGAGTCCAAGGCGGGCCCGGACGGCGTCAGCGCCGCCAGATCCTGCGCCAACCGGGCCTCGTCGCCGTACGGGGCCGGCGCCGAGGCGTCCAGCAGATCCTGATTCCGGGAGGTGAAGTCCGTCGACGGGTCGTAGGCCAACAACGCCTGCGCGACCAACCGGGCGAACACCAGGTGATCCGTCTGACCGCCCACCAGCGTCGACTCCGGCCGGCCACCCGGCAGCATCACCGACGAACTCGCCGAGACCGACCGCGTCGAAACACCTGCCGTCGCGCTGGGAGCGCCAGAGGTCACGGTGGTCAGGGCGTCGCCCGTCGCCGAGTCTCTTGGCGACAACGCCACGACGGCCGTGGCCACGATCAGGCCGGCCACACCCATGCTGGCGGCTACCAGCGCCCAGCGTCGGCGGCCACCCGAACGTGCAGGGGTCAACATCGCCGGGGCCTCAGACCGACAGGAACGGCGCGGGCGGCTCCACCAGCTGCGTCACCGCCGCCGGCGCCGACACCGTCGCCCCGACCCGGTTGAACCAGCCCACCAGGTACGCGGCACCGCCGACCAGCAGCGCCGCGACCAGGGCGACGATCAGCGTCGTCTTCCCCCGCGACGAATGCTGCGGGTTATGGCCGAACGCGCCCACCGCCCACAGGATCGCCCCGATCAGAAACGCCGCCACACAGGCGACCAGGGCGTACGGGATCAACCCCAACACCAGACCCTTGAAGGTGGCCAGGCCCGGCAACGTCGTCTCCGTCGCACCGGTCAGCGGATTGTTACCGTCCGCCGGGGCGGGCACCGGCGTGGACGGTGCGGTGGTGTCATCGGGGGCGGACATGACTCCGAACATGGACGTACTCCCACAGGTAGGGCCGGATCAGCCGGCGACGGATGCGTCGCCGACCTCTGCGGTCCGCAATGGCGAGTTAAAGTCAGAGCTGAGCCCAAGCTGGCTGCCCCGTCGGCCGCTTCACCCTTGCTGTGCCCGACGATGCCTGGGCCGAGATCCACCGGCACATGCCAACCGAGTCCTCCAAGCCGACGCCACCGGTCAAGGACACGACGGTGGATCGCGAGGGCGACTTCATGTGCCTGCGTGCCTTCTGCCCGTGGGCCTGCTACGCGGGCGGCCCCGGGCCCGGTTCCGCTACCTGCTGTACAAGGACGTCAACCGGCACGCCACCCTCAGCCGACAATTCGCCTGAGGTCAGGCCTCGAACCAGCGACCTACCGCCCGGCGCCCGAAACGATCTCCGTCAGGCGATCGGGCGGGTCACGTTTCCATCGTCCAGCCGATATCATTCCCGCGAAGCAGGTCGACCCGGACGGGGACATCAACATTCATCCACGCACCGGCCCGTGCGCCACAACCGAAAAAGGATGGAGCAATCCATGTCCGCTCTCGGCGCATTCCGCGTCCGTTCGCTGGGTGCCGCTGCAGTGCTGTCGTTGGTGGCGGCGGTCACCGCCGGATGCGGATCCGGCGCGACGACAAGCGCATCGTCCTCGCCTTCCGCCGCGGCATCGTCCTCGCCTTCCGCCGCGGCATCGTCGTCGATGTCGATGTCGGCAGCGTCGGGTTCGATGAGTTACCCGGCCGGCAAGGAAGACATCTGCCAGGCTCGCGACCAGCTCAAGACCTCGATCACCGACCTGACCAACACGCAGGTGGTGGCCGAGGGCACCAATGCGATTAAGGCCGCTGTCGGCCAGGTCCAGACGGCCCTGGACGCCGTTAAGGCGGCCGCGAAGGATGACTATCGAGCACAGGTGACCGCGGTTCAGACGGCCCTGCAGGATCTGCAGGCGGCGGTGGCCAACCTGGGCAGCGGCGACGCAACCAACAATCTGCGAGCAGTGAGCCAGGCCATCACCGCGACCGGAGCAGCGGCCGAGACACTGTTCACGCAACTCAAGACCGCCTGCGGATCGTGAACGGTCAGAGGCCAGCGTCCCGCCTGATCATCGGCGATCAGCGGAGGGGTTTTGCCGGCCGGCCGATCACCATCGCACCGGAGCAGCGGAACCCACCGGGACGGCAACCAGGGCTCATGAGCCGGAACTGACGACCGCCCGGCTCGGCGCCTGATCGTCATGGGATCTGGTGTCACGCGGGCTTGACCAGGGAGTCGCGGATGACCATTTACGTTCTCGACGGCGGCTACGGCCCCGGGCCCGCAGCAATGGCGGGGGCTTTTCCGCCAGCGGTCATCGTGCTGCTGACCGGGCTGCTGGTGTGGGCGGTCACCAGCGCCCTCGTCGGGACGGGGAAACCGGTACCGCCACCCGGCGGCCCCAGCTGGGCGGCACCGACCGAGCCGATGATCGACCCCCGGGAGGTCCGCAGGGTCCGCACCGAGATCGACGCCGAGTGGACAAGTTATTGCATGGACCCGTACTCGATATTCGTCCGACCGTTGCTGGATGACGTCACCGAGCCGGCGACCGCATGGTTCTTCCACTGCCGGGAACGGGTCCAGCACCTGGCGCCCTTGGCCGAAACCTCGACGGCGAGCGTGGATCGCCGCGTCGAGTACCAGCGAGCGGTGCTCGATCTGGCCTATGCCTGGCACACAGCCGACGTCAATGCCAGGTCGGTCGGCACCGGGCGGATGGACCCGGACACGAAACGCGCCCTGTTCAGAGCCCGACAACTGATCAACCGGGCGGTCGATGAACGGACCACCGCCGGCGAACGAGAGGTCTGCCGGCTCAAGCTGATCGATCTGCTGACCGGTCTGGCGCCGATACCCCGGTCACTTCGCCAGCGTGTGGCCGCACAACTGGGCAACCCAACCCTCGGACAACTCGCCGGGTGACGGCATACCCGCGCCTCGGACCTCTTTGCTCATCGGCCGGTGGGACGAACCCGTGCGGGCCTGGTGCCGGGCGATCCGTTTAGCGACGAAGGCGTCGTCATGGCCCGGCAGGTCGCCGACCACGCGTGCTTCCCGGGCTCGGGCGAACTCACCGAAGGCGAACGCGATCGGGAACCTGGTCCGGACGAACCTGTCGCTGTAACCACGCTCGACGAGCCAAGTCACGTACTGCTCGATCTGCGGTGCGATCCAAGAACCGTGGAGCCGGTCGATCGTCGCCGGCTTGACGAAATACTGCTCCAACACGGGGCAACTTCCCTTCCACTGGGGGTACCGAGGGAAGCACCCTCGCAGGTCAGCCGACGTTATGTGGCCCGAGAACAATGCCGCGGGCCCGAAGCCCCAGGTCGAGCGGTATCACTGCGCCCACCGGACACATAACCGGCCCTGGTACAAGACCGACAACGAGAAGTCCGTGACGTCGATCATGTCGCCGGTCTGCCGGTGCGCAACCAGCAGGCGGTGGCGTTCGGCCGCCATTACCCGTCACGATCCACACCTGTGTGCCCTACGACCCGGCCAGCCACCACGGTCGCGGGTGAACTGCACTGCCGGTCCGACACCTCGATCGATCACCAGCCTGGTGACCGATCCGCCTGAGCAGCCACCGCTGCCGGGCGAAGTCCCGGCTGCGGCGTAGATCTTCACCATCCGCGCCTGGGAGATCAAACCTCGGTGGCCCCTGGCCCTGTTTGCCGGCCTTCGCGACCGCTCGAGTATGTGACGTCTGTGGCCGGTCAGCGGCTGGGTCGACGTGCTTCGTGGGGATGCGTGCGGCGGTCGACGGTGGGGTGATCCGGCGGAGCCCGCGGGCAGTGTTGGGCTGCGAAGGGGCGCAATGAGTCTGTCGCTCCGGCGCAGCCCACCGGCTATGTCGACGCCGCCGGCTCAGGTCGTCGACGTGGTTGCGGCCCAGCCCGGGCTGACGGCGGCGGCCACCTCCAGCTGGGACGCCGGCCCGTGACGACGACGCCGACGGATCAATTTCTCCCCCTCGATCAACACGGGGGTGATCAGGGCCAGGCCGAGGCAGGCCAGCCACTGCGGACCGGTCAACGGTTGGGTGAGCAGCCCGGCCTGGGCGAACGGCAGCTGGGTGGACAGCACGGTCAGCACCACCGGGATCGTCAGGATTGCCGATGCCTTGAGCACCGGTGGTAGCAGCCCGGACGTCGGGTCGCGGCGCAGCACCAGTGCGCTGAACGCGGTGCTCAGGCACATCACCACGAACGCCATCGTCATCGACGCGCTGGGCTCGTTGATGCTGAGCACATCGGGTCCGGCGACCAGCGGCACGAACGCGGTCACGAACCGGACCGCGCCGTAGCCGATCCAGCGCAGCACCGCGGACCGGTTGCTGATCGGAACCTTCGGGTCGCGGGGCGGCCGGTTCATCACGTCCGGGTCGGGCGGGTCGACCGCGATCACGATCACCGCGAACACCACGATCATGAAACACACCGACAGCACCATCAACGGGGTCAGGGCGACCCCGTCGTTGATGTCGAACACGGTCGCCGCCAGGAACAGGAACACCAGGGCCAGCAGCTGACTCATCTGGAAGCGCACGTAGGCGACGATTTTGCCGTACACGGTGCGACCGAGTTCGACCGCGTGCACCAGGGTGCCGAAGTTGTCGTCCGTCAGGATCATCCGCGCGGCCTGCTTGGTGACCTCGCTACCGCTACCCATGGCGACGCCGATGTCCGCCTGCTTGAGCGCGGCGGCGTCGTTGACCGCGTCCCCGGTCATCGCCACGATCAGCCCCTGCCGTTGCATCACCCGGGCCAACCGCAGCTTGTCCTCGGGTGCGACGCGGCCGAACACGTGCAGCTCGGGCAACCGTCGGGTCAGCTCGTCGTCGCTCATCCGCTGCAGTTCGGCGCCGCTGACCGCGCCGACCCCCAACCCGAGGGAATCGCCGATGGCCTGGGCGGTCACCGCGTGGTCCCCGGTGATCATCCGCACGTCGATGCCGGCGCGTAACGCGGTGCGCACCGCGCCGGTGGCCTCGGGGCGCAGCGGGTCGATGATGCCGACCATGCCGACGAATACCAGATCGTCGATCAGCGCCATCGGATCGGCGGCCATCACCGTCTCATCCGCGGCGTCCAGGATCCGGGCGCCGAACGCCAAGACCCGCAGCCCCTTGGCGGCCAGCCGCTGGTTCGCGGCGTCGGCGTCGGGTCCGGCCTGCGCCATGGGTGTGCGGTCGGCGTCGACGAGCCGCCCGCTGCTGGTGCAGCGGGCCATGACCACGTCGGGGGCGCCCTTGACCAGCACGACCAGCCGGTCGGCGCCGGCGACGGGGATCCGGTGGAAGGTGGCCATGAACTTGTATTCGGAGTCGAATGGCACCTCGGCGAGCCGGGGGTAGGCCCGGCGGGTTTCTTCGGCGTCCACTCCGAGCTTCGCGGCGAGCACGACCAGCGCGGCCTCGGTCGGATCGCCCACCACCTGGCCGCGGTCGTTGACCGTGGCGTCGCTGTCCAGGCACAGGCCCAACGCCAACCCGGTGAAGTCCGGTGTGTCGGTCCCGGCGACGGAGCGGATCGCACCGGTCTTGTCGTACCCGTTGCCGTCCACCGTGTACCAGGTGCCGAACGCGTACAGGGTGGAGACCATCATCTGGTTCAGGGTCAGGGTGCCGGTCTTGTCGGTGTTGATCGCGCTGGTGGCGCCGAGGGTTTCCACGTCGGTCAGGTTCTTCACGATCGCCTTCGCCTCCACGAGTTGCTTGGCGCCGTAGGACAGCAGGCCGGACACGAAAGCCGGCATGCCGGTAGGGATCGCGGAGATCGCCATGGCAGTGCCCAGCAGGAGCACCTGGTCGAACGGAACGCCACGGAACAGGGCGACCACCACGATGATGGCCACCGCGGTCCAGGCGATGGCGCCGAGTACCTTGGTGAGCTGGTCGAGTTCCTTCTGCAGCGGCGACCGGGTCCGGGTGACCGACGACAGCATCGACGCGATCTGCCCCATCTGGGTGTCCATCGCCGTCGCGGTGATGATCACGGTTGCGGTGCCGCGGGTCACCGACGTGTTCTGGAACAGCATGTTCGTCCGGTCCCCCAGAGCGACTTCCGCACCGGCCAGGGATGCGGAATCCTTGCTGACCGGGGCGCTTTCCCCGGTCAGCGCGGCCTCCTGCGTCTCCAATGTCGCCGACCGCACGATGCGCCCGTCGGCGGGGGCGATGTCGCCGGCCTCGATCTGCACGATATCGCCCGGCACGATCTCCACCGCGGAGATCATTGTCGGCGACCCGTCCCGCAGCACCCGGGCCTGCGGCACCTGCAGCTTGGACAGCGCATCCACACTGGCCCGGGCCTTGAGTTCCTGCTGGGTGCCCAGCACCAGGTTCAGCAGCACCAGCCCAGCCACCGTCAACCCGGTCGGCACCTGTCCGATCACCAGACTGACCACGGTCACCGCGAGCAGCATGATGTTCATCGGATCCCGCAGCTGGATCAGCACCACCCGCAGCAACGACGGCGGCTTCTCCCCCACCAACCGGTTGGGCCCGAATCGAGCCAGCCTGGTCGCTGCCTCGGCCGACGACAACCCCCGATCGACGTCACTGCCGAGAGCGACCACCACGGCCGACGCCGGCCGCAAATACGGTGGCCTTTCGGCCGACGCTGGACTGTCCGTGCTCGTTCCGGATGTTGACATGTCCCCTCCCGATGCGGATGCGGTTGGGCTGATGGAATCACGGCCGCGCAAGTGGGCGAATACCGGCTCGATGACCCGTCCATCCTTCCGACCGGCGTCCGCACCACGATATTGACGGAAATTTTGGAATCCCAGGGCGAAGGGTTGCTCCCGGACCCGTTGACATGAGGAAACGGGGGACTCGGCCGCTGCCGGTGGGCGTCGGATGGCGCGCCGAGAAGCCGAGCGGCCGAGCCCGGCCGGTAAGAGTCTCCTGAATCTTCATCTCCTCTCGGGATCCGTTTGAGGAGAAAGCCGATCGGCGACCTTTCCTGCTGCCTGGGGCCCTCCTGCACGATTCGGCGATGTGAGCCGAGCTGAAATCCGGCCGTCTGTAGTCCGGGCGGCCCGGAATCGGCCGCCCCCATGCGCCCTGGCCGCCGAGCTCGGAGGCCCGGGCCGAGATTTCAGGGTTCCGCCGATCGGCGCAAGACCGACCGCCGGGTTTGGTGGCGCGGTTGTCGGCTCGCCCATTAACGGTTCCACCGTCGACGAGAAGGTCGGGGCCGACAAATCGGCTCGGCTCAGAGCCAACGACCTCTGGTGATCCATGACACAATTTTCCATTGCACCGAATTGCCCGGACTGTCTCCCGAAGTCGCGGCTGCGGCATCGGGTCGTCGAGAACGGAGGAAGCCGCTGATGACCAGGGCCAAGGAGGCCTCGACGAAGAAGTCGGGGTTCCGCATTCCGGGGTTCGCCCAGCTGCAGCGACTGGGCAAGAGCCTGATGCTGCCGATCGCCCTGCTGCCCGCGGCCGGCATCCTGCTGCGGCTGGGCCAGCCCGACCTGCTGGGTGGTATCGACACGCCGGTCATCGGGCCGTTCTTCGACGCAATGAGCGCCGCCGGCGGCGCGATTTTCGCCAACCTGCCGCTGCTGTTCGCGATCGGCGTGGCCATCGGCTTCGCCAAGAAGGCCGACGGGTCCACCGCACTGGCCGCGGCTGCCGGGTACCTGGTAATCGCGGCGGTCTTCAAGATCATGTCGCCGATCGTGCTGGCGGGTGAGCTGGACCCGGCGGGCTTGCAGGCGCAGATCAACTACAGCGTGTTTGCCGGCATCCTGGTCGGGCTGGTCACCGCCGTGCTCTTCGACAAGTACCACACCATCCAACTGCCTTCGTATCTGGGCTTTTTCGGCGGCCGCCGGTTCGTGCCGATCGCGGTTTCGGTCGCCTGCCTGATCATGGGCTTCGGTCTGAGCTACTTCTACCCGATCTTCGACGCCGGCCTCACCTCGGTCGGCCAGTTCATCGGCGGCGCCGGAGCGTTCGGCGCGTTCACGTATGGCTTCGCCAACCGGATGCTCATCCCCATCGGCCTGCACCACATCCTGAACACCTACATCTGGTTCCTCTACGGCAGCTACCAGGCCCCCGACGGCGCGGTCTACACCGGTGAGCTCACCCGGTTCGCCCAGGGCGACACCACCGCGGGCCTGCTCACCTCCGGCTTCTACCCGATCCTGATGTTCGGTCTGCCGGCCGCCGCACTGGCCATGATCCATGTCGCCGACCCCCGGCAGCGAAAGGTCGCCTTCGGCATTCTCGGCGCGGCCGGGCTCACCGCGTTCCTGACCGGTGTCACCGAGCCGCTGGAGTTCGCGTTCATGTTCGTGGCGTTCCCGCTGTACCTGGTGCACGCGGTGCTGACCGGCCTGTCCCTGGCCATCGCCTACCTGCTGGACATCCACCTCGGGTTCTCGTTCTCCGCCGGCCTGATCGACCTGCTGCTGTACGGCACCGCCCCGGCCGCGAAGAACGTCCCGCTGCTGATCGTGATGGGCATCGCCTTCTTCATCATCTACTACCTGCTGTTCCGCCTGGTGATCAAATGGTGGAACCTGCGCACCCCGGGCCGGGAGCCGGAGGACGAGTTCGAGGCCGAACAGGCCGCCAACCTGACCGACGAAACCGGCCGGTCTGCCGTTCCCGTGGGCGTCGGCACGGCCACGGCCGTGGCCGCCAGGGCCACCACGAAGGCCGAGCAGCTCATCGCCGCGTTCGGCGGCCGGGACAACCTGGTCAACGTCGACGCGTGCATCACCCGGCTACGGATGGAGGTCGCGGACAAGGACCGGGTCGACAAGGCCCGGCTCAAGGCCCTCGGCGCGGCCGGCGTCATCGAGGTCGGCAACAACGTGCAGGCCGTCTTCGGTACCCAGGCCGAAATTCTCAAGGGCCAGATCAACGACGCCCTCGCCGGTCCCGCCCCCACGGACGGCACGGCCGGGGAGTCGGTTCCCGTCGAGGCCCCGGCCGAACCCTCACCCGCCGCCGAGCCTGTCGCACCGCCGCCCGCACCGGCCGGCGGGACCGGCTCCACCACCGCCGTGCTCGCCCCGGTCGCCGGCCTGGCCGTGCCCATCGAACAGGTCCCGGACCCGACGTTCGCGCAAGGCATCGTCGGCCACGGCGCGGCCATCGACCCGCCCCACCAGATCCTCTACGCGGTCGCCCCGATCCGCGGCAAAGTGCTGCAGATGCTGCCGCACGCCTACATCATCGTCAGCCCGGACAACGTCGGCGTGCTGGTGCACCTGGGGCTGGACACCGTCCAGCTCAAGGGCGAAGGATTCACCCCCCTGGTCAAGCAAGGCGACACCGTGCAGGCCGGCCAACCGATCATCACCTACGACGTCCCGGCGATCGTCGCCGCCGGACGCAACCCGGTCGTCCCGGTCGTGGTCATGGACAAGAACCCCGAGGACATCGTCCTGGAGGACGTGGTCAGCGCCGGCGGCCAACTGCTGCCCATGCAGGGACTATTCGTCGTCACCAACTGAACTCACACACCCCGCCGGCCGCCGGATCGGACGATCCGGCGGCTCACCGAGAAGTGTTCATCCAGCAGCGCATTCGAACGAACCGGAGGAAACACTATGGAAATCGTGATTTTGCCCGACAACGAGGCGATCGGAACCCTGGCCGCCGACGCCATCGTGAGCCTGTTGCAACGCAAACCGGACGCGGTGCTGGGTCTGGCCACCGGCTCCTCGCCGTTGGCCATCTACGACGCGCTGGCCGCCCGCGTCGCGGCCGGAACCGTGAGTTTTGCCCGCGCCAGGGGCTTCACCCTCGACGAATACGTCGGGCTGCCCGCCGACCACCCCGAGACCTACCGCAATGTCATCCACAAGGACTTCGTGGACCGGGTCGACTTCGCCCCCGGCGCCGTGCACGGCCCCGACGGCCTGGCCACCGACATCCCGACCTCCTGCGCCGCGTACGAGGCGGCCATCGCCGCCGCAGGCGGAGTGGACCTGCAGATCCTGGGCATCGGCACCGACGGCCACATCGGCTTCAACGAACCCGGCTCCTCCCTGGCCTCCCGCACCCGGATCAAGACCCTGACCCGGCAGACCCGGCTCGACAACGCCCGGTTCTTCGGCGGCGATGTCGACAAGGTGCCCACCCATTGCCTCACCCAGGGGTTGGCCACCATCATGTCCGCCCGGCACGTGCTGCTGGTCGCGACCGGGACCGGCAAGGCCGAGGCCGTGCACCACCTGGCCGAGGGCGCGGTCAGCGCGATGTGGCCGGGCACCATCCTGCAGCACCACCCACACGCCACCGTGCTGCTCGACGACGCCGCCGCGAGCCGGCTCCAACTCGCCGACTACTACCGCCAGACCTACCAGGCCAAGCCGGCCTGGCAGGGCATCTGACCCCGGCCCCGTCCACGGCCACCAATAGGTCATGGTGTTTCGCCCGCACGTTGCATGTCCGCGGTCGGCCGCCGGTCGAGGGTGATGATCACCATCGAGTGAGGAAGCTGCATGCTGATCACCGCCGGCACCGTCGCCACCGGATCGGAACTGCTCCGGCCCGGCTGGATCGAGGTCGACAACGGCCGGATCGGGTCGATCGGCGCCGGGACACTGCCTCGCCCGGCCGACCGCGACCTGGGCGCGGTGACCGTCGTGCCCGGGTTCGTGGACATCCACGTGCACGGCGGCGGGGGCGGCGCCTTCCCGGAGGCCACCGTTGCCGCCACCACGGCGGCGGTGAACCTGCACCGCCGCCACGGCACCACCACGATGATCGCCTCCTTGGTCACCGCGCACCCTGCCGAGCTGCTCCGGCAGGTGAGCGCGCTCGCCGAACAGGTGCGCGACGGCCTGATCGCCGGCCTGCACCTGGAGGGCCCGTGGCTGTCCGAGCACCGGTGCGGCGCGCACGAGCTGTCCGCGCTGCGCGACCCCGACCCGGCCGAGCTCGACCGGGTGCTCGCCGCCGGCCAGGGGACGATCCGGATGGTCACGCTGGCCCCGGAACGGACCGGTGGTCTGGCCGCGATCCCGCGGATCGTGGACGCAGACGTGGTCGCCGCGGTCGGGCACACCGACGCCACCTACGCCCAGGCCCGCGCCGCGATCGACGCCGGCGCGACCGTGGCCACCCATCTGTTCAACGCGATGCGCCCGGTGCACCACCGCGAACCCGGCCCGGTGATCGCCCTGATCGAGGACCCGCGGGTCACCGTGGAGATGATCACCGACGGCGTGCACCTGCACCCCGCGTTGTACCGGGACGTCACCGGCACCGTCGGCCCGGACCGGGTCGCCCTGGTCACCGACGCGATGGCCGCGGCCGGCATGGCCGACGGCGCCTACCGGCTCGGGTCGCTGGCGGTGGACGTCGCCGGCGGGATCGCCCGGGTCGCCGGCACCGACACCATCGCCGGCAGCACCGCCACCATGGACCACCTGTTCCGACACGCGGTCACCCACAGCGGCCGACCCCGGGACCAGGCCATACTGGCCGCGGTCCGGCAGACCTCGATCAACCCCGCCCGGGCGCTCGGACTGCCGGACACCGGACTGTTTCCTGGCGGGGTGGCCGACCTGGTCGTGCTGGACGCCGAAATACGGGTCATCGGCGTGCTGCACCGCGGATCGTGGGTGCAGTAGCAGGGATCGTGCTGCCGGAGGAAATTCGGGCATCAACCGAACGGTGCGGTGGCGGTCGTGTTCCCACGTGGCCGGTTTCGGGTGGTCGGGGTCACCTCACCTTGACTCCACACGACGAACCTGAACGGCGACCACTCCTCCGCTGACCCAAAGCCCGGATGGTTCGGTTGTCCCCCGGGTTGGCTTCTGCTTGACTCCCCGAGTCCGGTGCAGCGCCCGGACCGGCGGACCCGACGTCTGCGGTCCGCCGCAGCCGACCCAACTCGTCGAGGAGCCCCATGTCCGAACTCATCGTCATCGGCTACGACAACCCGGTGCAAGCCCGGTCCGCCTACGACGAGGTCATCACGTTGCAATCCGACTTCATCGCCAACGTGCGCGGCCTGGCCATTGTCACCGTCGACGACCAAGGCAAGAGCCACGTCGAGACCCCCCAAAAGATCGTCGGCATCGGCGCCGCCTCGGGCGCCCTGTGGGGGATGCTGATCGGCCTGCTGTTCTTCGTGCCGTTCCTCGGTGCCGCCCTCGGCGGCGCCCTGGGTGCGCTGTTCGGCAAACTGGCGAAATCCGGGATCAACGACACCTTCCGCCAGCAGGTCCAGGAACTCCTGCAACCGGGCAAGGCGGCCGTCGTGATCATGGCCGAGAAGATCACCGAGGACAAGTTCGCCGACCGCATGGCCCCCTACGGCGGCACGCTACTCAAGACATCGCTGTCCGAGGCCGACGAACGCGAACTCGCGCACGACCTCGGCGCACCCGCCGCCGAAGGCGATACCGCCGGCCAGCGGTCTTGATCGCGAACCCGAGGTTTGAACCCACGCAGTCCAGCAGTCGGCCGGTGACCGGAGCCGCCGCCCCACGTCGTGTTGGCGGCGGACAGTCTGGTCGCGGCGATCGAGTGACCGTCTCCGGCGGCCCCATGTGACGTGCGTTAGCGAACCGAGCGGACGGTAACCGCCGATCGGTGGCGGTCGACCGGCTCCACCACCACGCACCTGGGTAGGACCGCAGGTGTTCAGCCGACGCTCGGGCGGGCGGCTGGCGCCGAGCGGTCTGCGGCCCGGGCAGATGTACCGCGTCGCTGGATCCCCTTCCAGATCTCCGACACCAGCAGGATGACCAGCGAGAGCCCGACGCAGATCAACCACTGGTCGAAGGACAGGGCGACCGTGTCCAGAAAGTTCTGCAACGGCTCCAGCACGGTGGACACGATCAGGGTCAGCACCGACACAATGGTGGCGCGGTTCAGAGTCCGGTCGTCGAAGGTGTCCAGACAGAACACCGAACGCCGAGAGTCCTTGGTGGCCAGCGAGAACACCAGGGTGAACAGCGAGAACGTCACGAAGCCCATCGTGTGCGCGACGGCCTCGTCGTAGGTGTGCTCGGCCCAGCTGATGACACCGAGAGTGCCGGCGCCCATGATCACCCCGGCGACGACCAGCCAGATCAACAGGCCCCGGGTCAGGATCGGCCGGTCCTGGGGCCGTGGCGGCCGCTCCATGAGCCCGGCGGTGGGCTTGCCGTAGCCCAGGCCGATCGCCTGGAACAACAGCGTGGTGAAGTTGATCCACAGTGTCTGCAGCGGCAGGAACGGCACCCCGGCCAGGATGTTCAGGATGCTGGAGCCCAGGAACGTGACGATGAACCCGAACAGGCAGCCCATCTGGAAGCGGATGTAGCGGGTGAGGTTGTCGTAGAGTCCACGACCGAGCTCGACCGCCTTGACGATGGTGGAGAAGTTGTCGTCGGTCAGGATCATCACGGCGGCCTCTTTGGTCACCTCGGTGCCGGTGACGCCCATCGCGATGCCGATGTCGGCCTTCTTCAGCGCCGGGGCGTCGTTGACGCCGTCCCCGGTCATCGCGACGACCTGGCCCTGGCGTTGCAGCAGGTCGACCAGCCGGACCTTGTCCTGCGGGGTGACCCGGGCGATCACGCCGACGTCGTCGATGAGCCGCAGCGCCTCGTCGTCGCTGAGTCCGGCGAACTCGGCCCCGGTGATCACCCGGCCGTCGATGCCCAGCTGGTCGGCGATCGCGGCGGCGGTCACCGCGTGGTCGCCGGTGATCATCCGGACCCGGATGCCGGCGGCCCGGGCACTGGCGATGGACGCCTTGGCGGTCGGCCGGGGCGGATCGACGATGCCGACCAGGGCCAGCAGCTCCAGCCCGTCGAGCAGCGCCAGCAGATCGCCGGCCGGGTCGAACGTCGCCGGGTCGAAGTCTTTTCGCCCGCTGGCGATCACCCGCAGTCCCTGCTCGCCCAGCCGGCGGTTCTCCTCCAGGTACCGCCGGCTGAACTCCTCGTCCGCCGGCACCGACCCGCGATCGGCGTCGGACACCGCACCCGCCCGGGCCAGTAACTGGTCGGGGGCGCCTTTGACGAAGCCGCGGACGACGTCCCGCCCGGCGCCGTCGGTCATCCGGTGGAAGGTGGCCATCAGCTTGTAGTCGGCATCGAACGGCAGCTCGGCGATGCGCGGGTAGGCCTGCCGGGTGCCGACCGCGTCGATGCCGCCCTTGGCGGCCAACGCGACCAACGCGCCTTCGGTGGGGTCGCCGATCAGCTCACCGTTCCTGATCACCGCATCGGAGGCCAGGACCAGCGGGAGCAGGAACTCCTCGAGGTCGATGGCCGACTCGCCGGCCACCCGGGTGATCGCGCCGGTGGTGGCGTAGCCGGTGCCGTCGATCGTGTACCGGCGGCCCACCACGGCCAGCTGGACGGCGGTCATCTGGTTCAGCGTCAGCGTGCCGGTCTTGTCGGAGTTGATCGCCGAGGTGGAGCCGAGGGTCTCGGTCGACTGCATCCGCTTCATGATGGCGCCGGCCCTGGCCAGCGATTGGGTGCCGTAGGCCAGAATCGTGGTCACCACCGCGGGCAAATTCTCCGGCAGGGCCCCGATGGCGAACGCCACCGCACCGGCGAACACCACGGTGAATTCGGCCCCGCGGGATAGGTTGAGCGCCATCGACACGATCAGCGCCACACCGGCGATCCACAGGATCTGCCGGGTCAGCCTGCCCAGCTGACGGCTCAGCGGTGACTCGGTGTCGTCCTGGGACGCGAGCAGGCCGGAAATCTTGCCGACCTCTGTGCCCATGCCGGTCGCGGTGACGACGAAGTCACCCGAGCCGCGGGTGACGTTGGTGTTCATGTAGACCATGCCGGTCCGGTCGCCCAGCGGTGTATCCGCACCGGGCACCGCCTCGGTGCCCTTGGCCACCGGCAGGCTCTCCCCCGTCAGCGCGGACTCGGCGACCTCCAGCGTCGCCACCCGCAGCAGGCGGCCGTCGGCCGGCACCACGTCGCCGGCCTCGATCGACACGACATCGCCCGGGACGAGCTGCTCGGCGGGGAGCTGCCGCAACGCACCGTCCCGCACCACCCGGGCGGTCACGATCATCATCCGTTGCAGCGCCGCCACCGCGGCAGCGGCCTTACCTTCCTGCCGCAGGCCCAACACCGCGTTGAACAGGGTCAACGCGACCAGCACGATGCCGGTCTCCAACTCCTTGAGCGGGTACAGGCTCACCACACCGGCGACCAGCAGGACGATCTGCATCGGGTCGGCGTACTGGCGCAGGAACGCACGCCATCGCGGCTCCACCGCGGTCGCGGCGAACCGGTTGGGGCCGAACCGTTGCGCCCGGGCCGTCACCTCTGAAGAACTCAGCCCCCGCCCCCGGTCGACCCCCTGCTCCTGCAGCACCCGCTTCGCCGGCATCGTGTGCCATGCCCGATCGGCCGGCTCGGCCCGCGCCACGGTCGGCGTTCCCGACGACATGCTCATGTGACTCCCAAGATCTGCGCCGGTCGGCGAATGATGCCATTGATAAACAGATTCGGAGGCGATGACAGGCGGAACACACCGGAGGCGGCCGGTCGGTTCCCCGGCCCCTCCGGCCGGATTCGCCGACCTGGACCCGCAGCGGTGGATCTCCCTGACCGGTGGGACTCGACCAGTGGGGAGGCCCGCGTTGCCGGTGACTCAGGCGGGGGCGAGCGGTTCGCTGCGAGTCCCCACCCCGACCGGGGCCCGGATGGCGAAACCGATCAGCGCCAGCACGATCCCCACCCCGAACGCCATCAGGGCCACACCGTACGCGACGACCGACGTGAACAGCGACGCCTGCAGGAACGCCGAGTTCATCGCGGTCGCCCGGTTCGGGTCGTCCTTGGCCAGCTCCGCATAGGTCTTGCCACCGGTGATCCCCAAGGTGTGCTTGTTGATCACCATCGCCTGGCAATACGCCGAGAACGGGCCGTTCACATCGTCCCCCGCCAGACAGTCGGCATCCGATGACACGACGATCTTCTGATCCGCCAAGGTGTTGCCGACCACCACCCAGGTGACCACGCCGGCCACCGCCATGATGATGCCGACCACGATGGCGGTGACGGCCCCGACCTTCCTCATCGCTGATCTCCCTCCGGCGGGATTGTCGCCCCGGTGCGGCACGCGGATTCGACGGCCCGCGCTCACGGAGCGTACTGCGACACTTGACCTTCCAGAATTCTACGGAGACCGACGCGCACGCGACATCAGAATCCTTCAACCACCGTTCATCAACCCGTCACCATTCCGCGACTTTGCCACCGGACATACCCGGACGTGGTGTCATTCAGGTGTCATCCACGTCCGACACCCCTCGACTCGACCGGTCACATCCCGATCACGATGCGATCAGCAATTCGGGTGTCACCGCCGCTTCCGCGGTCGAATTTCGCGATCCGTGAAAGCATCATTGACAACAAATGGCACCTGATTTGTGTGGAAGCCGCGTCACACCGGCCCGCCCCGGCCCGGCGACCCGGCCCGGTCAGGGCTCAGCAACCTCCTGGAGGATCCGATGACATCGAACCGGACGACCGGACGCACACCCGACCAACGGCCGGTCAGCAGCACCGCGGTCGGATTGACCGTCTTCGCCGCGACCATGATGGTCATCGGCGGGATCTTCCAGGCCGGGCAGGGCCTGGTCGCCCTGTTCAACGACACCTTCTACGTCGTCGGCCAGGAATGGACCTTCAAGTTCGACATCACCGCCTGGGCGTGGATCCACCTGATCATGGGCGTCGTCGTCGTGGTCGCCGGTGTGTTCGTTTTCCGGGGTGCGGTCTGGGCCCGCGCCGTCGGCATCGCCGTCGCCGCCGTCAGCGCCGTGCTGAACTTCATGTGGCTGCCGTACTACCCGATCTGGAGCATCCTGATCATTGCTCTGGACGTGCTGGTCATCTGGGCCCTCTCGGTTCACGGCCGGGACATCGTCCGCTGACGCCGACCCTGCGACATCCCCGGCGGTTCATGCGAAACGGGTGACACCGCGCGGGGTCCGGCGGGACACGATTCCCCAACACGCCTACCGGGACGGATCCCGGCTGCGGGCCGTTGAGGGGGCCGGGTGAAGGACCCACGGACGGACCGAACACGGGCCGGGTCGACCCCGTCATGACCGCGGGCGGGGACGATCCCGCACTGGTAGCCCGGGCACGGCAGCTCGCCAGGACTCTGCTGCACCCACTGCCAGAGCGGGTGCAGCACACCCAGGGGGTGGCCAACCGGGCCGCCGAGGTGGCCGTCACGGTGCCGCCGGCCGACCGTTGCATGCTCGTGGCTGCGGCGTGGCTGCACGACATCGGGTATTCCCCGCTGATCCGCCACACCGGGTTCCACCCGTTGGATGGCGGGTTGTACCTGCGCGACCATGGCTGGGACGAGCGCTTGGTCTGCCTGGTCGCCCACCACTCCGGGGCCCGGTTCGTCCCGGTGGCCCGGGGTTTCGCCACGCTGATGGCGGATTTCCTGTTCGAGGACTCGGCGGTGTCGGACGCCCTGACCTACGCCGATCAGACGGTCGGCCCGCACGGCCGCCCGATGACCGTGCCGTACCGGATCGCCGAGGCGATCGCCAGGCACGGCCCCGACTCGCCCAACGCGTTGGCCCGGGTCGATCGGGTGCCCTACCTGTTGGTCGTCGCCGACCGGGTCGAGAAGCGACTCGCGAACGACCTCGGCGACCAACGCCCGGCCGGCTGGCTCCCCTGACGACCGTCGAGCGACATGGCCGTCGACTCAACCGATCGGGCGCTTCGCGCGCCCCGGCGTTGCTCCCGGCCCGGCCCTGCCGGACGGGAGTGGGTGCGGGCGTTCACTCGCCGTTCGCCGGCGCCCGGCGCTGTCCGCCCGCGACAAGAATGCGCACCTCCGACCGGGAGGCTGCGCCACGTTCCCCCGTCCGACAGGACCACCACTCAACAGCGCCGGTTGGCGCAGATCGAGGCTGCTGGCGCTCGGCGCGTGGATCATGCTGATGGGCATCCGCGGCGGCCGGCGTGATCTCTATCGGGTCGCTCCTCGCCTGGTGCGGTGCGCCTCGATGGGTGGTCGGCGCTCACCGCGCGATGCCTGCGCGTCAGCCGGCCCGGCGCCCGGTAGTACCGCCCGCGCCGTCCTCGATTCAGGTTCGATCGGAGCGAGCCCCCGGGTCGTTGCGAACCACGTGCGGTCGGGGAACCCATCCGCACGGTTGATACGGTTCGTCCGGTGCCCGCGTCCGGGCACCGATTCGGAATCTCCTGCGGACGTCTCCGCGACACCACATTCTCCAGCGAAAGGGAAACCCATGTCCCCCTCCACCACTTCGCCGCCGCGCAGCGGCCTCGCCGTCGGATTCATCGTCTTCGCCGGCGTCGCGATGGTCATGATCGGCGCGTTCCACGCGTTGCAGGGCATGGTCGCGCTGTTCAACGACGACTTCTACGTGGTCGGCCAGAAATGGATCTTCGAGTTCGACCTGACCACCTGGGGATGGATCCACCTGCTCGTCGGGCTGCTCGTGCTGGTCGCCGGGTTCTTCGTCTTCCAGGGTGCGGTCTGGGCCCGCGCGGTCGGCATCGCCGTCGCCGCGCTCAGCGCCGTGCTGAACTTCATGTGGCTGCCCCACTACCCGATCTGGAGCCTGATCATCATCGCCCTCGACGTGCTGGTCATCTGGGCCCTGTCGGTTCACGGGCGCGATTTCACCCGCTGATCAACGGCCATCGGACAGGACAAGGGACGTCCATCGGATGTCCCTTGTCCTGTCGATGCTGACGTGACATCAGGAGGGTGCCTGGGTGCCGGGTACCGGCGCTTTCCAAGTTTCAGTGGTCCTGGGCGACGATCTGTTTGAGCTGGTCGGCCTGCTGGGTGGTCCAGCCGGCGGGTTGCAGCAGGGTGGCCCAGCCGTCCACGAACTCCAGGGTGTAGGTGTGTCCGTGTCCGGGCGGCGTGTCCACCGGTTCGAGCATGTCCGCGGCGACCTGCCAGAACGTGACGAACGGGATCCAAACCATCTCGCTGGTGACGTCCGGGCCGGGTGGTTCGGTCAGCCAGTCAGGGCGGTGCAGGATGAGGTCCGGGCTCAGCCACGCAACCGGGTCGGAGGCGTGCTGCAGGTACAGCACCCGGGTGCCGTCCCACGGTTGCCCTTCCGGCGGGATCCCTGCGGCGGTGTCGTTGCTGAACCGGACGACCCGGCCGTCCCGGTAGACCGGCTGCACCTCGGGGCTACCGGGGTCCCGGTCGGCGGTGAATTCCCGGTTCAACGCGTTGAACGCGGGCGGGCCGGCGAGCAGGATGCCGTCGGTGCGGTTGGCCATGTCGGCCTCGCCGCTGAACGGGGTTTCCATCATGAACGATCCCAGGCTCAGCCCGAACGCGTACAGCTTGGGCCGCTGGTTCTGCGGCAGCTGGGACCAGTGCTGGTAGACCGCGTCGAACAGGGCCCGGCCGGCCTGCCGGGCCTTGTCCTGATCGACCAGGAACGACGCCCAGGACGGCAGGTAGGAGTACTGGACGGCCACCGCGGCCGAGTCCCCGCCGGTGATGTACTCGAAGGAGTTGATCGCGGCCGGGTCGACCCATCCGGTGCCGGTGGTGCCGGTCACCAGCAGCGAACCCCGGGCGAACCCTCCCGCGCGGTCCAGGTCGGCCACCGCCAGGGCGGCCCGGTCCTCGACGGTGCCGGCGGAGGAGATCCCGGCGTAGGCGCGGATCGGTTCCATCGCCGGCTTCCCGGTGAAGGCGGCGATCTGATCCTGGGTGGGACCGGAGCCGGTGAAGTTGCGGCCCTGGTAGCCCAGGGTGTCCCAACCGATCAGCGACCCGGGCCCGCCGGACCGCAACGCCGTGGTCGGTTGCACCGCGGTGTCGCTGGTGGTGGTGTCCCGGACGGCGAAGGCGCGATCGGTCAGCGCCAGCACCCCGTCGACGATCACCCCGCTGACCAGGCCGACGGTGAGGACGGCGGCCACCACCCAGCCCAGCGCGCGGGCCGCGCGGGCCCCCATCCACCGCTGAAGCCGCCCGGCGACCCACCGGTACCCGGCGCGGACCCCTCGCCCGGCCGCAACCAAGGCCACGAACGACACGACCGCCAGGACGGGCAGCCACAGCCGTGACCCCAGGCTCTCCGGTGCGGCGCCGGTCAGCTCCCGGATCTGACCCTGCCACCGCTGCCCCAACAGGTACGCGACGACGGTGATGATCGGCGCCGCGATCCAGAAGATCCGCCACGACCGCCGCCGTGGTGGGCGGGCCGGTCGGTCGGCGAACTCCCGCCAGATCCAGGCGCCGAGCACCCCCAGCCCGTAGCCGATCGCGCCGTTGATCCCACACACCAGCCCGCCGAACGCACCCGGCCGGGGCACCAGGGACGGGGTGAACGACAGGCACACGAAGACCACCGCCACCCACGCCCCGGGCAGCGTGTACCGGAACCAGCGGCGATCCCGCCGGCGCAGCGGGACGGGCTCCTCGGCGTGGCCGTTGCTCGCCGACGCAGGGAGAGGGGACGGTCCGGGGTCGTGAACCCCGGCCGGATCGATATCGACCGCCATGTTCGTTCACCCATCAGCTCGGAATCGCCACGTCGACCGCAGTATGCCCGCGTCAGGTCACGAAACCACCGCCACCACGGTGCGTTCCGCATCACGCCAACTGCACGAAGAGGACCCCGAGCCCGTTCACCGACCAGTGAGCCAACATCGGCGCGAGCAGGCTGCCGCTGCGCACCCGCATCTCACAGAACAGCACCCCGGCGGCCGCGGTGAACACCACCGTGCCCACCACCCGAAACAGCAGGCCCGGCAGGCCACCACCCACGATCTCATCCACCGCCTGGTTCGCCGACCCCCCGCCCAACGCCGGCGCGACATGCCACAAACCGAACAGCGCCGAGGACACCAGGGTCGCGGTCCACCGGCCCCACCGCCGGTGCAGCAACCCCCACAGCACCCCCCGGAACGCGAACTCCTCCGGGATCACCGTGCCCAGCGGGATCACCACCAATGCCTGCACCAGCGCCTGGGTCCACGACCCGCTGCCCGACCCGGCCACCGCGGCCCGCGCCGCCGGGATCAACAACGCCACCCCGTAGCCGGCCGCAACGACCGCCGCGAAGGCGCCGCCCCACCGGGCCCCCGCCGACCAGGACGACCGGGCCAAACCCAGATCCGGCGGGCCCAGCCCGCCCAGCCGGGCGATCAGGACCAGGACACCGGTCAGCCCCACCCCGACCACCACGCTCGCCGCGGGCAGCCGATTCGCCAACACATTCGCGGCCACCAGCACCGCCAATGCCAGCACCATCGGCACCCGGAACGACATGAGCAACCCCCGCCGGTCGATCGACACGATCAGCACACCACCCGGCGGGGCGATCAGCGACCTGAGCACCCCGGTACTGCGCGGGCGTGGTTGGGTTTGGCGGCCGAAGCCCATGGCTTCCGGCCAGGCAGAGGCATTCGGATCATCGCCCTACGACGCGACGCTCACCCGAACCGTCCCTGTCAGCCGTTCATTGACAGGCTGATCGAGGTTCAACACCAACGGATCGTTCCTGATAGCCCTGTTCGAGTTCTTCCTGTTCGCCGGGTTCATGTGCCTGTTCGGGATCATGGGCGACATCTTCCGCAGCAACGACCTCGGCGCAGTCGCCAGGCCGCTCTGGGTGCTGTTCGTGATCTTCATCCCGTGGATGGGAATCCTGGTGTACCTGATCGGACGCGGGAAGGGTATCCGGGACCGTCAGCTGGAACGGGCGAGAAGAATCCAGCGGGCCCAAACTGAGTCCATCCAGTCCGCTGCCGGCCGGTGCCCCCACCAACCCCGCCGACCAGATTTCCTCCGCCAAGAGCCTGCTCGACCGCGAGGCGATCACCCGGGCCGAGTTCGAGACGCGCAAGGAGGAGGCCATCGGCACCTGATCAACGGCCGATGCCCATGAAACGGCGGATCCGGTGATTCCCCAGGGCCGACGAACCTGGTGCCCCGCGAGCCACGCCGCTCGTGACCGGACGGCAGGGCGCGGCCCTCGAGAAGCAGCCGGCCGACCCGTCCGCCCGATAGACGCCGACGGAGCGGACGTGGCCGGCCAATGCCGACGAACACTTGATTCGGCCGGCCGCCGACGACCCGCACCGGCGTGAAATCGGCCGGTGGCCCATGGAGCCTGCTGGTATCACGACGGTTCCGGTTTGCCTACTGCCGCCGCCTCCGATGGCACCTACCCGCCAACCGGTCAAGAACGGGAAACCTCACGATCGGACGATTGATAATGTCGGCGGCGAGGGCTCGGATGACGAGGCTCATCGCGGTCAAGATCAACGGCCGGGTCATGGACCTCGCCGGCGCCGATCGTCCGGATAGCCCGAATGCTCAACGGTGGGTCACTCGGCCAGTCGAATCCACACGAATCCCGCGAACAGGAACAGAATGATGCCGCCGACGATCAGGAACCCTGCCCAGGAGAAGGGTGACCCGAGCAGAATGCTGACGATCACGCCGGCAACCAGCAGCAGCAGACCGAATCCGACGCATAACCAAGTCGCCAGCCGCCGTCGGGAGGCCGGCCGGGGAGTCGATCCCGGACCGCTCGCGGCGGTCATCGGCTACCACCCAACGCTAGCGGAGCACTGACTGGTGTGTTCATCTCGGTTCCTTCCAACGACGGGCGGACGGTGCCAGCCCTCGTGGTGGCTGATGGCGTCGGATCCTATTCGATTCGGATGAACCACTTCCGCATAGGCCAGTCTCCAACTTCTGGCCACCACGCGTTCAGTTCATGTTCAGGTGGTCGGCCGACCCTGCACCAAGGGGTGCGCACACTCCCACAGATCCGTCTATAGCCGATCTTTCCGCAGAGCCCCGTCGCCACCGCACTGGAGCGGTGGCGATGGGGACACCCGCCGCGACGGCCCTTTCGTAGTGATCGATGACCGGGAGGTCACATGCTTTCGACCGCTGAGCATGACCGTTTGGCGCAGGCCACCGGCCGAGCCGAGGATGACCTGTTCACCGCGAACCCCTGGTACGAGTGGGGTCCATACCTGTCGGAGCGGGCCTGGGGCACGGTCCGGGAGGACTACAGCGGCGACGGCAACGCCTGGGAGTCCTTCCCGCATGAGCATGCCCGGTCGCGGGCGTACCGGTGGAACGAGGACGGCATGGCCGGCATCAGCGATGTCCGGCACGAGTTGTGTTTGGCGTTGGCCCTGTGGAACGGGTCCGATCCGATCCTGAAGGAGCGGATGTTCGGGTTGACCGGGCCGCAGGGCAACCACGGCGAGGATGTCAAGGAGTACTGGTGGTACACCGACGCGTTGCCCAGCCACGCCTGGTTGCGGTGGCGCTACCACTACCCGCAGACCGCTTTCCCGTACCAGCGGCTGATCGAAGGGAACGGCGCCCGCGGCCGGGACGAACCCGAGTTCGAGCTGCTCGACACCGGTGTGTTCGACGAGGACCGCTTCTTCTCGGTCGATGTCACCTACGCCAAGGACACACCCACCGAGGTGCTGGCCCGGATCGTCGTGCACAACCATGGGCCCGACGAGGCCAGCCTGTCGGTACTGCCCACCCTGTGGTTTCGCAACACCTGGCGAATCACCGACGACACGCCGCCGGCCCTGTACCTCGATGACAGCAGCCCCCATCCCGGCATCGCCGTGGCCCATCCCCGGCTGGGCGGGTACCGACTGGACGCCGCCCCGGCCGGCGACGTGGTCCCGGAGGCGGTGTTCTGCGACAACGAGACCAACAACCCGCGGGTCTTCGCGGCCGAACCGCTGACCCCGTTCCCGAAGGACGGCATCAACGATCATGTGGTGTCCGGCGCGGCGACGGTCAACCCCGACCGGCGGGGCACCAAGGCGGCCTGGTGGTACCGCCTCACCGTGCCCGCCGACGGCACGGTCGAGCTGCGGCTGCGGTTGCACCGGCCCGACCCCGGGCAGTCGCCGGCCCCGGCGAACGGTAGCCCGACTCATCGCTGGTCGGCGCACCGATTCGACCAGGTGCTCACCACCCGGGAAGGGGAGGCGAACGAGTTCTACACCGCGCTCGCGCCGGTCGGCACCGACCCGGAACGGATGCGGGTGCTGCGTCAGGCGTGCGCAGGCATGGTATGGAGCAAACAGATCTATCCCTACCGGGTGAGCCGCTGGCTCGACGGCGACCCCGGTCAACCGCCCCCACCGGCCGGGCGCCGGACCGGCCGGAACGCCGGGTGGCGGCACCTGGACTCGTTCGACGTCCTGGCCATGCCCGACCCCTGGGAATACCCCTGGTTCGCCGCCTGGGACCTGGCCTTCCACACCATCCCGTGGGCCCACCTGGACCCGGCGTTCGCCAAGTACCAGCTGCTGGTGCTGCTGCGGGAATGGTTCCAGCACCCGAACGGGGCGCTGCCCGCCTACGAGTGGAACTTCGACGACGTCAACCCGCCGGTGCACGCGCTGGCCGCGCTGCGGGTGTTCGTCATCGACGGCTCAAACGATCTGGAGTTCCTCGAGCGGGTGTTCCAGAAGCTGCTGCTGAACTTCACCTGGTGGCTCAACCGGCAGGACCCGGACGGCAACAACCTGTTCGGCGGCGGATTCCTCGGCCTGGACAACATCAGCCCTTTGGACCGGTCACACCTGCCGCCGGGACTGCGGCTCGAACAGGCCGACGGCACCGCGTGGATGGCGTACTACTCGATCGCGATGCTCACCCTGGCGGTCACCCTGGCCGACCGGAACCCGGTGTACGAGGACATGGTCGTCAAGTTCGCCGACCACTCCACGATGATCATGACCGCGTTGCAGGAATCGGGGTGCTACGACCCGGACGACGGGTTCTTCTACGACCTGCTCACCGACACCGCCGGCGTCGCCACCCGGATCCGGGTGCAGACCCTCGTCGGCGTCATCCCGGCGCTGCCGGCGATCGCCATCCGCACCACCGAATCGGACCGGATCGACCGGCTCCGCCGACGGTTCGACCGGCGCCGCGCCGACCGGGGCGAGCAGCCGTTGATGGACTGGCGGATCCGCGGCACCGGCACCGGTCGGCATCTGCTGCTCTCGGTGATCCCCCCGGACCAACTGCGCCGGGTCTTGCACACCCTGTTCGACCCGGACGCGTTCCTGTCGCCGCACGGGCTGCGGGCCCTGTCCGCGCGGCACCGCACCCCCTACGCGGTGCCCGGGCTACCGGACGCGACCATCACCTACGAACCGGCCGAATCCACCACCGCCATGTACGGGGGCAACTCGAACTGGCGCGGCCCGGTGTGGTTCCCGATCAACTACCTGATCATCCGGGAACTGCTGCAGTACGACCGGTTCCTCGGCTCGCAGTTCACCCTGGAATACCCCACCGGATCCGGACACCGGGCCTCCCTGCGGGACGTCGCCGGCGACCTGGCCGACCGGTTGATCGGGATCTGGCTGCCCGGCCCGGACGGCCGCCGCCCGGTCTACGGGGGCGTCGACAGGTTGCAGACCGACCCGGCGTGGCGGGACAACCTGCTGTTTTTCGAGTACTTCCACGGCGACAACGGCGCCGGACTCGGGGCGATGCACCAGACCGGATGGACCGGCCTGGTCGCCGACCTCATCATCGACCCACCCCGGTCCAGCCACCGCCTCCTGTTCGCCACGGGCGAGGGCTCCGCCCGGCCGGCCGGCGTCCCCGACCCGGACGGTATGCCCGTGGCGGACCCGGCGTGACCGCGGCCGACTCCGCGGCCACGGCCGCCCGGCGCGGGCCCGCCGCGGTGTTGCTGCCGTTGGCGTTGGCCCAGTTCCTGTGCAGCTACGCCGGTTCCAGCATGAACGTCATGATCAACGACATCAGCACGGACCTGCACACCACCGTCCATGGGGTGCAGGTCGCGATCACCCTGTTCCTGCTGGTGATGGCCGCGTTGATGATCCCGGGCGGGAAACTCACCGACCGGTACGGCCGCACCCGCTGCTTCACGGCGGGCTTGGCCCTGTTCGGGATCGGCGCGGTGATCAGCGCCGTCTCACCGAACCTGACCGTGCTGATCATCGGCAACTCGATCTTGGAAGGGATCGGCACCGCCCTGCTCATCCCGCCCGTCTACATCCTCACCACTCTGCTGTTCACCCAACTCACGAGCCGAGCACGAGCATTCGGAGTGATCAGCGCGATGGGTGGGATCGGCGCAGCGGCCGGGCCGCTGCTGGGCGGACTGATCACCGCCACGCTCGGCTGGCGAGCCGCGTTCGGCGTGCAGGCCCTGATCATCGTGGTGATCATCGGGTTGGCCCGGCGCATCACCGACCCGCTACCGGCCGACCCGACCCGACCGTTCGACACCCCGGGAGCGGTCCGGTCCGCCACGGGCCTGGTGCTGCTCGTCACCGGGATCCTGGCGCTGGACACCAACGGCTGGGCCGCCCTGATCCTGATCACCGCCGGCGTCCTGGTGCTGATCTGGTTCCACGTCGGGATCCGCGCCGCGGAACGCGCCGGACGCGAACCCTTGCTGTCCACCGGGCTGTTCCGGAACCGAACCTCCAACCTGGGCATGCTCACCCAGAACACCCAATGGATGCTGCTGACCGGGGTGTCCTTCGTGGTCGCCGCCTACCTGCAGGTCGTCCACGGACTGGACGCGATCGAGACCGGGGTCATCTTCACCGCGGAAACCGGCGGGCTGCTGGTGGCGTCGCTCGCCGCCGGCCGGCTGGCCCGCCGGCTCACCCAACGCACCCTGATCCTGAACGGCTTCGGCACCACCATCGTCGGGATCGTGATCCTCGTGGTGATGGCCGGCGAAGCCACGTCTGCCTGGGGGTTCGTGCCGGGCCTGCTGCTGATCGGCCTCGGCCTGGGGTTGATGCTCACGCCGTCGGTCACCGTGGTGCAGTCCAGCTTTCCGGAAGCGTTGCAGGGTGAGATTTCCGGGCTCTCCCGGGCGGTGTCGAACCTGGGCTCGACGCTGGGGGCCGCAATCGCCGGCACCATCCTCGTCGCCGGCATCACCACCACCCCGGAACGCTCCTACGGACTGGCCCTCGTGGTGTTGGCCGGGATCGGCGCCCTCGGCCTGGTCGCCGCTGTCCTACTCCCCACCATCCGACCGGCACCCGACCGAGAACCCGCGCCCGAAACGAAGAGTTCACCGGCATGACGAACGAGCCGCAGCGAACCCACAACGTCGTCCTCAACCTTGGGCGCACGAAACGCGAACCGGGATCGGCGACCGGACCGTGCATCCCCCTACGGACGCCCGGTTCCTGATCTCTTTCGTCACGGCGCCGGCAATGGCGATCTGCTGACCACCTTTGTTGATCGACTTGCTTCCGGGTTTCATCGCGGTCCTTGCGCCTGACTGCCGAATCCTGCGGGGTCATCGCCTCAAAGGCGAGTCGAGGACCCGGACGAATCGGACTGTACTGGACTACCGCGCACGCCTCGGACTCCCAAGGGTTCGTGGATCTCGGAGCGGCTCGACGAGCATCAGCCGACGCCAGAGGACGCGTTGTCGACGCCTGGCGGACCGCCGGTAACGATCCTTCTGGATCACCGCGTGACGCGTACCGGACGCGGTGGACGGGGTGGTCTACGGGCGCCCCGCCACATCACCACTTGCTCGGCCGGTCTGGGGGAATCGTCGCCGGGTCTGAATCGGAGGGGGCAAACTGTTTTTGCTGGGGGACTAGGGCTCGGGCAGCGTCTTGACCCCACCGAGCCTCGGG
>Ga0247820_10000165_pt1 | contig 33163 bp, 30 predicted proteins | sample 13C_Glucose_Day1_2_FD_192480 | JGI IMG/M metagenome (GOLD analysis project Ga0247820, IMG submission 192480) | Soil microbial communities from agricultural site in Penn Yan, New York, United States - 13C_Glucose_Day14 | ecosystem: Environmental > Terrestrial > Soil > Agricultural land | place...
GTCATGTGCGGATACAGGGCGTAGGTCTGGAACACCATGGCCAGGTCGCGCTTGGCCGGGGCGGTGTCGGTGATGTCGGCGCCGTCGAGGGTGATGCTGCCGCTGCTGACCTCCTCGAGACCGGCGATCAGGCGCAGCAGGGTGGACTTGCCGCAGCCGGAGGGGCCGACGAACACCACGAACTCGCGGTCGCGCACGTCCAGGTCAATGCCCTTGATGATGGCGTGGCCATCGAAGCCTTTGTGCAGGTTGCGGATTTTCAGGTCAGCCATGGGGGGTGTCCTTCAGGGGAGTGGGGTAAGGCCTTTGGGCATGTATGAAGGCTGCTGATGCTGGGACCGCTTCGCGGTCCTTTCGCGGCGCAAGGCCGCTCCTACAGGAGATCGCGCGCCCCTGTTGTAGGAGCGGCCTTGTGCCGCGAAAGGGCTGCAAAGCAGCCCCAGATAGCGGGATCATTTCACAGCCCCAAACGAAAGCCCGCGCACCAACTGCTTCTGGCTGATCCAGCCAAAGATCAGAATCGGCGCACAGGCCAGGGTCGAGACGGCCGAGAGCTTGGCCCAGAACAGCCCTTCAGGGCTCGAATAGGAGGCCACCAGCGCCGTCAGCGGCGCGGCGGCGGACGAGGTCAGGTTCAGCGACCAGAACGCCTCGTTCCAGCACAAAATCAGCGACAGCAGCAAGGTCGAAGCCAGCCCGCCGCGGGCAATCGGCAGCAGCACGCGGACGATCTCCTGCCAGGTGCCGGCGCCGTCCAGCCGCGCGGCCTCGAGGATGTCCACGGGGATGTCCTTGAAGTAGGTGTACACCATCCACACCACGATCGGCAGGTTGATCAGGGTGTAGACGATGATCAGCGCCAGGCGCGAATCCAGCAGGCCGAACTGCTTGGCCAGCAGGTAGATCGGCATCAAGACGCCCACCGGCGGCAGCATCTTGGTCGACAGCATCCACAGCAGCGTGCGCTTGGTGTGGCGGGTCTCGAAGAAGGCCATCGAGTAGGCCGCAGGCACCGCGATCAGCATGCATAGCAAGGTGGCGGAGAACGAAATCAGCACCGAGTTCCAGGCGTAGGCGAAGTAGTCGCTGCGCTCGTTGATGTGCAGGTAGTTCTCCAGCGTCGGCGCAAAGATGAACTGCGGCGGCGTGGCGAAGGCGTCCAGCTCGGTCTTGAAGCTGGTCAGCAACATCCAGAAGATCGGGAAGAAGATCACCAGGGCGATGGCCCAGCACAGCAGGCCGAGCAGCGCGTTCTTCAGGGTGCGGGTTTGCTTGAGTGTCAGCATGGCGGGCTCCTCAGCTGCGCGCGGTGAGGTTCTTGCCGATCATGCGAACCAGCACGATGGCGGCGATATTGGCGATCAGCACGGCGATCAGGCCACCGGCCGAGGCCATGCCGACGTCGAACTGCAGCAGCGCCTGGTTGTAGATCAGGTAGGCGAGGTTGGTGGACTCGTACCCCGGGCCGCCGCTGGTGGTGGTGAAGATCTCGGCGAACACCGACAGCAGGAAGATGGTCTCGATCATCACCACCACGGCGATCGGCCGCGCCAGGTGCGGCAGGGTCAGGTGCCAGAAGATCGCCAAGGGGCCTGCGCCATCCAGGCGCGCGGCTTCCTTCTGTTCCTGGTCCAGCGACTGCATGGCGGTCATCAGGATCAGGATGGCGAACGGCAGCCACTGCCACGACACGATCAGGATGATCGACAGCAGCGGGTAGTGCGCCAGCCAGTCCACCGGTTGCGCGCCGAACAGGCGCCACACGGCGGCGAGGATGCCCGACACCGGGTGGAAGATCAGGTTCTTCCACAGCAGCGCGCTGACCGTGGGCATGATGAAGAACGGCGAGATCAGCAGCACCCGCACCACGCCGCGGCCCCAGAACTCGCCGGCCTCCAGCAGCGCGGCGATCAGCACGCCGAGCACCACGCTGATCGCCAGCACGCTGCCGACCAGGGTCAGGGTGTTGAGGGCGCCGGGCATGAAGCCGGCGTCGGTGACGAAGAAGGCGAAGTTCTCAAGGCCCACGAACTGGTTTTCGCCCGGGTACAGCAGGTTGTAGCGGATCAGCGAGAAATACAGGGTCATGCCCAGGGGCACGATCATCCACAACAGCAGCAGCGCCACCGAAGGGCTGACCAGGAACCAGCCGGGGCCGACGCGGCGTTTGCCGGGGCGCGCGGTGGCGAGGCTCGGGGTGTCGAGGGCCGAGGTATTCATGGCGACTCCGTGTGCTTCGGAAAGGGGCGGTCACCGCGCCGCAGGCTGGCGCGGTCTACGGCGGTGCGAGCTACTTGGGGTAACCGGCGCGTTTCATCTCACGTTCGGTGGACTGCTGGGCCGAGGCCAGCACCTGGTCCACTTTCATCTGCCCGGTGAGCGCGGCGGCGAACAGCTTGCCGACCTGGGTGCCGATGGCCTGGAACTCGGGGATGGTCACCAGCTGGATGCCGACGTAAGGCACGGGCTTGAGGGTGGGGTGGTTGGGGTCGACGCGCTTGAGCGATTCCAGCGTGACCTTGGCGAACGGCGCGGCGGCCAGGTACGCGTCGCTGTAGGTCGAGGCGCGGGTGCCCGGTGGCACGTTGGCCACGCCTTCCTGCTCGGCCACCAGCTTGCCGTAGGCCTCGGAGGTGGCCCAGGTGCTGAAGGTACTGGCGGCGTCCTTGGCCTTGGAGCTGGTGGGGATCGCCAGCGCCCAGGAATACAGCCAGGTGGCGCCCTTGTCGGTGACTTCCTTGGGCGCGAAGGTGAAGCCGACCTGGTCGGCGACCTTGCTCTGGGTCTTGTCGGTGACGAACGAGCCGGCGACGCTGGCATCGACCCACATCGCGCACTTGCCGCTGTTGAACAGCGCGAGGTTTTCGTTGAAGCCGTTGCTGGAGGCGCCGGGCGGGCCGTATTGCTTGAGGGTGTTCACATAGAAATTCAGCGCGTTCTTCCACTCGCTGCCGCTGAACTCGGGCTGCCATTGCTCATTGAACCAGCGCGCGCCGAAGGCGTTGGCCACGGTGCCGATCAGTGCCATGTTTTCGCCCCAGCCGGCCTTGCCGCGCAGGCAGATGCCGTACTGGCCCTGGTCGGGGTGGTTGAGCTTGGCGGCGAACTCGCCGAGCTGGGTCCAGGTGGGTTGCTCGGGCATGCTCAGCCCGGCTTTTTCGAACAGGTCCTTGCGGTAGTAGGTGATCGAGGCTTCGGCGTAGAAGGGCAGGGCGTACAGCGTGCCGTTGGCCGACAGGCCGTTGCGCACCGAGGGGAATACATCCTCGAGGTTGTAGTCGGCGGGCAGGTCGGTCATTGGTGCCAGCCAGCCCTTGGCGCCCCACAGCGCGGCTTCGTACATGCCGATGGTCAGCACGTCGAACTGGCCGCCCTGGGTGGCGATATCGGTGGTCAGGCGCTGGCGCAGCACGTTCTCTTCGAGCACCACCCACTTGAGCTGGATGTCCGGGTGCTGCTGCTCGAACACCTTGGCCAGGCGCTGCATGCGGATCATGTCGTTGTTGTTGACCGTGGCGATGGTCAGGGTCTCGGCGGCCTGGACGTGCAGCGGCAGGCTGAGGCAGGCGGCGGCCAGGCAGGCCTTGATCGAGTCGTTCATCGGTGAACTCCCTCGGGGATGACGTTATTGTTTTTGTGTCGCTCGCTGCCGATTACACCCGCGTACGGCGATGCCGACAAAGCCTGGCCTGCACCAGGACTGATACTTTTTTGCTGTGCGCGCGCCCCCTGTAGGAGCGGCCTTGTGCCGCGAAAGGGTCGCGCAGCGGCCCCAGGATTTCAGCCTTGACGCATCAATCGCCGGGGCCGCTACGCGCCCCTTTCGCGGCACAAGGCCGCTCCTACAGGAGGTTGCGCACGGCGTTCAGCCCCGGTTCTGCTCGGTCAGCCGCTGGGTCACCAGGCTGCGGTAATCGGAGGGTGTCATGCCCTTGAGCTGTAAAAACCGCCGGTTGAAGTTCGACAGGTTGCTGAACCCCGACTCGAAGCACACCTCGGTCACCGGCAGCTCGCCCTTGGCCAGCAGCTCGCACGACTTGCTTACCCGCAACCGGTTGACGAACTCGACGAAGCCGCGCCCGGCGGCCTGCTTGAAGAACCGCGAGAAGTACGTCGGCGTCATCCCCAGGTGCTCGGCCACCGCGTTCTGGCTCAGGTCCTGGGCGTAGTGCTGGAAGATGTAGTCCACCGCCCGGTTGATGCGCTCGACATTGTGCTCGTCGGCCAGCTGCGAGGAGGTGACGGTGGACAGCAGCTGGTAGTCGTCACAGGCGGCCAGATGCTCCATGAGGATAAAAAAGTATCCCAGGCGGGTCATGCCGCGGCTGTCGGCGATGCGTTGCAGCAGCTGGCGGCTCTCCTGGATCAGCGCCGGATCGCGGAACTCGATGCCATAGCGCGCCCGGGCCAGCAGCGGGGCAAGCTGGGTGAGCTCGGAGAACACCTGGCCGCCGTCCTCGAGCACCTCGTCGGTGAAGTTGACCAGCATGTCGCGCTTGCCCACCACTTCGTCGGGGCCGACCTGGCTGATCCAGTTGTGCGGCAGGTTGGGGCCGGTGAGAAACAGCGTGTCGGGGGCGAAGTTGCCGATGTAGTCGCCGATGAACACCTTGCCGGCGCTGGCGACGATCAGGTGCAGCTCGTATTCCTTGTGAAAGTGCCAGCGCACCAGCGGGCTGGGGAAGCCGTGCTGGCGGTAGATCAGCGAGGCGCCTTCGTGGTCGTCCATCAGCTCGTAGGACGGATCGGTGACTTTGCTCGGTCTGGGCATGGCGGTGGCTGGGCCTGGAGGGCGAGGTGTCATCGTAGCCTGAAGTGCTGGAGCAGGGCAGATGCTTGAAGCGGGTTCCACGCGATGCCGGCCAACGTGGCCCTTGTGGGAGAGGTGATGCGTCTATGCGACTTGCCCCGCGATGGGCCTTAGCCGACAACATCTGCAGAGAATATTGCAGGTCCTACAGCATTTCTTCCGTTGATTGTGTAGTCCTTTTCCTAAAGGCACCTTTTCCCCTCGGTAGCCCGTTGTAGTGGATTGGCGCTCGCTTTAGTCTCGGCCTGCTCGTCGCGCTTCACCCACCGGGGTTGACCGGGCCACTGGGCAGCTTACCGCGCAGGGATCGCGCGGTTTGGTCTGGCGGCTCCGAGGGATGAACCGCGACGGGCTCTTTCTTTTTCCAGGGGGCAAGGTCATGGACAAGGACGACCACGCAAAGGGCACCGCAGATCTGAAGATCGTCAGCCTGGCAGGCCGCACCAAGCGCTACTCGGTGCGTGACTGGGTACAGGCGATCCCGGGGTTGCCGACCGAGGACGTGCTGCAGGAAACAACGATCATCCTGGGCTGCATCACCGGGCTGACCTACCAGGCGTTGAGCCAGCCGAAAGACGCACAGACGCTGATGCGGGCGACGTACTACCTCAGCGGCATGGCCAAGGCGATGATCGATGGGCAGTTGCCGGTGAAGCGAGAGCAAGGCGACAGCTGAACTGTCGGCACCAAGGCAAGGGCCGCTTTCGAGCAATCGAGAGCGGCTTTTTTGTCGCTGATTTCGTCAGGCAGCATGGCCGAGGATGGCAGCACAGCAAGCCATATTCAGTTGCTCATGGGGCCAGAGTATCCGGGGCAGGGCAAACCCGCTCGCACATTGCGGGAGCGGGTTTGCTCCGGCGTCAGATGTAGATGAACACCAGCACCAGCGCCGCGACCACTGCCCACTTCTCCAGGTAGTAGCGGGTGCGGTTGCGCTTCTTCATCGCCTTGCCGCGCTCGCGGATCTTGTAGATGCGCGTGAACAGGCGGTTGATGCCGCCGGTCTTGTCGCTGGCATCGTTGGGCGCGGCGGCGGCGGCCATGACGTTGCGGCTGAACCAGCGGTTGAACGCCGCGGCCCAGCGGTACTTGAGCGGGCGCTCAACGTCGCAGAACAGGATGATGCGGTTGTGCTCGGTGGTGTTGGCGGCGTAGTGGATGTAGGTCTCGTCGAACACCACGCCCTCGCCGTCACGCCAGGAGTACTTTTCACCGTCCACGTCGATGTAGCAGCCATCGTCGTTGGGCGTGTCCAGGCCCAGGTGGTAGCGGTAGGAGCCGGCGTACGGGTCACGGTGGCGCACCAGCTTGGCGCCTGGCGGCAGGGTGGCGAACATCGCCGCCTTGACTGTGCCGATGCCGGCGAGCAGTTCGGTGGTGCGCGGGCACAGGGTCATCGCCGACGGGTGGCTCTCGCCGTACCATTTCAGGTAGAAGCGCTTCCAGCCGGTCTTGAAGAACGAGTTGAAACCGACGTCGTCGTAGTTGTCGGACTTCTTGATCTCGCCGGCCTGCAACAGCTGCTGGCCTTCCTTGCGGATTTCCTGCCAGTGGTCCTGCAGCACCTGCAGCTCGGGGAAGGCGCTGACCGGCAGGTACGGCTTGGCCGGATGCTTGGAGAACAGGTACAGGAAGGCGTTGACCGGGGCCAGGAAGCTGGAGTGATCGCCCAGCTGGCGGGTCAGCTTGTGACGAACCCGACCGCGCAGGTGAACATAGGCGATCGAGAGGACGAAGATCAGTACGAGTGCAATTTTCATGGACGTTTACTTGTCGAAAAATGGCCATGCGCCATGGCGTAAGCCCGCCAGCATAAACAATCGTGGCGCGGGTTTGTACTTATTGTTACGTCTTGTCTGACCGACTTAGGTGCAATGGCTGACAGGTTGCGCAAACGATTCAACAGCTTGCGTCGCCGTTACGACTGGGTAAAGCACTACACTCGATGGCTCGAACCGCTGTCAGGGAGATTCACATGGTCCAGGATCCGCGCCCCAGCGGCGCGCCGTTCAAACGGCTGTTCTTCGCCTTGCCGGTCAGCGACCAACAATGCCGTGCGCTGGCGCAGTGGCGTCGAGGGCTGAACCTGCGCAGCGGCAAACCGGTGCCTGCGGAGAATTTCCACGTCACCTTGCTGTTTCTCGGTGACGTAGACGCCGAGCAGGTGCCGGCGATCTGCGCGGCGGTCGATCAGCTCAGGCGGCCGGTCGCACCGCCACGCTTGCTGCTCGACCGCCTGCAGGTCTGGCCGCGGGCCAGTGCGCTGGTGCTGGAGGCGCAGCAGGCGCCTGCGGCGCTGCTGCAACTGGTGTACGGCCTGCAGCAGGCGCTGTTGCCCCTGGGCGTGGAGGCGGCAAGCCGTGAGTATCGCCCGCACCTGACCCTGGCCAGGGACTTTCGCGGCCAGCCGCCAGAGGCCGGCACGGCACCGGAGTTTCTCCTCGCCGCTCGGCACTTCACGCTCTACGAATCGCGCAAGGGCCGTTACTGGCCCTTGGCGCAATGGCCGTTGAGCGCGTGAGCGGCGATCAGAACTCAGGCGTGTACTTGACCGAGAACATCAGGTTGCGCGGCTCGCCGAAGTTGTTGCTGCCATTGAGCTGGTTGAAGCCTGCCACCCAGTACTTCTTGTCGAACAGGTTGTAGGCGTTGACCGCCAGGCTTACCTCCGGTGTCAGCTGGTAGGCCAGGCGGGCATTCCACACGGTGTAGCCGGGTACCTCATAGGTGCGCTCGTAACCCAGGGTGTGGCTCTGGCTGGTGAAACCCAGCCCGGTGCTCCAGCGCTGGCCGTCCACGGGCAAGGTGTAGTCGGCCCAGGCGCGCAGCATGTGCTTGGGGGTCCATTGGCTGAACACCCGTCCCTCGTTTTCCGGATCGTCGAGGAACTTGGTGGTGTTGTAGGTGTAGCCGGCGAACAGTTGCAGGCCGCTGAGCACCTCGCCGCTGACCTCGGCTTCGATCCCCTGGCTGCGCACCTTGCCCGCGGCATTGGAGCAATACCAGCCGTCACAGGCAAAACCTGAGGCGGTGTCGGTGACGGCGCGGTTCTCCTGGTCATAGCGGAACACTGCCAGCGAGGCATTGACGCGGCCATCGAGAAGCTCGCCCTTGAAGCCGGTTTCGTAGTTGCTGCCGATCACAGGCTTGAGCGGCACATTGCCGACACCGCGTTCGGTCTGCGGGGCGAACACATCGGTGTAGCTGGCGTACCAGGCCCATTCGCGGGTCAGGTCGTAGACGAAGCCGGCGTACGGTGTGACTTCGCCCGACTCGGTCATGCGGCTGGTGGGATTGACCTGGCCCGGGTTGAGCCCCCGATAAGTGGTGCTCGCGTAGCTGTAGTCGTACCAGCTGACGCGCGAGCCGAGAATCAGCGTCAGGCGATCGGTCGGCTTGATGCGCCAGGCGCCATACAGGCCTTTCTGGCGAATGTCGTAGCCGCTGTGCTCATGGCGACCGGTGGGCGCGGCGAGCAGCTCGTCGCGACTGGGCTCGGGGCGGTCATGGTCAATGTCGAAGATGTTGTCGTTGCCGCCAAAGGTGCGCCAGTACTCATCATCTGAGGTCAGCTTGGAGTAGTTGCCGCCCACGGTTACCTCATGCGCCACCGCACCGGTATCGAAGTGGCCGACCAGGTTCATGTCCAGGCCCAGCTTGGTGTTGTGGAAATCGGTGATCCAGTTGGCGTACTCGACGCCGCTGCCGTCCGCTTCCAGGCCTTCGCCGACGGTCTGGGTGCGCTGGTGGATGGAGGTGTTGGTCTCGTCCATGCGCACGGCGGCGGCCTTGAACGTCCAGTCGTCGTCGAAGCGGTGCTCAAGATCGAGGTAGTAGGTGGTGACATCGGTTTGCGCACGGTTCCAGCGCGCACCGGTGAAGGTCGAGCGGGGCAGGTCGACCGCCTTGCCAGTGGCATAGCGGGGGATACCACGCAGCATCGGCCGCGACTGCTGGCGGTTGTAGCTGATGCCGGCGCCGACGGTGGTGTCGTCGCTCAGGTCGATATCCAGCGCTCCGTACAGGGAGTGCGACTTGCTCCAGGCATAGTCGATGAAGCTGTCGCTCTGGTCCTCGTCGGCGACCATCCGCCCGCGTACCCGGCCATCGGCGGTCAGCGGGCCGCCGGCGTCCAGTTGCAGGCCATAGTGGTCCCAGGAACCGGCCTTGCCGGTGACGGTGACGGTCGGTGCGGCCTGGCCACGCTTGCGCACCAGGTTGATCGCGCCGCCCGGGCTGCCGGTGCCTTGCAGCAAGCCGGAGGCGCCGCGCAGGATTTCAACCCGGTCGAAGAACACCAGGTCCTGGGTCGCCCAGTTGCCCAGCGAGTAGTTGTTGCGCGGGATCGGCACGCCGTCGTACTGCCAGTCGTCGATCTGGAAGCCTCGCGAGGTCACCACCACGCCAGGGCCGATGCCCTGGGCGCCGACCAGGCCGGTGGTGTGGTTGAGCGCATCCTGCAGGTCGGTGATGCCCTGGTCGTCCAGCTGCTTGCGGGTGATCACCGTCACCGACTGGGGGATCTCCTTGAGGGTGTGCACGCCCTTGCCCAGAGTCACCGCCCGCGCCGCGTAGGAGCCACTGCCTTCGCTGGTGGCGTCCAGGTAGTTGTCGGTGATGCTGGTGCTGCCCAGCTCCAGCGCCTCACCGCCCTGGCTGACGGGGGCCACGCTGAAGTGGCCGCTGCCGGTGATGCGCAATTGCAGGCCACTGCCGGCCAGCGCGGCCTGCATGGCTTGCTCGGCGCTCATCTGGCCGACCACCGCGGGGGCCTGCTTGCCACGTACCAGCCCAGGTTCCAGGGCGATGATGGTGCCGCTCTGGCTGGCGATGCGGTTGAGGGTGGTTGCCAGGCTCGCGGCGGGCAGGTCGAACGACAGGGTCTGTGCCTGGGCGAACAGGCTGAAGCTGGTCAGGACGGCGGCAATGGGCCAGGGGTTGCGCACGGAAATCTCCCGGATGTTGTGAGTTGTCAGGAGATAGGTGGGCCGAGAAATGAAAACCGGACACCTTTGCGAATGATTTTCAAAAAAAGTTTCACGCAGCCGTTTTTGGGCCGATCAAGGTCAGCCAGGGGCCGAAGTGCTCGATGCTGACCGGCAGGGTTTCGGCCAGTGCCGACAGGGCTTGTTGCGGCTGGTCGAGCGGGAACACGCCCTGTACCCGCAAGTCGCGCACCGCCGGGGCCAGGCGCATGTAGCCGCGCTGGTAGGGGCGCAGGGCGTCGACCACCACATGCAGCGGTTCGTCGAGCACTTCCAGGCGGCCCTCCACCCAGGCCGCGCGCTGTTGTTGCTCGCTGCCCAGCCGCTCGATGCCGTTGCTGCGCAGCAGCGCCGCCTGGCCTTGTTGCAGGTCTTGCCAGCGCCCGTCGGGCAGGCTCAGGCGCACGCTGTGTTCGAGTACCACCACGCGGGTGGCGGTGTCTTCCTGGCGGACCAGGAAGCGGGTGCCGAGGGCCTGCACCTGGCCCTGCGCGGTACGCACGCGCAATGGTCGTGCGGCGTCGGCGGCGACCTGGATGACCAGCTCGCCATGGCGCAGCAACACCAGGCGTTGGCGGGCATCGAAACGCAGGTCCACGGCGCTGGCGCTGTTGAGGCTCAGCCGGCTGCCGTCGGCCAGGGTGAAGCTGCGCCGCTCGCCGCTGGCGGTGTGCAGGTCGGCCAGCCAGCCCTGGGTGGCGTCGCTGCGCCAGCCGCCCCAGAGCGCCCCGCCAAGCAGGCCGAGGCTGGCCAGGGCGCCCAGCACTTCGCGACGTGAATGGCTCGGTTGCAGCAGCACCCGGCGCGCCTCGGCGGCCTGTCCGGGGGCCCGTTGCTCGAGGGCGCGCAGGGCTGCGCAAGGCCTGCCCAGGCGCTGTTGCAGCCGGTCCCAGGCCTGCTGGTGCGCCGGGTCCTGGCGCAGCCACTGCTCCAGTTGGCGCAACAGCGCAGCGTCCGGCGCGCGGGCATTGAGCGCCACCATCCAGTCGATGGCCTGCTCGCCGATCGGGTCCAGGCTGCGGGCGCTCATGGTTGTACTTCGCACAGGTAGCATTGGCGCAGGGCCTGCTTCATGTAGCGGCTGACGGTGCGTTCGCAGATCTGCAGGCGGGCGGCGATCTCGACATAGCTCATGCCGTCGAGCTGGCTGTAGAGGAAAGCGGCCTTGACCATGGCTGGCAGGCCGTCCAGCACCTGGTCGATGGTCACCAGCGCTTCGATCAGCAGCAATTGCTCTTCGGCCGATGGGGCGACTTGTTCAGGCAATAGCGCCAGGCGCTCGAGGTAGACCAGTTCCAGTTGACGGCGACGGTGGCGATCGAAGATCAGCCGCCGGGCGATGGTGGACAGATAGGCGCGAGGTTGCTGGATGCTGTCCGGATCGACCTGCGCGCCGAGCATCTGGCAGAACGCCTCGGCGGCGGTGTCCTCGGCGTCGGCACGGTTGCGCAGGCGTTTGTGGATGTGTTGGAGCAGCCAGCGATGGTGGTCGCTGAAGAAGAAGCCCAGCTTGCGGGTCGAGGTGCTGTCCAACGGTGGCTATCCAGTTGTGAGTGTGAATCGTTCTCAATAGTAGCCGGGAGGTTCGTCGTCTCGCAATGGGGCATGTCACAACAATTCGCGCCGCTGCCTGCGCAGCGGCGCGCGCTGGCGCATCAGGCCGCAGCTTCCTGGCCTGCGAACAGGGTCAGCCCCAGTTGACGGGCTTGTGGCAGGAGGCTGGCGGGGGCTGCGCCTTCACTGTCGGTGAACAGGGTCGAACTGATGACCCGGGCACCGCAGTAGTCGAAGATACCGTGCTCGATCTGCACGCGCATGGCCTCGCCATAGCCATGGCGTTCGAAGGTGCCGGCGTCGGCGCCGGCCACGCCGACCAGGTGCGCTGTCATCCCGTGCAGCAGCTTGGTGGTGCTGCCGTCGGCGGCCTGGTCGAAGGCCCAGCCGTTGCTGAACACCCGCTCGACCCAGCCCTTGAGCATGGCCGGCAGCGACCACCAGTAGATGGGGTAGACCATGACCACGGTGTCGGCCCGCTCGATGCGCGCCTGTTCGGCCAGCACATCGGCCGGCGGCTTGCCCAGGCGTCGATGCACGGCGTGATCGGCCAGGCTGAAGCGTGGGTCGAAGCCTTCGCTGGCCAGGTCGGCGAACTCGCTGGTATGGCCGGCCGCGCGCAGGCCTTCGGCGACCTGCTGGGCGAGGGCGTGGGTGAGGGAGTCGGGGTCGTGGTGACCGATGACGATCAGGGCATGCATGGTGAAATCTCCAGAATCAGGATGCAGGGACACCGGGAGCGTTATATACTCGAGGTAAGTTACGCTTAGTAAGTTACTTTTGGTAGGTAAGCGATGTCAAGCGAGGAAAAGACCGCGCCGCGCAAACGCCTGTCCCGCGAGGAGCGCCGCCGTCAGTTGCTGGATGTGGCCTGGCGGCTGGTTCGTGAGGAGGGCACCGATGCCCTGAGCCTGGGGCGCCTGGCCGAGCAGGCCGGGGTGACCAAGCCGGTGGTGTACGACCATTTCGAGACCCGCAACGGCTTGTTGCTGGCGCTTTACCAGGAATACGACGCCCGCCAGACCGCCATGCTCGACAAGGCCCTGGCCGGCTGCCCGGCCGGCCTGGCGGAGCGGGCCTGGGTGATTGCCGAGGCCTATGTGGACTGTGTGGCGACCCAGGGCCGGGAGATCCCCGGGGTCAGCGCCGCGCTGGCCGGCTCGCCGGAGCTGGAGGCGCTCAAGCGTGGTTATGACGGGCCGTTCATGGACAAGTGCCGCGAAGCGCTGCTGCCGTTCGCGCCGGGTGGCGATATCGGCGTGGCCGGGCTATGGGTGCTGGTGGGGGCGGCGGATGCGTTGTCCCTGGCGGCGGCGGCCGGGGAGCTGACGGCAGAAGTGGCCAAGCGCGAGCTGCAGGCGACCATTGTGGCGATGGTTTTGCGCCAGTAGGCGATCATCCTGCAAGTGATTTTTGTAGTGGATCGCGTGACCTGCGTGGGAGCGGGCTTGCCCCGCGATGGGGGGCATGGCACCGGCTGCGCCGGTGATCGCGGGGCAAGCCCGCTCCCACGCATCCTGCTCTTGCAGTCTGCTACGACGGCCCCGGTCAGGCCGGCAGGCTCTGGTACGGCTGCTCTTCCCCCGGACTGCGGGCGAACTGGCGCTTGTACTCGCGGCTGAACTGCGAGGTGCTCTGATAGCCCACCCGGTGCGCCACCTGGGCCACGCCCAGCCCTTCGCCGATCAGCATCTGCTGCGCCTTGAGCAGGCGCAGGCGCTTGAGGTACTGCATCGGCGCCAGGTCGGTGCAGCGCTTGAAGTGTTCGTGGAAGGTCGACACGCTCATGTTCGCCCGGCTGGCCAGCTCTTCCACCCCCAGCGGTTCGGCGTAGTGCTCGCGCAGGTAGGCCAGGGCCGCGCCGATCCGGGCGAAATGCCCCTGTTGCTCGACCAGCGCCCGCAGCACGCCGGCCTGTGGCCCGCGCAAGGCGGTATAGAGCACCTCGCGCACCCGCGCCGGCCCCAGCACCTTGGCGTCCAGCGGGTCCTGCAGGCACTGCAGCAGGCGTTCGACGCTGTCGCGCATGGCCGTGTCCAGCACCGCCGAAGTCATCGATTGTGGCGTCTGTGCCTGCACCGCGGCATCCGGCGCCAGGTCCATGCTTTGCACCAGCTCGCCGAGCAGGGGGCGGTCGATGTCCACCGCCACGCCCAGCAGCGGCGCCTGGGGCGTGGCGAAGGTCTCGCACATGAACGGCACCGACAGCGCCTGCACCAGGTAATGCCCGGCACCGTACTCCAACGTGCGCGGGCCCAGGCGCGCCAGCTTGCTGCCCTGGGCGAGGATGATCAGGCTGGGTTCGTAGATCTGCGGGGTGCTGGCCACGTAGTGGTCCCAGGTAAGGACCTGGACCTGGGGCAGGAGGGTGGGCACGAACCCCGGGCCTGTGGCGAGAGTACGGATCAGAGAGCAGAGCGTGGCATTGGCATCCACATGGTGAGTCAGGTGCATGGTGAACCCGGGCAGAGAATCGGACACTGGCATCTTCGCAGATTCGCGGGTTCATGCCAGAGGTTGGTGGCAAGGTCCGGAGAATCAGGCATGCATACTGGAGAATCGGCGGTGGGCGAGGCTGGTCCCGGCGCGCAGAATGCGTCGCCTGAATCGTTTCACTTGCACGAGGTGCCCCATGTACACCGCCATCGGTTACGCCGCCCAATCGCCCACCAGCCCCCTGGCCCCCATGACCTTCCAGCGCCGCAGCCCGCGGCCCGACGATGTGGTCATCGAGATCCTCTACTGTGGCGTGTGCCATTCCGATATCCACCAGGCCCGCAATGAATGGGGCATCGCCGTCTACCCGCTGATGCCGGGCCATGAGATCGTCGGCCGGGTCAGCGCGGTGGGCGCGCAGGTCAGCCGTTACCAGGTCGGTGATCTGGTCGGCGTCGGCTGCATGGTTGATTCCTGCCGCCAGTGCGAGGCCTGTCGCCAGGACGTCGAACAGTACTGCCTGGAAGGCCCGACCATGACCTACGCCACCCCCGACCGGGTCGACGGCAGCAACACGATGGGCGGCTACTCCAGCAGCATCGTGGTCAGCGAGCATTTCGTCCTGCGCATTCCCGAGGGCATGGACCTGGCCAGCGCGGCGCCGATCCTGTGCGCCGGCATCACCACCTATTCGCCCCTCAAGCACCACGGCGTGGGCCCCGGGCACAAGGTGGGCGTGCTGGGCATGGGTGGCCTGGGCCATATGGGCATCAAGCTGGCCAAGGCCCTGGGGGCGGAAGTGACCCTGTTCACCCGCTCCGCGGCCAAGGCCGAGGAAGCCCGTCGGCAGGGCGCCGACCATGTGATCGTCTCCACCGATGCCGAACAGATGCGCAGTGCGGCGGGTCGCTTCGATTTCCTGCTCGACACCATCCCGGTGCAGCACGACCTCAACCCCTACCTGCAAACCCTGAAGTTTGGCGGCGTGCACATCCTGGTCGGGCTGATCGAACCGGTTGATCCACCGGTACATGCGGCCAACCTGGTGATGCAGCGCCGGGTGCTGGCAGGTTCCTTGATCGGCGGTATCGCCGAAACCCAGGAGGTGCTCGACTTCTGCGCCGAGCACGGGATCAGCTGCGATATCGAAAGGCTCGACATCCGCAACATCAACCAGGCCTACGAGCGGATGATCGCCGGCGACGTGAAGTACCGCTTTGTCATCGACATGGCCTCGCTCAAGGCCTGACCAAGCATCTGGGCTTGTCCTGTGAAGCGTCACGCTACCTGAGCGGCGCCGCATAGCCCTGGCGCAGGTCCACGGCCCAGCCGTCGAGCACGGCCTTGACGTTGTCGGCGGTCATCACCTGGCGGTCGTTGTCCAGCGGCACGCCGGTACCCGTGAGCATCGCCTCGCCGACCACCTTGCCGCTTGCGCCCGCCTCGAACGACAGCTCGCTGGCAATCGCGCTGTCCCGGTCGCGCATGCCCGCGGCGCTGCTCACCCCGGCCGCGACCAGGGTGATCGGCAGCCACTCGTAGAAGCGCAGGCCCTGGGTGTCGGCGCTGATGCGGGTGATGGCCGGCCTGACCACCAGGGTGTTCGGGCCGGGCCTGTCGACCACCGTCATCACCTTGCCCAGTTCGTTGCGCAGTACCGCATCGTAGTAGTGGGTGATGCTGGCGAGGGTGGCCTGGGGGATGCGCGTGCTCGGCTCGGGAGCCGGGTAGAACCGGCTGGGTGCCAGGTAGACCTCGATGTAACGGCCCTTTGGCCATTTCGGGTCGGCCCAGCTGAGCACGGTCCCGCCTGAGGGTGCCTGGTGCGGGGTGAGTAATCCGTAATCCTTGAGATAACCGGTCGGTGCCGGCTTGTTGCTGCCGCACGCGGACAGGCCCAGGGTGGACGTCAGCACCAGTGCCAGAAGGTGACGCCGACTCATGGATGGCGCTCCTCCGGGATTGCCGCCTGCCAGGCCTGGGTGCCGACTTCCTGCGAGGAGTGGATGCGCAGTTGCCCGTGGGCCATCAACCAGTGGACCAAGTCGCGAATTGGCACGGTGTGGCTGTACTCGACCCATTCGCCGCTGGTGGGGTCGTAATGTTCGAAGTACCGGCGCAGGGTGATGTAGCCCTGGTTGTCCGCCAGCTCCAGGCTCTCCTGCTGCACGATCAGGGATCCGGTGTGCCCGCGGGTGGTGTTGCGCTGGCTGAGGATCAGGGGCATCGAACCTTCGTGCCCATCGGTGCTGTTGCGGCTGTCGGCTATTGTCATGGGAAGCCCTCGGTGATGGAAGGCTGGCAGGGTGAAGGGTCATCGTTGCCGGGTGATGTCCGCTTTGTGTCGTGCATGACGAAATGTTGCGCGATTGAAATAAATGACCCGCGTGGCGCAATGGTTTTAGATACGCCTTTTTTCCCGGATCGGTATGACCGTGAGCAGACTGTTGATCGTCGATGACGACGTCGAAATCCTCGCCTTGCTGAAGCAGTTCTTCGTCCAGCACGGCTACGAGGTGGACCTGGCCGCCGAGGGGCAGGCGATGTGGGCCGCCATCGCCCGGCAGCGCCCGGATGCGATCATCCTCGACCTGATGCTGCCCGGCGAAAGTGGCCTGGGCCTGTGTCAGAAGCTGCGTGCGCAGCTTGGCGTGCCGGTCATCATGCTCACCGCCATGGCCGAGCTGAGCGACCGCATCATCGGCCTGGAACTGGGCGCCGACGATTACCTGACCAAGCCGTTCGATCCACGTGAACTGCTGGCCCGCCTGCGCGCCGTGCAGCGCCGGGTTGGTGAACAGCCACCGCGGGGCGAGGCGGCGCGACCGGTGATCGGTTTCGCCGGTTGGCAGCTGGACATCACTTGCCGCGAGCTGCGCTCGCCCGAGCGGGTGATGGTGCCGCTGTCCGGCGCCGAGTTCGACCTGCTGGTGGTGTTTCTCGAGCACCCGCAGCGCATCCTCACCCGCGAGCAGTTGATCGACCTGACCCGTGGCCACGGCCATGACGCCTTCGACCGCAGCATCGACGTGCAGGTCAGCCGTCTGCGGCGCAAGATCGAGCCCGACAGCAAGCGCCCGGACCTGATTCGCACCGTGCGCAATGGCGGCTACCTGTTCAGCGCCACGGTGACCCGCTCGTGATCCGTCGCCTGCTGGGTCGCGACACTCTGCGCAAGCGCATCGCCCTGACCATTTTCACCGCATTGCTTGCCTCGCTGGCGTTCAATGCCCTGTTCGTCCAGGTTGCCGGCAGCTGGGCACGCCCGCCCATCGAACGCACCGGCCTGCTCGAGCAGATCGCCGTGACCACCCGGGTGATCGAGACCGCGCCGGCGACGCTGCGCGGGCAACTGGCCGAGGCGGCGAGCACGCCAACGCTGCGGGTGACCTGGAGTACCCGGCGTGACGACTTTGGCCTGCCTGGCCCGGGCACCATGCTCAATTCCGGGCAGGTGCCGGCGATGGCCCAGTTGCTGGGGCCCTCGCGGCCGATCGAAGTGTACAACCCGGATGACTGGCCCATGGGCAGCGCCGAGGCGCACTACGTGGCGCTGGTCGCGCTGGCTGATGACAGCTGGCTGCTGTTCGTGCCGCCGGAGCGCAGCTGGGGCATGAGCGCGACGGCGCGCCTGGCGGTGGTCATCGGTCTGGGGCTGGTGGCGACGTTGCTGGTGGCCTGGCTCGCCACCCGCCAGCTGGCCGCGCCGCTGCAACGCTTCGCCAGTGCGGCGCGGCGTTTCGGCGGTGACCTGCAGGCGCCGCCCATCGCCAGCGAGGGCCCCGAGGAAATCCGCCAGGCAATCATCGCCTTCAACACCATGCAGGCGCAGATCCAGCACTTTCTTCGCGAGCGCACCCACATGCTCGCGGCCATCTCCCACGACCTGCGCGCGCCGTTGACGCGCATGCGCCTGCGCAGCGAGTTCATGGAGGACCTGGACCACCAGCGCAAGCTGATCCGCGACGTCGACGAGATGCAGACGATGATCAACGAGGCCCTGGCGTTCTTCCGCGAAGGCACGCAACTGGAGCAGCGCACGGCCTATGATTTGTCGGAGCTGTTGCAGACCCTGGTTGACGACTACCGCGACCAGCATCTGGACATCGCCTTCAAGGGCCCGGCGCACCTGGTGCATGACGGCCGCCCGCTGGCGACCAAGCGGGTGGTCGTCAACCTGGTGGAAAACGCCATGAAGTATGCCCGCGATCCGCAGATAACGCTGCGCCGCGCCGCTCACCTGATCGTCATCGAGGTTCGCGACAGTGGGCCAGGTATTCCCGAGGAGGCCCTGCAGCAGGTGTTCGAGCCATTCTACCGATTGGAGGGCTCGCGCAACCGTGACACCGGTGGCGTCGGCCTCGGCCTCTCGGCCGCCCGTGCCAGCGTGCGCGAGCAGGGCGGCGAGCTGACCTTGCGCAATCGCGTTGGCGGTGGGCTGGTGGCGCGGGTTGAACTGCCTGACGGGTCTTGAGCGGGTCAGTACACCCAGACCTCGACCCGGCGGTTGCGCAGGCGCCCCTGCTCCAGGTCGTTGCCGGCCACCGGCAGTTCGTCGCCCATGCCCGCCACGTCCCTGACCTGCACCCCGACGCGGGCCAGCTCGCGGCGCACCGCCATGGCCCGCAGGCGCGACAGCAGCGCGGCGCGGCCCGGTGTCTCCTTGGGATCGCCGAAGCCCACCAGCACCACCTTGCCCTGTAGCTTGCCGGCCTGGCGCAGGTAGTCGCCGACCCGCTGCACATCGCGCAGGGCCTTGTTGTCGAGGCCGGCGCTGCCTTCCTGGAAGCGGAAGTTCACGCTCAGGCGCTGGGCCTCGCCGGCCAGTGTCCGATAGCGTGGCGGCATGTCGCCCTGGGCCGCGATCTGCTGTGGCTTGATCTGCTGGGAAACGAAACCCTGCTCGGCGACGATGGCCTGGCCGGCGGGACTTTGGGCAAACTCGGCGAGCGCCTTGGCCAGCGGCGTGGGGTGGGCGGGGAGGTAGAAGAACAGGCGACGCGACAGCGGGTAGTCCTCGCTGGCCACCAGGGCACGGCTGGGTGGCAGCGCCGGTGCATCGCCCTCGGCCACGGCCAGTGCCTTGGTCCGGTGGACCGTGGCCAGGCCGCTGAAACCGATGGCCTGGCGATCGGCCATGACCTGGGCGGCCAGTTCGTCGGCGGACTCGAAGCGCCGCGCCTGGGTGGTCAGTGCCGCTTGCTGAGGGGCAAGTACCAGGGCCTTGAAGGTTTCGAAGGTGCCGGAGCGATCATCGCGGGCATACAGGTGGATCGCCCCGCCGGGCACGCCCAGCTGTTCCCAGCGCTGCAGCTGGCCGGAGAACACCTGGGCCAGTTGCTCGGTGCTCAGTTGCGTGAGCGGGTTGTCCGGGTGGACGATCACCGCCACGCCATCCAGGCCGATCACCTGTTCCGAGCCCGCGCCGCGCAGGTTGCCCAGGGCCTGCAACTGTTGCGCCTCGCTGTCGCTGATCGGCCGCGAGGCCGCGGCCAGGTCGGCCTCGCCCCGGGCCAGCGCGGCAAAGCCGGTGCTGGTGCCGTGGGCGGCAATGTCGATGCGCACGGGCTGGCCGTCCGGATCGCGGGCGTGGACCTCGGTCTCGTTGGCCGTGGCGCCGGGCCGGTGCTCGATGGCGCTTGCGCCCTGGGCCTGCAGCAGCCCCTGCACCAGGGCCGGGCCAAGGGCCGCGCCGATGGTGTTGGAGCCCTGGATACGCAGTTGCGCGGGCCCGGCGCAAGCCAGGCCCGGGAGCAGGCACAGCAGAAGGAGAAGCAGGCGAGGCATGCCGAAGACCCGTGGCACAGAGTTGCGCCGCAGATTACGACAGTTGCTTGACCGAAAGATGACAGTGTCCCGTAAGAGATCGCCCAGCCTATCTGGCTGGGCCGGCGGGCAGAGAACCTGTGGGAGCGGGTTTACCCGCGAAGCCGACACCGTGGTGGATGGCACGGGCTTCGCCCGTGTTCGCGGGCAAGCCCGCTCCCACAGGGATCGCGCCAGATTCTAAAAATTAGCAAGACAGTTGCTCCCACAGGGACACCATTTCATGTGCGACAGCCCAGCCCGAGGGGCTGGGCGATCTCATGCAGGATATGTGTGAGCAACCCGGCTCAGCGCCCCTCCGGCACGATGATCCCGGCCGGTGCCTCGGCCGCGCGGCGGCGGGCCACCCAGTAGTACAGCACGCTCGGCACCACCAGGCCGATCAGCCACGACACATCCACGCCGCCCAGGTGCGCGACCATGGGCCCGGTGTACAGCTTGGTGTCGATGAACGGCATCTGCACCAGCACGCCGAAGGTGTACACGCCGATGCCCGGCCAGTTCCAGCGCCCGTAGCGGCCGTCAGGGTCGGCCAGTGCCGGGATGTCGTAGCGTTCCTTGGTGATGAAGTAGTAGTCCACCAGGTTCACCGCGCTCCACGGCACGAAGAAGGTCAGCAGGAACAGGATGAACGACTTGAACGCGCTGAGGAACGAATGCTGGCCGAGCAGGGCGACCAGGGTCGCGGCGCCGACGATGCCGAGCACGAACACCAGTCGCTGTACCCGACTGATCTGCAGGTGACCCCGGAAACCACTGATGATCGTGGCGATGCACATGAAGCTGCCGTAGCTGTTGAGGGTGGAGATGGTCACCTTGCCGAAGGCGATGCAGAAGTACAGCAGCGCCGCCGTGGTGCCGGCGCCGCCCAGGCCGACGATGTAGGCTACTTCGCGCCCGGAGAACTGGCCGCCGGCGATGGCCGCGGCGAACACGCCGAGGATCATCGAGGCCTGGGCGCCGATCACCGAGCCCAGGCCGGCGGCGAGGAAGGTCTTGAGCGGCGAGGTATGGCTGGGCAGGTAGCGCGAGTAGTCGGCCACGTACGGGCCGAAGGCGATCTGCCAGGACGCCGCCAGCGACACCGCCAGCAGGAAGCTGGCCCAGCTGAAGTGGCGGTTGTCGAGCAGCTGGCCGATGTCGGCGAGCATCAGGATGCGGCTGAACAGGTAGACGAAGGCGATGATCCCCAGCACGCTGGCCACCCGACCGATCCAGTGAATCACCCGGTAGCCGGCCAGGGTCGCCAGCACGATCACTCCGGCGAAGATCAGAATGCCGGCGCTGTCGCTGATGCTCAGCAACTGGCCGATGGCCTGGCCGGACAGCACCGTGCCGGTGGCGGTGAAGCCCAGGTACATCAGGCACACCAGGGCCATGGGGATGGCCGCGCCGTACACGCCGAACTGCACCCGGCTGGAGATCATCTGCGGCAGACCCAGGCGTGGCCCCTGGGCTGCGTGCAGGGCCATCACCGCGCCGCCGACCAGTTGTCCGAGCAGCAGGCCGATCAACGACCAGAACACATCGCCGCCCAGCACCACGGCCAGGGCGCCGGTGACGATCGCGGTGATCTGCAGGTTGGCTCCCAGCCACAGGGTGAATTGGCTGTAGACGCGTCCATGGCGTTCAGACTCGGGGATGTAGTCGATCGAGCGGCGCTCGATCACGGGTTTGCTGGACATCGGGGAGGGCTCCGCTTCGTTGTTTTTGTGAAAGGCGGCGGCTATCGGCGGGACGCAGGGCGGATGGCCGAAGCCCGATATGAGCATGTATATACAAGTCTGGTCAAGTGAAGCTTGCGCAGGGTTTTCATGGGTGTTGCGCAGCCATCACAGCCGACTGTTGCGCAAGGCTGTTGCGCAACTGTGCTGGTCCGAGGCGGCGCGATGCCCTTATGCTGTAACCAAATATGTCTATAACAAGCCTGAAGAAGGAATGCGTGCCATGCCACTCAAGGATCTGCTGATCGCCCTGGTGGTGATCATCGCCTGGGGCGTCAATTTCGTGGTCATCAAGGTCGGCCTCGATGGCCTGCCACCGATGCTGCTGGGGGCATTGCGCTTTCTGCTGGTGGCCTTTCCGGCGGTGTTCCTGATCAAGCGCCCGAACCTGCCATGGCGCTGGTTGATCGCCTACGGCGCGACCATTTCCCTGGGCCAGTTCGCCTTCCTGTTCCAGGCCATGGCCAGTGGCATGCCGCCGGGGCTGGCTTCGCTGGTGCTGCAGTCCCAGGCGTTCTTCACCCTGGGCTTTGCCGCGCTGTTCCTTGGCGAGCGGCTGCGCCTGGCCAGCGTGCTGGGCCTGCTGGTGGCCGCCGGCGGCCTGGCGGTGATCGGCAGCGAGGACAGCGGCCACGTGCCGCTGCTCGCACTGCTGCTGACCCTGTGCGGCGGCGCCATGTGGGGCATGGGCAACATCATCACCCGGCGCTTCGGCAAGGTCGATCTGGTCGCCCTGGTGATCTGGGGCGGGCTGATCCCGCCGCTGCCGTTCCTGGCGCTGTCCTGGTGGCTGGAAGGGCCCGAGCGCATCGGCCATGCCCTGGCCAACATCGGCTGGAGCTCGGTGCTGGCCCTGGCCTACCTGGCCTTCGTCGCCACCATGGTCGGCTACAGCCTGTGGAGCACCCTGTTGTCGCGCCACCCGGCGGGCAAGGTGGCGCCGTTCTCGCTGCTGGTGCCGGTGGTCGGCCTGAGTTCCTCGGCCCTGTTGCTGGGCGAGCGCCTGAGCGAGGCCCAGGGCTGGGGCGCGCTGCTGGTGATGCTCGGGCTGCTGATCAATGTGTTCGGGCCGCGCCTGGGGCTGCGTCTGCGCGCGGCTACCGCGCGCTGAAGGCCGATGCGCGCCGGGTCACACCAGCAAGGCCGAACACGCCGACACCAGCAGCAGTCCGGCCAGGCCCTGATTGAACACCCGCAGCGCCTGGGGCGAGCGTAACCAGCGGGCGCTGCCGATACCCATCAACGCCCACGCGGTCATGCTCGGCAGGGCGATCAGCAGGAACACCAGGCTCAGCCACCACATCGGCAGTGCCGGGCCGGCGAACAGGCCGACCATTGCCACCGCCGTCACCCACACCTTGGGGTTGACCACCTGCAGGGTCGCCGCGCTCAGCGGGCCCAGGCCGCTGTCGCTGCCCGCCTGCAGCGGCGCACCGGCGCTGCGCAGCATCTTCCAGGCCAGCCAGCTGAGCCACAGGGCGCCCAACCAACTCATGGCCTGTTGCGCCAGCGGGTAGCGCAGCAGCACCTCGCCCAGCCCCAGGCCCACCAGCAGCACCACTGCCGCCGCCGCGCAGCAGGCCGTCACGATCGGCGCCAGGCTGGCGCGCAGGCCGCGCCTGGCTCCGTGGGCGAGAATCAGCAGGTTGGTCGGCCCGGGGCTGATGCTGGCGGCCAGGGCGAACAGGATGAAGGGCAACAGCGTGTGTGACATGGTCAAGGCTCCGAGTGATCGAAGCGCCATGGTCGCGGCGAGCGCCGGTTCAGTCTGGAAGGTTTGAGCAGCGCTTGCGGTAGTCCGCCGGGGTCAGTCGGTAGGCGCGGCGGAACCAGCGCCCCAGATGGCTCTGGTCGGCAAAGCCCAGGGAGGTGGCGACGCTGGCCGGCGTTTCACCCAGGGCCAGCCGCCGCCGTGCACGGGCCAGGCGCAGCTGGATCAGGTAGGCATGGGGCGCCAGGCCGAACGCCGCCTTGAACGCCCGGGTCAGGCGGAAGCGGTCGACGCCGCACACCTGAGCCAGCTCGACCAGGCCGATGTCCTGGTCCAGGTGCGCGTGCAGGTAATCGCGGGCGACCTGGGCGCACAGCGGCAGGCGCGGATCGGGGTCCAGGCGCTTGCGCCAGTGCAGGTGGCCGGTGAGGCAGGCCAGCAGGTCGTCCAGGGCGGTCTGGCGGACGATGCGCAGATCGTTGTAATGCACCGTCTCGAAGGCCCGGGCGGTGGCCCCGGCCAGGCGCGGATCCTGGTGCAGCAGGGTGCCGAAGCTGGGCAGGGCGCCCGAGGGCGCGTGTTCGAACAGGGCGCGCAGTTCGGCTTCCAGCCAGTTGGCATCCAGGTACAGGGTCGAGTAGGTGAAACCCTCAACGGTGGGTGCATGGCCGTCGTGCAGGTCGCCCGGCTCGAGCACGAACACCTGGCCTGGGGTGCTGTTGTGGCGTGCGCGGCGGCAGTTGAATTGCTGCACGCCCTGTTCGGTCACCCCGACCAGGAAGCTGTCGTGCCAGTGCGGGTCGTAGGCATGGCCGGTGAAATGGGCGCGGACCGACTCGATGCCGGTGTCGGCGTCCTGTCTGAGGTCGATCCAGTTGCTCATGGGCGCGGGCCGTGCGGGTGTCGGTAGACGACCTTAACGCAGAAACGGCCCGGGCGTTTAGAACGATTGTGCAGCCGTCAGCGCTGGGCGAATGCCAGGTTGATGCCGAGCCCGGCGAACGAGGCGGCGAAGCTGCGCCGTAGCCAGGCCTGTACCTGGGGCGAGTCGATCACGGCGCGGCGGAACAGGTGGGCGAGCAGGCCGTAGATCACGAAGACGACAAAGGTCATGGCCATGAACACCGCACTCAGGCCGAGCATCTGCACGGTCGCGGAACCGGCCTGGGGGCTGATGAACTGCGGCAGGAAGGCGAGGAAGAACAGCGTCAGCTTGGGGTTGAGGATGTTCAGCAGGCAGGCCTTGAGCACCAGTTGGCCGGCCCTGGCTGGGGCGGCCTGGGTGTCCACGGCGAAGGCCGCGCGGTCGCGCCAGGTGGCGTAGGCCAGGTACAGCAGGTAGGCGACGCCGGCGAACTTCAGGCCCTGGAAGGCCAGGGCGCTGGTGTGCAGCAAGGCCGAAAGGCCCAGCACCGAGGCCAGCAGGTGCGGGACGATACCCAGGGTGCAGCCGGTGGCGGTCCACAGGCAGGCGCGGCGCCCGGCCACCAGGGCGCTGGAGACGGTGAGGATGACCCCGCTGCCGGGAATCAGCACGATGATCAGCGCGGTAACGAGAAACTCCAGGCTCGGCATGAATGACAGCTCCTTGCAGTCGGGGGTGGATGCACTATACGCCCGGCGACAGCGGCTGCAACATGCCCTCCGGGCGCAGCGTGGCGAAGCGCTCGCGCAGCCACAGGTGCAGCTGGGCCACCGCCGGGGTGAGCTGCTTGCGGTGCGGGCATACCAGGGTCACCGGGGTCAGCTCGCCGGGGTGTTCGGGCAGCAGGACCTCCAGCTCGCCGGCGGCAACATTGGCGCTGACATCCAGCCACGACTTGTAGACGATGCCTTCGCCTTCCAGCGCCCAGCGCCGCACCACGTCGGCGTCGTCGCTGAACAGCGGCCCGCGCACCTGCACGGTGCGGTTGCCCAGCCGCCATTTGTCGTAGACCCGGCTCTGTTGCAGGTACAGCAGGCAGTCGTGCTGCTGCAGGTCGTCGGGGCTGTCCGGCCGGCCATGGCGGGCCAGGTAGTCGGGCGAGGCCACCAGCACCCGACGGTTCCACGGTGCCAGGGGCAGGGCAATGTAGTTGGCGTCCTCGTTCTGGCCGTAGCGGATGGCGACATCCACCGGGTCGCGGTAGAGGTCGGCCAGTTGGTCGGAGAGAAAGAAGCGCAGGCCGAGCCCCGGATGCTCGCGACGAAACGCGCTGAGCCAGGGCCGCAGCAGGTTGCGCCCCATGTCTGATGGTGCCGCCACCTGCAGCACGCCGCGCAGGCAACTGTGGCTGCCGTGCAGGTCCTCGCGGCCCTGGCGCAGGGCATCGAGCACGCGCTGGGCGGTGGGTAGGTACAGCTCGCCCTCGGCGGTCAGGCGCAGGCTGCGGGTGGTGCGGGCGAACAGGCGCACATCCAGTTCGCGTTCCAGGCGCTTGATCGCCGCCGCCACCTGGCCGGGCAGCAGGTCGGCCTCGTGGGCCGCAGCGGTAAAGCTGCCCAGGGCGCTGGCACGGGCGAACAGTTCGAGATCGTTGATGCGCAGCATTTTCACTCCAGGGATGAAAGTGTTGCTGCATTGTGCTGGTTTTTCTTTGCCGCAGGGAAGATAAGATGCGGCTCATTCACGATCCCTTTGAGGAATTGCCGTAGATGGATACCGTTGCCCTCGCCAAACGCCGTTACACCACCAAAGCCTACGACGCCAGCCGCAGGATTCCCCAGGCCACCATCGATGCGTTGCTCGAGCAGCTGCGCCACAGCCCGTCCTCGGTCAACTCGCAGCCCTGGCACTTCGTCGTGGCCGACAGCGCCGAAGGCAAGGCGCGCCTGGCCAAGGCCACCGATGCGCGATTCGTCTACAACAGCCCGAAAATCCGTGACGCCTCGCATGTGATCGTGTTCGCCGCCCGCACCAACATGACCGAAGCCCACCTGCAGGCGGTGCTGGCGCAGGAGGCCGCCGACGGGCGCTTCCGCACCGAACAGGCCCGTGATGGCCAGGACCAGACCCGCCGCGGCTACGTCGACCTGCACCGCCATGACTTCAAGGACCTGCAGCACTGGATGGAGAAGCAGGTCTACCTGGCCCTGGGCACCGCACTGCTGGGCGCCGCCGCCCACGGCCTGGACGCCACGCCGATCGAAGGCTTCGACGCCAAGGCCCTGGACGCCGAACTGGGCCTGCGCGAGCAGGGCTTCACCAGCGTGGTGCTGCTGAGCCTGGGCTATCGCAGCGAGGAGGATTTCAATGCCGGGCTGAGCAAGTCGCGGTTGGCGGCGGCGGAGGTGTTTACTTTTCTGTGATTGGCGGTAGGTAGTCCCGCTTAACTGGGGCAGCGTTGCAGCCAGTAATGCTGACGGTGAGCGGGCTTCTTCGATGCGACTCGACTAGCCAGCCCGGATCACCTTCTATCATGACGCCGCCAAGGCTCCTCGTGTCTCCCTCGCGTGGCACCAGTCTCGATGATCGACGAAGACGACAGGCTTCATGGCAACTCAGCCAGTGGAGCGGTTTGTGGAGCCGTTCGCGATTCGCGGTCTATCGCTTCTGGCCACTTGACCTCTGCTCCCAGACGCTTGGCGAACTGATACCAGAGGAGAAGGTTGTGATCTTCATTGTGTGGGGCAGGTGAAACAGCATCGAGACCATATTGCATGTAAGTGCAGATGTAGGCCCAGATGGACTCTTCCCCATACGTATTACTCAAGGAGAACCGGTCGATGACCTTGTTGGTGCCCGGTTCGACGACGGACAACATGATCCCTGTCTTCACGAGGTGCGAGCCTTGGTGGGTGACAGCCTGCTTTCTCCAGCGTTCGGCGCGTACATCCTTCCAGTCGTAGCTGACGATTTTTATTGGCCATGGGATGAAGGGGTTCCACCAACAGAACGTAAAGTTGTAAGCGTAGATTTTTTGACGGGAACGGTTGAAACGTATTGGCTCGTCGCGCGGGGCGGTGCGGACTAGGCGAAAATATATTGCTACCTGCCAAGTTATAATGGATATTAGTATTGATATGGTTAATAGTGACTCGTAGTCATTGTGCTGGATGCTGGTTGCTATTATTCTTGTGCCAAGAATGATTGTTGTAATGCTTAATGGAATGCACAGGGTTAATAGTCCCCCAGTGTTGACTGAGTTACGAGGTATCTCTACGTAAATGTCGTCTTGATGGTTTGAGTTTAGCAGTATGGGAGAAGGGTCGACTTTAGTCGGGGCGTTTGGGAGGTTGAAGTCCTCTTTCCAGCCTGGACACGGAGGAATCAGGATAGGTCTTTTCATTTTTATCCCCTTACGTCCAGTTTGTCCTGTTTTTTTACCAATTTCGCGAAATTTGTGGTGTCGTCCTTGTTGGGCCAATAGCTGACTGTTAACTCAAAGGCGTCGATAGTTTTGAAATCTGCGGTTGGTGTACTCCCTTCTATTCTTAGAGTCTTTCCTTGGCGAGAACTATCCTCTGGGCTGCCAGTGTTCTCATATAACTCGGTTTTTTCCTTGTCGCTGTCTCCTGAGTACACGGTCGGCACAGTGTTTCTACCCGGTGAATAAACCACCAGTGTCCATTCGTATCTTGCCTGTTCGTGAGCAAAGTTAGGAATGGTGATTGTGTAGTTCAGACGTGTTTCGAGTGGAACCGAGAAGCTGTCCCTCAGCGTGACGAACGGCTCTATCGTTTTCGGAGGGTGTGTTTCTTTGAATGTTATATCTATCGAGGCGTGAGCAGTGATGCCCAATAGGGCTGCATTGAGAGCACCTATAGCGTTGTCATTGTCTTCTGCGACCTGCCATTCACGATGTGACGCTGGTAGCCCCCATCTGGACTGGCGAGCCCAGATTTCCAGTGGAGACGATTCGTTTTTTTTTGCGATCGTAGCAAGCGTGTAGGCCGAAAGTGCAAGTAATAGTGCTATACCTACAGGGCCTAGGAATGCGGTCCCAAAGTAAAGTGTGCTTACTCCTACGAATGCTGAACCAATCGCAGATAGGCCTGCAATATTATATTTTTGGTTGGATGCTAGATCGCCTTGTGCACCTGTTCGTTGAGCCGCTAGTAAATAATTTGTTCCTTCTGCAATACCAGCGACAGCAGCAATGGCACCACCGTACTTCACCAGTTGCGTCCCCTGCATCAATGTCGAGCCCGCCGTCACGGCGACCCGGGCAGGCCGCAATATCTCGATCGCTTTCCCTGTCGCCTCAATACTCAACCCCAAAACCCCAATGGACGACGACCACACCGCCGCCAGCGCTTCGGCCTCCGCATTGCCTGGGATCGCGGTCAGCGCGTCATGATTCCTGCGCAGGCTGTCCTGCTGGAACCACAACCCACCCAGGCTCAACATCAGGTCCGCGCGGCCCGGCCCCAGGCCAGACAAGCCACTGCGCAGGTTGCCCATGGCCTCACGGGCCAGGGCGCGGGTCTGCTCCGCGCTCAGGCTGAGCAGGCGCAGGCTGTGGGCGGCCTGGTATTGCAGGCTGTCTGCCCCTATGCGCACGCTGCGCAAGGCCTCGCCAGTACCCGCGCTGGCCTGCAGGTGCTGCAACCGGGCCTGCAGGTCCTCGGCGCTCTCCATAGTCCAGAGCACCAGTTCCACGACCTTGCCGTGCTTGCCGGACACCGCCGCGGTGATGGCGCCGCTGAGCAGCATGGCGTTGACCTTGTGCGCGGCGGGTTTGCGAAAGGCCTGGTCCAGTTGGCCCAACAGCGCATCGGTGCGCGCCTGCAGGCCTTCGTTGAGCAGCTTCAGGTATTCGCCTGCCCTGAGCGGCACGACGAGCTGCGTCATGTGCTGCCCGGCAAAACGCAGCAGCGCCGCGCTGTGCACGTAGCCGATCATCTGCCGGGCGCCGGCGGACAGGTGGCTGTGGAGGGTGTTGCCGGCATTGGCGGTGGCGGCGAGCAGCTGGCCGATGGCGTCGCGCACCGGCTTGACCATCAACTGCTGGCCCTCGTAGCTGGTGGTGAGGCCCTTGACCGTGTCGTAGACCTTGCTCAGGTCCTGGCTGGTCAAGGCCTCCAGCAGTTGCCGGAGCAGCCCTTGGTGCTTGGCGACCAAGGCCTGGTACAGCAGGCTGTCGGGGTCTTCCAGTTCCTGTTGCCACAGCCGTTGGCTCGCGCCGAGCGCGGCGCCGTCCTGCGGCTGGGTTTCGCTGGGGCCGCCGTACAGACAGGTGCCCAGCATGCGCACGAAGTACTCCGTCGAGCGCCAGTCGATGGCGCTGTAGTCGTTGTAGGCGATGCGTTGAAACGCCGGGGCGGCGTAGAGCTCGGCATACAAGGTGGCGAGCTGGTCGATCAGCTGTTGGCGGTTGTGCAGTTCGGTCTCGTAGGCGCTGGCGAAGGCGCTGCGCTCACCTTCGTCGTAGCGTTCCTCGAAGCGTTCCCGTGCCTCCTGCTGCTTGCGTTCGATCCGGCGCGGCAACTGGGCCTCGACATCCACGGCGGGGAGGGGGGCCTTGGCGGCGAGCAGGGGGCTGCTGTTCCAGCGCTCCACCTCCCGTGCTTCTCGTTCGACTTCGGCGGCGGCCTCGCCAGCGGCCAGCGTGGCGTTCAGCTCGCGAATGCCGAGCAGGGCCAGGGAGGTGAAATGCTCGAAGTGCCGTTGCGGCTCGGCGCGCCAGGCCTGCAGGGCCTGGACCCAGGCGAGGCGTTGCGCGTTGCACTCCTGGACCATGCCGACGGGGTCTGGCACCGTCAGCGCGAGCACGCCATCGGCGAGCTCTTCGCGTTGTATCAGGGCAGCGATGTACGTGCGTGTGGCCGCCAGGCGCTCGAGGCGAGGGTAGAAGCCATGGACGCTGGTGAAGGGGCCGGTGCTTGGCACGGCGTATTCCAGGACCTCGTCGAGTTGCAGGCGGTCTGCGTGCATGGCCCGGCCCACGCTGCCGGGCGCTTCGCGGGCCGCTTTCAGGTCGAGAGCCTGGAAGCGGCTGGTGAGCTCGGGGTCGTTGTTCGCGATGGCGTGCTTGTACTGGTCCAGCACGGGCTTGGGCCAGGGATCGTTGGCGAAGGCGATCCAGGCGGTCGAGTACAGCAGGGTGTTGATGTTGATGAACGACGCGATGACATCGTGATGTTCTTGCCGGCAGGCCGTGGACAAGGGCTTGCCGGCTTGCGGGGGAGGCTGGAAGGCTGGGAACTGGCGCAGGGCCCCTTCGGGGGTGACCTGGTAGGCGTGCCAGACCCGTTGATCGAGCAGCACGTAGACATAGCCCTGGCGCAGGATGCGCAACTGTTCGTTGTGCATGGGGATGCCGGCGATACCGTTGTAGTTGGGCAGGTTGCGCGTGCTCAGGGTCTTGGGGCTGGGGGCGTAGGCGGTACGTAATAGGAGGATGGGCAGGCCTATACGCTGGCAGGCGGAACAGCGGGGCTTGGGGACGGGGATGGCTTGGCGTTGTGCGTCCAGGATGGATTGACTGAGGCTGAGGGTCATGGATAGCTCCGAGACTGGGGCAGCGCGGCGACAACTTTGGACCAGTCGTGCGGGATGGCCGGTTTGTCGAGCTGATGGCCGAGGGCCGCGTCGGGGCTGTTGATTACCTGCTGAAGTGTTCCGGGGGAATTTCGCATAAGGTCCTCGCTGGCAATGGCCGTACCGTCGTGCAGGCCCATGGCTGGCTGTTGCAGCCAGCCACGGGCGACGTTACGCAGACCTGAAACACTAGCGAGGAACGGATTGTGGGTGGTCAGCAGGGCTTCCCAAATCCGCGTAGGACGTTTCTCTGATTTTCCTTTTCAGCGCTTATTGGCACTATTCAGTTACATCTCACCGGCGAATCCGCGCGGGCAGGCGATCCGCCGCCAAGGTTCAGAGATCCAGCACCAACCGCGCCGAGCGCGCCCGCGAGACGCACAGCATCATGGTCTGCTGCGAGGCTTTCTCCTCGTCGCTCAGGTACTGGTCGAAATGCTCGGCCTCGCCTTCGAGGATCGCCGTCTCGCAGGTGCCGCACACGCCTTCGCGGCACAGGCACTCGACCTTAGCGGCCTTGGATTTCTCGATGGCCTGGAGAATGGTCATGCCTTCCTCGACGGCCAGTTCAGTACCGGAGCGCGCCAGTACCACGGTGAACGCCGAGCCTGCGGCCGGCGCGGCGGCGGCGAACTGTTCCCAATGCACGCGGGACTCGGCGATGCCGGCGGCGGTGGCGCTGGCGATCACCGCGTCGATCAGCGGCTTGGGCCCGCACACATAAAGATGGGCGTCATCGGTGAGCCCCGCGCAGAGCGCGGCGAGGTCGAGCTTGCGCTCCAGGCTGTCGATATAGAAGCGGGTGTTGCCGGCATGCGGGCCTTGCGCCAGGTCGCCCTGGAAGGCGCCGTGCTCGGGGGCGCGGAAGGCGTAGTGCAGCTCGTAGGGGGTAGTGCTGCCTTCGAGCTCGTGCAACTGCGCCAGGAACGGGGTGATGCCGATGCCGCCGGCGATCAGCACATGGCGCCCGGCGCTTGGGTCGAGGGCGAACAGGTTGTTGGGGGTGGAAATGGTCAGCTCGCTGCCGACCTCGACCTGCTGGTGCATGAACGCCGAACCGCCCTTGGACTGCTCCTCCAGTCGCACGCCAATCTGGTAGCTGTGCAACTGGCGCGGGTCGCTCATCAGCGAGTAGGCATTGCTGAACTGGCTGCCGCAGGCCGACTGCATCTGCACGATGACGTGGCTGCCGCCGCTGAAGGCGGGCAGGGCGGCGCCGTCGGCGCGGGCCAGGGTGAAGCGCTTGATCTGCGGCGTGGCCTGTTCCACGTCGGTCACGCGCACCTTGAACATTTCGTATTGCTTGGCCATGGCGTACCTCGACAACGAAGCCCCGCGCCAGGCCCTGGCGCGGGGCGGGGAGCGTGTTCAGTCGTCCAGGTGGGCGACGGCGATCAGGTTGTGGAAGTGGGCGATGCCGTGCTCGCTCACGCCGCTGCGCTGCGAATCGACCATGATCCGGCCCTGGCCGCGGTAGCCGCGGGACTTCAGGCCCTTCTGCACGCTCTCGACCAGGCGCAGGTCCTCGGGACGGAACACCTCGCGGTACCAGTCGATCAGCTTGTGCTGCTCCTCGCTGAGGTCCTTGTTGAGGAAGTAGATGTCGTAGTGCTGCAGGGTGGTTTCGGCATCGACCGGGAACTCGTAGATCACGGTCATGAAGTTGGCCCCTGGCGGTACGTTGAACATGGTGCACGGCCAGGCCCAGAAGCCGGCGAAGGACGGATCCTTGACCGTTTCATCGAACTTGAACGACTGCTCCGACGGCTTGGCCAGGCCGTACTGCAAGGTCCAGTTGCCGTGCAGGCTATGGCTGTACTGGCCGACGTCCACCGAGTCGGAGAAGCCGGGGTGGGCCGGGGCGCAGTGGTAGCACTCGAGGTAGTTGTCGACGATCGACTTCCAGTTGGCCGGGGTGTCGCTGACGAAGCGTGCGGCCAGGTGCAGGTCGTCGATCACCGCGCAGGCCTCGCGCATGCGTTTTTGCATGCCGGGCAGCTGGTCTTCGACGGAACCGGCGTCGTTGTCCATGTTGATGAAGATGAAGCCGGCGTACTCTTCGACGCGCAGCTGCACCAGGGTGGAGTTGTCCTTGTCGAAGTTGGCCACGTTCTCGCAGTTGCGCGCATGGGCCAGTTCGCCGTCGAGCTTGAAGGTCCAGGCGTGGTACGGGCAGGTGATGACGTTCTTGGCCTTGCCGCTGCCTTCGAGCAGCTGGTGGCCGCGGTGCGGGCAGACGTTGTAGAACGCGCGCAGCACGTCGTCGCGGCCACGCACGACGATGATGCTTTCGCCGATCACCTGGCGGGTGATGTAGGCGTTTTTTTCGGCGACTTCGCTGCGGTGGCCGACGCAGATCCAACTGCGGGCGAAGATCGCTTCCTTCTCGTGCTCGAAGACGGCGGCCTGGGTGTAGAACTTTGCCGGGAGGGTGAAGGCCTCTTCGGGGTTGGCGCAGAAGTCGGCGGGCAGGCGTTTGAAATCGTTCATGGCTCTATCTCGGTTCTTATTGGTTAACACGTATCTGTTGGTTAACAAGTTGGGTAAATTTTTTTGTACTGCTGCGTGACGCTGCTTCCTGTAGGAGCGGCCTTGTGCCGCGAAAGGGCTGCGCAGCAGCCCCTGCAAATCCGAGGTAGACCCCAGATCCTGGGG
>Ga0247820_10000166_pt1 | contig 33135 bp, 24 predicted proteins | sample 13C_Glucose_Day1_2_FD_192480 | JGI IMG/M metagenome (GOLD analysis project Ga0247820, IMG submission 192480) | Soil microbial communities from agricultural site in Penn Yan, New York, United States - 13C_Glucose_Day14 | ecosystem: Environmental > Terrestrial > Soil > Agricultural land | place...
CGGCCCCGGCAACGCGATCGTCTTCGACTTCGGCAACTACGTGTCCGGGGGGCTAGACGGCGGCACGGTGCAAGTGCGTTTCACCATGGTCGTGGGCGATCAGCCCTATGCCGACCAGCGTGCACTGGACGTGCTGGCGCAATCGAGCCAGACCACCACCGTCGACAAGACCGTGCTCACGTCGTCGGATGTGGCGGTGATCGCGTCGGTCGCCGAACCGGTGCTGGACATCAAGCACGGCGTGGTCGCCAGCAGTAACGGCACAGTCACCGGCACCACCGGCAGCTGGGCGGCCCCCGGTACCAGCGGCGTGCCGTTCAGTGGCAGCGTCACCAGCCTGGCAGCGGTGGACGGCAACGTCAGCGGTATCGATGGCGCTGACACCCTTCGGCTGGCCACTGCCCTGAAAAACAGCGGCGGCGGCGGCGCTTACGACGTCAGCACCAGCATCACGCTGCCCGCCGGCCTGTCATTTGCCGGCGGCAGCCTGGGTGCGGCGAACCTGCAGATCTACCGCGGTGACGGCACCCTGCTGGTGCAGGGCACCGACTACAGCGTCAACGGCAACACCATCACGTTCCTCGACGCCAACGGTCAGGCCACCTTGCTGGCCGGCCGCGCCGGCACCGCCGCCGACCTTTCCGGCAGCAACGTGGTGGTCATCACCTATGACGTGACCGTGGCCAATGCCATCCTCGCCTCCAGTACCCTGCAGAGCACCGCAGCACTGACCAACTACGCCAGCGTCGACGGCGGCCAGGACTTCACACCGACCGACCTGGTCGAGGTCGCCAGCCAGCAGGTTGCCGCCCCGGCCATCAGCAAGACCTACAAGGACGGCACCCTCAGCGAAGATGACTCCAGCGCCACGCACACCACCGGCAGCAACCTGGTGATCGGCGAAAGCATCACCTACGACATCGTGGTCACCTTGCCGGAGGGAGCCACGGGCAGCCTGCGCATCAATGACCTGATACCCCCCGGGCTGCGGCTTGATCCGCGCTTCAATGGCAACCTGGGCTACGAAATCATCACCACCACGGCAGGCAGCGCGGCCTTGACGGCGAACTTCAACGGCGTACTCAACGTCAACCCGGAGACCCTGGACGGCAGCGACGGCGCCGACCTGCTGCTGGTGTTCGGCAGCGCCGGGAGCACAGCCGACAACATCATTGGCAACAACAGTTTCGTCATCCGCCTGGTGCTGGTGGCCAGCAACGTGGCCGGCAACCAGCAAGGCACCACACTCAACAACGGCGCGCAGCTGGTCTACAGCGACCCTGACGGCGACACGCCCAATGGCGCCACTGCGGTGGATCGCAGCATCAGCAGTGCCCAGCAACCTGGCGTGGCCATCGTCGAACCCATCCTGAGCGTCACCCAGCAGGTAACCTCGACCCCGACCTTCGGCGGATTCGACGAAGGCGATACCGTCACCTTCACCATCACCGTGGCCAACAACTCAGGCACCGATGCGTTCGACATCAGCCTGCTGGACGTGCTGCCGACCGAGATCGACAACCTGGTGATCAGCGGCACGATTCAGTACAACGGCGGGGCCAGCAACAACGGCGGCGTCGATTTCGTCATTCTCAACGGCCAACTGGTGACCGCCAGTGGTGCCAACATCGACATTGCCAACGGCGGCAGCATCGTCATTACCCTGTCCGGCGTGGTCAACGCCACTGCCGCAGGTGAAGCGGCAATCCCCAACAATGTCGAAGTGCGCTGGAGCAGCCTGGACGGCACCAGTAACACCACCGACACCGTCAATGGCGAACGCAGCGGTGACGACGGCCGGCTCAATTCAGGCGCACTCAACGATTACCGCGTGCTGAGTGCCCTGCTGATCCCGGTCACCAATGGCATTCAGGTATCTCGCGTAGGCGGTGTGGCCGACACGCCACCGCCCACCAACAGCAGCGGCGCTACCGACACCAGTGGTTTGCTGGAAACCGTGGTGGTCGGTGAAATCGTCCGTTACCGCGTGGCGGTGCTGGTGCCCACCGGCGACAACCCCGATTACCAGATCCGCATCGAACTGGCCGCGGGCCTTGAGTTCATACCCGCCGACCTCAACAATATCCTGATTGCCATGGTATCGAGCCAACTGGGCGGCCTTACCACGGACGCGACCGACCTCCTCAGCGGCGGTACGTTGTACATGACCGGCAACCAGGACAGCGATGTGGCTCTGCCGATTCAGGCAGACCTCAGCGGCACGACACCGTCGGGCACCTTCGACGGCAACAATGGGCGGCTGGTGATCACCACCAACGCCGACGGCAGCCAGACCATCACCTTCAACCTCGGCAACCTGACCAATACCGAGGCCAACGACAGCGACATCGAGGGCGTGATCCTCGAGTTCAACGTGCGGGTCAGCAACGTAGCGGGCAACCAGGCCAGCAGCCAGCTGGGCATGACCGTGTTCGAACACGTCGGTGAAAACGGCGGAGTGGACCGTGGCCAGAGCGATACCGTATTCGAGCGCATCGTCGAGCCCAGCTTCAGCAAACTGGACAAGTCGGTCATAGACGTGTCCCCAGGCAGCGGCACCACCGATGCCACAGTGTCGGTGAGCTTCACCCAGAACGGCGGTGCACCGGCCTTCAACACCCACCTGGCCGACCAGTTCCCCAGTGGCAGCAACTACCAGGTGCAGAGCATCCTGCTCAATGGTGTGGCGCTGGATCTTGGCAACCTGCCCAGTGGGGTGACCTTCAGCGATGGCACGGCAATCGCGGTGGACTTCGCCCGACTCGCGCCCAACGACTCGGTCCAGGTGATCTACACCGTCACCCTGCCCAACGTCACCATCGCCGACAACGCCGCCAGTGCCGCCGTACTGACCTGGACCAGCCTGCCCACCGACTTCGAAACCACCGGCTGGGGTGGCTCGCTCCCCGCCGCCGCTGGTGCTGCTACCGGCGAGCGTACCGGGCAAGACGGCGCCACAGGGTTGAATAACTACATACTCAGCGAAGGTGCCGGCATGGGCGTCGTCCAGGGCACACTGTGGGATGACACTAGCAGTGCCACCGATAACGTCACACCTGACGGCCCTGGCCTGGACGGCATCGGCGTCAGCCTGACCTGGGCCGGCGAGGATGGCGTGTTCGGCAGTGCCGATGACCGTACCTTCAACACCGTCACCGCCAATGGTGGCCTCTATCAGTTTGCGCTGCTGCCTTCGGGCAGCTACCTCATCGCCGTGGCACAGGACCATCAGGCCAGTGCCAACAACAACTTCCATGTGCGCATAGATACCGACAGCGGCGCCGCAGCAGTCGGCCTGGGCAGCGTAGCTCTCACCCTCGCTGAAGGTTCGACAGGCACGGCCGATGCAGGCTATGTGCATGTGAACGAGGCGCCGGTCAACACCGTCTCCGATCAGCGCGGCCAGGAAGACACGGTGTTGCACATCGGCGGCCTGGCCACCAGTGACGTGGATGTGAACGCGGGCACTGCCGATGGCGTCATGACCATCACCCTGACGGTGGTGCATGGGGTCATCTGGCAGGCCGCCACACCGCCTGCAGCCACTGCCACTCCCCCAGCCGGCGCGGGCCGCAGCCTGGTGCTCAGCGGCACTCTGGCCGAACTGAACGTACTGTTGAGCCAGCTCTATTACAAAGGCGACCAGGATTTCAATACCTTCCGCGACCGCGAAACCCTGACCATGGTCACCAATGACCAGGGCAACTTCGGCGATGCACCGCTAAACGGTGATGGCATCCCTGGGCAGAACCCCGCCGATGCGCTGACCGACACGGACGTGATGAATATCGTCATCGACCCGGTCAACGATGCACCGATCGCCAACGCCGACCTGGCCACGGCCGTGGAGGCCGGTGGCCTGAACAATGCCGACCCGGGCGTGAACCCGACCGGCAATGTGCTGAGCAATGATACCGACGTCGATATCCAGACCAACAACGACGTGCTCACCGTAACCCGTATCGCCAGCACCACCACACCCGGTGGCGTGGCAGTAGCGGCCAACGGGGTCACCACCTTGCAGGGGTTGTATGGCACCTTGTCGATTACTGCCGGCGGCGGTTTCCAGTACATCGTCGACAACGACAATCCTGCGGTGCAGGCGCTGCGCACGGCGGGCAACTTCATCAGCGAATCTTTCAATTATGACATCGTCGACAGCGGCGGCCTGACCAGCAGCGCGGTGCTGCAAATCGATATTCATGGCGCCAACGACACTCCCGTGGCACAGGGCGATGCCGCCGCCGCCCTCGAGGCCGGCGGTACCAACAACGGCACGCCCGGGCAAGACGCCACCGGCAATGTGCTGGACAATGACACTGACGTGGATGCCGTGGCGCTGGGCGAGACCAAACAGCTCAGCGCAGTACGCTACGACGGCCCGGGCGGCGGTCGGATCATCCCGGTTGCCAGCGGCCAGTCCACCAGCGTGCCGGCGACCTTCGGCACCTTGACCATCAACGCCGACGGCAGCTATCGGTATGTCATCGACAACGGCAACGCCGCCGTGCAGGCGCTCTCCCCCGGCCAGACACTGGTCGAGCAGTTCACTTACCAGATGGCCGATGCCGGTGGCTTGAGTTCCATAAGCGTGCTGGTGATCACCGTCCAGGGCGCCAACGATGCCCCGGTGGCCGTGGACGATAGGGGCAGTGCCAGTGCAGGGGCCAGCGACAACAGCCCGGCGCCGGTCAATGCCACCGGCAACGTGATCACCGGCACTGGTGGCGTGGGTGCCGATACCGACGTTGACAATCTGGACCAGCCACCCGCCACCCAACTCAAGGTCGACGGTGTGCGCAGCGGGCTGGAAAGCACAGGAGGCGCGCTCACGCCGGTGGCCAGCGGCGCTCCCGCCGCCATCACCGGCACGGTGGCCCGTTTGGCCGACAACAGCCTGATCAATGGCAACTTCGGCCAGCTCACCCTCAACGATGACGGCACCTACAGCTTCGTGGTCAACAGCGCTGACCCCACCATCCGCGCACTGGCCGCCGGGCAAAGCCTGAATGTGATCTTCACCTATCAGGTCCAGGACAGTGGCGGGCTTACCGACCAGGCGCAGTTGGTGATCACGGTAACCGGGGTCAACGACCCGCCCGTGGTCAGCCCGGTCAGCATCGATGCGATCGAGGCTGGCGGGCTGAACAACGCAAGCCCCGGCCTGGACCCGAGCGGCAGCATCCGCGCAGCGTACAACGACCCGGACGGCGACGCCCTGACCATCAGCGGCGTAATCAGCCCGAATGGCATCAACGGCGCGCCTGGCCAAGCCCTGGCCGGCAACTATGGCAGCCTGGTGCTCGATGCCCAAGGCAACTACCGCTATGTGGTGGACAACGGCAATAGCGCGGTGCAGGCCCTGCGCAGCGATGCTGACAGGCTGACCGAGGTCTTCCAGTACAGCGTCAGCGATGGCAACGGCAAGGTCGTCACGGCCACCTTCACCGTGATCATCCATGGCCGCAACGACACCCCGATCGCGGCCACGGACAACGCCATTGCCATCGAAGCCGGTGGTAGCAACAACGCTACACCAGGGCAGCCAGGCAGTGGCAACGCCCTTGGCAACGACAGCGATGTGGATGCAGGCGACAGCAAGACGGTCGATGGTATTTACCTGGGTACCCTCGCAGCCGGCGGTACCTTTATCCAGGTCAACGCAGGCACGACCGTGGTGGCCGGCGCCTATGGCACGCTGACCATCGATGCCAATGGCAACTACATTTACACCGTCAATGACAGCCTGGCTGCCGTGCAAGCACTCAAGGCCGGTGAGCAACTGCGCGAAACCTTCGTTTACCGCATGCATGACACTGCCGGTGCCAGCGCCCAGGCGCAGATCAACATCACTGTCGAAGGCCGCTACGATACCCCGGTGGCCCGCGACGACCTCGCCTACGCGGTAGCGGTGGACGACGATGGCACGGGTGGGCGCAACCCCACCGGCAATGTGCTGAACAACGACACCGACGTGGATGCCAACGATACCAAGGCAGTCACCGCCGTGGGCGTGGGCGCCGAAAGCAGCAACCCTGGCCTCGACCCACTGGTCGACAGCGCAACCGTCACCACACGCTACGGCACCCTGACCCTCAACGCCGATGGCAGCTACCGCTTCGTGGTCAACTCCAACGATCCCGACATCATTGCCCTCGGCGCGCTGGGCTTTGTCATCCAGCGCTACACCTATCAGGTTACCGACGCTGGGGGGCTGAGCGACACCGCGACGCTGACCATTCTCATCCGCGGCGAGAACCAGCCGCCCGTTGCCGGCCCCGACCAGGGCCAGGCGGTCGAGGCCGGCGGCATGGACAACAATATCCCGGGCAGCGATCCCAGCGGCAACGTGATGGACAACGACAGCGACCCGGACGCTGTCAACATCCTGTTCCCGGAAGTCCTCGAAGTGCTGGCGTTCTGGACTGGTGACGGCCCGCTGCCAGACAACGCCAGCCTGGTCGGGCAAACCCTGCGCGGCCAGTATGGCGACCTTACTTTGAATGGCGACGGCAGCTGGAGCTACGTCCTGGACAACAGCCTGCAGGCAGTGCAGGCACTGCGCGTCAGCGGCCAGACCGTGGTGGACAATTTCACGTACTTGCTGGCAGATGTCTGGGGCGGTACCACCAACGGCCTGCTGACCATCACCATCGACGGGCGCAACGACTACCCTGCGGCCAATGATGATACCGCCAACGCGGTGGAAGCTGGCGGCGTGAACAACGGTACGGCGGGCGTCGACCCCAATGGCAACGTGCTGGACAACGATACCGATGTCGACGGCACGCAGTACGGCGAGACGAAGACAGTGGTGCAGTACACCGGCGAAAACGGCAACACCGCAGTCGCCGGCCAGGTGCTGCAGGGCCTGTACGGCACACTCCTGATCAATGCAGACGGCAGCTACCGGTACGTAGTCGACAACAGCAACCCGACCGTGCAGGCCATGCGCAGCGCAGGCCAGTCGCTGCGGGAAGTGTTCACCTACCGCATGCGCGACAGCGCCGGTGTGACCTCGGACGCGCGCTTGAGCGTGACTGTGCGGGGCGCCAACGACAACCCGGTGGCCCGCGACGATGCCAATGCGGCCAGCGACCAGGTACCGGCACCGCACACCAGCGGCAACGTGCTGCCCAATGACAGCGATGTGGATGCCGGCGACGGGCTGACCGTGACCGGCATCCGTGCCGGGCAAGAGTCCGGCGCCGGTGCGGCCGGCGTCATCGGCCGCCCCATCGCCGGCCAGTACGGCACCCTGGTGCTCAATGCCGACGGCAGCTACACCTACACCATCGACCTGAGTAATCCCGACGTGCTGGCGGCTGCGGGCCTTGGGCAAGTACTCAAGGACTACTTCACCTACACCCTCAGCGACCTGGCGGGAGCCACCGACCAGGCTGAACTGGTCATCACGCTGGATATTGCCAGCCCATTCATCCCCGCAGGCCCCCATCAGGACCGTGACGGCAGCGACAGCCTGACAGGCCTGCCGCTGCCGGATGTCAACCCAGCGATCTTCGTTGCACCGGTGGTAGAACGGATCAACGAAAGCCTGACCCTGTCCGCCTGGAGCGCCGATGGCAGTGATGTGCGCCTGTTCGCCACGCCAGAAATCGAAAGCCAGTCGCTAGGCAGCCAGCTGGGCCAGGTCAACGGGCAATTCGTTGCCAGCGCCGTCGCACAAAGCCGGCGCGCCAGCGCCGAGGACCAGAACTGGATCGACGGCCGCCACGGCGTCATCAGCCTCACCGCAGACGGCCTTTTGCCCGACCCTTCGGTATGGGCAACAGTGGAAGCCGACATGGTGGAGCAACCGGATAAAAGCTCGCAGCCAGCACAGGGCTTTCGTGCGCAATTGCGTGAAGCCGCGCAGCGTCGCGGCAGCGTTGCCCCCTGACGCCGATACATACACGGATGGACCAAGGACAGCCTATGCCCGTATCGAACTTTAAAGCCCTGAGCACTTTCACTGCATTCAGCGTTCTGCTCAGCGCCTGCTCGGCATTCGAACCCAAACCCTACACCGAGGACCAGATGCGCCAGCGGGTGATCGAAGACCAGGCCCGCATGTACAAGGAGCAGGAGCCAGTCAATGGCCCTATCACCTTCTATGAGGCCTCGGCGCGCGCCCTCAAGTACAACCTCGACTACCGCCTGAAACTGCTGGAAAGCGCGCTGGCATCGGACCTGCGCGATGTCTCCAGCCACGAGATGCTGCCGCGGCTGGTAGCCTCCGCCGGCTACGCCGGGCGCAACAATGATTCCGGCGGCACGTCGATCGGCATCGAGGACCGCCAGGTCAGTTTGCGTCCGTCCACCTCCGAAGAACGTTACCGCACCCTTTACAGCCTTGGGCTGTCGTGGAGCCTGCTGGACTTCGGGGTCGCCTACTTCCGCACGCAGCAGAAGAACGACCAGATGCTGATGGCCGAGGAGCGCCGTGAAAAGGTCGCGCAGAACGTACTGCAGGATGTGCGCAACGCCTACTGGCGCGCCCTCGGCGCACAGCGTCTGCTACCCGAGGTGGACGGCCTGCTGATGCGCACTCACCGTGCCCTGACCTCAGCCCGCGAAGCAGAAGGCAAAGGCCTGCTGCCGCGCCAGGACATCCTGGCCTACCAACGCGCCCTGCTCGATTCGGTGTACATGCTCACCGTACGCCGCCAGGACCTGGAGTTCGCCCGCGCCGAGCTTGCCGCGCTGATGTCGCTGCCACCCAACACTCGCATGGTGCTGGCCGACGTCACCGAGCAGCCGCTGCCACTGCTGACCAGCAACGTCGAACAGCTGGAGCGTCTGTCCCTGGAGCGCCGCCCGGAAATCATGGAGGAGTGGTATCGCAAACGCGTCAGCATGAACGATCTGAAGATCGCCAAGGCACAGCTGTGGCCTAACGTGAGCTTCAACTACGGCTACGAGTACGACTCCAACAAATACCTGTACAACAGTGACTGGAACCAGACCGGCATCAACGTTTCGATGAACCTGCTGCGGCTGCTGCAGTACCCGGACATCACAGCGGCGGAAAAAAGCCAGGAAAAAACCGATGACATGCGCCGCACAGCGCTGTCCATGGCGATACTCACCCAAGTCCGCGTCGGCCTGCTGCGCTACCAGCTGGCGCGTCAGGAAGTGGAGTTTGCCGACGAAAGCCTGCGCGTTGACCAGAGCCTGCTCAACTACGCGCAGTCATCGCGCAATGCAGCACTGGGCAGCGAGCTGGAACTGATCCGCGCCGAGGGCCGGCTGCTGCTTTCGCGCTATCAGCGCGAGGCAGCCTACTCCGATGCCCAGGCTGCCTGGGGGCGGCTGTACAACTCGATCGGCTTCCAGGTCATGCCCAAGGAAATCGAGCAACATGACGTGAAGACGCTGGCGCAGGAGATTCAACGAACGGTCGAGCAACAGACGCGGGACAACCTGTTGGCGGCAGGCAAGTAGCCGGCACACCGGCGCCGCATGAACAAATCTTCATAGTGGCTGTGAGCGCCCGGGCTGCGGGATGAAACGCCGGATGCCCGGTTTTGCGCATCGCGCCTGTCTTGAGGCGCGGCCCAGGCACGCGTAGCATCGCCGCCCCGCATCCTTGTGGGAGCCGGCTTGCCGGCGATTCGAGTGCATGGCACTCGTCTACATCCATGTTGGCTGGCCTGGCGTAGTCGCCGGCAGGCCGGCTCCCACAGGTTCGCGCTCAGCCGATACATCACCGCCCATGCCCCAACCGATCCCTCTCAAGGACCACGAAAAGGAAAAACACCTGGTCAACCGCCGGCTCCTGGCTTGCGCTGCCCTGGTCTTCTGCCTGGTCGCCGTGCTGATCGGCCGTCTCTACGTGCTGCAAGTGCTGCAACACGACCAGCAAAGCGCGGTATCGGAAAACAACCGCGTACACGTCCTGCCCATCGCCCCCGAGCGCGGGCTGATCTACGACCGCAACGGCGTGGTGCTGGCCGACAACAAGCCTAGTTTCGACCTGACCATGACCCGTGAGCGCGCCGGCGACTCGGCCAAGGTGCTCGATACCCTGACCCAGGTTCTGGGTTTGGGCGAGGAGGACCGCAAGCAGTTCGACAAGGACCTGCGCCGTGGACGCAAGCCGTTTGAACCGGTCACCCTGATGGTTGGCCTGACCGAGGAGCAGATCGCCCTGGTAGCGGTCAACCAGTTCCGCCTGCCGGGCCTGGATGTAGAACCGCAGTTCATCCGTGAATACCCGCTTGCCGAGCACTTCGCCCATTCGGTCGGCTATGTCGGGCGGATCAACGAAAAGGAAGCCAAGACCCTCGACAGCACCGAGTATCGCGGCACCCAATCGATCGGCAAGACCGGTATCGAACACTTCTACGAAAGCCGGCTGCACGGCCACGTCGGCTACGAGGAGGTCGAGACCAATGCCCAGGGCCGGGTGATGCGCGTGCTCAAGCATCAGGCCCCTACCCCGGGCGAAGACATTGTGCTGAGCCTCGACGCCCACCTGCAAGTGGCTGCAGAAAAAGCCTTGGGCGACCGCCGTGGGGCGGTGGTGGTGCTCGACCCGGCCAACGGCGACGTGCTGGCGATGGTCAGCAATCCCAGTTTCGATCCCAACCTGTTCGTCAAGGGCATCAGCTTCAAACAGTACGCTGCCCTGCGCGATTCCATCGACCGGCCGCTGTTCAACCGCGTGCTGCGCGGGCTGTATGCACCGGGGTCGACGGTCAAGCCGGAAGTGGCCATCGCCGGCCTCGACAGTGGTGTGATCACTCCCGGCAGCCGGGTATTCGACCCCGGGTACTACGAGCTGCCCAACTACGAGCACAAGTACAGGAACTGGAACCGCAGCGGCGATGGCTGGGTAGACATGTACACCGCCATCATGCGCTCCAACGACACCTACTTCTACGACCTGGCGCACAAGCTCGGCATCGACCGTCTGCACGACTACATGGCCGAGTTCGGTCTTGGCCAGAAGGTCTCGCTGGACATGAACGAAGAGGCTTCGGGGTTGATGCCGTCTGCCCAATGGAAACGCGCCACCCGCCGCCAGGCCTGGTACCCCGGCGAAACGCTGATCCTGGGCATCGGCCAGGGCTACATGCAGGTCACCCCGCTACAACTGGCCCAGGCCACCAGCCTTCTGGCCAGCAAGGGCGTATGGCACCGCCCGCACCTGGCCTTGACCGTGGGTGGCGAAACACCGGTCGACCCGAACCCGATGCCCGATATCGTGCTGCACGACCGGCACGCCTGGGACCAGGTCAGCCAGGGTATGCAGATGGTCATGCACGACCCGCGCGGCATTGCCCGCGCCGCCGCCGCCGGGGCCCAGTACCGCATCGCCGGCAAGAGCGGCACCGCGCAGGTGGTGGCGATCAAGCAGGGGGAGCGCTACAACCGCAACAAGACCCTGGAGCGCCACCGTGACAACGCCCTGTTCGTCGGCTTTGCACCTGCCGAGCACCCGAGTGTGGTGGTGGCTGTGATGATCGAGAATGGCGAGGCCGGTGGCCGGGTGGCCGGGCCGGTGGTGCGCGAGGTGATGGATGCGTACCTGCTGGATGAACAAGGGCACCTGAAACCGCAGTATGCCGGTGGTGCAGTCCCCAAGCAGGTCCCGCACACCTGAGGCTGCCCGGCAGCTCATCGCTGGCACGCGCATAGTCACATTTCGGTCACGCTACCGTCGTAATCTGCCGGGCAACTCTGTGCCAAAGGTCGCCCGGCATGCTCCGTCTGTTGCTCTTGCTGCTTCCCCTGCTCCCCCTGACGGCCGTGGCCGAGCCTGTGCACCTGCGCGTGCAAGGTTCCAACACCATCGGCGCGGCCCTGCTGCCTGCGCTGGTGCAGGGGCATCTTTGGGCACAGCAGGCAACGGCGATCGAGCAACGGCCAGGCGCTGTGGCAAACGAGACCGTGATAACCGCCGTTGATGCCCAGGACCAGCCTCTGCGCATCGACATCGCGGCGCACGGCTCGAGCACCGGCTTTATCGCGCTTGGCCATGGCGAGGCCGACCTGGCCGCAGCGTCTCGCCCCATCAACGATACCGAGGTGCGCCAGCTCAAGGCGCTGGGTGACTTGCGTGCAGCCGGTGCCGAGCAAGTGATCGGTCTGGATGGTGTTGCAGTGTTCGTCCACCCCGACAATCCCCTGCCACAGCTCAACACCGAACAATTGGCACACATCTTCTCGGGGCGGATCCAGTATTGGGAGCAACTGGGCTTGGCAGGCGGCCCGATACACCTCTATGCACGCGACGACCGCTCCGGTACCTTCGAGACCTTCAAGGCACTGGTGCTGGAACCGCACCGCAGTGAACTGGCCCGACAGGCGCAGCGTTTCGAATCCAGTGATGAGTTGGCCGATCGGGTACGTGCAGATCGCCAGGCCATCGGGTTCAGCAGCCTGGCAGCGGTGCACGGAGCCAAGGTGCTGGCGATCGCCGAAGGTGATGCGCCAGCCATGCTGCCGGACCGCCCGCTGGTGGCGAGCGAGGACTACCCCCTGTCACGCCGGCTGTACTTCTATTTGCCCGCCAACGCTAAGTCACAGGCCAAGGCGCTGGCAGAATTCGCTCAGAGCCCTGCCGGCCAGGCAATCGTCGCCGAGCAAGGGTTCGTCTCACAGCAGATCAAGTCCCTGGCGATACCAGCACAGGTCGACATGCCGCCGCGCTACCGCAACTTGGCGCAGAAGGCACAGCGCCTGAGCGTCAACTTCCGTTTCCAGGAAGGCAGTGCCAGCCTCGACAACAAGGCCCTGCGCGATACAAAGCGCGTCGCCGACTACCTGCGCCAGGCCGGCAAGCTGCAAAACAAGGCGGTGCTGGTCGGCTTTGGCGACCCCAAAGAAACACCGGGCCGCGCCGCCCTGCTCTCGCGCTTGCGCGCGCAGGCGGTACGCCGTGAACTGGCGCGCGATGGCGTCGAAGTGCTGGAGGTTACCGGCATGGGCGACGAGTTGCCGGTTGCGGGTAACGAGCTGGAACAGGGGCGCTTGCGTAACCGCCGGGTGGAGGTTTGGGTGTACTGAGGCAGGCAGCCGCGCACAGGCTCAGGCAAAAATTTGTAACAGCGCGCCATTCGGCATCACGGGGAAATGGGTCTAGGCTCAAAACCATGTGATACCGGGCCCCTCTGACGGCTACCGCGCCGCCATGTCGGATCACTGTTGCCATGCAACGTCGACAATCAAGGAGGGGCTCATGACAGCTCTACACACATTCCTCACAACGCCATTCCTCGGTACCAGCACCTGGTTGTGGCTGGTGTTCATGGCCATCGTCATCGGCCTGCTGGTACTCGACCTGGGCGTGCTGCACCGCAAAGAACGTGAAATCGAAATGCGCGAAAGCCTGCTGCTGTACTCGGGCTATTTCAGCGTGGGCGTGCTGTTCGGCGCGTGGGTCTGGTACCAACTGGGCGCGCAGTCGGCGCTTGAGTTCTACACCGGCTTTTTGGTCGAACAGTCCTTGTCGATGGACAACGTATTCGTCATGGCGATGATTTTCGGTTTCTTCGCCATCCCCCGTCGGTACCAGCATCGGGTGCTGTTCTGGGGCATCCTGGGGGTGGTGTTCCTGCGTGCGATCATGATCGGCGTGGGCGCAACACTGGTACAGAACTTCGAATGGGTGCTGTACATCTTCGGGGCATTCCTGCTGTTTACCGGGGTAAAAATGGCGTTTTCGAAAGAAGACAGCCACCCCGACCTGGCCAACAACCCAGTGCTCAAGTTCGTCAGGCGGCACATGCGCGTGACTGACCAGATTCATGGTTCACACTTCTTCGTGCGCCTCACCCCGCCAGGCGAGAGCAAGGCATTGCGCTATGCCACACCGCTGTTCCTGGCGCTGGTGCTGATCGAACTGGCCGACCTGGTGTTTGCCGTCGACAGCGTGCCTGCAATCTTCGCCATCACGCAGGATCCGTTCATCGTCTACACCTCGAACATCTTTGCCATTCTCGGTTTGCGTTCACTGTACTTTGCCTTGTCGGCATTGATGCACCGCTTCGTTTACCTCAAGTACGCGTTGGCGCTGGTGCTGATTTTCATCGGCTGCAAGATCTTCTACCACGGCATGGTGGGCAAGGTGCCAGCACTGCTGTCGCTGGGCGTGACGTTCGGGTTGTTGCTCGGTGGGGTGGTGGTGTCGCTGATCAAGACGCGTGGGGAGAAAGCGGTCGTAGGTGAAGCCCAAGGGGAACAGCCCCCATCCGCGCAGACCAAGAGCGCCAAAAAGGAAGAAGACCCGCAATTGCGGGTCTGACCTTCCCTCTACCTGAAGTTTTGCTTACAAAGTACTCAAAAACAGTTCGTCGAGCGCGCCCTCACCGCCCGCTACGCAACATATCCACCGGCACATACTTGCCGATCTCATACTTGCCAATCGCCGCCCGGTGCACCTCATCGGGCCCGTCAGCCAGGCGCAAGGTACGCTGCATCGCGTACATGTACGCCAGCGGGAAATCCCCGCTCACCCCTGCCCCACCATGGAGCTGAATCGCACGGTCGATCACTTTCAATGCGACATTCGGCGCTACCACCTTGATCTGTGCGATCTCGCTTCGCGCCACCTTGTTGCCGACCGTGTCCATCATGTACGCCGCCTTCAGGGTCAATAGCCGCGCCATGTCGATTTCCATGCGTGAGTCGGCGATCTTGTCGACGTTGCCGCCCAGCCGTGCCAGCGGCCGGCCGAACGCTGTGCGCTCGACGGAGCGCCTGCACATCAGCTCCAGCGCCCGCTCGGCCATGCCGACCGACCGCATGCAGTGGTGGATGCGGCCAGGGCCCAGGCGCCCCTGGGCGATCTCGAAGCCGCGGCCCTCACCAAGGATGACGCTGTCATAGGGCACACGCACGTTCTCGAACAGCACCTCGGCGTGGCCGTGGGGGGCGTCGTCGTAGCCGAACACGGGCAACGGCCGAACGATCTTCACCCCCGGTGCATCAGTCGGCACCAGCACCATCGAGTGCTGCTGGTGGCGCGGGCCATCAGGGTTGGACAGGCCCATGAAGATCATCACCTTGCAGCGCGGGTCGCAGGCCCCGGAGGTCCACCACTTGCGGCCGTTGATCACCCACTCATCACCGTCACGCACGGCAGTGGCGGCCATGTTGGTGGCGTCCGAGGAGGCCACGTCCGGTTCGGTCATGGCAAAAGCCGAGCGAATCTCGCCCCGCAGCAGAGGCTCCAGCCATTGGCGCTTCTGCGCCTCGCTGCCATAGCGCACCAACACTTCCCTGTTGCCGGTGTCCGGCGCCGAGCAGTTGAAGGGCTCCGGCCCCAGCAGCGAGCGGCCCATGATCTCGGCCAGGGGCGCGTATTCCAGGTTGCTCAGGCCGGCACCGTACTGCGACTCAGGCAAGAACAGGTTCCACAGGCCCTCGGCGCGGGCCTTGGCCTTGAGTTCCTCCATGATTGCGGTGGGTTGCCAGCGGTCACCCTCGGCAACCTGGCGCTCGAACACTGGCTCGGCGGGATAGACATGAGTATCCATGAACGCGGTGACGCGCTCGCGCAGTGCCTGGACCTTGGGTGAATAGGCGAAATCCATCGGGGCTACCTTCACGGTTCGAAGTACATGGGCAGAGCCTAGAGCAGCACGCCTCAATCCACCTAGTCTATTTTCTGCGTGTATAAACATTCATAACCGATATATGATCGGCCGATAATTCCAACAAAGAGCGGCGCCCATGAACCTCAGCAAGGTCGACCTGAACCTGTTCATCGTCTTCGATGCCATTTATACCGAAGCCAACCTGACCCGCGCCGGGCAGATCGTCGGTATTACCCAGCCTGCGGTGTCAAACGCGCTATCGCGCCTGCGCGAAACCTTCAACGACCCGCTTTTCGTGCGCACCGCCCAGGGCATGGTGCCCACCCCCATGGCGCAGAACATCATCGGTCCGGTGCGCAACGCCTTGGCGCTGCTGCGTACCTCGGTGCAGGAAAGCCGCATCTTCAACCCGCAGCAGGCCAACAAGACCTTCCGCATCAGCATGACCGACCTTACCGAAGCGGTGATCCTGCCCCCGCTGTTCCAGCGCCTGCGCCGCCTGGCGCCTGCGGTGCTGATCGAGAGTTTCCTGTGCAAGCGTCGCGAAACAACCAAGGAACTGGCCGCCGGGCGCCTGGACTTTGCCGTCGATGCGCCGCTCAATACCGACCCGCAAGTGCGCCACGTCAAGCTGATGCAGGACCGCTATGTCTGCGCCCTGCGCCAGGGTCATCCGCTGGCCGACGCCAGACTCACCCTCGACAGCTACCTGAGCATGACTCATATCCATATTTCCAGCCGTCGAAACGGCCTGGGCTATGTCGACCTGGCGCTGGGCAAGATGGGCGTGCAGCGCAAAGTCGCCCTGCGCTCGCAGCACTACCTGATGGCTTCGCAAGTACTGCAACAGACCGACATGGCGATGACAGTGCCAGAACGTTTTGCTCGTCGCCATCAATTGCGCTACCAGCCTCTGCCGGTGGAAGTGCCTGCGCTTGAGACGCACCTGTACTGGCACGAAAGCACCGATCAGGATCCGGCCAACCGCTGGATGCGCGAGCAGATCATCGAGTTGTGCCAACGGGTGGTGGCGGAAGAAGAACGGGCGCTGGAACCCGTGTAACCCTCAGTTCTAAATTTTAAAGATCCTACGATAAACCGTATTTGGAGAATTTTTTTCTACAAAAACTGGCAAATCATGGAATCAAGGGCAAAATTTTTCGCATCGCCGAGGGTACGCTTGCTGTCAGGATCGCCGAACCCGCGGCGACAGCTACGGACCTACCGCCATGCCCAGCGCCCCACTCTATTTCGACTATGCCGCCACCACACCGGTAGACGAGCGCGTCATCGAAACCATGCTCACCTGCCTCGGCCGCCAGGTGAACTTCGGCAACCCCGCCTCCTCCGGTCACGCATACGGCCAGAGCGCCCGCGAAGCCGTGGAACAGGCTCGCCAGCAAGTGGCCGACTGTGTCGGGGCGAGCGCTGAAGACCTGGTCTGGACATCGGGCGCCACCGAGTCCAACAACCTTGCGCTCAAAGGCACCGCGCAGGGCATCGGGCAGCCGGGCCACCTGATTACCAGCCAGCTTGAGCACAAGGCCGTGCTCGATACCGTCAGCGAACTGGAGCGCCAGGGCTGGGCAGTCACCCGCCTGGCACCAGACGCTGCAGGCCTGATTCAGCCCTATGACGTACAAGCGGCCCTGCGCGAAGATACCCGCCTGGTCTCGCTGATGGCAGTCAACAACGAACTGGGCACCGTCACCGATTTCGCTGCCATTGGCGAGCGCGTGCGTGCCCATGGCGCCCTGCTGCACGTGGATGCGGCCCAGGCGGTGGGCAAGCTGGCCATCGATTTGCGGGCGATGGCGGTAGACCTGATGTCGTTTTCTGCCCACAAAGTCTATGGACCAAAAGGCATCGGCGCGTTGTATGTCGGGGCTCGCGCACGCGCCTTGATGCGTGCGCAAATTCACGGTGGTGGGCATGAGCGCGGGCTGCGCTCAGGCACCCTGCCTACCCATCAGATCGTTGGCATGGGCAGCGCCTTCGCCCTGGCCGGCCAACCTGGCGACAGCGAGCATCAGCGCATCGGGCACCTCGCCAGGCGGCTGCGCGACGGGCTACTGGCGCTGCCAGGGGTCAGTCTCAACGGCTGCGCCAGCCAGCGCATAGCGCATACCTTGAACCTGTGTATCCAGGCCCCGGGCTTCAACAGCATGGCGCTGGCCAGTGAGCTGGCGCTGTCGACCACCTCGGCGTGCAATTCGGCGAGCCCCGCGCCGTCGCATGTGCTGCTGGCGTTGGGGCTGGATGAGGCGCAGGCGCGCAAAAGCGTGCGCCTGAGCGTCGGGCGGTTTACCAGCGAAGCCGAGGTAGACAAAGCGATTGAGGTGTTCGAACGCACAGTTGCGGGGGCTTCGCTGGCCTTGTGGTGAACCTGGGCTTTACCGTTTGCTGAACCGCCCTCTTCGCGGGTTTGTCCGCGAAGAGGACGGGGCCGACAACGCCTGCCTCAAAGGAAGGTAAATACCTTCGAAACCGGCAAGCGCGACTTGTTCAGCCCGGCATTGAAGTCCGACTCGCTACGGTAACCCAGGCTCAGCACCACCACGCTGGTGTAACCCTGCTCACGCAGGCCCAGTTCGGCATCCATGATCTTGCTGTCGAAACCTTCGATCGGCGTCGCGTCCAGGCCATGGGCGGCAGCGCCGAGCAATGCAGTGCCCAGGGCCAGGTAGGTCTGTTTCTCCATCCAGTGCTGCAGGTCTTTCTGATCGTAGCGGTGCAGGTTCACATAATGGCGACGGCTCTGGTTCTGGCCAGCACGGGCCTGATCATCGCGAAAACGTCCGTCAGCCGCCTCCTGGTCGAGCACGGCGTCCAGGTGTGCTTCAGTCATGTCGGTGCGGGTGCAGAACACGATCACATGGGAAGCATCGAGGATCTTCGGCGTGTTGTAGGCAAAACCGTCCAGCGTGCTCTTGGCCAGACGTGCCTTGCCCTCTGCGCTGTCGGCCACGATGAAGTGCCATGGCTGCGAATTGACCGAGGATGGGCTGTGGCGCAGCTGCTCGAGCAAGGCGTCGATGGTGGCCTGAGGGATCTTGCGGGCAGCATCATACGCCTTGGTGGTGTAGCGGCGCTTGGCCAGAGAAACGGTATCCATGTTGCAACTCCTTAAGCGGAACAAACGTGTGGCGCATATTATCTTTCCTGCAAACCAGAGAAAGCAGCAAAATGCAGCAACACTTTCACCCAAGGAGTGAAAATGCTCCGCATCACCGACCTCGAACTGTTCGTGCGCAGCAGCGCACTGGGCAGTTTCACCGCCGCGGCCCACGAGGCAGACCTGCTGCCCGGCCAGGTCGCAGCCGCCATCAAACGCCTGGAGCGCGACCTCGACGTGCGTCTGTTCGCACGTACCACCCGCAGCCTGCGCCTGACCGCCGAGGGTGAGCTGTACCTGCCCACCGCGCTCAGCGTGCTGCAGAGCCTGCGCCAGGGCCGCGATAACCTGCACGGCGCCCACAGCACCCTGCGTGGTGTGCTGCAGGTGTCGGCGCCCTCTGACCTTGGCCGCAACATCCTGCTGCCGTGGTTGAGTGATTTCCGCCGCGAACATCCTGAGTTGACCCTGCGGTTGCACCTGTCCGACCACGTTGCCGACCTGTTCCGCGACCCGGTAGACGTGGCCATACGCTATGGCCTGAACGAAGAAGCCAACTACATCGCCCTGCCCCTGGCCCCCTGGAATCGTCGCGTGCTGGTGGCCTCGCCGGCCTACCTGGCGCGTCATGGGCGGCCGCAGGCGCTGGATGACTTGCAGCAGCACGCATGCCTGCTTTACCTGCAACAGGGGCGCACCTACGACAAGTGGCGGCTGGGCAACCGCACCGTGCAGGTGAGTGGCCCGCTGTTCAGCGACGATGCCGATGTGGTGCGGCGCTGGGCGGTGCTCGGCGAGGGCATTGCCTACAAGTCGTGGCTGGATGTCAGCGCAAATGTGGCGACTGGCGAGCTGGAAGTGCTGCTGCCGGAACACCCGGGCGAGCTGAGCCCGGTAACCTTGGTATGCCCACACCGCAAACAGCTGTCTCCTGCGGTATCGCAGTTGCACTTGTGGCTGCGGGAGCGTTTCGCGGCACAGCAGCCGCACTGAAGCCGGCTGTGCACAATTGTTCTAAACCCAGGCAGGGTTCTGCGTTAAGGTGAACTGCCCTACCCTCTGCAGCCTCGCCGCCATGCCCGACTGGATCGACCTCAAGCAAGACGCCGACACCGGCATCGAGTCGGTGCGTGCGCATTTCGTTGGCCACGCCTACGACCCGCACTGGCATGAGAGCTTTCTGGTCGGGGTCACCGAGCAGGGTGTGCAGCAGTTCAATTGCCGCCGTACACGCCATCACAGTACACCCGGGCAGGTGTTCCTGCTCGAGCCTGGCGACATTCACGACGGCGATGCGCCAACGGCGGAAGGCTTTACCTATTCGACCCTGTACCTGGAGCCGACATGGCTGGAGGCCGAGCTGCGCGTGCTGTTCGAGCAAGCGCCCAATGACAGCCTGCCAAGCTTCGCCGATACGCTGTGCGATGATCGCCAGCTTGCCCGCGCCACCACCCTCGCCTTTCAGGCGGTGCACGGTGGGGAAATGCGCATCGTGCGGCAAACCGCCACCGATGACCTGCTCAGTTGCCTCACCGCCCACCTACACTGGCGCAAACGCCTGAACCCCGATCCGCGCCTGCCGCTGACTGCGCAGCGGGCGCGCGACTACCTGCATGCCCACCTCGACCAGGACATCGGCCTGGACGACCTGGCACTGGCCTGCGGCGTGGACCGCTTCCGCCTGACCCGTGCGTTCAAGGCCGCCTTCGGCCTGGCGCCGCACGCCTATCTGATCCAGCTGCGCCTGGCCAGTGCCCGGCGTTTGCTTGCCCACGGTCAGACACCGAGCGAAGTGGCCATGGCGCTCGGCTTTGCTGACCAGAGCCACCTGGGGCGCTGGTTCCGCCGTGCCTACCGGCTCACCCCAGCGGACTACCGGCGCCGCTGCTCAAACCTTCCAGACTGACACGCAGCAATCGCCGAGCATGGTGCCCTGTTCAACAGGAGCCGTTCACCATGTCGCATTCGTTGTTGCCGTTCATGCTATTCGCCCTGGTCGCCAGCATCAGTCCGGGGCCTACCAACCTGCTGATCCTCGCCCATGGCGCACGGCAGGGCCTGCGCGCAAGCGTGGCGCCGATCCTGGCGGGCTGCGGTGCGGCGGCGGCGGTCGTGTTGCTGGTCGGGCTGGGGCTTGGTGACTTGCTGGTGCGTCACCCGCTGGCCCAGCAGGTGATGGGCTGGACCGGAGTGCTGTGGTTGAGCTGGCTGGCATGGCGCATTTTGCGAAGCGCGGGGCAGCCTTTGGATGTCAGCGCAGCCAAGCCTTTCGACGCCCTCAGCGCAGCGGCGCTGCAAGTGGTGAACCCGAAAGTGTGGATGATGGCAGTGGCGGTGATCGGCGTGTTTGCCGCGCCGTCGTTGCCGGTGTGGCAATTGGCACTGGTGTTTTTATTGATCGCCCTGCCGTGCATGACGGCCTGGGCACTGTTGGGGGTAGGCAGTGCGCGCTGGCTGCAGGCGCCGGGGCGGTTGCTATGGTTCAACCGCGGGTTGGCGGGCATGTTGCTGGTGTCAGCCTGGGCTGCGCTGCTTGGCTGAGTTGAAGGTGGGCTGTACCGGCCCTGTCGGCATTAGCCGACGATGGGGCCGGTAACGTCGATCAATGACTCAGGGCCTCGCGAAAGCGCCGGGTACTGGCCATGGCCAGCAGCAAGCCGACCACCGCCACACTGCCGCCGGCCCATCCGATAGAGGCCACCCCCAGCTGGCTGCTGACGATACTGCCCAGCAGCGCCCCACCGCCAATGCCGATGTTATAGATGCCAGAAAACAGAGCCATCGCCACGTCCGTGGCATCGGACGCCAGCTTCAGGGTCTTGGACTGCAGCGACAGGCTGAAGCTCAGGATCGCAATGCCCCAGAACATGCTCAGCCCGGCAAACAGGTAGAAGTTGCCCGCCAGCGGCAACAGCAGCAGCAGGCAAGCCGCCAGCAAGCCGATCGAGCCTACCAGCAGGCCATGCGGAAAGCGGTCACTGTAGCGACTGAACAGCACCGAGCCAAACACCCCTGCACCGCCGAACAGCAGCAGCAACAACGTGATGCGCTCACCACTGATCTGTGCCACCTGCAGGGCAAACGGCTCTATGTAGCTGTACGCCGTGAATTGCGCAGTGATCACCAGGGTCACCAACACATACGTGATCACCAGTGCAGGGCGTTTGAACAGGATCGGCAAGCTGCGCAACGAACCGGAGTTCTGGCTGGGCAGCAGCGGCAGCGATTTCATCAGGCAAAGCATGGTGGCCAGCGCCACCCCGGCAATGCTGAGAAAGGTGACCCGCCAGCCCAGCGCCTCGCCCACCACGCGCCCCAGCGGGATGCCCAGGACCATTGCCAGGGTCGTACCGGTAGCCAGCAAGCCCAACGCCTTGGCCTGCTGGCCTGGCGGCGCCACACGCACCGCCAGCGAGGCGGTGATGGACCAGAACACGGCGTGCGCCAGGGCGATGCCGATGCGGCTGAGCAGCAGCATGGCAAAACTTTGCGACAGCCACGACAGCAGGTGGCTGACCACGAACACCAGGAACACGAACAACAGCAGGCGCCGACGCTCGATGTTGCGCGTGAGCAGCATCATCGGCAGCGAGGCCAAGGCAACCACCCAGGCATAGATGGTCAGCATCAGGCCGACCTGAGCGGTGCTCATGTCGAAACTGCGGCCGATGTCGCTGAGCAGCGCCACCGGGACGAACTCAGTGGTGTTGAAGATGAAGGCCGCGAGGGCCAGGGCGATCACACTCAGCCAGCTGCCGCCACCGGTGGTTGGCGCAAGGTTGGTGGGGACGGGTCCGTTCATGGGGCGAATTCTATTCTCCGCAGGCAAGGCGAAAGGACGCGCGTCAGGGGCCAAGTATCGGCCGCGCTGAGGCACGGGTTTGTTATTGGAGGGAATGCCGGCATGGTACGCGTCAACAGCGCGCCTCACAACCAGACGCGCAGACGCACACAGGGAAATGGGCGCCGCCCCCCAGACCAGATCGCCCGTATGGTCTGGAGGCAACGCCCGGCTGGGAAGGGTCAGCCCTGCAGCGTCGCCATGTCGATCACGAAACGGTACTTCACATCACCGGCGATCATGCGCTCATAAGCCTGGTTGATATTGCGGATATCCAGCATCTCGATATCGCAACGGATATCGTGCTCGGCACAGAAATCCAGCACTTCCTGGGTCTGGGCGATACCGCCAATCAGCGAGCCTGCCAGCACGCGGCGCTTCATCACCAGGTTGGCCGCGTGCAGCGCCGGGTCGATCGGCTCGATCAGGCCCACCAGGATATGCACGCCATCGAACTTCAGGGTCTCCAGGTACGGGTTCAGATCGTGCTGCACCGGAATGGTGTCGAGCAGGAAGTCGAAGCGGCCGGCAGCGGCGCGCATCTGCTCGGCATCGGTGGACACGATCACATGGTCGGCGCCCTGGCGACGGGCTTCCTCGGCCTTGGCCTGCGAGCGGGTGAACAGGGTTACCTCAGCGCCCAAAGCCTTGGCCAGCTTGATACCCATGTGCCCCAGGCCGCCCATGCCGAGGATGCCGACCTTGTGGCCAGGGCCGACGCCATGATGCTTGAGCGGCGAATAGGTGGTGATACCGGCGCAGAGAATCGGCGCCGCGCTGGGCAGGTCCATCCCGGCCGGGATGCGCACCACAAAGTGCTCGCTGACCACGATGCTGCTGGAGTAACCGCCCATGGTGTTACTGCCATCGACCCGGTCCGGGGTGGCGTAGGTCATGGTCGGGCCTTCCAGGCAGTATTGCTCCAGGTCCTTGGCACAGGCCTCGCAGTGGCGGCAGGAATCGACCATGCAGCCGACGCCGACCAGGTCACCGACCTTGTGCGCCGATACCTTCTCGCCCACCGCCGTGACGCGGCCGATGATCTCGTGGCCGGGCATCAGCGGGTACACGGCAATGCCCCATTCATTACGGGCCTGATGGATGTCGGAGTGGCAAACGCCACAGTAGAGGATCTCGATGGCGACATCGTCCGGGCGCGGGCTGCGACGCTCGAAGGTCATGGGTGCCAAGGGGCTGGTCGGGGTTTGGGCGGCGTAACCGATAGCAGTGTACATACAAGACCTCAGATGCAAGTGAAACGATTCAGGCGATACATTTTCCGCATCCTCGCCCTCCACGGCCACAGCAGATCCTCCGAGGTGAATGCCTGATTCTCCGAACCTGGCCTGAGCCACCTGGCGCCGAGCCTCAAATCTGAGATGATGCAAGTGTCTGATTCTCTGCCCATGGTCCATCATGCAACTGACCCGCCACGTCGACGCCAACGCCACGCTGTGCGCCCTGATACGCAGCCTGGCCACACGCCCGGGCTTCGTGCCCACTCATCTGCCACAGGTCCAGGTTTTGAGCTGGGACCATTACGTGGCCAGCAGCCCGCAGATCTACGAGCCTAGCCTGATGATCCTGGCCCAGGGCAGCAAGCTGGCGCGCCTTGGCCCACGCACCCTGGAGTATGGCGCCGGGCATTACCTGGTGCAGGCGCTGTCGGTGCCGTTCATGTGCGAAACCTTCGCCACCGCCGACGCGCCGTTACTGGGCGTGGCGGTGGACATCGACCGCGGCGTGCTGGGTGAACTGGTACAGAGCATGGCGCTGGCGCCTGACCCAGCAGTGCAGGCGCAGACACCGCAGTCGATGACCTCGGCAGCGCTGGATGCGCCCATGCGCGACTGCGTCGAGCGGCTGTTACGCTGCCTGCAGGATCCGGTAGACGCCAAGGTGCTGGGGCCGGCGCGGGTGCGCGAGGTTCTGTACACCGCACTGCGTGGGCCGCAGGCCGGGGTATTGCGGGCGCTGGTAGAGCAGCAGGGGCACTTCGCCCGAATCGGCGCCGCCCTTGCTCACCTGCGTGAACATTACACTGAGCCGCTGAGCGTCGAGGCATTGGCTGCGCGGGCTAATATGAGCGTGTCGACCTTCCACGAGCACTTCAAGCGCTGTACCGACATGGCGCCGATGCAGTACCTCAAGCGCCTGCGGCTGCTCAAGGCGCAACAGATGCTGATCGGCGAAGGCCTTGGCGTGGCTCAGGCGGCGCACCGGGTGGGCTACCAGAGCACCTCGCAGTTCAGCCGCGAGTACAAACGCCAGTTTGCCCGTAGCCCGGGGGATGAGCAGGCCTATCAGAGTTTGCCTGCTTGATCGCCCGGAGCCGCTCCCCGGCAACGCAGCCCCGGTCACTGACGCTGGACCATGGCAACGATGGCTGCCTGTAGCTCATCCTTTGCCTGCCCAGCCTGCAGCTCCCCCGCCGCCGCTGCCTGCGACAATGCATCGGCCGCCCCCACCAGCAAGCGCATCCCGGCAGCACCGATATCACCGTGCGACGTAAATTCGCCCAGAGCAGCCCGACACTTGTCGAGAAATGGCTGCTCGTAAGCCCGCTTGAGCGCCTCCAGTTCCGGTGACCCAGCGAGCGCAGCCGATACCCCTGGCATCTCCCTCCCCTGGCTCATGACACAGTCCACGTAAGCTTCGGCAATTACTCCGGCCCGATCGCTCAAGGTCGCAGCGCAACGCGATAAAGCCTGATCGAGCATCATCGATTGGCGCGCATCGTAATCCTGATACAGCGCAGCCAGCAGCCCGGTGCGCGTCTCGAAATGGTCATACACCACCGGCTTGGTCACACCGGCCTGCTCGGCCAGGCGGCCGAGGCTTAACGCCTCGGTCCCTTCTTCGCGCACCAGTTGCCACGCCTTGTCGAGCAGTTGACGGCGCCGTTGGTCGCGGGACAGGCGCTTACGCGGCCGTTCCTGATCATCGCTTGACATAGCATACCTACCAAAAGTAACTTACCAATCGTAACTTACCTTGAGTATATAGCGCTCAAGGCCTCTGCGCACATCTTGTTCAGGAGAAGCTCCATGCAAGCCTTGATCGTCATCGGCCATCACGACCCGCATTCCCTTACCCACGCCCTCGCCGGGCAAATCGCCGAAGGCTTGGCCAGCGCCGGGCACCGCTGCGAATTCGCCGACCTTGCCAGTGAAGGTTTCGACCCACGCTTCAGCATGGCCGACCATGCCGTGCATCGTCGGCTCGCCCCAGCACCAGACGATGTGCTACGCGAACAGGCACGCATCGAACGCGCCGATGCGCTGGTGCTGGTGTACCCGATCTACTGGTGGTCACTGCCAGCCCTGCTCAAAGGCTGGGTAGAGCGAGTGTTCAGCCATGGCTGGGCATTCGAATACGAGGGCGGCACGGTCATCAAGAAACTGCGCGGCATGAACGTGCACCTGGTCGGTGTTGCCGGGGCCGATGCCGGCACTTTCGAGCGTCACGGCTATGGCGACGCGATGCGCGTACAAATCGAGCATGGCATTTTCGATTACTGCGGCGCCAACGTGCTCAGTTCGACTTTGCTGGACGACAGCGAGGGCCCGGCTGCGGCATTGCTTCTGGCCAGTGCCCGACACTTGGGTGAGCAACTGTTCGGAGGTACCCGGGCGCTGTGAACCGGGCTCACGGCGTCAACGGCCACTGCGCCAGCGGCAGGTACTGGCCTTTGCGCGACTCGTAAAGCGCGAAGTACCGGGCGGCGATAAAGAAGTCGGGCGCCACGCTGGCCTCGGGCGCCTGGCCGCGAAAGTCCCGTGACAGGGTCAGGTGCGGCCGGTACTCACGGGCCTGCTCGGCAAAGCCCATGGGCAGCAGTGCCTGCTGCAGCCCATAAGCAAGTTGGCGCAGTGCAGCCGGGGCCTGCTGCAGCCCATAAGCAAGTTGGCGCAGTGCAGCCGGGGCCTGCTGCGGCTCGAGCACCAGCACGTTTGCCCGCGGCCAGACCTTGAGCTGATCGAGCAGCAGGCGCAGGGGGGCGTCAGGGCGCGCCAGGTTGTCCACCGCAGCGCAAATCGCCGGTACCTGCGCTGCATCCACATCGCCTAGAAACATCAGGGTCAGGTGGAAGTTCGCACTGGGCACCGGTTTGCCACTACGCAGCTGGAGGCCACGCCGCCACTGGGCTATCGCACGCTGCTGGGCGTCGGTTACCGGCAGGGCGAAAAACAGCCGTTTGAAGGGGGCGCCACTGAGGCGCGAGTCCTGAACCATGCGTGCTCCTTTACCTTAAACGTTTACGCAAACCCGGGCCATTACACCTTGGTCGGCCGCAAATTCCGCCAACCTCGGTACAAACTATCTGTACAAACTCCCCCCATGATTGTTTATGCTGGCGGGCTTATGCCATGGCGCATGGCCATTTTTCGACAAGTAATCGTCCATGAAAATTGCACTCGTACTGATCTTTGCCCTCTCGATCGCCTATGTTCATCTGCGCGGTCGGGTACGCCACAAGCTCACCCGCCAATTGGGTGACCACTCCAGTTTCCTGGCCCCGGTCAACAGCTTCCTTTACCTGTTCTCCAGGCACCCGGCCAAACCCTACCTGCCGGTAGAAGCGTTCCCCGAGCTGCAGCCACTCAAGGATCACTGGCAGGAAATCCGCCAGGAGGCCCAGCAGTTGCTGCATGTGGGCGAGATCAAGAAGTCCGATAATTACGACGACGTTGGCTTCAACTCCTTCTTCAAGACCGGCTGGAAGCGCTTTTACCTGAAATGGTACGGCGAAAGCCACCCGTCTGCGATGAACCTGTGCCCGCGCACCACCGAGTTGCTGCAGGGCATCGGCACGGTCAAGGCAGCCATGTTCGCTACCCTGCCGCCGGGCGCCAAGCTGGTGCGCCACCGCGACCCTTATGCCGGCTCCTACCGCTACCACCTGGGCCTGGACACGCCGAACGACGATGGCTGCTACATCGACGTGGATGGCGAGAAGTATTCCTGGCGTGACGGCGAAGCCGTGGTGTTCGACGAGACCTACATCCACTACGCCGCCAACACCACCGAGCACAACAGGATCATTCTGTTCTGCGACATCGAGCGCCCGCTGAAATACCGCTGGGCGACTGCCTTCAACCGCTGGTTCAGCCGCAATGTGATGGCTGCCGCGGCAGCGCCTAACAATGCCAATGACAAGACCGGCGGCATCAACCGCCTGTTTACCCGGATCTACAAGATCCGCGAACGGGGCAAGGCACTGAAAAAACGCAACCGCATGCGCTACTACCTGGAGAAGTGGCTGGTGGTGGCGGCCCTGGTTCTGGTGTTCGTCTATATCTGAGCAGGCCGGGAGCCTTTTGCCGCATGATCCACATCCGCCCTATGACGCCCGAGGACTTCGAGCGTTTCTGGCCCACCTTCCAGGCCGTTGTCCAGGCCCGCGAAACCTACGCCTACGACCCAGCCCTGAGCTTCGAACAGGCACGCCAGCTATGGCTGGAGTTGCCTTTGCACACGCTGGTGGCCGAGCAGTACGGTGAGTTGCTGGGGGCGTACTACCTCAAGGCCAATGCCGCCGGCCCCGGTGCCCATGTGGGCAATTGCGGCTACATGGTCGACGAAGCCGCCCGTGGTCGTGGCGTGGCCAGGCTGATGTGCGAACACTCACAGAAACTGGCGCGCCAGGAAGGCTTCCTGGCGCTGCAGTTCAACTCGGTGGTGGCCAGCAATGAAGCGGCCGTGGCGCTATGGCACAAACTGGGCTTCGAGACCGTCGGCCGCTTGCCCAAGGCTTACCGCCACGCCCGCCTGGGTTTGGTGGACTGCCTGGTGATGTACAAATGGCTGGCCGACGAGCCGGTAGTGGAAAAACCGCCGCTGCTGATTGGCCGCAAGAACATCGAGGCGCGCGTGTCGCGGCGGCGTGGCCGCTAGGCGCGTTGCTACCTTGGTCAGCGCCACTGCATTTGCACTTTTATGCGAACCCATGGCATAGATGCGGGTCAACGCCTGTATGTGACCGTTTGCGCCACTCAAGGAGCCCCTGCATGAGCAAGTCCCCCTACGTCCCGCCCAAGGTCTGGCGTAACGAGTCAGCCTCTGGTGGCCAGTTTGCCAGTATCAACCGCCCGATCGCCGGCCCTACCCACGACAAGGTGCTGCCTGTCGGCAAGCACCCGTTGCAGCTGTACTCGCTGGCAACCCCCAACGGCGTGAAAGTCACCATCCTTCTTGAAGAAATGCTGGCCCTGGGCCACAGCGGCGCCGAGTACGACGCCTGGTTGATCCGCATCGGGGAAGGTGACCAGTTCTCCAGCGGGTTCGTTGAAGTCAACCCCAACTCGAAGATCCCCGCCCTGCTCGACCGCAGCGTTGAGCCAGCGGTACGGGTGTTCGAATCGGGTTCGATCCTGCTGTACCTGGCCGAGAAATTCGCAGCCTTCCTGCCCAAGGATCTGCCTGCGCGCACCGAAAGCCTGAACTGGCTGTTCTGGCAGATGGGTTCGGCGCCTTATCTGGGTGGGGGCTTTGGCCACTTTTACGCGTATGCCCCGGAAAAGTTCGAATACGCTATCAACCGTTTCACCATGGAAGCCAAGCGCCAGCTGGATGTGCTTGAGCGGCGCCTTGCGCAAAGCCGCTACCTGGGTGGCGATGAGTACAGCATTGCCGATATCGCCGTATGGCCGTGGTATGGCCAATTGGTGCGCGGCAACCTGTATGACGCAGCAGAGTTCCTTGCCGTCCATGAATACCCGCAGGTGCAGCGCTGGGCCGAAGAGATCGCGCAGCGGCCGGCCGTGCAGCGGGGCACCCGGGTCAACCGCACCTGGGGAGATGAAGCCAGCCAGGTGCCCGAGCGCCATTCGGCGGCGGATCTGGATTAAGCGCGTATGGGCCGCCAGGCGGCCCTTTGCCCAGCAAGCCGGCAGCCGCAGGGCCAGACAATGCCCCGCTGCAAAAATCCATTTGCCCCCGCGCAAACCTGCTTCCGCCCAGCCCTTCTTGTACACTCCTCGCAAAAGCCCCCACCTGCACAAAATTTTGGTGAAAGCATGATCGAGGTAACCGAGGTTTCCATTGCCGAGCTGCGCGACGCGCTCGAAAAGGGCCGCACGACGGCGGTCGAGCTGGTCAAGGCCTACCTGGCGCGCATCGATGCCTACGATGGAGCCGATACCCCCACCGCGCTGAACGCCGTGGTAGTGCGCAATCCAGAGGCGCTCAAGGAGGCCGAGGCCTCAGACGCACGCCGCGCCCGTGGCGAACTGCTCGGCCCGCTGGATGGTATCCCTTACACCGCCAAGGACAGCTACCTGGTCAAGGGCCTGACCGCGGCATCCGGCAGCCCGGCATTCAAAGACCTGGTGGCCCAGCGCGACGCGTTCACCGTCGAGCGCCTGCGCGCCGGCGGCGCCATCTGCCTGGGCAAGACCAACATGCCGCCCATGGCCAACGGTGGTATGCAGCGCGGCGTCTACGGCCGTGCCGAAAGCCCGTACAACGCCAACTACCTGACCGCTCCGTTCGCCTCCGGCTCATCCAACGGTGCCGGCACCGCCACCGCTGCCAGCTTCAGCGCCTTCGGCCTGGCCGAGGAAACCTGGTCCAGTGGCCGTGGCCCGGCCTCTAACAACGGCCTGTGCGCCTACACCCCTTCGCGCGGGGTCATTTCGGTACGCGGCAACTGGCCGCTGACACCGACCATGGACGTGGTAGTGCCCTACGCCCGCACCATGGCCGACCTGCTGGAAGTGCTGGATGTGGTAGTTGCCGACGATGCCGACAAGCGTGGCGACCTCTGGCGCCTGCAACCTTGGGTGCCAATCCCGGCCGCCTCTTCGGTACGCCCGGCGTCCTACCTGGACCTGGCGGTTGACGCCAGCGCGCTCAAGGGCAAGCGTTTCGGCGTACCGCGCATGTACATCAACGCCGACCCCGAAGCCGGTACGTCCGAAAAACCTGGCATCGGTGGCCCGACCGGCCAGCGCATCAACACCTGTGCCACGGTCATCGACCTGTGGCAACAGGCACGCCAGGCCTTGGAAGCAGCGGGCGCTGAAGTGGTTGAAGTGGACTTCCCACTGGTCTCCAACTGCGAAGGCGATCGCCCCGGCGCACCGACCGTTTACAACCGCGGTATTGTCAGCAAGGAGTTCCTGCATGACGAGCTGTGGGAACTGTCCGGCTGGGGCTTCGACGATTTCCTGCGCGCCAACAACGACCCCAAGCTCAACCGCCTGGCCGATGTCGACGGCCCGCAGATCTTCCCCCACGACCCAGGCACCCTGCCCAACCGTGAGGACGATCTGGCTGCCGGCATGGATGAGTACGTCAACATGGCCAAACGCGGCTTGAAGCGCTGGGACCAGATCGAAACCCTGCCCGACGGCCTGCGCGGGCTGGAAAAAACCCGCAAGCTGGACCTGGAAGACTGGATGGACGCCCAAGGCCTTGATGCGGTGCTGTTCCCGACCGTGGCCGACGTTGGCCCGGCCGATGCCGACGTGAACCCGGCCTCGGCCGACATCGCATGGAGCAACGGTATCTGGGTAGCCAACGGCAACCTCGCCATCCGCCACCTGGGCGTACCGACCGTCACCGTGCCAATGGGCGTGATGGCTGACATCGGCATGCCGGTGGGGCTGACGTTCGCCGGGCGTGCCTACAGCGACAATGCACTGTTGAGCTTTGCGGCAGCCTTTGAAGCGACCGGCTCACGCCGCATGATCCCGCCGCGTACACCGGCGCTGGGGTGATGGTCGGCTGAAAGGCTGTTGTCTTGCGCACCCTTGAAATCGAGCGCCGCACCGGCGCTCGATTTGCGCAGCACCGCAAGCCGCGGGTCAGCCCGCCTACGACCACACAAGCCTCAGGACTATTTCTCGATACAGAAGCTCGCCACTAATCGACGCAGCTCCCCCGAACGCCCATCCAGCTTTTCGCACACTCCCAACGTCTGCTGTTGACCCGCCTGCACATGCTGATTGAGCGTGACGATTTCGCCCACTTCCCGACTGATTGACTCGACCACCGCACGTTGCTGATCCGTGGCGGCAGCAACGGACTGGTTCATGTCAAAACCTGCGCGAGCGGGTGACTCGGCTGTTCGAAGCCGTCGGCAGCACCAGTTGGGTGGAGCACGAGGGCCTGCTGGATACCGTGACGGCGTTGTCTGGCAGCGGCCCTGCCTACTACCAACTGTTCAGCGAAGCCCTCTCCGCCGCAGGTGTAGCGTTGGGCCTGAGCCCGGAACTGGCAAGGACCCTGGCCAGGCCGCACATTCCCGTTCACAAGCACTCTCACGCGTGCCCTGAAAGCCCTGGGCAGCGGGCGGCCGGCAGGACACCAAAGCTGCTCCACCTAACCGATGTGCATAGCCTATGAAGCTCCATCAACTGAAAGTGTTGGTCACCATCTGCGAGAGCGGCAACTTTCAGGAAGCCTACGCGAACAACGCTGGCTGTTGCAGGAGCCGCTGGAAAGTTCTCAGATCGGCATGATGTTCGAGCAGTATCGGCTTGCGCCACCTGAAAACATCCTTGAGTGCTCCGCCGGGATCATCTTCTGCGAACTGGCGCGCGCCACTGATGTGATCAGCTACTGGCCGCTTCGCATGCTCGACTACGTCAACCGCACCGACCAGGGGTTGGAGATACTGAACCTTGAGGAGCAAGTGCCCGCGCTCAATATCTCACTGGTTTATCGAAACCAGGAACTGCTCACGCGAGAAGCCAGGCTGCTTGCTGATGAGCTCGAGTATGTGTTCATCAACCCTCGGGCACCTAAGTACAACGATGATTACTGTTGACGGGGGTATGCCTTGATGCCGGGCAGTCAAGCGATTGGGGCCGCTTTGCGGCCCATCGCCGGCAAGCCAGCTCCCACAGCTACAGCGCATACCCACGAAGTGACACTAGATCCTCCCCCAGCGTAGTTTGCCGGGAAAGCACAGGGCAGAGCCCGACCGGTCTCAGTCGGTAATCTGCTCCGCTGTGTTATCGGCGGTAGAGGCCGGGGCACTCGCTTCTGACTTCACACGCTTGCGTCGGCCCTGGCTGCGTTGCCGCGAAGCTTGTTGCTTGGCATGCAGCGCCTGAGCGGCGGTCACAATGCCAGACGGTTGCCCATTCAAGTCCAGGCGCGGTGCATTCTCCACCATGGCTGCCCAGTATCGAGCTCCCTTGCACCAGGTAGAAATGCCCAGCTTGAGCTGTTCGCGGGTCAAGCCGAGCAGTTCGAGGTGCTGCTCGGCATCCTTGAAAATGCCCTCCTTGAGCGGCACCTTGGGCGCCGGATTGACGGGGAAGGCCAATGGAAAATGCTTCTGCAAGGGCCAGATCGCTTGCACTGCCGGATCCAGGTCACGAGGCTTCGCCTGCGGGGAAGACTTGCGCTTGGGGTGTTTCCCACCTTCAGCCTTTACCTGCTCTTTTTCCGACCTGAGGCGGTCACGTAGCTCTGCTAGTTGTTCAAAACCCATCGTTCAATTCACTGCTTCGAAGTTGATTGCGTGGTGCAAGGATATTCCATAAAGCGTTTGGGAGCAGCCCAAACAGGATGAATCGCTGTTGTTTCCCTGAATGCGCCATGACCGGCTCGGCAGATTCTACCTGTCAGCGGCCGTGCACCTGTGGCGTGCCAGCTCCCGTTCAAGCGTTTTCAACCTG
>Ga0247820_10000167_pt1 | contig 33111 bp, 25 predicted proteins | sample 13C_Glucose_Day1_2_FD_192480 | JGI IMG/M metagenome (GOLD analysis project Ga0247820, IMG submission 192480) | Soil microbial communities from agricultural site in Penn Yan, New York, United States - 13C_Glucose_Day14 | ecosystem: Environmental > Terrestrial > Soil > Agricultural land | place...
CCTGCGTTCTGCGCAGAATAAGCCACGCCCCTTTGCCGTCACGGACCTATCATGACCCGCCTGCCCGCCCCGCTCCACCGCGCCCTCGCCAACGGCAGCCTGTATGCCGTGCTCGCGGCCCTGGGTTTCAGCTTCAAGGCCATCTTCGTCAAGCTCGCCTATGCCGCCGGCCCCGTGGACGCCATCAGCCTGCTGGCGCTGCGCATGGCCTTGTCGCTGCCGCTGTTCGCCTGGCTGGTGTGGGCCAGCCGCGGCCAGGGCGGAGCGCCGCTGAGCGCCGGCGATGGCCTGCGGGTCGCCCTGCTCGGCCTGTTCGGCTACTACCTGGCCAGCCTGTTCGACTTCTATGGATTGCAATTCATCAGCGCCGGCCTCGAGCGCTTGATCCTGTTCACCTACCCGACCCTGGTGCTGGTGATCCAGGCCGTCGTCCAACGCGAACGCCCCACCTTGCGCACGCTGGCGGCCATGGGCCTGTGCTACCTGGGGCTGGGCATCGCCTTCGTGCATGACATCGGCAGCGCGGGCGGCGGCAACCAGGTGCTGGTCGGCTCGTTGTGGGTATTCGCCAGCGCGGTGACCTATGCCCTGTACTACTCCGGTACCGGGATGATGCTCAAGCGCATGAACTCGATGCGCCTGGCCGGCCTGTGCGGCAGCGCCTCGTCGCTGATGGTGCTGGCCCACTACCTGCTGGTGGCGGATGTCGCGCCGTTGCTGCAGCTGCCGAGCGCGGTGTGGCTCAACGCGGCGCTGATGGCGTTGTTCTCCACGGTGCTGCCGATCTACTGGGTGGCCCTGGCGATCCAGCGTATGGGCCCCACGCACACGGCGGCGGTGGGCAACCTGGGGCCGGTGCTGACCATGCTGGCGTCTTGGCTGATCCTCAGCGAGGCGGTCTCGCTGTACCAGGTGGCCGGGCTGGTGCTGGTGTTGTTCGGGGTGTCGCGGCTGAAACCTGCGAAAAAGCCCGCGCCCCAGCCCGCAGCCCCTGCACGGACCGTGTAGGAGCGGCCTTGTGCCGCGAAAGGGCTGCATGGCAGCCCCGGCGATTGATGCATCAAGGCTGAAACCCCGGGGCCGCTTCGCGCCCCTTTCGCGGCACAAGGCCGCTCCTACACAGAGCATGTCGCGCTTGTGACTATTGGCGAATCCATGGCATAGAAAGCAGTCCACCTGCATAGCGCCATACTGGAGATTCCCCATGAGCAAGCCCTACGTTCCGCCCAAGGTCTGGACCTTCGAGGCGCCCTCCGGCGGCCAGTTCGCCAGCATCAACCGTCCGGTGGCCGGGCCCACCCACGACAAGCCGCTGCCCACCGGCAAGCACCCGCTGCAGCTGTACTCCCTGGCCACGCCCAATGGCGTCAAGGTCACCATCCTCCTGGAAGAACTGCTGGCCCTCGGCCACGGCGGCGCCGAATACGACGCCTGGCTGATCCGCATCGGCGAGGGCGACCAGTTCGCCAGCGGCTTCGTGCAGGTCAATCCCAACTCGAAGATCCCCGCCCTGCTCGACCGCGGCGTCGAACCGCCGGTGCGGGTGTTCGAGTCCGGTTCGATCCTGCTGTACCTCGCGGAAAAGTTCGGCGCCTTCCTGCCCAAGGACATCGCCACGCGCACCGAAACCCTCAACTGGCTGTTCTGGCAGATGGGCTCGGCGCCTTACCTGGGCGGAGGTTTCGGCCACTTCTACGTCTACGCGCCGGAAAAGTTCGAGTACGCCATCAACCGCTTCACCATGGAAGCCAAGCGCCAGCTCGACGTCCTCGACCGCCGCCTGGGCGAAAGTGCCTACCTGGGCGGCCCCGAGTACAGCATCGCCGACATCGCCGTGTGGCCCTGGTATGGCCAGCTGGTGCGTGGCAACCTGTACGGCGCGGCGGAGTTCCTCGCGGTGCACGAATACCCGAACGTACAGCGCTGGGCCGAAACCATCGCCCAGCGCCCGGCCGTACAACGCGGCACCCGGGTCAATCGGACCTGGGGCGAGGAAGCCAGCCAGGTGGCGGAACGCCATTCGGCGGCGGACCTTGCCTGATATCGAACGGGGTCGATTGCCGGCCCTGCTCCCAGGGCGATATCAATTTAATGGCATCGCATCCTAAAGTTCCCTGCGACGCGGCCGTCATCCTGCTCAGATTTCACACCTGTGCAAGGAAGTCCCACGTTGAACACACTGCTGCGAGCCGCCACCCTGGCGGCTCTGCTGTCCATGACCGGTTGCATTTCCTATAACGTTACCGGCCCCGTCGGCACCCCGCCACACCCTGCCTCGGTCACCAGCCCACGCACCGCGCAGATTGCCGACGTGGTGGTGTCCGCCCCTGGCATCGACGAAGCCACGCGCACCACCATCAGCCGCTCGCTGACCAGCCAGCTTGGCCAGTACGTGGAAAAAGGCGGCTACTTCAAGGCCATCAGCGAGTACCCCACTCGCCTCGACGAGCAGGACGTGCTGCTGAAGTTCGACATGACCTCCCTCAAGGGCCGTCGCGCCCCGCACCCGGGCTACTTCCCCGGCGCCCTGCTGACGCTGACGCTGTGGATCTGGGTCAATGGCCCGATCTATGTCGACAGTTTCGATGTCGCCGGCGACCTGGTCATCGTCGACCGCAACGGCAGCGAGCTGGCCAGGGCCAAGGACCAGGTCAAGCTCGAGCGCAATGTCGGCCTGTATGGCCGCGAATACTGGGCACCGACCATGGGCTCGAAACAGCTCAACCAGCTGGTGACCGAGCTGATGGATACCGCCACCGTGCAACTGGCCAAACGTTGAAAGAAGGGATCACCCCATGAACGGCTTCAAACACCTGCTGCTGCTCGGCGCACTGCTGCTCGGCGGCTGCGTCTCCTACTCCACCGGCGACCTGCCCCCGGTCGGCACCTGGCCGCCCAAGGCCAGCGTCGAGGCGGTCAAGCCAAGTGCCTACCTGCGCAGCACGTCGCTCTTCAAGGCCAACAACAACCCGGCCACCGCCGCCGCCGGCGCCCAGGCGCAGATGTGGGAAAAGACCCTCACCGAGACTTACCAGGAGTCCGGACGCTTCACCCAGGTGACCACACAGAAAGGCACGGCCGACCTGTACGCCGAATCGACCCTGACCAACCATGAGCAGTTCGTCGTGGCCTCGGCGTTCATCACCGGCTTCACCTTCTTCATCGTGCCGTCGACCGCCAAGAACACCTTCACCCTGGAGACCGTGTTCAAGGACAAGGACGGCAAGGAAATCGGCCGTGTCAGCAAGAGCGAGTCGGTGCGCACCTGGATGCAGCTGGTATTGATCGTCGGCCTGCCGTTCCAGGCCGATACCCGCGACGTGGTCCGCGAACTGGCCCGCAGCACCCTGGACGAGGCGGTACAGCGCAAGTTGCTGTAATCAGCAAAGCCCATCGATAACGGGGGAGCGGCGGTTCGCCGCTCCCCGGTTATTCAGCCCTGCCCCGCAAGCGCCTGAATGCCGCGCTGCAACGAAGCATTTCGCCACTGCATGCCTGCGCCCATCGGGACCTTCTTGCTACACTCGCGCCATGATTTTTCCACCTGCACAACTGTGGTGACAGCATGATCGAGGTAACCGAGGTTTCCATTGCCGAGCTGCGCGACGCGCTCGAGTCCGGCCGCACGACCGCCGTCGAACTGGTCAAGGCCTACCTGGCGCGCATCGACGCCTACGATGGCAAGGACACCGCCACCGCACTCAATGCCGTGGTTGTGCGCAACCCTGACGCGCTCAAGGAGGCCGAAGCCTCCGACGCCCGCCGCGCCCGTGGCGAAACCCTCGGCCCGCTGGACGGCATTCCCTACACCGCCAAGGACAGCTACCTGGTCAAAGGCCTGACCGCCGCCTCCGGCAGCCCGGCGTTCAAGGACCTGGTCGCCCAGCGTGACGCCTTCACCGTCGAGCGCCTGCGCGCCGGCGGCGCCATCTGCCTGGGCAAGACCAACATGCCGCCCATGGCCAACGGCGGTATGCAGCGCGGCGTCTACGGCCGCGCCGAGAGCCCGTACAACGCCGCCTACCTGACCGCGCCCTTCGCCTCCGGCTCGTCCAACGGCGCCGGCACCGCCACCGCCGCCAGCTACAGTGCCTTCGGCCTGGCCGAGGAAACCTGGTCCAGTGGCCGTGGCCCGGCCTCGAACAACGGCCTGTGCGCCTACACCCCGTCGCGCGGGGTGATCTCGGTGCGCGGCAACTGGCCGCTGACGCCGACCATGGACGTGGTCGTGCCCTACGCCCGGACCATGGCCGACCTGCTGGAAATCCTCGACGTGGTGGTGGCCGACGACGCCGACAGCCGCGGCGACCTGTGGCGCCTGCAGTCCTGGGTGCCGATCCCGGCCGCCTCCAGCGTGCGCCCGCAGTCGTATCTGGACCTCGCCGTGGGCGCCGAGTCGCTCAAGGGCAAGCGCTTCGCCGTGCCACGCATGTACATCAACGCCGACAGCGAAGCCGGTACCTCGCAGAAGCCCGGCATCGGCGGCCCGACCGGCCAGCGCATCAACACCCGCGCCAGCGTGATCGAACTGTGGCAGCAGGCCCGCCAGGCACTGGAAGCGGCCGGCGCCGAAGTGGTCGAGACCGACTTCCCGCTGGTGTCCAACTGCGAGGGCGACCGCCCGGGCGCGCCGACCGTGTTCACCCGCGGCATCGTCAGCAAGGAATTCCTCCATGACGAACTGTGGGAGCTGTCCGGCTGGGCCTTCGACGACTTCCTGCGCGCCAACGACGATCCCAAGCTCAACCGCCTGGCCGATGTCGACGGCCCGCGGATCTTCCCCCACGACCCGGGCACCCTGCCCAACCGTGAGGACGACCTGGCCGCCGGCATGGACGAATACGTCAACATGGCCAAGCGCGGCCTGAAGACCTGGGACCAGATCGCCAGCGTGCCCGATGGCCTGCGCGGCCTGGAAGCCACCCGCAAGCTCGACCTGGAAGACTGGATGGACGCCCAGGGCCTGGACGCGGTGCTGTTCCCCACCGTGGCCGATGTCGGCCCGGCGGACGCCGATGTGAACCCCGCATCGGCGGATATCGCCTGGAGCAACGGCATCTGGGTGGCCAACGGCAACCTGGCGATCCGTCACCTGGGCGTACCGACCGTGACCGTGCCGATGGGCGTGATGGCCGATATCGGCATGCCGGTGGGCCTGACCTTTGCCGGCAAGGCGTACAGTGACAACAATCTGTTGAAATTTGCTGCCGCCTTCGAGTCGACCGGCTCGCGCCGCATGATCCCGCCGCGCACGCCAAAGCTGGCTGACCCACAAGGCTGAAGTACCGGCCACGTCCTGTAGGAGCGGTCTTGTGCCGCGAAAAGGCTGCGTAGCAGCCCCAGGTTCAGTGATCAGGCAAAGATCGCCGGGGTCGCTGTGCGCCCCTTTCGCGGCACAAGGCCGCTCCTACAAGGATCGCGCAAGGCTTGAGGGGGCGTGATCAACGAGCACGCTGGTAAAACTCAACAAATCATGCAAATATCAACTTTATGTTGATATTTGCATGATCCCATGACCCTCCTCGAAGAACGCCAGCTCACCCTGACCATCCTCAAGGCCACCCTGCAGGCCCTGGGCAGTGTCGTCCCACGCAACGTCGAAATCCTCCTGCACGACCTCGATCACCCGGAGCGCTCGGTGGTGGCGATCGTCAACGGCCATCTCTCCGGCCGCCGGGTCGGCAGTCCGATTCTCGCCGCCCCCGAGCAGGACCAGGGCTTCAAAGCGCTGATGCAGGCCTCGGCCGACCAACAAGGTTGCGCGCCAGTGGTGCTGCCCGACTACCCCACCACCCTCAAGGGTCGCAGCCTGCGCAGCGCCACGGCGATCTTCCGTGATCGCGACGGCCAGCCCTTCGCCAGCCTGTGCGTGAACACCGATGTCACCGGCCTGGATGCCGCCATGGCCTTTCTCCAGCACTTCCAGCCACTGGGCGCCACACCGGCGGCGACCGACGAGGCGGCCGACATGACCGCGCTGATGGCCGGGATCATCCAGGATGCGCTGCAACGCAGCGGCCAGGGGCGGATGAACAAACAGGCCAAGGTCGAGGCCGTGCGCATCATGCAGGAGCGCGGCCTGTTCATCGTCAAGGGTGGCGTGGAGAAAGCCGCCGAGGCCCTCGGCGTGACCCGCTATACCATCTACAACTACCTGGAGCAGTTGCGCGGCGAACCCGCCACGGCTGCCCGCGACTGAACCCCGGAGCCCATCATGCCGCTGCACATTCCTACCCCACTGATCGAATCCCGCCCGCTGTCCCTGAGCGCCGGCCGCCCGGTGTGGCTCAAGCTCGAAGCCCTGCAACCGTGCGGCTCGTTCAAGCTGCGCGGCGTCGGCCACGCCTGCGAGGTCCACCATGCCCGCGGTGCCCGGCATTTCGTCTCGTCGTCCGGCGGCAACGCCGGCCTGGCGGTGGCCTATGCCGGGCGCAAGCTCGGTGTGCCGGTGACCGTGGTGGTGCCCGAGACCACCACCGAGCGGGCCAGGGAACTGCTACGCCTGGAAGACGCCAGCGTGGTCGTGCGCGGCAGTTCCTGGCAGGAAGCCAATGAGCACGCCCAGACCCTGGTCGGCGCGGACGACGCCTTCATCCACCCGTTCGACGATCCGCTGCTGTGGACCGGCCACGCCAGCATGATCGACGAAGTCGCCGCAGCAGGTTTCAAGCCCGACGCGGTGGTGCTTTCGGTTGGCGGCGGCGGCCTGCTCTGCGGGGTGGTCGAGGGCTTGCAGCGCAACGGCTGGCACGACGTACCGGTACTGGCGGTGGAGACCGACGGCGCGGCGTCGCTGCACGCCGCCATGGCCGCCGGGCATACCGTGGAACTGCCGCGCATCGCCTCGGTGGCCACTTCGCTGGGCGCCAAGCGGGTCGCCGAGCAGGCGCTGGCCTGCACCCGCCAGCAGCCGGTGCTCAGCCACCTGGTCAGTGACCGCGAAGCCCTCGACGCCTGCGAGCGGCTGCTGCGCGACCATCGCCTGCTGGTGGAGCCGGCCTGCGGCGCCGCGCTGGCCCTGCTCGAACACCCCGAGGCCATGGCGGCCTACGGCAATGTGCTGGTGATCGTCTGCGGCGGCGCCACCGCCACGCTGGAGCAGATCCGCGCCTGGCGAGCGACCTGCTGATTCGACACAGACCCGTTCTGCTGGAACAAAACCTAATTTTTGATCCAGGGCAAGCCCGCTCTCATGGAACAAAACATAATTCTTTGATTTGACTGGGTAGCGTGGGAGCGGGCTTGCCCCGCGATGCGGTGTATGGCACCGGCTTCGCCGGTGTTCGCGGGTGAACCCGCTCCCACAGGGATAACAGTTCCCTGCGCGACAGCGTAGCCCGAAGGGCTGGGTGATCTGCGCACAGGAATCCGTGCTGCTATCGGCGAGCACGCCACCGCTATATACTTTTGAACATATCGATTCAGAAGTACATGTTTGCCATGCCCAGTATCCGTGACCGCAACCTGCAACTGATCCTTGCTGCCGCCAGCGAAGAGTTCGCCCACCACGGCTTCGCCGCCGCCCGGGTCGATGACATCGCCGCCCGCGCCGGCCTGCCCCGGGCCAATGTGTTCTATTACTTTCGCAACAAGCGCCTGCTTTACGCAGCCGTGCTCGACCTGGTGATGGAGCCGCTGCTACGCGCCGCGCGCAGCCTGGTGCCGGACGCTCACCCCGAGCAGGCCCTGCCCCGCTACTTCAAGGCCAAGGCCGAAGTGGCGCGGCGTCATCCCGGTGCCGTGCGGGTATGGCTCAAGGAAATGCTGCATGGCGCCCGGCAACTGCCAGGCGAGCGCGCCGAGCTGCTGCAGCAGAGTGCCCGGCAGACTTTGGCCTGCCTGGCGCAGTGGATGGACCACGGGCTGATCGTGCGGACCGCGCCAGAGCATCTGCTGCTGTTCCTCTGGTCCACGTCGCTGGCGACCTTTCGCTTCGGCATGGCCCCCGGCAGCTCGGGGCAGATCAAGCCAACCCACGCATCCACCCAGGCCCAGGCCAACCTGCTGCTGCGCAGCCTGCGCCCGGAATCGTGGCCATTGGGCAGGATCGCCTGATCCCTATATTACTAAGTACATAACGATCGCCCTGCCCGCCAAGCATTGAATGATCGCTCTCTTCCCGCGCTCATCGGATTCTCGCTGCGCCCGGGAACAGCCGATTACGATAGTCACATTCGTTTGTTCAACTTGCTGTTGCCCCAGCAGGAAAAGGCTGTCGGTCGGCCATTGCGGCGCGGACCGGTCCGGCACCAGGGACGGCACAGCCGCGGGCCTGATGGCGCTTCGCTAACGAAGAGCAGCGCAACTCGGACGAAATGCGTCTCGCGCCCTTTCGTAGCGCGGCAAGTGAAGGCACAATGCGTGTCCTTTTTTTGGCCGGCCTGGCCGGGGGCCTTTAAATGATCAAGACGCCGTACTACCTCATCGATAAACAGAAACTGCTGGGCAACATGGAAAAGATTGCCTATGTGCGCCAGCAGTCCGGGGCCAAGGCCCTGCTCGCCCTCAAGTGCTTCGCCACCTGGTCGGTGTTCGACCTGATGCAGCAGTACATGGACGGCACCACTTCCTCCTCGCTGTACGAGCTCAAGCTCGGCCGCCAGAAATTCGCCGGCGAGACCCACGCCTACAGCGTGGCCTGGGCCGACGATGAAGTCGAAGAGATGCTCGAGAACTGCGACAAGATCATCTTCAACTCCATCGGCCAGCTCGAGCGCTTTTCCGAGCAATCCGAGGGCAAGGTGCGCGGCCTGCGCGTCAACCCGCAGGTGAGCAGCTCCGACTACCTGCTGGCCGACCCTGCGCGCCCATTCAGCCGCCTGGGCGAGTGGGACCCGGAAAAGATCGAGAAGGTGATCGAGAAGATCTCCGGCTTCATGTTCCACAACAACTGCGAGAACGGCGACTTCGGCCTGTTCGACAAGATGCTCACGCACATCGAGGAGCGCTTCGGCCACCTCCTGCACAAGGTGGAGTGGGTCAGCCTCGGTGGCGGCATCCATTTCACCGGCGAAGACTACGCGGTGGACGCGTTCTGCGCGCGCCTGAAAGCCTTCTCGGAAAAATATGGCGTGCAGGTCTACCTGGAGCCGGGCGAAGCGGCCATCACCAACAGCGCCTCGCTGGAAGTGACCGTGCTCGACACCCTGTACAACGGCAAGCACCTGGCCGTGGTCGACAGCTCGATCGAGGCGCACCTGCTCGACCTGCTGATCTATCGCCTCAACGCCAAGATGGCGCCCAACGACGGCGCGCACACCTACATGGTCTGCGGCAAGTCGTGCCTGGCCGGCGATATCTTCGGCGAGTATCAGTTCGACAAGCCGCTGCAGATCGGTGACCGCCTGTCGTTCGTCGACACCGCCGGTTACACCATGGTCAAGAAAAACTGGTTCAACGGTCTGAAAATGCCGTCCATCGCGGTCAAGCAGCTCGACGGCAGCGTCGAGGTGGTGCGCGAGTTCGGGTTCGACGACTACGTTTCGAGCCTGTCGTAAGACAGGCTTTCATGAAGGAGAGAAGCTGAATTGAAGAAGAACGTTCTTATCATTGGTGCAGGAGGTGTCGCCAAGGTGGTGGCCCACAAGTGCGCACAGCATAACGACGAACTGGGTCGTATTGCGATTGCGTCACGGAACATCTCCAAATGCCAGGCCATCATCGACAGCGTCAAGGCCAAGGGTAGCCTCAAGGTACCCGCCGACATCCAGGCCTTCTCGCTCAACGCCCTCGATGTCGAGGCGACCAAGGCACTGATCCGCGAGACCGAATCGCAGATCGTGATCAACGTTGGTTCCGCCTTCCTCAACATGTCGGTGCTGCGCGCCTGCATCGATACCGGTGTCGCTTATCTTGACACCGCGATTCACGAAGAACCGGGCAAGATCTGCGAAACCCCGCCCTGGTATGGCAACTACGAGTGGAAACACCTCGAGGAATGCCAGCAGAAGAACATTACCGCCATTCTCGGTGTCGGCTTCGACCCGGGTGTGGTGAACAGCTACGCGAAACTCGCGCAGCAGCAGTATTTCGACCGCATTGATTCGATCGACATCCTCGACGTCAATGCCGGTTCCCACGGCAAGTACTTCGCCACCAACTTCGACCCGGAAATCAACTTCCGCGAGTTCACCGGGCAGGTGTGGAGCTGGCAGAACAGCCAGTGGACCAGCAACACCATGTTCGAAGTCAAGCGTACCGACGACCTGCCGGTGGTGGGTTCGCAGAACCTGTACCTGACCGGCCACGACGAGGTGCACTCGATCTCGAAGAACCTGAACGTGCCAAACGTACGTTTCTGGATGAGCTTCGGCGAGCACTACATCAACGTGTTCACCGTGCTGAAGAACCTCGGCCTGCTTTCCGAGCAACCGGTCAAGACCGCCGAAGGCCTGGAAGTGGTGCCGCTGAAAGTGGTCAAGGCCGTGCTGCCGGATCCGGCCTCGCTGGCCCCGGGCTACACCGGCAAGACCTGTATCGGTGACCTGGTCAAGGGCACCAAGGATGGCCAGCCGCGCGAAGTGTTCATCTACAACGTGGCTGATCACGAAGAAGCCTACGCCGAGACTGACAGCCAGGGCATCTCCTACACCGCCGGCGTGCCGCCGGTGGCCGCCGCGCTGCTGGTCGCCCGTGGCGAGTGGGACGCCGGGCGCATGGTCAACGTCGAGGAGCTGCCGGCCGAGCCGTTCCTCAAGGCGCTGGACGTGATGGGCCTGCCGACCCGCGTCAAGGATGAAAAAGGCGATCGTCCGTGGGACGCTGAAGCCTAAGCTGCACGACGAAGGGGCGCCAGATGGCGCCCCTTCTGTTTTTACGGCACCGCGCGCTGCACGGTCCCGACAATGATGCCCTGCTCGCGCAATTGATGCAGCAGGTGCAACCCCTGCTGCAGATGCTGATCGCCCAGCGCGCGCAAACGCTCGCGGCCGGTGCCGGGCAGGCCCATCAGCAGCTGCCAGGCCAGCGGCGCCAGGCGGGCGAAACGTACCTGCAGGTCGGCGTCGCGGTAGACCAGCAACAGGGTAGGCTGCTCCGGCGCTTCGCTCGGCTGGTGGTCCGGGCCGATGCGTTCCACCGGCCAACGGTAGGCCAGTACCCGCGCCACACACGACAACAGCGGCTCGCCTTCGAGCAAGTCGCCGCCCGGATCGTGCGGCGGATCCTCGGCATCGCTCAGGTACAGCTGCGCCTCGATCCATTCATGGTGCGCCAGTTCCAGCTGCCAGGGCGTATCGGGCTCGATACTCTGCAGGTAGTCGAGGAATGCCTCGGCGACTTCGGTGAACAGTGGTGTCTGGCTGCGGTAATGGGCGTAGAAATCACGCACCCGCGCATGCCAGCGCTGATCGCCCAGGGTCCGGCACAGCACCGGGAAGCTACCGGCCAGCAGTCCTTCGATGGCGCCGTAGAACAGCTCGCGATAGACCTTCAGGCGCCGTGCCTCAATGCCGGGCGGCGGCGGGTTGGCGGCCGGGTCGCGCAGGTGGCGCGCCAGGGTGAACTGCTGGGTGCGCAGGGTCTCAGTCATGGCCTGGCGCTCCGTGGGCACGTTGCAGGCTGCGGATCCGCGCCGTTTCAGCCAGCAGTTCGGCCAGCGGCGGGTAATTGAAGTCGCGCTCAAGCACGGTGGGCTGCGTCCCGAAGCGTCGGCAGGCGTCGGCGAACAACGCCCAGACATCCTCCTTGACCGGCGCGCCGTGGGTATCGACTTTCAGGTCCGGTGCCTCGTCGTAATGACCGGCCACATGCATGCTCACTACCCGCTCGCGAGGCAGGCCGGCGAGGAAGACCCGTGCGTCGTAGCGGTGGTTGCAAGCATTGACGAAGACATTGTTCACATCCAGCAGCAGGTCGCAGTCGGCCTCGTCAAGCACGGCGCGGACGAAGTCCAGTTCGGGCATCGCCTGGTACGGCGCGGCGTAATAGCTGATGTTCTCCACGGCGATGCGCCGGCCAAGTACGTCCTGGACCTGGCGGATGCGTGCGGACACATGGTGGACGGCCTCTTCGGTGAAGGGAATCGGCATCAGGTCGTAGAGATGGCCGTCGTCGCTGCAATAGCTCAGGTGCTCGCTGTACATCCGCACCTGGTGGCGGTCGAGGAACTGTCGGGTGCGCTCGAGGAACCTGCGGTCCAGCGGCGCGGTACCGCCCAGTGACAACGACAGGCCATGGCAGGCGATGGGAAAGCGTTCCGCCAGGCGCGCCAGGCCCTGGCCGAAGGCGCCGCCGACGCCGATCCAGTTTTCCGGGGCGCACTCGAGAAAGTCCACCGCGCCCGCCTCCATCGTCAGCAGGTCGGACAGCAGGCCACGGCGCAGGCCGAGGCCGGTGTGCAATTGGGGTTGGGGCATGATCGGAGGGCTCCGTGGGGCGTTGAACGGCATCGCGGGGCCAGCCCGCTCCCACAATGTCATGCGTGGGAGCGGGCTGGCCCCGCGACAGGCTTCAGGACTTGCCGGTCAGGTGGCTGAACAGCCCATCAGGCATGGCCTTGCCGTTGGCCTTGTAGATCGCCGCCAGGTGATCGTGGGCCTCCTGCTCGGAGATGAAGCCGTCGTGATTGCGGTCGATCTTGTCAAAGTCAGCCGCGCGGTCCTTGGCCACGGCCAGGAACTCTTCGCGGGAGACCTTGCCGTCGTGGTTGCTGTCGGTGCGGGCGAACGAGGCGTCGCCACACTTGCCCTCACCGCACTTGCCCTCGGCTCCGGCCTTGGCGCTGGCGCCACACTTGCCTTCACCGCATTTGCCTTCGCTCTGCGTGGCCTTGCCGCCGGCACCGCACTTGCCCTCGCCGCACTTACCTTCGCCCGGGGTCTTGGCGGCGGCCAGCTGGTAGCCCTGGGCCAGGGGTTCTACGGCAAAGGCACTGTTGCCCAGGACCATGCCGCCGAGCAGGGTGGCGCCGAGCAGGCCGAGGGTTTGACGGGTCGTTTTCATGGTGTCGCTCCACTGTGGTTGGAAAGTGGAGCCATTGAGCCGCAGCGGTGTGTCGCGGATGTATCGAGGCAGGCGATGTTTTGTATGCCAGTGGGTCGCGGCGAGGCACAGATACACAGAGATACACGAACGGCCCCCTGATCACGCAGAGGGCCGTGGCAGAGGTGTCAGTCCTCCAGCGGCTTGGGTGGTGCGGCAGGTTTGGCGGGCTTCGCAGGCTTGGCCTTGCTGTCCTTTGCCTTGGGCTCGGCGGGCGCGGCGGCGACGGGCTCGGGAGCGATGACCGCCTTCTCGCTGGCCGGCAGTTCGTCGACCGCCTTGAAGATCACCTGCGGGTCGAGCTTCGCGCCGCTGTCGTCGTCCTTGAGCATATGGCGCTCGCCGTCCCTGCCCACCAGGATCACCTTGGTGCCCTTGCTCGCGCCCAGCTTGAGCTCGCGGATCAGGGCCATGGTGGTCTGCTGCTCGAGGTTCTTGTCCTCACGCTTACCCATCATCTGGGCCACGCTGTACAACACCAGGCCACGCTCCTTGAATCCGGCCTGGGTGGCGGGATCTTTCAGCGCCTCTTCCAGGCCGCGTAGGGTCGGGTCGGCCGAACTCGGGGCAATGACCACCAGTGGCCTGGCCTTGCCCAGTTCCTTGGCCAGGGGCGCGTCGCTGTCGGCGGCATACAAGGGGCCTGCTACGGCGAGCAAGGTGGCGAGGGTCAGTAACCGGACGAGCATGGGCATCTCCTTATTCTCTCGATAAAACCAAAGACTGCGGATCAGGGAGAAAGATCCGACGCGGGAGCCTAAACCACCCGGATAGACCGGTGCTTGGGCTAAAGGTAACTTGCCATTACCGGATCCATCCTGACTGGCCGTTGCCCCCCGGAAACCGTCTACGGCTGAGCTGAGCATAGTTCAATGCCCGCGCCCGTGAGGCCCGTCAATGCAGCGGCACCTGCCAGCTAAGCGCGTTCCTGGCCAGCGCCTCGCGGGTCAGCGCCACCAGGGTGTCGTGCTCGCGCCGCAGGAACCGTGCATGCAGACGGTCAATTGCCTCCTCCGGGGCATCCAGGGCCAGCAGGTCGTCCAGGGTGTCGTGGTCGGCCTGGGGAACCCGCAGGCGTTCGGCAAAGGTCGTTTCCAGGTATTGCCGCCAGAAACGCAGGCCCACCATCCACTCGCTGATCGCATTCTCGGTCTGCGCCGCCCGGATCCAGTTGCGCGCCCAGGCGAGGTCTGCCGGTTTGAGGTTGGCCACGCCACGGTAGAGCATGTTGCTGAGCTCGACCGGCAGGTCCAGCTCGTCGCGCAGGTCGATCCGATAGGCCAGCGCCACCTCCAGTGACTCCACGCCCGCGGTGGGCATGAGTTCGGCGTGGGTCCAGGCCAGTTCGTCGAGTCGCTGCAGGCGCCAGAGCTGGCCGCCCAGGTGCAGCAGGGCCTGTTCGCGCTGGCCCGGCAGCGTGCCCTGCTCGGCCTGCCAGACCTTCAGGCGTACCTCCAGATCGCTGAAGCGGAACGTCGCGCTGTCTTCGCAGCGGGTCACCGCCGAATTGGCGAACAGTTCCTCGCGCAACGCCGGGCTCTCCTGCATCGCTTGCAGCATGCGCAACAGCCGGGCGCCCAGGTAGCGGGCGCCAAACTCGCTGTGAAAGTCAGCGGAGTCGGTGAGTTCGGCCAGCAGGTTGAAGAATTCCGCGGAATTCACCTCACTCTCCAGCTGAACCCAGACCGCCGCCATGTCATCTCGCACGTCCCCGTCTACCAGGTCGAGCCAGCGCAACTGATAGGGCACCCGGGTTTGCGTAACAGGGTTCCACGTGTCCATCGCGTCCACACTCACGGCCAGTAGATTGCCGAACAGCCTTACCCTGCCCTCGCGCCACAGATGTGACTGGTGAAAGCCCTCGGGCAGCGCCTCGATACCGTTGTCGCTGAGGTCCAGAGTATGCAAGCGTGGGGCCTGCAGTGCGCCGTCGGGCAAGGCGGTCGCCTCGGTGCGGCTGAGCAACAAGGCATTCAGGCGCGGCATGCCACGGACGGAAAACGAACTGCGCAGCGGGTTGTGCGACAGGTTCAGGTAGATCAGCGCCCTGCAGTTGGCCAGGATCCGTTCTTGCTCGGTATCCAGGGTGATGCGGTTGCCGGACAGGTCGAGCACTTCAAGCTGCTCGTTGAGCGCTGACGGCAACTGCTGCAGCTTGCAGTGGGTAATCTCCAGTGTGCGCAAGTTGGGGAAGGCCCGCAGGAACGCGTCCGGGACCTCACGCAGCCGCATGGCCCTCAGCGCCAGGCTCGACACATGGGGAAAACTGACCTGGGCAGGTAGGCTCGGCAGTTGCCGCAGGCGGCTGCGGGTCTGGGTCAGCAGGTAGCCTCCGGTCGGCAGCGCACCATTGGCCTGCTCGGGAACCAGGAACCGCCAGCAGTCCATCAACCCGCGCCCCAGGTCGCGTCGCGCCTCCCATTCGCTCGTAGCGAACGCTTTGCGCTTCCAGGTGGTCAGTGTCTCCTGCAGCAGGGCATGCTGCTGTTCCAGTTCACCCAGCGTGGTATCGGCATCCCGGCCGCTCTGCTGCAATTGTTCGAGCCATTGCTGGAGCTGGGTATCGCTGTACGCCGGATACAGATCGCGCAGTCTGGCCGTCAATGCGCGCGGCCGGTTGTTGCTGATGCCCAACCAGCGGCGCCAGCCGCTGAGTGGATAACCGAGGCGACCGTCCTCGAGCCGTTGCGGGGCCATGAACGAAACCGGTGCGCGATCCAGGCCCAGTACGCTCGCGACGGACTGACGTTGCTGCAACGCCTGCCGGGCCAGCGCCGCCTGCAGGGACTCGGCGAACGGCTCAGCAATACCCATCGCCGCCCGCTGACCGGCGTCGTAACCCTGTGCCAGCACCGCGAACAGCTCACCCGGCTGGCCGATGGCCGCGCCGTCGTGGTCGGCAAGCTGGAAGACACCGGTGCGATGCACCAGTTGCAGCTCTCGCCCCGTGCCCGAGGTGCTGAGCAATGGCTCGCTGGCGGCGCCATCGTAAAGCCGCCAGGCCGGTGCGGTGGCCGCGCCAGGCATCTTTTCGAGCAGCGCCAGGACCACCCTGGCCAGATCGAGGTTCTGCGGGGTATCGAAGGTCAACGCCTCCAGCACCCTGGCCAGGCGAATGCGCCGAACCCGGGTGCTGGCCGCCAGGGCCATTGCCACTGGTACCCGGCGCTCATCGAGCAGCCGTTGCCGGTCGCTGTCGCTGGCCTCGCGCAGCAAGGTCTGCGCGGCCGGCCGATGCAGGCTGGCGAAGTCCCGTCGCAAAAGCTGGGTGGACTCGGTATCGACATTCTGCTCATCGTACAGCTGTCGGAACACGATCCGGCGGTCGTGCCACAGTTGCCCGGCCAACGCCTGGTCGCTCATCTCCCCGGCTCCCGGCAGGCCTTTGGCCTTTTCCAGCACCGCCAGGTCAACCACCTGGGCGCCTGCATGCAGTTGAGTTGTCACCTCCCGGATCCGCTCGGCCAGCTCCATGCGCGCCACCGTATCGGTCAACTCCGCCTGCGCTGCCCTGCCATACACGTGCAAACCTCGCAGTTGTCCGGCATCCATCCCATGGATCGCCATGGCCTGGTCTACCTGCGCATCGTCCAGGCGCTCGAACGCACCGCCCAACCGGCGAAACATCCTGTGTCGGTTATCCCACTCGCTCGGCGACTCGCTCCACAGCCGCCAGGCGCCAGCGTCGTTATGGCGCAGCAATGGCCCGTGGCCCTGGTGCGGGCACAACTGCCATTGCTCGTCACTCGCCCGCAGGCGCACCGGGTAGTAGTGCCCCTCCATGCGGATCCAGCGCTGGTTGCCCAACTGATAGACGCCCTGCTCGTCCACTTGCGCGGCGGCAGGCGGCGCGTCACTGCGAAAGGGCGTGAGGTCGCCGCTCCACAGTTTCTCGCTGCCATCCTCCAGCCGTGCCGGCAGCAGTTCGTCCACCAGGCTCCAGGCTCGACGCAGCACCACCACCCCGGCCACCGTCGCCCCAACCAGCGCGGTACTCTTGCCTACCGTCAACAGGTGATCCAGGGCGGCATTGGTGTCGCCTTCGCGCCAGTCCTCGACGGCCTGGAAGGTCTCCTTCAACAGATCCCAGGCCATCACCGCCAGCAACGCGATACCGACCTGGGGTATGAACAAACCGGCCAGGCCAAGCAAGGTCCAGCTTTCGGCCGCCAGGCGCTTGTCGTGCTCGGCCTGCAACGCCCGATCAAGCCGGGCCACGGGTGGCGCGATCATCGCGGCGTCGTCCTTGATCTGGGCGATACGGGCGCTGGCCAGATGCTCGAACAATGCGCCAGAGTAGGCGTGCATATGCTCGTCGAGGTCCCGGGTTGCCCAGTCGGCCAGATTACCCACACGCTGCTGGACACTTGAGAAGAACACCTGGCAGTCACGCCTGCGCACAAAGCGTGCGAAGAAGCGCTGGTATTCGACCTTGCGCAGGCGCTTGCCCAGCACTCGCCGGGCAAAGTCCTCCAGGTCGTCACGGGCACTCCAGGGGCCGTGGGGGTCGTCTGGGATGTACACCAGCACGCGCTTGCTGGTATCGCGCAACCAGCCCTTGTCGATCACATCCAGCACGACGATCTGCTGCAGCTCGCAACCGAATGCTTTCATCTGTTTGGCGATCACCGGGGCACCGGCAAGCGTGCCCGGTTTCCCATCGTGATAGAGGCCAATGATCAAGGCCAGTTCGGCATCACTCAGCACGCCTTCGACCCTGGCCTTGCAGGCATCGATCAGCAGGTTGGCCTGCTGTGATTGCCTGAGCAGCACCTTGACGTTCTGCCCGGCGACATCCGACCCCAGCACTTCGTCGAGATGGCGTTGATACTGTGCGCCCAGGTCGAGCGTCCGACACAAGCTGGCAAAGCCCGTGGCGTCCACGCCAGACAGGACCTGCCCCGCTTCGTCGACCACCGCACTGTGCCGCGGCTGTCCGTTGGCGCCAGCTTCTTGCGCCGTGAAGTTGCACAGGGCCGCTTCGAGCAAAGGGATCTCGTAGTCACTCGACCCCTGAAGTGGATAGCGGCCGGCAATCAGGCCAGGTTCGTTGGCAAAGTGGAAATACTGTCGGCGAAAAGACAAGTCATCGACGGGCTGGACGACACCATGGCGGTCGCCCAGCGCTTGCTGCAACAGCGGCCTGGCAAACTGGTCGATAGCCTGGATCCGCGTCAGCGCCATGCTCAATCCCTGACGACAGCGCAGGCTGGTCTTGAGCGCCTCGCCCAGCACGGCGAACTGTGCCGGGTTCAGGCCACTCAGCCACGGCGGCAGGCGCCGGGCGATCAGTTGGTCCTGGTAGGCCTGCTCCATGGCCAGCGTATCAATGCTTCCTGCTGACCTTTTGACTGCGCTGTCCATGTCGTTGCTCCGGCTCGCAAAGGTATAGGAGCCTATCCGACGCATCGGCTTGCCTGGCGCTAGCTAATTACCACCTTCACGCATTCCAGTTTGCTCATGAAGCGCCCAGCGATATTGTCCTGGCCCGGCCCATGGCTTCGCGGGTCAACTGCAGCATCACCTCATGCTCCCGTTGCTGGTTGTCGATATGCAGGCGCGCGATCTCCTGGTCCCTGTCGCCAAGTTCCATGAGCCGCTGAAGCTCTTCATGCATACCTGATGGCACCCTGAGCCTGCGGGCGTAGTTGGCCCGCAAGTAGTCCTGCCAGTATGGTTGCCTGGCCAGGTACTGGGCCAGGTTGTTCGCCGATTGCTCGGCGATGACCGCATGCGTGGCATTGTGCAGGTCCCAGGGAGTGAGGTTGGGAATGCCAAAATAGAGCATGTCATCCTGCTGGATCGGCAGGTCGAGCTTGCTGCGCAACGCAATGCGATAGGCCAGCGCGAACTCGATCGACTCGCTGCTCGCGCCCGCCCTGAGCGCATGCTCAGCCGCGAACTGATCCAGCACGTTCATCCGCCAGAGCTGCCCACCCAGGTGCAGCAGCGCCTGTTCCGGCTGACGTGCCAGTTCGCTGTGTCGCGCCCGCCACACCCGTACACGCAGTTCGAGGTCTGTGAAGCGAATCGTTGCGTTGTCCTGGCAATCAGTCACGGCTGCGTTGTCGAACAACTCCCGCTTGAGCACAGGGTCTCGGCTCATGAATTCGAACATGTCCAACAGGCGCACCGCGAAGTTCCTGGCCAATGGCGCCGACTTGAAGTTACCCGATGAAGTCAGCGCGGCCAGCGTATTGAAAAAGTCGGCAGAACCCTGTTCCGTTTCCAGTTGCGTCCACAGGGCAGACATCTCGTCACGCCTTTCGACCGGCACGACATCCAGCCAACGCAGGCGGTAAGGCACGCGACTGGCTTCCAGCCAATGCCATCGACTCAAAGACTCCGGCGCTGCGGCGAACAGGTTGCCACGCAGGTTCACCCTGCCCACCCGCCACAGATTCGACTGGTGAAAATCCTCAGGCAAGTCGTAAAGCGCGTTGTCCCTGAGGTCCAGTGTGTGCAGCTCCGGGCTGTCCATGACGCCGTAGGGAAAGGTGTCCAACTGGCTGGCTTGAAGGTGCAAGGCATTGAGCCTGGGCATGCCGAAGACCGAAAAACTCCTGCCCAGTGGATTGAACGAGAGGTTGAGATACACCAGCGACTGGCAACTGGCCAGGACCAGGGCTTGCCCCTCATCCAGGGCGATCTGGTTGCCCGACAGGTCGAGCACCTCCAGCTGCCCAGTGAGGGTTTCCGGCAGGGGCAGGCGCCTGAGCCGACAGTGGGTGATCTCCAGGCTGCGCAAATTGGGAAATGCCCGCAGAAAGTCATCCGGAATCGACTCCAGGCGCATGTCATGCAGCCCGAGAATCGAGATATGGGGGAAGCTGACGGACGACGGGATGCTCGGCAAGCGCTGCAGCCGACTGCGGACCTGGAACAACATGTAACGTTGCGACTCCGCCAGGCCGCCTTCCAGTTCCGGTACCAACCAGCGCCAGCAGTCGATCAGACCCTTGCGAAAGGCACGCCGGGCCAACAGTTCGAATGTGGGAAATGCACCTCGAACCCACTGGTTCAGGTGGTTGTTCAGTACGTTGTATTGTTGCTCCAACGCGTCCAGGCGCGCCTGTGCGTCCTCTCCTTGAAGCCATCGCCCGATCTGCTCGTCGCTGAACGCCGGATAGAGGTCTCGCAGCCGTGCCTGAAGGGCCCGCGGCGGGCGCTGACCCATGGTCGCCCAGAATCTGCCACCGCTCAACGGATAGCCTACCCTGCCGTCACCAAGCGGCAACGGGGCCAGAAACGCACCGTTTGGCTGATCCGCGCCCAGCCAGGTCGCGATCAGGGTCCGCAGGCTGCCGGCATCCGCCGCCAGTCGTGCGCGCAATGCGGGCGCATGGGGTTCGTCAAGACCCAGCGAGGCCCACTGCTCATTACCGTAGGCTTTGCCCAGGATGTCGAACAGCTCGCCCTCGGTCGCCAAGGGCTCAGCGCCTGCCACACGACAGCTGAACACGCCATTGCGGTGGATCAGATCGAAAGGTGTTCCACGCCCCGCGATGCTCACCAACGGCTGGTCTGCATCGCCATCGTACAGCCGCCAGCCGGGCCTGGTCGCAGCCCCCTGCAATCGGCCGAGCAGATTCAGGACGACCCGTCCGAGGTCCAGTGTCTGCGGCGTATCGAATAGCAGCGCCTCGTACACGCGCGCCATACGGATGCCCATGACCTGGCGCCTGGCCGACTGGGCCATGGACAACGGCACCCGCCGCGTATCCAACAATGCAGCCTGGTCATCGGCACTGGCCGTACGCCAGACTTCATCTGCCGCCAGACGGTGCAGACTGGCGAAACTGCCGCGCAGGATCGAACTGGCTTCGGTATCGGGAAAATCCGAGTCATACCATTGCTGCAGCAGGACACGGCGCTGACGCCATACCACATCGGCCAGGGACTGACCGTCCTGCCCCTTTGCCCCAGGCAGACCGCGTGCGCGCCGAAGCAACGTGGCGTCGGTGACGGCCGCGCCACTGCGCAACTGCTGAGCCAGTTCCCCGATGCGGCTGGCCAGCAGGATGCGGCTGGCCGTATCGGTCACTGCCGCATCCGGGCGCCGGCCATAGACATGCAAGGCCCGCAGGTGATCTTCCTGCAAATCGTGAATGGCCATGACCTGGTCGATCTGCTGTTCATCGAGCGAACTGAACGGCCTGCCCAGCCGGCGAAACATCATGTGCGAACCGCTCCACTCGGCCGGTTGCTCGTGCCAGAGCCGCCACGCCCCGGCATCATTGTGACGCAGCGGCGGGCGGTGTCCGCGATAAGGCAATAGTCGCCAAGGCTGGCCAGCACGGTCCTGGCCGACCCGATACCAGTGCCCCTGCATCTCGACCCAGCGGCTCGCTCGATGCCGGTGGATACCCTGCTCGTCGATGACCGCGTCGCTCGGCGGCCCTTCGTCGCGGTAGGGCTGCAGGTCACCGTTCCACAGCTTTTCACTGCCATCGTCCAGCCGCGCCAAGACCAAACGGTCCACTTTGCTCCAGCCGCGGCGAACCACGGTGACGGTTGCGGCAGTCGCCGCCAGCGTCACCACGCCCTTGCCAACGTTCAGCCAGTGTTCGAGGGCGGCATCACGCTCGTCGTTGCGCCAGTCGTCGATGGCTTGAAAGGACTCGCGCAGCAACTCGTAGACCATCAGCGCCGCCACCGCCGCGCCAAGCAATGGCACAAACAGGCCGGCCACGGTCAGCAACATCCAGCCTTCGGAGCGCAGGCGCCTGTCGTGTTCGGCCTGCACCTGACGGTCCAGTTGCGCCACGGGCGGGGCGATCATTGCGGCATCGTCCTTGATCTGTGCAATCCAGGCGTCTGCCAGATGATCAAACAGCGGCAGCCGGTAGCCTGTGGTCTGCTCATCGAGATCCCGGGTCGCCCAGCCCGCCACGTCATCCAGGCGCTCGCTGACCGCCGTAAAGACCCGGTGGCTGTCACGACGGCGCACGAAACGGCTGAAGAAACGACGGTAGTCATCCTTGCGCAGTCGCTGCCCCAGCACGCGACGCGCATACTCCTCAAGATCGTCACTGACGCTCCAGGCGCCCAGTGGGTCGCCCGGCACGTACACCAGCACTCGCTTGCTGGTATTGAAGACCCACCCCTCATCGATGACATCCAGCACAACGACACGCTGCACCGGGCAACCGAAGATCTTCAGTTGCCGGGCATGGACCGGCGCACCCTCCAGACTGCCAAGCTTGTCATCCCGACACAGCCCGATCACCAATTGCAGCTCGGCCTCGCTCAGCCCTCCCTGCGCCTTGGCCTGCAAGGCGTCGGCAAGCATGCTGCTGCGCAGGAACTGCGCCAGCAGTGTCTTGACACTGTATGCGTCGGTGCCTGCAAGCAGAACCGAATCCAGGTGATCCTGATACTGCTGCCCCATGTCTAGCGCTCGACACAGTCTGGCCAGGGTCAACGCGGACAACCCCGGCTGACGAACGCCTTTGCCATCGACCACGGCATTGCGCCGAGGCTGTTGCCAACACTCGGATTCAGTGAAGTTGTAGAGCGCGGACTCCAGCACCGGCATATCGTAGTAGTCGCTGTCCGGAACGAGCACACGACCTGCCAGGTAGCTGACCGTGTTTGCCTCATAGACATACCAACGCCGAAAGTACATAGCCGCGGGGTCAAGATTGCCGTGAGCTTGGAGCGCCTGTTGCAGCAATGGCTTGCTGAAGACATCGATATGCCTGATCCGGGCAAACGCGGCCGAAAGCTTTTGCTCGCAGTCCAGGAGCCTGCGCAGGGCATCACCGAGCAGCGTGAACTCGGACTCGCTCAACCGCGTGACCCAGGCTGGCAGCCGTTTGGCGATCAGTTGGTCCTGGTAGGCCTGGGCCACGGCCAGGCTATCGACTGCAACCGATGGCTGCTGGTTACTGCTCTGCATGCTGACCTCCATAGTGCGTGGAGGCCCGAGGCTAGGCAAAGCGAGGCGCTAGCAATGATTAGATAGCTACCACCCACTCAGAACAGCAGCAGTTGGCGATCGGTCAGGCGGGTGAAGTCATCGTTGACGAACGGCAGGATGGCATCCGCCACCGGCTGCAGCTGGCGGCTGAGGTAGTGCTGGTAGTCGATCGGCGCCTGCAGGTTCTCCAGCGGCTGCGGGCCGGCGGTGGTGATCAGGTAGCTGATCCAGCCGCCGCGCTGGTACTGCAGGGGCCGCCCGAGACGGCTGTTGTACTCGTCCGCCAACCTTGCTGCGCGCACATGCGGCGGGACGTTTCGCTGGTAGTCGGCCAACGGCCTGCGCAAGCGCTTGCGGTAGATCAGCAGTTCATCCTGCTCACCGGCCAGCGTGCGTTCGACGTAGCCGCGCACGTAGTCCCGGTACGGCTGGCCCCGGAACACCCGGCCATAGAGTTCCTGCTGAAACTGGCGAGCCAGCGGCGACCAGTCGGTGCGCACCGACTCCAGGCCCTTGTAGACCATCTCCTCGCTGCCATCGGCGCGGCGCACCAGACCGGCGTAGCGTTTCTTGCTGCCCTCGTCGGTACCACGGATGGTCGGCATGAGAAAACGCCGGTAGTGGATTTCGTACTGCAGCTCCAGGGCGCTTTCCAGGCCCAGGGTGTCGGCCAGGTGCCGCTGCCACCACTGGTTGACCTCGGCCACCAGTTCGCGGCCAATGCGCGCTGCGGCGTCCTCGTCGTGGGCGTCCTTGAGCCAGACGAAGGTGGAGTCGGTGTCGCCATAGATCACATCAAAGCCCCGCGCCTCGATCAGCGCCCGGGTCTGGCGCATGATCTGGTGCCCGCGCATGGTGATCGACGAGGCCAGGCGCGGGTCGAAGAAGCGGCAGCCACTGGAGCCGAGCACGCCGTAGAAGGCGTTCATGATGATCTTCAGTGCCTGCGAAAGCGCCGCGTTGCCTGCGCGCTTGGCCGCCTCGCGCCCCTGCCAGACGCGCTCGACAATCGCCGGCAGGCAATGCTGGCTGCGCGAGAAACGGCCACCGCGAAAGCCCTCCACCGAGTGCGCGTCATCCGGCTGGCGCAGGCCCTCGACCAGCCCCACCGGGTCGATCAGGAAGGTGCGGATGATCGAGGGGTACAGGCTCTTGTAGTCAAGCACCAGCACCGAGTCGTACAGCCCGGGCCGTGAGTCCATGACGAAACCGCCCGGGCTGGCCTCGCCCTCGCCGCCGACGAGGTTCGGCGCGACATAGCCCAGGCGGTGCATGTGCGGGATGTACAGGTGGCAGAACGCGGCCACCGACCCGCCGCTGCGGTCCACGGCCAGGCCGGTGACCGAGGCGCGTTCGAGGAGGAAGTCCAGCAAGCGGGTATGGGCGAAGATCCGCGTCACCAGTTCGCAGTCCTTGAGGTTGTAGCGGGCCAGGGCCGGCTTGTCCTCGGCGAAGCGGCGGTTGATCTCGTCCATGCGCTGGTACGGTGTATCGATGGCCTTGCCCTCGCCCAGCAACTGCTGCGCGACGCTCTCCAGGCTGAACGAGGGGAAGCTCCAGGTCGCCGAGCGCAAGGCCTCGATGCCGTCGATCAGCAATCGGCCCGGGGCCTCGGCGAAGAAGTGGCTGCGGCTGCCATGCTCGCGCAGGTGCATTGGCGCGCCGTCGCGGCCCAGGCACAGCGGCACATTGAGGCGCTGGGCGTGCTCATGCAGCAGGCGCAGGTCGAACTGCACCAGGTTCCAGCCGATGATCGCATCGGGGTCGTGGCGGACCAGCCACTGGTTGAGGCAGACGATCAGCTCGGCGCGATCGGCGCAGTAATGCAGGTCGAAGTCCAACTCGCCCGCCTCGCCGTTGGCCGGGCCAAGCATGTAGACCTGGCGCTGGCCGCAGCCTTCCAGAGCGATGCTGTAGAGCTCGCCGCGTTCGCTGGTCTCGATGTCCAGCGACACCAGGCGCAACGGCGGGCGGTAGTCCGGGTCGGGCTTGAGCTGGGCATCGTGCAGGACGCCCTGGCTGTCGGGGCGGCCATCGAAGCGCACCGGGGCGGTGATGAAGCGCTCCATCAGGTAGCGCTCCGGGGGGCGGATGTCGGCTTCGAACACCTCGACACCGGCGGCGCGCAGGCGCTTTTCCAGGGCGATCAGCTGGCGGTGCTGGCGGCAGTACAGGCCCATCACCGGGCGCAGATCGAAGTCGCGCAGTTGCAGCGGCTTGAGTTCGACGCCCTGTTCGTCGGCCAGCAGCGCCCGGGCGTGGGCAGCCTGGGCCGCGGGAATGAACGCCACCGAGGGCTGCGCGGCCAGGCGCAGGCGCCGTGGGCCCTGGTCGGTGGCCAGCCAGAACTCCACGCAGGTGCCTTCGGGCGTGTCATGCCAGTGGCGGGTCAGGACGAAGCCTTGTTGCAACGGCACTGCGGGGACCTCGGATCGCTGCTTTTTTCATATAGGCGGATTGTACCGTTCCTCCTGGCATAAAGGGGTGTTTGCAGGCCTGGCCCTATCGCGGGGCAAGCCCGCTCCCACGCCCAGCCATGCCCTGCCCCTTGTAGGAGCGGCCTTGTGCCGCGAAAGGGCTGCGTAGCAGCCCCAGGATCTCAGTGTTGATGGAAGATCGCCGGGGCCGCTTCGCGGCCCTTTCGCGGCACAAGGCCGCTCCTACACGCTTGCGTTCCCCCGGGCTAACGTGCGCCCGCGACGAACCCGGTCCGCCGCCCGCTCAACACCAGCAGCCACGCCAGCGCCACCAGCCCCAGCACCACCGCGCCAAACGACCCGACCCCGGCGCCGACCAGCAGCAGCCCGCCAATGATCCCGCCCAGGGCGATCGCGCTGTTCCACACCGTCACCAGCATCGACTGCGCCACATCGCCGCCCTCGCCCGCCGCATCGGCGCAGGCGGTCTGCAACAGCGTCGGCGCACCGCCGTAGGTCATCCCCCACAGCGCCACGCTGACATGCACCAGCCACGCAGCGCCCTGCGCCTGCCCCAAGGCCAGGGTCGCCAGGGCGAACCCGGCCAGGCACAGCAACACCAGCCCGCGCAGATGACGGTCGACACCCAGGCCCACCAGCACGATGCCGGCCAGCGAGGCCAGGCCGAAGGTCATCAGCACCTGGCCCACCTCGGCCGCCATGCCCGCCGTCGCCAGCAGCGGCACGATGTAGGTGTAGAGGATGTTGTGGCCGAGGATCCACGCCAGGATCACCAGCAACACCCGCGCCACGCCCGGCGTGCGCAGCACCGCCAGCGCCGCGGGGCGCTTGCCGGCGGCCTGGCCGGGGAAATCCGGCACCGCCCGCACCACCCAGACGGTCAGCAGCAACGCCGCGACCGTGACCACCACGAAGGCCGCGCGCCAACCCAACCAGGCGCCGAGCCAGGTGCCGATAGGCAGGCCCAGCGACAGCGCGATGGGTTGCCCGAGCATCGCCACCGCCATGGCCTTGCCCTGCTGGGCCGGCGCCACCATGCGCCGCGCATGGCCGGCGATCAGGCCCCAGGCCAGGCCGGCGGCGGCGCCCGTGAGAAAGCGCAGGCACAATGTCAGGGTGTTGTCAGAGGACAGTGCGGTGAGGCCGTTGAACAGAATGAAGCCAGCGATGGCCAGCAACAGCGCGCGGCGCCGCCACCAGCCCTGGGTCAGGGTCACCAGTGGAATGGCGGTGAGCAGCGAGCCCAGGGCATAGGCCGTGACCCACTGCCCTGCCATGGCCTGGCTGATCTGCATGCCGTCGGCGATCTGGTCGAGCAGGCCGGCCGGCAAGGTTTCGCTGAGGATGGCGATGAAGCCGGTCAGGGCCAGGGCCAGCAGGCCGCTCAGGGGCAGGCGTGCGGCGCTGGCGGGGGATGCGGCGACGCTCGCCGTCGGGGAAGGTGAATGCATGGTTGTCTCCGGCTATCGATCAAGGCAGGCATGGTGCGCCGCTGGGGTATTGCGGAAAAAGCCGGGTACAATTCCGATCAGTCAGGACATCGATGTCCGCAATCGGAGTGCAACATGGACAGCCTCAGCGGTTTCATGGTCTTCAACCGGGTCGCCGAAACCCGCAGTTTCGTCGCCGCCGGCCAGTCGCTGGGGATCAGTGCGTCCGCCGTGGGCAAGCGCGTGGCACGGCTGGAGGAACGCCTGGGCGTGCGCCTGTTCCACCGCAGCACGCGGAGCATCACCCTGACCGCCGAGGGCACACTGTTCCTCGAACGCAGCCGGCGCATCCTCGCCGAGATCGAAGCCACCGAGCAGGAACTCTCCCAGGCCAGCGGCGCGCCCCGCGGGCGCCTGCGGGTCAGCCTGCCGCAGGTGACCGGGCTGGTGATGCCGGCGCTGGCCGAGTTCATGGCGCGCTACCCCGAGATCGAACTGGACCTGGACTTCAGCGACCGCATGGTGGATATCGTCGGCGAGGGCTTCGACGTGGTGATGCGCGGTGGCCAGCCGCTGGACTCGCGGCTCAACGCCAAGTTCCTCGGGCACTTCCAGCATCGCCTGGTGGCGTCCCCCGAATACCTGCGCGAGCGCGGCACGCCGCAGCATCCCCGCGAACTGGCCGGGCACAGCTGCCTGCACTACCGCTTCCCCAGCAGCGGCAAGCTGGAAACCTGGCCGCTGCGCCGGGAGCACCCCGAGCAGGACTACACGATCCCCATCTCGATGGTCTGCAACCATGTCGAGACGCGCATCTGTTTTGCCCTCAACCACCGCGGCATCACCTGCCTGCCGGACTTCAGCGTGCGCAAGGAACTGGCGGCCGGCAGTCTGGTGAGCGTGCTCGAAAGTTTCATGGAGCGGCGCGGCAGCTTCTACCTGCTGTGGCCATCTGGGCGGCAGATGCCGCCCAAGCTGCGGGTGTTCATCGACTTCATGCTCGAACGGGTGCTGCCGGCCACCGACCTCAGCCGTACAGGTAGCTGATGTCCTTGTGCGACAACCCCGGCACCTGCGCCACCAGGTAGTCGCGCAGCTTGTGCATCTGGTGGGCCTTGGGGCTGGCCTTGAGCCAGGTCATGTAGTAGCCATCGCCAGTGGCCACCGCGTGGGGGAACGGCGTGACCAGGTTGCCCGCGGCCAGGTCGGCGCTGGCCAGCACCAGGTCGACCACCGAGATGCCCAGCCCCTGCTGGGCGGCCGAAATGCCTTGGTCGAGGGTATCGAACACCTGGCCCTGGTCGATGCTGATGTCCAGCGCGTCCATGCGCGCCAGCCAGCGCCGCCAGTCACGCCGGTCCGGCGAGGGGTGGAGGAATTCACAGCTGGAAAGCACCGACAGCTCCGGCCGGGCCTGCTCGAGGTAGCTCGGGTGGCACACCGGGATCAGCCATTCATCGAACAGTTTCAGGCTCTCCACGTCTGCCGCAAAGCGCCCGTTGCCGAGCAGGATGGCGCAGTCATAGGGTTCGGAATAGAAGTCCACCGCGTCGATGTCCATCCACACGCTCGACAACTGCACCGAGCAGCTGTTGTCGACCCGCTTGAAGCCGTCCAGGGCCCGAAGCAGCCAGCGCACGGTAAGCGTGGAAGGCGCCTTGAGGCGCACGCCATAGCGATCCTGGCGCAGCAGCGCGCAGGCGTTTTCGATGATCTTGAAACCGACCTTGAGCTCCTGGGCCAGCAGCCGGCCGTGCTCGGTCAGGCGCAGCTTGGGGCCGCGGCGTTCGAACAGGTCGCAGCCGAACAGGGCTTCGAGGGTCTTGATGTGGTGGCTGACCGCGCCCTGGGTAAGGGCCAGTTCCTGGGCCGCGCGGGTAAAGGAGCCGTAGCGCGAGGCCACTTCGAAGGCGCGCAAGGCGTGCAAGGCTTGAATCCGTTCCGACATGGCGCCTTCCAGAGCATGAGTGAAGCTAATAGTAGGTCATAGATCCAGGCGTTTTACAACGCGGGAACCATCTCGGAAAATGCCGGTAAATAACAATTAAATATAGCAAACCTGCCGAGATGTAATGAAAACGATCTATTGAACGAGAAGTCCTACTAAACACTGCATACGGATATGCCTGGGGAAATCATGTTTACGGGTTATGGAAACTGCTACCGCCTGGATGCGCTGGAGCTCGCCGATGAACATGTCCAGAACCGCCACCACTGGACGCACAAGACCATAGAACACTTCAAGGAAACCCTCGCCAACCCCGACTTCCCGTGCCTGTTCGGACGCAAGGCGGTCAACGCGCGCACCTGCCACATCGTCTTCGCCCGTGCCGAACGGCTGGCCGACGATATTGCCCGGGGCCTGGGTGACTACATCCGCACCATCGAGCCGATTCCGCTCAAGCAGCGCATCGGCAACCCGCTGCTGGTGTTCCTCGAGACGGCGCCCGACACAACGCTGCAGGCGCAACAGGCACTGGCCTGGGATGTGCTGAACCAGGTCCATGCACGCGACCCGCAGCCCTGGCCCAAAGAGGTCCCGCAGGACCCGCACGACACGCGCTGGTCGTTCTGCTTCGCCGGCATGCCGCTGTTCATCAACATGAGCTTCCCCGCCCACCGCTTGATGAAAAGCCGCAACCTGGGCCGGCACATCGCCTTCGTCATCAACCCGCGGGAAAGCTTCGACGAGGTCGCCAGCGCCAGCACCGAAAGCGGCCAGCGCATCCGCGCACGCATCCGCGAACGGGTGCGCCACTACAACGACGGGGTGATGCCCGACACCCTGGGCTTCTTTGGCCAGGACGACAACTTCGAATGGAAGCAGTACCAACTGCAGGAGCCCGGCTCGCCGAGCCCGGCGCGCTGCCCGTTCCATGCCCATGCAACCGCTGCAACCCTCACCGAGAACTGATCGTGAATACCGCACTGACCGCCACCTACGCCCTCACCGTCCTGCTGCTGATCGCCACGCCCGGCCCGGTGGTGGCCCTGATCGTCAACACCGCCGCCGCCTCGGGCTCGCGCAAGGCCCTGTTCACCGCGGTCGGCACCAACTGGGCGTCACTGGTGCTGATCGGCGCGGCCGCCTGGATCATCCTGACCAGCGCGGCCATCGACAAGGCCTGGCTCAGCGGCATGAGCCTGCTGGGCTGCCTGTTCATCGGCTACATCGCCCTTGGCACCCTGCGCGAGGCGCTGCAAGCACCGGTCGACAGTGCCCCGCAGCCATCGGCCAGCGCGCAGCCGGGTCGTGGCGGCCTGTTGCAGGGCTTCATGGTCGGCATCTCCAACCCCAAGGACATCATCTTCTTCATCGCCTTCTTCCCACAGTTCATCCAGATCACCGAGTCGTTCGGCAAGAGCATGGTGGTGCTGTCGCTGCTGTGGATCGCCATCGATTTCGCCGTGCTCAGCCTGTACATCTTCGCCATCGGCAAGATCGCCTCGCCGCGCAGCAACCGTGTGATCAGCCTGGCCTCGGGGGTCGCCCTGCTGCTGATCGCCGGCGTCGGCCTGGCCTACAACCTCAAGGAGCTGGCCGCCTGAGCCAACCCCCAAAAGAAGGAGCGCCCATGACCCCGATCGACCCCGCCGCCACCGGCAGCATGGGCACGCCCGACCCCCTGGCGCAGGACTACCAGCGCTTCCTGCAGTTGGGCAGCCGCCGCGCGCCGCACACGCTGTACGTGCACGAGCGCGGCTATCGCTCCGGCACCATCAACACCGATGCCCTGGGCATGCGCTACAGCCATTGCGCCGGCAAGCGCTTCTCGGTGGCCGAGCGCGGTGGCGCGGCGCGGGTCAACCTGCTGGTGGGCGGCTCCACCGCCATGGGCATCGGTGCCAGTTCCGACGAGCACACCGTGGCCTCGTACCTGTCGGTACTGACTGGCGAGATCTGGCTGAGCCTTGCCGGTTGCGGCCTGAACGCCACCCAGGAATTGCTGATGTTCCTCACCCACCAGCACCGTTTCGGCCAGATCGGTCACGTGGTGGTGCTCAGCGGCCTGAACACGCTGGCCCAGGAGGCCCTCGCCGAGGTGTTGTCCGGCGCGCAGGACCCGCACCGGGCGCAGGCCTACCAGGATTTCCTCAACCGCTTCAACGAAGGCGTGCAAACGCCAGGCGAAGCGCGCCGCGAATCATTCTGGCAACGCCTGGGCCAGCTCCTGGCGCCGGCCCGGGAAGCACACTGGCCGCAGGTGGAACCGCTATCGAGTCCGGACAAGCGCCTGATCCGCGCCGCCGATGCCGTGGGCCGCACCCTGCGCCAATGGGACCGCCTGCTGGCAGACGGCCACACCACCCTCACCTTCATCCTGCAGCCGCTGCTGCCCTGGTGCCGCGAGGCATTGCCCAAGGCGGAACAGGCCATGCTCGGCAAGCTTGAGCGTCAGCCGTCGAATTTCGACCGTTTGCTCGGCGACACCTTCGACAGCCAGTTGCACATGGCCTTCTTCCGTCGCATCAAGAGCCAGGCCGACCCGGTCCCCTGCTACGACATGAACAGCATGCTCAGCAGTTCGCCGGTGTTCGCCGAGCACCTGTTCGTCGACCGCCTGCACTTCAATGATTTGGGTAACAACACGCTGGCCAAGGTGATCACCGCCAAGCTGGGGCTGGCCCAGGAAAGACAGGCCCTGCGCAAGGTCGCGCCGATCAAGCTGGTCTGATGGCCGCACGCCGGGCTTTCGGGGAACGCACGCGGATGGATAGAATAGGCCGTCGTCGCTCCTGATTTGCCCGAGGCAACCGCGTAACCGCCATGACCATTCCTGCCGTCCCCTCGCTTCTGGCCCGTCCCCGCGCCTGTCTGGTCGCGTCGTTGCCGTTGCTGCTGGCCGCCACAGGCGCCCAGGCCCTGGACGTGAACATCGACCCCCATGCCGACCTGCTCTATCGCCAGGCGTTGCCGCTGCTCGAGCAGGCTGACAGCCAGGACGACGGCGCCAGCCCGCTGCGCACCGCCGGCGGCGACCCCGAGCTCAGCCGCCAAGGCCAGGCGATGGCCCACACGCTGCCAACGGCGGTGGCCCTGCTGAAGAGGTCGGTGGCCCTCGGCCACCCGGTGGCGCAGTACCGCCTGGCGCTGTACTACACCACCTATCTGCCGGCAGGACAGATCGCCGAAGCCGCCTGCCCGTTGCTGGAGGCCAGCCTCAAGCAAGGCTTCGCCCCGCCCGCGCTGGCCATCGCCCACTGGTGTTCGCCCTACAATGCCAGCCCCGCCTACCGCGAGGCCCTGGAGGCGGTGCCCAGCATGGCCACCCTGTACGCCGCCTACTACCCACAGCCGGCCACCCGCCTGGCGTGCAGCCGCACCCGCCCGCAGGGCCTGCAAATGCAGTGGGGGCGCCAGCGCGACTACCAGGCCGAGATCTACCGGCTGCTCGGTGAGCTCGACCCCCGCCAGCGCCAGGCCTTCCTGCAGAAGGCGGTGGACATCAACGGCTGCGCGGCGGCGCAACAGCGCCTGACCAGCAATCGCTGAGCCTCGCTACACAGCGATACATAACCCCATCGCCCCCGACACACTGCCGATACCCCCGCCCTGCACACTCCCGGCCACAACAGCGCGACGGCACCCCGCCGTTGCCGCCTACACCGGGAAGCCTGCCCATGAAAGCCCTGCCACTGTTTGCTGAATGGAAGCTGTTCAACGCCCTTGATCACACCGGCAACTGGAGCGCCGACCTGCCGCTACGCCTGTTCCTGGCCTGGGAGTTCTTCGAATCGGGCCTGGAGAAGTTCAACGGCGCCAACTGGTTCGCCGACCTGCAAGGCAGTTTTCCGTTCCCGTTCGACCTGCTGCCGGCGGACCTCAACTGGCAGCTGTCGATGTGGGCCGAATTGATCTGCCCGCTGCTCCTGCTGCTGGGGCTCGGTACCCGGCTGGCCTCGGCGGTGCTGATGGTGGTGACGGTGGTGGCGATAGCCGCGGTGCACTGGCCGAGCCAGTGGTCGAGCCTGGCGGAACTGGGGCGGGGGTATGCGATCACCGACCAGGGCTTCGGCAACTTCAAACTGCCGCTGATCTACCTGGTGGCGTTGCTGCCGTTGCTGTTGAAGGGGGCTGGCAGGTTGAGTCTGGATCACTGGCTGCGCAGATACCTGTAGGAGCGGCCTTGTGCCGCGAAAGGGCCGCAAAGCGGCCCCGGCGATTGTTGCGTCAACGCTGTAACCTTGAGGCCGCTACGCAGCCCTGTCGCGGCACAAGGCCGCTCCTACAGGGACGTCAGGCAAATTTAGCTAAATGTCCTACTAGGCTTTAGGAAGTTTCCTTCAAGCTCGGTTTGCTATTCATCTGCCAGAATCGGACTTCAACTCGAAGCCGTCA
>Ga0247820_10000168_pt1 | contig 33071 bp, 26 predicted proteins | sample 13C_Glucose_Day1_2_FD_192480 | JGI IMG/M metagenome (GOLD analysis project Ga0247820, IMG submission 192480) | Soil microbial communities from agricultural site in Penn Yan, New York, United States - 13C_Glucose_Day14 | ecosystem: Environmental > Terrestrial > Soil > Agricultural land | place...
CCCCGTGCCGAGCAGCTCCCGCGCGGCGCGGCGGACGAGGGCGTGCGCGGCCTGCGCGATGCCGGCACCGACGCTCACCCGGGCGACGCCCAGGGCGGCCAGTTCCCCGGCGGGCGGGGCGCCGGGACCGGCCATCACGTTCAGCGGCGCGTCGATGCCGCCTGCCGGCTCCCTCACCGTCTCCGGGTCGACGGCCCCGGGGACGAAGATCCCGTCGGCGCCCGCGGCGAGGTGCTCGGCGACCGGACGCAGGGGCGCCGGGCCGGGTCCGTGCAGGGCGTCCTCGATGTTCACCCCGACCGCTCCCGCGTCGAGCACCGCGCGCACCGTGCGGGCGACTCCCGCCGGGTCATCGGCCCAACCGCTCTCGACGTCGGCGGTGACGGGCACCCGGACGGCCCCGGCGATCCCCGCGACCACGGCCGGCGCCCGCTCGCGGTCCAGCCGCTCACCGTCCGCCGCGCCCAGGGCCCAGGCGACGCCGGCGCTGGTGGTCGCCACGGCGCCGGCGCCCGCGTCCTCGACCAGACGGGCACTGGCGACGTCCCAGGCGTTGGGCAGGATCAGCGGGCGCCCGGGGACGTGCAGGGAGCGGAAGGCGAGGGCGCGCTCCCGCAGGAGGCTGCTGGGGTTCGTCATACCCGCACTCCATCAGCGGACGGCGGCGTCCGCCGGCGGGTGTCCGACCTGATCCTCCCGGGGCTTCAGGCGCCGGCGGGGAGGGGTGGCGTCTGTGCGGCGGTGGTCAGGGCGGTGCGGAGTTCGCGGATGATCCCGGCCGTCGGGGGTGCCGCCGCGCGGGCGGCCAGGCACTCGACGCGGTGCTCCAGCGCGGGGCCCGCGCCGCCCGGGAGGAGGGTCTTCAGACCGGCCGCCGCCCCGAGGGCGACGACGGCCGCGTCCCGCTCGGGGACGTCCTCGGGCGGCACCGGCCCCTCCAGGATCCCGCGCGCCTGCCGGCGCAGGGACCGTACCCGGCCCGCGTCGGCCGGCACGTACTCCACCGACGGGAAGACCCCGAGGATCCGGTGCTTCTCGGCGCGCAGCACCCCCTCGGCCACCAGCTGCTCCCGGACCGCGTCATAGGTGTGGCGGGCCCGTAGCGTCACCCAGGTGCGCCAGCGGTGCGGGCAGGACTCGCTGACCAGCTCCAGGAGCCCGTCGAGGGCGGCGTCGCCGGTGCGGGAGTCCAGGTCGACCGGTGTGGCGACGCCGTCGTCGTCGATCAGCAGACCGCGCTGCGCGAGCTCGGCGAGGGCACCGGCGCGCACCAGCGGCGGCGCCGCCTCACCCCGGTTGGTGTCCCAGGCCAGCAGGCAGAGGCGGGCCGGGAGCGAGAGCGGACCGTTGGGCACGGGGCCTCCTCGGGACCGTGACGTCGTGCTCCGAAAAGCCGTTGACAGCCCTTCCGGGGCACTCCTAACGTGTACAGCGGTTCTGTTGCCGTCGATGGGAGAAGGACGTTGCTCGTCTGAGGTTCTGAGACACCGCGTCACACCGTACGGGTGTGTACGTCGCGTGCGACCTCGGCGTTCGAGCCGTCCTCGTGGTCCCTGCGGAACAGGGCTTTTCTCATGCCCGGGCCTTCCCTCCGACTGCCGGTCTCGTCCCGCGGTGTCTCGATACGCGTGTGCCCCTGATCGCCCCGAGCAACCGCGGAGACCCGTATGACACCATCCATCACCTGTACGTCCCTGGCCTTCACCTGGCCCGACGGCACCGCCGTCTTCGAGGGCCTCGACGTCGCCTTCGGCCCCGGCCGCACCGGGCTCGTCGGCGTCAACGGGTCAGGAAAATCGACCTTGTTGAAGCTGATCGCCGGTGCGCTCCGGCCGGCCGACGGCTCCGTCCGGGTCGCCGGCGAGGTGGGCCACCTGCCGCAGAACGTCACGCTCGACACCGCGCTGAGGGTCGACGAGGCGCTCGGCATCGCCGCCCGCCGGGCCGCGCTGCACGCCATCGAGTCGGGCGACGTGGCCGAGGAGCACTTCGAGACCGTCGGCGACGACTGGGACGTCGAGGAGCGCGCCCTGGCCACGCTCGGCGAACTCGGCCTGGGGCACATCGGTCTCGACCGCACCGTCGGCGAGGTGTCGGGCGGCGAGTCGGTGCTGCTGCGGCTGGCGGCGCTGCTGCTGCGCCGTCCGGACGTACTGCTGCTCGACGAACCCACCAACAACCTCGATCTGTACGCCCGCAGACGGCTGTACACCGCCGTCGAGAACTGGCCGGGCGTCATGGTCGTGGTCAGCCACGACCGTGAACTGCTGGAGCTGGTCGACCAGATCGCGGATCTCCGCTCGGGGGAGGTCACCTGGTACGGCGGCAACTTCTCGGCGTACGAGGAGGCCCTGGCCGTCGAACAGGAGGCCGCCGAGCGGATGGTGCGCGTCGCCGAGGCGGACTTCCGCAAGCAGAAGCGCGAACTGGCCGACGCGCAGGTCAAGCTGGCCCGCCGCAAGCGGTACGGACAGAAGATGTTCGAGCAGAAACGCGAGCCGAAGATCGTCATGGGGGCGCGCAAGCGCGCGGCGCAGGAGTCCGCGGGCAAGCACCGGATCATGCACGAGGAGCGGCTCGCCGAGGCCAGGGGGCGCCTCGACGACGCGGTGGAGGCGGTGCGGGACGACGACGAGATCCGCGTCGACCTGCCGTACACGGCCGTACCGCCGGGCCGTGACGTCCTCACCCTCATGGACCTGGAACTGGCCTACGGCGCACGGGTGAAAGGAGGCTTCGACCTGCGCGGCCCCGAGCGGGTCGCGCTGATCGGCCGCAACGGCGCGGGCAAGACGACGCTGCTGCGCACGATCGCCGGTGAGCTGGAACCGGTGTCGGGCGGGGCGACGGCGCATGTCCCGCTGCGGTTCCTGCCGCAGCGGCTGGACGTCCTCGACGGCGAGCTGTCCGTCGCGGAGAACGTGGCCCGGTTCGCGCCGGGCGCCACCAACAACCGGGTCCGGGCCCGGCTGGCCCGCTTCCTGTTCCGGGGCGCCCGGGCCGACCAGAAGGCGGCGACGCTCTCCGGGGGCGAGCGCTTCCGGGCCGCGCTGGCGGCGCTGATGCTGGCGGAGCCCGCGCCGCAGCTGCTGATGCTGGACGAGCCGACCAACAACCTCGACATGGCGAGCGTCCGGCAGCTCACCACGGCGCTGGAGTCGTACGAGGGAGCGCTGATCGTGGCCAGTCACGATCTGCCGTTCCTGGAGTCCCTGGGCATCACCCGGTGGCTGCTGATGGAGGAGGGAGAGCTGAGGGAGACCGCGCAGGAGGCCGTCGAGGGGGCCTAGCGGGCCCCGGGGGGTGGCCGGGGCCCGATCCCGCCCTGCATGATGGCGGGGCCGGCGCCCGGAAGCATCCGGCCACTCCACCCGGCTACGAGCCGGTCCCGGCGGACATCGGGGAGTTCGAGAAGCCGGCGGGCTGTGTGACGTGCCTCTCGGTGCGCCTGCGGGAGCTGTATGCCTGAGGGAGGGGCCGTCACCCGGACGGCGTAGTGACCTGCGGTTCGGCACGCCTCCGGACCGGTACGGCTCGCCATGGGAACCCCGCTGATCAGGGGCCTTTACGACACTCTTAACCTACGGCTACGTAACCTACGGGTTCGTAGCCTACGATTCCGTAGGTTTCCCGGCCCGCTCGCCGGGAGCTGCCCCATGTCACCGTCCCCTGGAGTCACCCGTGTCGATCACCTCTCCCCATCTCGGCAGCCCTTCCGTCTGGACCGACGCCCGGCTGCTGTACGCGCTGGAGGAAGTGGTCGAGACGGAGCTCAACCGGCATCTGCAGGTCGCCAAGGACTGGATGCCCCACGAGTACGTGCCGTTCAGCGACGCCCGCAACTTCCCCGGCTTCTTCGAGGACGGCGAGGCCTGGGACAAGGAGCAGTCCAAGGTCACCGAGGTGGGCCGGATCGCGCTGGTGGTGAACCTGCTGACCGAGGACAACCTCCCCAGCTACCACCACGAGATCGCCACGCTGTTCGGCCGTGACGGCGCCTGGGGCACCTGGGTGCACCGCTGGACGGCCGAGGAGGGCCGGCACGGCATCGTGATGCGGGACTATCTGCTCGCCTCCCGGGCGGTGGACCCGGACAAGCTGGAGCAGTTCCGCATGGCCCACATGAGCGAGGGCTTCGAGTCGGACAACCGGCACTCGATGCTCCACTCGGTCGCCTACGTCGCCTTCCAGGAGCTGGCCACCCGCATCTCCCACCGCAACACCGGCCACCAGTCCGGTGACCCGGTCTGCGACCGGATGCTGTCGCGCATCGCGACCGACGAGAACCTGCACATGGTGTTCTACCGCAACCTGCTCAAGGCGGCCTTCGAGATCGCGCCCGACCTGACCATGCAGGCGGTCCGCGACGTCGTCGTGGACTTCCGGATGCCCGGACACGGCATCCCGGGCTTCGAGCGGGCGGCGGCGCAGATGGCGATCGGCGAGGTGTACAACCTGCGCATCCACCACGACGACGTGCTGCAGCCGGTGCTCCGCTTCCTGAAGATCATGGAGATCGACGGGCTGGGTCCCGAGGGTCTCAAGGCCCAGGAGGAGCTGGGGCTGTTCATGGGCGGTCTGGACGCGGAGGCCGCGAAGTTCGACGAGAAGCTGGCGGCGCGCAAGGCGCGGATGGCGGCCCGCGCCGGCCACTGAGGAACCGCTTCGCCCCCGGCGTTTCCGGGCTCCCCGGCCGGCGGAACTACCGTGCCGTGCGGCGCAGCTGCAGGCGTTCCTTCTCCGACATGCCGCCCCAGACGCCGAAGCGCATGTCGTTGTTCATGGCGTAGTCGAGGCAGGCTGCGCGGATCGGGCAGAGGCCGCAGATCCGCTTGGCCTCGCGGACCGAGCTACCGGGCTCGGGGAAGAAGAAGTCTCCACCGGTCTGCGCGCACAGCGCCTCCTCCTGCCAGGTGAGGTCGGGCAACGGGATCGTGTCGGTCTGCATGCCCGGAAGCGTGCCGTGCGGCGAAAAACGTTCGATCAACGCCGGCTCAACGAAGGCGTCCTCCGGGCCCCGGCGACCGCACGATGATGGCGCCGCGGGTTCCGCCGCGCACGGCGGCGCGCCGGGGTGTCAGGTCTGGCGCGGGTCGCCCCTGAGGACGGCGAACCGTGCGCCGTAGGGGTCCTCCAGGCGGGCCAGCCGGCCCACGCCGGCGAGGGAGGTGGCGGGCAGCCGCACCCTGCCGCCCAGTTCGACGGCCCGGGCGACGACGGCGTCCGTGTCGCCCACGGCGAAGTAGGGCAGCCAGTGCGGACGGCCGGACTCCGCCTCGGTGGGGTCGTCGGCCGGCGACACCAGCCCGCCGAACATGGCGTCCTCGCCCGTCCCGGCGGGGTTGACGGAGGTGTAGACGCCGCCGGGGAAGGTCACCGCGGAGGTCTCCCAGCCGAGGGCCGCGCGGTAGAACGCGGCGGCGCGGGCGATGTCCGGGGTGTGGAGCTCGGCCCAGCACAGCGCGCCCGCCTCGCCGGCCACCTCGATGCCCTTGAGCAGGGCAGGCTCCCAGATGCCGAAGGGGACGCCCGCGTGGTCGGCGAGCAGGGCCGTCCGGCCCAGCTCCCGCACGTCCACGGGCGGCACGACCACGCTGCCCCGGGCCTGCCGTACGGACCGCGCCGTGGCGTCCGCGTCGGAGCTCTGGAAGTAGACGGTCCAGGCGGGCGGGCCCTGCTCCGGGGTGGTCCGCATGCCGCCGGCGACGATCCGGCCGGCCAGCCGGAAGAAGCCGTAGCCTCCGGCGTCGGGGCCCGCCGGGCCGAACTCCCAGCCGAACAGGCCGCCGTAGAAGGACGCGGTGCCGTCGATGTCGGACGTGCCGACGTCGATCCAGTCCGGTGCGCCGTCGACGAAGCGGGTGGTGAGCATCGTGCCTCCTCCGAGAGGTCCCGTCGCCTGCTCTGCCGAGTCTTCCACCGCCCGCCGGCGTTCACCGTCCCTGCACCCGGACGGCCGCACAGCGAACCCGGCCTCCCGGCCGTGGCCCCGACCAGTGCCCCTCGACCGTGCGGCCCGGGCCCCGCCCGGCTCCTCGCCCGCCCGCACCGCCAGGGCGCCACGGACTGGCGCACCCACAAGCCCGGCAGACGGTCCGACGGCACCTGGCGGGCGGGCGGCGCGGGCTACCGGCACTGTCGCGACCACGTCGTGGGCACCGTGCACGGCACCCCCTCCCGCCGGATCCGGCGAGGGGCCGGCGTCAGGCGGAGGCGCGGCGGACGAGGGTGGTCGGGAGGACGACGCCGGACGGGGGGCCGTCCGTGCCGGTGGTGCGGTCCAGCTCGCGCAGCAGGAGGCGGGCCATCAGACGGCCCATCTCCTCTATGTCCTGCCGGACGGTGGTGAGCGGCGGTTCGGTCTGCTCGGCGATCGGCAGCATGTCGTCGAAGCCGACGACGGCCACGTCCTCCGGCACCCGCCGCCCGTGTTCGCGCAGCACACGCAGGGCGCCCGCCGCCGTGAGGTCGTTGGCGGCGAACACCGCGTCGAGGCCGGGGCAGCGGCCGAGGAGTTCCCGCATCGCCCGCTCGCCGCTCGCGGCGGTGAAGTCGCCCTCCACGACCAGCCGGGGATCGGCGCCGGCCATGACGTCCCGGTAACCGTCCAGCCGGTCCACCGCCGAGGTCTGGTCCAGGGCTCCGGTGATGTGCGCGACGCGGCTGCGGCCCAGGCCGAGCAGATGGCGCACGGCGTCACGGGCGCCGCCCCGGTTGTCGCTGTCGACGTAGACGACGTCGCCCCGGCCGCCGCTCCAGTCGGGCCGCCCGCCGAACACCGTCGGCAGTCCGGCCCGCTGGATCAGTCCGGGCAGCGGGTCGTCGATGTGGAGGGAGAACACCAGGGCGCCGTCGACGTGCCCGCCGGCCAGATAGCGGCCGACCCGCTCGTGGTCGTCGCGGTCCTCGGTGAGCAGCAGGACGAGCTGGTTGTCGTGGGCGGTCAGCTCCTTGCTGATGCCGCGCAGCTGCCGGGCGAAGAAGGGGTCCGCGAAGACCCGCGTCTCCGGCTCGGCCACGATGACGGCGACGGCGTCGTGCCGCCTCGTCACCAGGCTGCGCGCGGCCTGGTTCGGCACGTACCCCAGTTCCTCCACCGCCCGCCGGACCCGCTCGGCCAGGCGTTCGCGCACCCCCTCGGAGCCGTTGACCACGCGGGAGACCGTGGCCCGGGAGACCCCGGCCCGCGCGGCCACGGCCTCCAGCGTGGGACGCGGCGCTGTCTCGGTCACTTCGGGGCTCCTCACCTGCGGTTGCGGGCAAGGATAGCCCCGGGCCGCCGGCGGGCGAGGGCGCTCCCGGATCACCTCCGGCGCGTCAGTGCGCGTGCTCCTGGCCCTCCTTTGCCGCCGCCCCGTGGGCGTGCTCGTGCGGGTCGTAGCCCGGGATCGTGCCGTCCGGCTTCTTGACCAGGAACAGGCCCACCATGCCCATGTCGGAGTGGCTCTGGACGTGGCAGTGGTACATCCAGGCGCCCGCCCCGACCCCCTCCCCCGCGATGATCTGGAAGCCGAAGGAGTCGGCCGGACCGCAGATCTTGTTGTCGATGACCTGGCTGGGGTCGTCGGGGCCGGTGAGCATGCCGGTGCGGTTGTCGGCCCAGCGGTGACCGTGCATGTGGAAGGTGTGGTAGTACTCGCCGTGCGTGATCATGACGATCTCGACGCGGTCGCCCACGGTGGCCTCGAAGTCGGGACCGGTGTGTGCGGGCCTGTTGTTGATCGACATGTCGTTGAAGACGATGGTGTGGGTCGCGTCGGGCAGCACGTCGTCCTTGCGGCGCACGACGACCGGCCCGTACAGCCCGTTGCGGATGCCGCCGGTGCCGTGCACGGTGCCCACGACGTGGTCGTGGTAGTGCCAGTAGCCCGCGCTGCCCGCCCGCCAGGTGCCGTCGGACCGTCTGCCGGGCTTGTGGGTGCGCCAGGTGTAGGTGCGGGTGGCGCCGGGCTCGACGTGGCTGTTGTTCTGCTTGGTGCCGTCGCTGGAGATCTCGTAGTCCAGGCCGTGGACGTGCAGGCTCGCGGGCACGTCCATGGTGTTCTCGAGCTCGATGTGCAGTGTGTCCCCCTCGTTGAGCTCGATCAGCGGGCCGGGGACGGACGCCTTGCCCTTCTCGAATCCGTAGCCCATCCGTCCGCCGTCGAGCCGCTCGGCGTACATCTTGACGCGCCGCACCTCGCCGCCGGCGGGCGCGGTCTTCGCCGGTCTGGCCGCGCTCACGGCCTCGGGCGCGATGGACAACGATGTCGCGACGGCAGCGCCGCCCAGCAGTACCCGCCGGTTGAAACCGCGTCTGTCCATGCCGAACTCCCCACGTGGCTGTCATGAACCTGTGAAACCGTAGCGGCCGCCCTCTGGTTTATCCACACTCAGGACAAAGTTCGTTTCATTCCTGCGATAGGTATTGGCGTGTGACGCAAAGAGGTCTAGCTTCCTTGACGCTGTCGCTGCGACCGAGGAGGGGTGGGTGGCCACATGCGGTCCACATCGCATCACGAACCCATGCGCTTACGAGGGTTGAGCACGAGAAGCGCCGTGAACGCGCGAAGGACGAGAACCAGACGACGCGTCTGGGCGGCCACGGTGGCCGCCGGCGCCGTCACCGCCGGGCTGCTGTCGGGTCCCGCCGCCAGCGCGCGCCCGGCTCCGGATCCGTCCCTGACAACGATGTCCATCAAGTCGCCCCCGGGCGGCGCCAACGTACGTGTGCTGCTGTTCCACGGTTCGGCGGCCGGCGGTGACGAGTCACCGCTGGTGAACGCCGGTATCGAGGCGATCGAGCGGATCGGGCTGTCCGGCCCCGCGGACCAGCGGTTCGCCGTCACCGCCACCGACGACGCCTCGGTCTTCACCAACGCCAAGAAGCTGGGCCGGTTCAACACCATCGTGTTCCTGACCGGCGGCGGGGACGTCCTCGACCCGGACCAGGAGGCGGGCCTGGAGGCGTACATGGAGGCCGGCGGCGGCTTCCTCGGCCTGCACGACGCGGCCCGCGCGGAGCCGTACTCGGACTGGTTCACCGGTCTGATCGGCGCCCGTCCGGCCGCGTCCTCGCCGGACAGGGCGCAGCGGGCGACCGTAGAGGTCGGCGACCGGACGCATCCGGCCACCAAGGGCCTGCCCCAGCAGTGGAAGCGGCCCGACAAGTGGCTCAACTGGGTGAAGAACCCGTCCGGCGATGTGCACACGGTCGCCAGGGTGCGGGAATCGACGTACGCGCCCGGTGCGGGCGCGGGCGGCTGGGACCACCCGGTCAGCTGGTGCCGCGACTACGACGGCGGCCGGTCCTTCTACACCGGTATGGGCGGCACGGTGTCGTCGTACGACGAGACCGACTTCCGTGACCATCTGCGCGGCGCCCTGCTGTGGACCACCCGGCTGGTGCGGGCCGACTGCAAGGCGACGATCACCGGCAACTACAAGGCGGAGCGGCTGACCCGGCCCAACCAGCCGGGGCAGAACGACCAGATCGGCGAGCCGCACGGACTGGTCACCGCACCCGACGGCCGGGTCCTCTACATCGGGCGGGGAGGCGCCGACTCGTCCCAGCCCGTGGTCACCGACTGGAACGACCCCGACATCGGCAAGGGCAGGGGCGAGATCCACGTCTACGACCCGGAGACCGAGAAGGTCACCCTCGCCGGCGCGCTCACCGTCTTCGGCAACAAGGGCGGCGGCGACGAACTGCGGAAGGTCGAGGAGGGACTGCTCGGCATCGAACTGGACCCGCGGTTCGAGCAGAACGGGTGGGTGTATCTGCACTACACCCCGCACTCGGAGATCAACCGGGACACGCACATGGCCGAGCGGCGGGTCTCCCGCTTCACGCTCGACCCGGCCACCGACAAGCTGGACATGGGCAGCGAGAAGGTGCTGCTGGAGTGGCCGGTGCAGATCCACAGCTGCTGCCACTCGGGCGGCGGGATGGCCTGGGACTCCAAGGGCAACCTGTACATCGCCACCGGTGACAACAACTCCAGTGGCTTCAGCGGCGGTTACTCGGGCAACAACCCGGAGCCCAACTTCAAGGGCGTGTCCTTCGCGGACGCGCGCCGCACCGCCGGCAACACCAACAACCTCAACGGCAAGATCCTGCGCATCCACCCGGAGCCGGACGGCACGTACACCCTCCCCGAGGGCAACCTGTTCACCGGCAAGGAGACCGCCGAGGGCGGCGGCAAGACGCGCGGCGAGATCTATGTGATGGGTGTCCGCAACCCCGCGCGCATCTCCGTCGACAAGAAGACCGACGTCCTCTACGCGGGCTGGGTCGGCCCGGACGCCGGTTCCCCGTCGCCGACCTGGGGTCCGGCGAAGTACGACACGTTCGCCGTGATCACCGAGGCGTCCAACCGGGGCTGGCCGTACTGCATGGGCAACAAGCAGCCCTACCGGGACCGCAACCTTCCGGACCCCTCGAAGCCGCTGGGCTGGTACGACTGCGACGCGCCGAAGAACGAGTCGCCGAACAACGACGGCCTGGTCAATCTGCCGCCGGTGACCGGCAACAACATCTGGTACTCGCCGCAGGGCGGCGGCCCGGACTACCCGCGCGACGAGAACGGCGTCCCGTCGTACGAGCAGGACGAGGCCACCTACCGGCTGCCCTGGCTGAAGGGCGGCGGCCAGGCCGCGATGAACGGCCCGGTGTACCGCTACGACGCCGGCAGCGCCAGTGAGGTCAAGTGGCCGGAGTACTGGGACGGCAAGTGGTTCGTCGGTGACTTCTACGACGCCGACCAGCCGCGCAACGCGGTGCTGATGGACCCGGGGACACAGGGGGACGGCGGTCTTCCGGTGCACGCGGAGTCCCTGAAGAAGATCGTGCCGGTGGGCAACGACGGCATCAAGAACCTGATGGGCTGGAAGTTCGGCCCGGACGGCTCGCTGTACGTCCTCGACTACGGCCGCGGCTTCTTCACCTCCGACGCCAAGTCCGCCCTGTGGCGGGTCACCTACACGGGCGGCGGGCCCACCCCGGCCGCCGGTCAGCTGGCGAGGAAGGCCGGATGAAACCACTGATACGGCAACGACGCGTGTGGGCGGGTCTGCTGGCCGCCCTGCTGATGACGCTGGGACTGCAGACGGCGACGTCCGCGGCCGGCGAGAACGGGTCCACGGCCGGCGCGGCGGCGGAGCAGGTGCTCACCTGGACCGCCGGCGACAGCATCACGGAGTACACCTCCGTGCCGAAGACCGCGGTGGCCGGTGCCGCGACCATCGTGTTCGAGAACAGCGCGGCCACCGGCAACACCACGGGAATGCCGCACACGCTGACGTTCGTGACCTCCGACCCGGAGTTCAACAACGACGTCCAGCTGAACATCCTGGCCAACCCGGCCGACGCCCAGGGCGGGAAGCACACCGCCGAGGTGACGCTCACCCCGGGCCGCTACTTCTACCACTGCACCATCCCCGGCCACGGCGAGATGCAGGGCATCCTGACCGTGACCGAGGGCGGCGGTGAGGACACCACCGCGCCCGAGGCCACGGCGAAGGTGACCGGCTCGCAGAACGCGGACGGCGCGTACGTCGGTTCGGCGAGCGTGACGGTCGAGGCCACCGACGAGGGCTCGGGGGTGGACCGCGTCGAGTACGCGATCGGGGCCGACGGCGCCTGGCAGCCGTACACCGCGCCGGTCGTGGTCGACCAGGTCGGCACGCACACGGTCCGCTACCGGGCACTCGACAAGGCGGGCAACGTCTCGGAGGAGAAGACCGTCGGTTTCACGGTCGTCGCGCCGCCGACCGACGACTCGACCCCGCCGGAGACCTCGGCGACGGTGGACGGCGAGAAGAACGCCGACGGCGCCTACATCGACATGGCGACGGTCACCGTCAGCGCGTCGGACACCGGCTCCGGTGTCAACACCATCGAGTACGCGATCGGGGCCGACGGCGCCTGGCAGCCGTACACCGGACCGGTGATGGTGCACCAGGTGGGCACGCACACCGTGCGCTACCGCGCCACCGACCGGGCGGGCAACACGGCGGCGGAGAAGAGCGTGGAGTTCTCCGTCGTCGCCGCTCCCCCGCAGGACACCACCCCGCCGGCGACCGGCGCGACCGTGGAGGGCACCAGGAACTCCGACGGCGCCTACGTCGGTGACGCCACCGTGACCCTCAGCGCGGACGACGGGCACGGAGGGTCCGGCGTCGCCGCCATCGAGTACTCGCTCGACGGCGGGCCCTACCTGGCGTACACCGGGCCCGTGATCGTGGACCGGGCGGGCAGGCACACCGTGGCGTACCGGGCGAGCGACAAGGCCGGCAACACCTCCGAGCCGCGCACGGTGAGCTTCACGGTCGTCGCGGACGGCGGCGTGCCCGCGCCCAACTGCCCGGAGTACGACGAGCGGTTGACGGTGATCGTCGGCACGGTCGACTCGGGTGTGCCGAACCGGGTCACCAACAACCGGTGCCGGATCGGCGAGCTGATCGAGGACGAGAAGGAATGGACCTCCCAGGCGCTGTTCCTGAAGCACGTGAAGGCGGTCCTGGACACGCTGCAGAAGGAAGGGGTCATCGACAAGCGGGAGTACCGGGCGGTCAACCAGGCGGCCCGCCAGTCCGGCATCGGCAAGCCCGGCCAGACCGAGGGCTACCGCAAGATCATGGACGGCACGGCGGGGTCGTACGCCAAGTGGGAGCAGGTGGGCGGCGGTTCGTTCGCGCTGAACCCGGACGGCTCGATCACCTCCGGCACCACCCGGGGCGGCCTGGGCATGCTGTGGTTCCCGGAGCGGAAGTACGGCGACTTCTCGCTGAAGCTCCAGTGGCGTGACGACGGCCCGGGCGCCGTCAACGCCAACTCCGGTGTGTTCGTGCGGTTCCCGCAGCCCCACGACCACCCGGAGGAGTCACGGCCGGAGTGGGTCGCCATCAAGTACGGGCACGAGGTGCAGGTGTTCGACTCGCCCACCGGCGACATGTACAAGACGGGCTCGGTCTACGGCTTCGACCGGGTGGGCCTGGCCGGCGCGGGCGTGACGCAGAAGGGCACCTGGAACGACTACGAGATCCGGGTGGTGGACCAGCACTACTCGGTCTACCGCAACGGTGTGCTGATCAACGAGTTCGACAACACCGGCGGCCAGGAGTTCACCCCGCCGCGCTCGGACGACCCGGGCACGGACGGGCGGCGGTTCGCCTCCGGCTACATCGGACTGCAGGTGCACAGCACGACGGACGTCGTCTCCTACCGGGACGTCCGGATCAGGGAGCTGTAGGGCCCGGCGGGTCAGGAGGCCGAGGGTTTCGGCTTCCTGGCCCGGCTCGGCTGCACCCGGCTGGGTTCTCCCGGCATCTTCGGATACTCGGGCGGGTACGGCAGATCGCCCAGGCCGTGGTCGTGCTCGTCGCGGCGGGCGAGTTCGAGCAGGGGCTCCAGCGAGAACGCGTGAGCGTCCATGTCCGCGTGCACGTCGCCGAGTTCGGCGAAGCGCGCGGGCATGGTCGTGATGTCGAAGTCCCGCGGACGCGCGACGCCGACCTCCTCCCAGCGCAGCGGCGCCGAGACGGGCGCGTGCGGGCGGGGGCGCACGGAGTAGGCGGAGGCGATGGTGCGGTCGCGGGCGGTCTGGTTGTAGTCGACGAAGATGCGCTCCCCGCGCTCCTCCTTCCACCACTTGATGGTCACCTGCTCCGGCATCCGGCGTTCCAGCTCGCGCCCCACGGCGATGGCGGCCCGCCGCACCTGGGTGAAGGTCCAGCGCGGCTCGATGGGCACGAAGACGTGCAGGCCCCGGCCGCCGGACGTCTTGGGCCAGCCCCGCAGGCCGCCGAACTCGTCGAGCACGGCGCGCAGTTCACCGGCGGCGCGGACGGCGTCGTCGTAGTCGGTGCCGGGCTGCGGGTCGAGGTCGATGCGGAGTTCGTCGGGGTGGTCGACATCGGTCCGGCGCACCGGCCAGGGGTGGAAGACGAGCGTGCCGTACTGGGCGGCCCACACCGCGGCCGCCTCCTCGGTGGGGCACATCTCGTCGGCGCTGCGGCCGCTGGGGAAGGTGATGTGGGCGGTGGGGATCCAGTCGGGCATGCCCTTGGGCGCGCGCTTCTGGTAGAACCACTCGCCGGTGATGCCGTCCGGGTAGCGCTGCAGGGTGGTGGGCCGGTCCCGCAGCGCGCGCAGCAGGCCGGGGGCGACCGCCTGGTAGTAGCGGGCCACGTCGAGCTTGGTGTAGCCGTGCTCCGGGAAGAAGACCTTGCCCGGACTGGACAGCCGCACGGTCCGGCCGCCCACCTCCAGTTCCACCGCTTCCGCCATGCGAGCCACGGTAGGCGGAGCGCGCACACCTCGCACACCGGGCGGCAACGGGCGGCGAAGGCCGTCAGCGCGCAGAATCGGACCATGGATCTGCCGGTGATGCCGCCCGTGAAGCCGATGCTCGCCAAGTCCGTGGCCAGGATCCCGCCCGGCATGCAGTACGAGGCCAAGTGGGACGGGTTCCGGGCCATCGTGTTCCGTGACGGGGACGAGGTCGAGCTGGGCAGCCGCACGGGCAAGCCGCTGACCAGGTACTTCCCCGAGCTGGTGGAGGCGGTGCGCGAGCGGCTGCCGGAGCGGTGCGTGATGGACGGGGAGATCGTCATCGCGCGGGAGGGCCACCTGGACTTCGACGCGCTCACCGAGCGCATCCATCCGGCCGATTCGCGGGTGCGGACGCTGGCCGGGCGGACGCCGGCGTCCTTCGTCGCCTTCGACCTGCTGGCGCTGGGGGACGAGTCGCTGCTGGAGGTTCCGCAGACCGAACGGCGGGAACGGCTGGCCGGGGTGCTGGAGGGGGTGCGTCCGCCGGTGCACCTGGCGCCGGCGACGACGGACATCGACGTGGCGCGGGGCTGGTTCGAGCAGTACGAGGGGGCGGGCCTGGACGGCGTGATCGCCAAGCCGCCCGCGCTGCGCTACCGGCAGGACGAGCGCGCCATGTTCAAGATCAAGCACGAGCGCACGGCCGACGTGGTCGTCGCCGGGTACCGGCTGCACAAGAGCGGCCCAGTGGTGGGCTCGCTGCTGCTCGGGCTGTACGACGACGAGGGCCGGCTCCAGCACGTCGGCGTGTCCGCCGCGTTCTCCATGAAACGGCGCGCGGAGCTGATCGAGGAGCTGGAGCCGCTGCGCATGGACGACGTGACGGGCCATCCGTGGGCGTCCTGGGCGGACGAGAGCGCCCACGAGTCGGCGCGGCTCCCCGGAGCGCCGAGCCGCTGGTCCGGGCGGAAGGACCTGTCCTGGGTGCCGTTGCGGCCCGAGCGGGTGGCCGAGGTGGCCTACGACCACATGGAGAACGGGCGGCGCTTCCGGCACACCGCCCGTTTCCGCCGCTGGCGTCCGGACCGCACCCCCGAGAGCTGCGTCTACGGGCAGCTGGAGGAGCCGGTCCGCTACGACCTCGCCGAGATCCTCGGCTCTTCGTGAGTCAGGGCTGCATCAGCACCTTGACGGCGCCGTCCCGCTTCTTCTGGAACATCTCGTAGGCCTGGGGCGCCTCGGCGAGCGGCATCCGGTGGGTGGCGAAGTCGTCGACGCCGAGCGGGTCGTCGTCGGTGAGGTAGGGGATGATCTCGTCGCTCCAGCGGCGTACGTTCGCCTGCCCCATGCGCATCTGGATCTGCTTGTCGAACAGGGTGAGCATCGGCATCGGGTCGGCCATGCCGCCGTAGACGCCGACGATCGAGATCGTGCCGCCGCGGCGCACCATCTCGATGGCGGTGTGCAGGGCGGCGAGCCGGTCGACGCTGAAGCGTTCCGCCATGGGGCCGCTCAGTTTGCGGGGCAGCAGCGCCGAGGCGTTCTGCACCATCCGGGCCGCGGCGCTGCCGTGCGCCTCGGTGCCGACGGCGTCGATCACGGCGTCCGGACCGCGGCCGTCGGTCTGGTCGCGGACCGCGGTGAGGAGTTCCTTCTCGTCGTCGAAGGAGCGCAGGTCGAAGGTCTCCACCCCCCGCTCGCGCGCCCGGTTCAGCCGCTCCGGGACCAGGTCCACGCCGAACACCCGCCCGGCGCCCTTGGCCTGGGCGACCCGGCAGGCCATGTCGCCGATGGGGCCCAGTCCGAGGACGGCGACGCTGCCGCCCTGCGGGACGCCGGCGTACGCGACCGCCTGCCAGGCGGTGGGCAGCACGTCGGAGAGGTAGACGAACCGGTCGTCCGAGGGTCCCTCGGGAACCTTGATCGGACCGTACTGTGCCTGCGGAACGCGCAGGTACTCGGCCTGGGCGCCCGGTACCGCGCCGTAGAGCCGGGTGTAGCCGAACAGGGCCGCGCCCATGCCCTCGGCGGTGACCTGGGTGGTCTCGCACTGGGTGGGCAGTCCCGTCAGGCACATCCAGCAGTTGCCGCAGGCGATCTGGAACGGCACCACGACGCGGTCGCCCGCCTGGAGGTCCGGCACCGCCGCGCCGACCTCCTCGACGATGCCCATCGGTTCGTGGCCGAGGATGTCGCCGGGGGTCATGAACGGGGTGAGCACCTCGTACAGGTGCAGGTCCGACCCGCACAGCCCCGTGGAGGTGATGCGGATGACCGCGTCCGTCGGCTCCTCGATCCGTGGGTCGGGCACGTTCTCCACCCGTACGTCCCGCTTCCCCTGCCAGGTCAGTGCCCTCATCTCCGCCCGCTCCCTCCGTGGTGGCCGGTGTGTCGCTCGTGCGGTGGGCGTCCGGGTACCCGAGCGGGCCGGTGTCCAACCGCCCGCCGCGGGGCCGGACCGCGGGGCGCTGCGCCGATCGGCGGACCACACCGCGCGGGACCACCCCTGATCAGGTATGGCCAACGACAATCAGAAAAGCGCACAATCGAGACACCGGATGACATGAGGCAGGCGCGGTGACAGCGGTGGGCACGGAACGAAGGGCGCGCCGGCGGCGCGGCCCGGTGGCAGGCGCCGTGCTGGCCGCCGTGCTGGCGGCCGGTCTGGCCGCGGGATGCACGGCGTCGGACGGGCCCGGCGACGACGGACGCGGCTCGCCCCGGCCGTCGCCGACGCAGTCGCGGGAACCGGGCGGGGCGAAGAGCCCCCCGGCGCTCGCCGTGAAGATCGACAACGCCCCCGCCGCCCGGCCCCAGACGGGTCTGGACTCCGCCGACGTGGTGTACGCCGAGCAGGTGGAGGGCGGTCTGAGCCGGCTGATGGCGGTGTACGCCGGCAAGCTGCCCGGGTCGGTCGGGCCGGTGCGCAGCGCCCGTGAGTCCGATCTGGAGCTGCTGCGCCAGTTCGACCGGCCGGTGCTGCTCTTCTCCGGGGCGCAGAGCAAGCTGCTGCCGGTGATCGACCGGGCCCCGCTGGAGGCGGTGACGCCCGAGTCGGATTCCGCCGCGTTCTTCAGGAACACCGCACGCCCTGTCCCGCACAACCTCTACGCGCGGCCGGAGCGGGTCATGGCGCGGCCGCCCGGCGAGGCCGCCCTGACCACCGGCTTCCGCTACGGCCGGCCCCCGGCGGACGGCAGGTCCGAGAGCCGGCTGACGGTGCGCTATCCGGCGGCGCGCTTCACCTTCACCTGGTCGGGCTCGCGCGACCGGTGGCTGGTCTCGATGGACGGCGCCCCCGCGGTCACCCCGGAGGGCGAGCGGCTCGCGCCCGCCACGGTCGTCGTGCAGTACGTGACCGTGCGCCCGTCGGGATACCGGGACTTCCTCGGCAGCAACACCCCGTACACCGAGACGGTGGGCTCGGGGAAGGCCACCGTCTCGCGCGGCGGACAGACGTACGAGGCGCGCTGGGACCGCCCCGCCGCCGCGGACGGCACCTCGTTCACCACCCGAGGGGGCGCCCCGCTGAACTTCGCGCGCGGTCAGGTGTGGGTGGTGTACGCGGAGGCGGACTGACCGGAGCGGTCCGCCGGGTCAGCGGGGGCGGTCAGGGAGGGGGCGGGGTCGCGCAGCCCCTCGGCCGCGTCCGCCACGCGCCGGATGAGGTCGATGAACACCGCCTGCTCCCCCGGGTCGAGGGGGGCCAGCAGCACCTGGTTCATCCGCGCGGTGCGCACGGTCAGCCTCCGGTGGGTGCGCTCACCGTCGCCGGTGAGGCGCAGCAGGAAGCGGCGGCCGTCCCCCGGGTCGCGGACCTTGTCCAGCAGTCCGCGCCGGATCAGCCGGCCGATCACCTCGGCGACGGTGGAGCGGTCCAGCCCGACCCGCTCCCCCACGGTGCGCTGGTCCAGCCCGGGCTCGGCGACGAGCGCGTTGAGGACCGCGAACTGCGGCGAGGTGGTCTCCTCCGAGACCATCGTGTTCCACAGCAGGTGGTGCGCCTGCTGGAGCCGCCGGGCCAGATGCCCGGGATGGGTGGTGAGATCCACGGCGGCCATGAGCGCTCCCCCGGTCATTTCATCGGTGCACTGATTTTCATGGGACCTCTGAACAGTACTGGACAGGGGGATCATCTCGCGCAGATACTCAGTGCGCTGACTAAATGAGCGGGTCGCCTGGCAAGGGATGGGGTTCCTCGGATGGACAAGGTCTTCGCCTCCGCCGCGGAGGCGCTGGCCGACGTGCCGGACGGCGCGTCGCTGGCGGTGGGCGGCTTCGGCCTCAGCGGTGTGCCGAACGTGCTGATCCAGGCACTGCACGAGCGGGGCGTCGGCGGCTTGTCGGTCGTCTCGAACAACTGCGGGGCCCTGGAGTCCGGGCTCGCGGTGCTGCTGGCGGCGGGCCGTATCGCCCGGGTGACCGGTTCCTACATCGGCGCGAACAAGGAGTTCGCGCGCCAGTACCTCTCCGGTGAGCTGGAGGTGGAGCTGATTCCGCAGGGCACCCTCGCGGAGCGGCTGCGCGCCGGGGGCGCCGGCATCCCGGCGTTCTACACGCCGGCCGGGGTGGGCACCCAGGTCGCCGAGGGCGGGCTGCCCTGGCGCTACGACGGTTCCGGCGGGGTCGCGCTCGCGTCGCCCCCGAAGGAGGTCCGGGAGTTCGACGGCACGGAGTACGTGCTGGAGCGGGGCATCCGCACCGACTACGCGCTGGTGCGGGCGGCCAGGGGCGACCGGCACGGGAACCTGGTGTTCGGCAAGTCCGCCCGCAACTTCAACCCCCTCGCCGCGATGGCGGGCCGGGTGACGGTCGCGGAGGTCGAGGAACTGGTCGAGCCGGGCGCCCTCGACCCGGACGCGGTGCACCTGCCGGGCGTCTTCGTGCGGCGGGTGGTCGCCCTCACGCCCGAACAGGCGGCGGACAAGCGGATCGAGCGGCGGACGGTGAGCGGCTGATGGCCTGGACACGGGAGGAGATGGCCGCGCGGGCGGCCCGCGAACTGCGCGACGGCCAGTACGTCAACCTGGGCATCGGCCTGCCCACGCTGATCCCCAACCACCTCCCGCCCGGTGTCGAGGTGGTGCTGGAGAGCGAGAACGGCATCCTGGGCACCGGCCCGTACCCGGCCGAGGACGCCGTCGACCCGGACCTGATCAACGCCGGGAAGGAGACCGTCACGGTCCTTCCGGGCGCCTCGTTCTTCGACTCGGCACTGTCGTTCTCGATGATCCGCGGCGGGCACATCGATGTCGCCGTCCTCGGCGCGATGCAGGTGTCCGGACGCGGTGACCTGGCCAACTGGGCGATACCCGGCAGGCTCGTCACCGGCATCGGCGGCGCGATGGACCTGGTGCACGGCGCCCGCACGGTGATCGTGGTGATGACCCACACCGCGAAGGACGGCTCGCCGAAGATCGTCGCGGAGTGCACGCTGCCGCTGACCGGCAAGAGGTGCGTGGACCGGATCATCACCGACCTCGGCGTCCTCGACGTCACCGGCGACGGCCTCGTCCTCGCCGAGACCGCTCCCGGCGTCTCCGCCGGGGAGATCACCGCCAAGACCGGAGCCGAACTCACCCTCGGGGAGGGCCTGTCGTGACCGACGTGCTGACACAAGCCGACATCGACCAGGAGATCGCGGCCGAGCACGCCGCGTACGAGAAGCGGGTCGCCGGCGGCGCGCCCGTCGAGCACCATCCGCGCCGCGGCTACGCGCCGTACCGCTCCTCGGTGCTGCGCCACCCGTCGCGGCCGCCGGTCGCCATCGACGTCTCGCAGGACCCGGAGCTGGTGGAGCTGTCCTCCCCCGCCTTCGGGGAGCGCGACATCACCGAGACCGACAACGACCTGACCCGGCAGCACACCGGTGAGCCCGTCGGTGAGCGCATCACCGTCTCCGGCCGGCTGCTGGACCGCGACGGCCGCCCCGTGCGCGGCCAGCTGGTGGAGGTCTGGCAGGCCAACTCGGCCGGGCGGTACGCCCATCGGCGCGAGCAGCACGACGCCCCGCTGGACCCGAACTTCACCGGTGTGGGCCGCACCCTCAGCGACGACGACGGCTTCTACCGCTTCACCACCGTCCAGCCGGGCCCGTACCCCTGGCGCAACCACGTCAACGCCTGGCGCCCGGCGCACATCCACTTCTCCGTCTTCGGCTCGGCCTTCACCCAGCGGCTGGTGACGCAGATGTACTTCCCGGGCGACCCGCTCTTCCCGTACGACCCGATCCTGCAGTCCGTGACCGACGACGCGGCGCGGCAGCGGCTGGTCGCGACGTACGACCACAGCCTCTCGGTGCCGGAGTTCTCGCTCGGCTACCACTGGGACATCGTGCTGGACGGGCCGCGGGCCACCTGGATGGAAGAAGGGCGCTGACCGTCATGACGAGGATCGACACCACCGGCCCGGGGAACGTGCCGCCCACCCCCTCGCACACCGTCGGGCCCTTCTACGGGTACGCGCTGCCGTTCCCCGGCGGCGAGGACATCGCGCCCGCCGGCCACCCGGACACCGTCACCGTGCACGGGTACGTGTACGACGGCGAGGGCCGGCCGCTGCCGGACGCGCTGCTGGAGCTGTGGGGGCCGGACCCCGGCGGGAACGTGCCGACGGCGGACGGTTCGATGCGGCGGGATCCGGCGAGCGGCGGCTTCCTGGGCCGCAACGGCGTGGAGTTCACCGGCTTCGGGCGGATCCAGACCGACGCGGACGGCCACTGGTACGCCCGCACCCTGCGCCCCGGGGCACGCGGCCGGAGCGCCCCGTACCTCAGTGTGTGCGTCTTCGCGCGGGGGCTGCTGGTGCATCTGTTCACCCGGATCTACCTGCCGGGCGACGAGGCGGCGCTGGCGGCGGACCCGCTGCTGTCCCGGCTCGGCACCGGCCGTCGCGACACGCTGGTCGCGGGCGAGGAGGGCGCGGGCACGTACCGTTTCGACATCCGCCTTCAGGGCGAAGGCGAGACGGTCTTCCTGGAGTTCCAGTGACATCAGCCGATCACGACGCCGGTCTGCTCGCCCCCGGCTGGGCCGGTTCCCCGGCCGCCGCCGAGACGTCGGACGCGGCGTTCCTGCGGGCGCTGCTCGACGCGGAGTCCGCGCTGACCCGTGCGCAGGCCGCGCTGGGGCTGGCCCCGGCGGAGGCGGCCGCGGCGGTGACGGAGGCGGCCGGCCCGGACGGTTTCGACATCGCGTCCCTCGCCGGGCGGGCGCGCGCCGCCGGGAATCCGGTGATCCCTCTGGTCGCGGAGCTGACCCGGGCGGCCGGCGGGGAGTACGGCCCGTATGTGCACCGGGGCGCGACCAGCCAGGACATCATGGACACGGCGATGATGCTGGTCGCCCGCCGCGCGCTCGGCCCGGTCCTCGCCGACCTCGAACGCTGCGGGCGGGCCCTGGCCGCGCTGGCCGCCGAGCACCGTGACACCCCGATGCCGGGCCGCACCCTCACCCAGCACGCGGTGCCGACGACGTTCGGGCTGAAGGCGGCCGGGTGGCGGTCGCTGGTGCTGGACGCCCGGGACCGGGTGACCGCGGTGCGCGGCTCCCTGCCCGCCCAGCTCGGCGGCGCGGCCGGCACGCTGGCCGCCTTCTCCGCGTACGGGGCCGCGGACGCCACCGCGCTGCCGGGCGCGTACGCACGTGAACTGGGACTCGTCGAACCGCCGTTGCCGTGGCACACGCTGCGTACGCCGGTCGCCGACCTGGCCGGCTGTCTCGCCTTCGCCGCCGGCGCCCTGGGCAAAGTCGCGGTGGACGTCCTCACCCTCTCCCGCACCGAGATCGCGGAGGTCACCGAGGGCAGCGGCGGCGGCTCCTCCGCCATGCCGCACAAGGCCAATCCGGTCCGCTCGACGCTGATCGCCGCGGCGGCCCGGCGGGCCCCGCAGCTCGCGGCCACCCTGTACGGCTCGCTGGTGGCCGAGGACGAACGGCCGGCCGGGGCCTGGCACGCCGAGTGGGAGCCGCTGCGGGACCTGCTGCGTCTGGTGGGCGGCGCCGCCCGGGACGCGGCCGGACTGACCGAGGGGCTGCGGGTGCGCCCGGAGGCGATGCGCGAACACCTGGGACTCACCCACGGGCTGATCGTCTCCGAGCGGCTCTCCGCCGAACTGACGCCGGCCCTCGGCCGCGCCCGTGCGAAGGAACTGCTCACCCGGGTGGCGCGGCGGGCCTACGAGGAGGGCCGCCCCCTCGCCGAACTGCTCGCCGGGGAGACCGAGTCGGAGGAACTCGGCGTCGACCTCGCCGACGCGACCGACCCCGCCCGCTACACCGGCTCCGCGGGAGCCCTCACCGACTCTGCCCTGGAGCGACGTTGACCGACACCCTCCTCGACCACCGTGCCGAAGGCCCCGCTTCCGCTCCCCCGCTGCTCCTGGGCCCCTCGCTCGGCACCTCGTACGCCCTGTGGGACAAGGTGGCGCCCGAACTGTCCGCCGCGCACCGGGTGGTGCGCTGGGACCTGCCGGGACACGGCGGTTCGGCGCCGGGGCTGATCGGTCCGGGAGCGACCGTCGGCGACCTCGCCGATCTGGTGCTCGCGCTCGCCGACTCGCTCGGCGTCGACCGGTTCGCCTACGCGGGCGTCTCGCTGGGCGGCGCGGTGGGGCTGCATCTGGCGGTGCACCGTCCGGAGCGGCTGTCGTCGCTGGCGGTGATCTGTTCCTCGGCGCACTTCAACGGCGCCGGGCCGTGGCGGGAGCGGGCCGCGCGGGTGCGGGACGAGGGGCTCGCCGGGCTCGCGGAGGGCGCGGACGCCCGCTGGTTCACCCCCGGTTTCACCGTTCCGCGGCTGGTCCGGGACCACCGGAAGGCCGACCCTGAGGCGTACGCCGCCTGCTGCGACGCGCTGGCCGCGTTCGATCTGCGGGAGCGGCTCGCGGAGATCTCCGTGCCGACGCTGCTGGTGGCCGGCCGGGAGGACCCGGCGACGCCGCCCGGGCATCTGCGGGAGATCGCGGACGCCGTGCCGGACGCCGCGCTGGTGGAGATCCCGGGGGCCTCGCACCTGGCGCCGGCGGAGCGCCCCGAGGCGGTGCTCGCGGCGCTGCGGACGCACTTCGGCGGAGCCGCCCGGCGCGGCATGGAGGTGCGCCGGGAGGTGCTGGGCGACGCCCACGTGGACCGGGCGCAGGCCCGGCAGACCCCGTTCACGGCCCCCTTTCAAGACTTCGTCTCCCGCTACGCCTGGGGCGAGATCTGGACCGATCCGGCCCTCACCCGCCGCGAACGCAGCATGATCACGCTCACCGCGCTGGTCGCCCACGGTCACTACGACGAACTCGCCCTGCACGTCCGCGCGGCACGCCGCAACGGGCTCACCCCCGAGGAGATCGGCGCGGTGCTGCTGCAGACGGCCGTGTACTGCGGCGTCCCGGCGGCCAACTCGGCCTTCGCGACCGCCCAGCGGGTGCTGGCGGAGGAGGACGAGTAGCCGGGGAGATCTCCCTAGCGCAGTCCCGCACTCGTGCCGAGTTCCTCGCGGGCGCGCTTCGCCAGGCCGTCCGCGCCGCAGGAGCGGGCCAGTGCGAGGCCGCGTTCGAGGTCGGGGACGGAGCGGGCGAGGATGCCGTACTCGACGCGGGCCGCGGCGTGTTCGTACTGGCAGGGTGAGGACTCCAGGTAGGTGACCGCCTGGGCGGCGAGGCGGACCGCGCGCTGGCCGGTCTCCAGTGCGGCGGCGACGCGCAGGGCCTCGCCTATCGCGGTGTCCGTGCCGAGGCGTTCGGCCCTGCGGCGGAGGTCGACGGCCAGCCGGGCGGCGCGGGCCGGGTCCTCGGCCGCGAGGGCCCGGGCGAGGTCCGCGGCGGCGAAGAGGTGCACCGGGTTGTGGTGGCCGCGGGCGGCGGCCGCCTTCTCGGCCGCCTCCAGCTCGTTGACGCCGTCCTTGGTGCGGCCGACGGCGAGCAGCAGCCGGCCGCGCACCGAACGCGGGTCGGGCAGCACGATGGTGGACGGGTAGGGCGGTGCGAAGCCGTGGCGTTCCGCCACCTCCCAGGCCGCTTCCGCGTGGCCGCGGGCGAGCAGGGTGTCGACGAGGTTGCAGGTGGCCGTCCAGTACAAGGGCAGTCCGCGGCCGACGCGTTCGGCCAGGCGCAGGGACTCGCGCAGCGACTGCTCCGCCGCCTCCAGCCGGCCGCGCCTGCGGTGGCCGAGCCCCACGTAGGCGTGGGCCAGGACCAGGTGGCCCCCGCTCCAGCCGGCCGTCTCGTAGGCGTGCAGGGCCTCGTTGTAGAGGCTGTCGGCGCGGTCCAGGCGGTCGGTGTAGGCGTAGGCGCTCGCCAGCATCAGCAGGAGCTCGACGCCCCACTCGGAGTCGGTCCAGCCGAGGCCCGGTGCCAGGCGGCCGTTGACCAGGGCGCGGTCGCAGACCTCGACGACCTCCTCGGCGTTCTCGCCGCGCATCATGGCGTCGAAGCCGCGCAGGATGAGCAGCGCGCGTTCGGAGTTGTCGCGGCCGGTGCAGGTGGCGGCGAGTTCGGCGAGGCGCTCGGAGCGGCCGGGTGAGCCGGTCTCGCCGGCGACGAGCCCCTCCCACATGAACCGCACGGCCTGCAGCCGCATCCGGGCGGGGCCGGGTTCCAGCCGGGCGGCCTCCGCCTCGACGGTGCGGACGGCCTCCTCCATCTGGTCGTTGTGGAGCAGGGCCTGGGAGAGGCGGACCACGGCGTCCACCCGGCGGTCGCCGTCGAGGCCGGGCATGCCGAGGGCGGTCCGCAGATGGCCGATGGTGCGGGCGGGTGCGGTGAGGAAGGTGGCGCAGCCCAGTTCGTAGAGGACGTGGGCGTGGACCTCGGGGCGGGGCGGTTCCTCCAGGGCGCGTTCCAGACAGCGGCGGGCCGCGTCGGGGGCGCCGACGGCGAGGTGTTCGCGGGCCGCCTCGCGCAACTGCCAGACGAGTTCCTCGTCGTCGTCCGGGTGCACTTCGAGGAGGTGGCGGGCGGCCGACGCGGCGCCGCGCCCGGAGTCGGTGACGATGCGGGCCGCGATGCCGTGCATGGCGCGGCGCAGGGCGTCGGGGATGGAGTTGTAGACGGCGGTGGCGATCAGCGGGTGGACGAACTCGAGGTCGGCCGTCCCGGCGCGGCCGGCGGCCGGGTCGGGAGCGGTGAGGATGCGGGCGCTGCGCAGGAGTTCGGCGCAGCGGGCGGCGTCGTCGACGTTCAGCGTGGCGAGCCGGGCCACCAGCGCGACGGTGATGTCGTTGCCGAGGATGGCGGCCGCCCAGGCGAACCGGGTGGCGTCGATGCCGAGTTGTTCCAGCCGGGCGACGAGTCCGCCGCCGCGGGCGGAGCGGTTGAGGTCGCGCAGTTCGCCGGCGTGGGCCTCGACGGGTTCGAGTTCGCTGTCCTGCACCTTGGCGAGGAGTTCGACGGTCTCGTAGGGGTTGCCGCCGGTGACGGCCCACACCTCGCGGCAGAAGGCGGCGTCGGCGTTCTCGCCCAGGGTGGCCCGGGTGAGTCCGGCGGCGGCCTGCGGGGTGAGGGCGCTGAGGGTGGTGACGGGGCGGCCGGCCGCGGTGGCCACGGCGGCCACGGCGTCAAGGTGTCCGGCGCTCACTCCGGAGATCTCGCCGGGCCGGCGGGCGACCACGACGAGGACGGACAGGTCGGCCAGCCGTTCGGCGAAGGCGGCGAGCCAGTACAGGGTCTCCTGGTCGGCCCAGTGGGCGTCGTCGATGAGCAGCACCAGCGGCCAGTCCCTGCGGGCCAGCCGGCGTACGGCGGCGACCAGTCCCTCGCAGACGCCCTGCGGGTCGGCGTGCCGGTCGCCGGGGTCGGTGATGCCGAGGGCGGGTCCGGCGATGTCGTACCAGTCCCCGAGGTACTCGCGGGCCTCCTCCGGCAGCATCGACACCAGTGCGGGCTGCAGGAGCTGGCGCACGACGTTGAAGGGGACGGAGCGCAGGGTCTCGCCGCCGCGGGCCGACCACACGGTGCAGCCGCGCCGCTCGGCGATGCGGCGGGTCTCGGCGAGCAGCGCGGTCTTGCCCAGTCCGGCCTCGCCGCGGAGCACCAGCAGGCCGCCGGGCGAGGAGCGGTCCGCGCAGAGGGTGTCGACGGCCCGGGCGAGGGCGGCGACTTCCTCGTCCCGCTCCCACAGGGCGGCCGAGGGGGCGGCCGGGGGCCGTATCTCCGTCATCCCGCTGCCTCCCCGAGTCGCCCGAATGACGTACAGGCCCCGAGCGTAGTCCCCCGGCGGTCCGAGCGGTGCCCGCTCGCGCCACGTGTTGCCGTGACGGGTGACACCGCCTCCCGGGGTCGACGCGTCCCGCCTTCCACCAGGCCCGCCGAAGGTCAACGCCCGGCGATATGAGGGGAGATGCCCGCCTCCGGGGCGGGTCCGCGGGAGGTGTGACGGGGCTCTCTCATCCGGCTTTCACCGAGGCCTCATACGGTGGGGGCATGACGCAGGCGACTCCTCCCGGGTGGTACCCCGACCCCGGGCAGACGAATGACGGGCCGGCCACCGAGCGCTGGTGGGACGGCGGGACCTGGACGGACCAGGTCCGCCCGACGGGGCAGGGCGCGACTGCCTGGGGTCCCCCGGCGCCGGCCGGTTCGGGCACCACGCCGTACCCGGCCTACCCGGCGTACCCCGCCGCGGCGCCTTCGGGGCGGGGGCGGGCGGTGCGCAACGGGATAGCCGTGGCCGCGGCCGTCGCCGTCCTGGCGAGCATCGGCGTGGGGGTGTACGCGCTGACGGACGACGACGGGGGCGACGGCGCCACGGCGTCGCAGGGTCCGGGCGGACGCGAGGGCGGGCCGTTCGGCGACTCGGGCGGACCGGACGGCGGCTCCGGCGGCCGTGACGGAGGTTCGGGCGGGTCCGGGGGCGAGGAGCCGGGGCCGGAAGGGTCCGAGGCGCCGCGGATCGAGAGCGGTTCGGTGACCGACGGGCTGAGCGGGATCAGCCTCCCCATCCCGGACGGCTGGTACGGCGAGCAGCTGCAGGTGGGCGCCTCGGTGACGTCGGAAAAATCCTACAAGTGCCCCGGCGACACCTCCAAGACCTGCACCAAGGGCGGGGCGTACTCGGCACCGGCCCTGGCGATGGGCACCCGCGGCTCCACCGCCGAGGAGGTCGCCAAGGCGGACATCTCCGCCAACGCCGAGGAGAGCTACGGCGGCGAGGCCTACGGGAAGATCACCTCGCACGACGTCCTCGCGTCCAGGGCCGTCACGGTGGCCGGGCAGAAGGGTTATCTGGTGCGCTGGAAGGCGGTCACCAGCAAGGGCTCCGACGGGTACGTCCAGTCGCTCGCCTTCCCGTCCCCCGCGCAGCCGCGGCAGATCGTCGTGGTCCGCTTCGGGGTGGACACCGACCAGAAGCAGGACGTCCTCGACGAGATCACCGAGGGCATCGAGGTGTCGTCGGGCGGCGGCGGCAACGGCCAGGACGTCTGACCCGTCCGCACACGACGGCGGGGCGGGGCACCCCTCCGCTCAGGAGGTGCCCCGCCCCGCCGGCTGGGCGCCGCCCCCGTCCCCACGGTGCGGCGCGGCCGGGCCGCCGTCCGGTGGTCCCGGGAAGGGCGGCCCGCGTCTCAGGGGAGGCCGAGCGCCGGCAGTACGGCGGCCTCCACGAAGCGGACCAGGTAGTCCGGGTCCGCGTTGCGGCCGTCCAGGATGGGCCGGATCCGCAGCACCCCGAAGATCTGCGCGGGGACGTACTCCAGCGCCGGGTCGCCGGCGGCCACCTCCCCGCGTGCGACGCCGCGCCGCAGGATCTCCCGCAGCGCTTCGACCTCGGGGTCGACCAGCGCCTCACGCAGCGCCCGCGCCAGCTCCCGGTCCTGGACGATCGCGTGCCCGAGCGCCTGGAGCAGCGTGGTGTCCTTCGGTGACCACTCCCCCGCGAGCCGCGCCACCTCGCGCAGGTCCCCGGCGAGGGTGCCGGTGTCGACGCCGACGAGCCGCGCGCGCCGGTTGGAGCGCAGGGCGGCGGCGACGAACTGCGGTTTGGTCCGCCACTGCCGGTACAGCGTGGACTTGCTGCACCGCGTGCTGGCGGCGACGCCGTCCATGGTGACCGCGTCGTAGCCGCACTCGCGGATCTGGTCCAGCACGGCGTCGAAGAACTCCCGCTCACGCTCCGGCGTGATCTTGGAGCGGCGCGAGGTTCCGGCCGGTGCGGACCGGTCCGAGTCCTGCGACGTCATCGGCTCGGCTCCCTTTCTTCCTCGAGTGAGGCACGTCATCGATACGCCAGTGTACCGGTACGGAATCGTATCGGTACACTGGCGTATCGGTACGAACTCGTTTCGTTGAGGTGCGGTACCGCGCACCGTCCGCACCACCGCAGCACCACCGTCAGCGAAAGGGCCGGGGATGAATGCCCGCAAAGAGCCTGCGACAGCGGGGTCCGACGCCTCGGCGCGCCCTCCCCTGGTCCGTGAACTCCTCCTGGTGGCAGGGCTTTTCCTCGTCTACAAACTCGGCCGGCAGCTGGCGGCCGGCCACGGCGGCGAGGCGTACCGCAACGGCCGCGGGGTGTGGCGCCTCGAGCGCTCGCTCCAGCTGCCCGGCGAGGGCGCGGTGCAGTCCCTGCTGCTGCACGGCGAGGGGCTCGCGCACGCCGCGAACGTCTACTACGCGGCCGTCCACTTCCCGGCCACGGCCGCCTTCCTGGTCTGGCTCTACGTGCGCCGGCCGCTCCACTACGTCTGGGCGCGCCGGGTCCTGGCGGCGGTCACCGCCGCCGCGCTGGTGCTGCATCTGACGTTCCCGCTCGCCCCGCCGCGGATGCTCTCCGCGACGGGCCTGGTGGACACCGCCCGGGTGTACGGGCCGTCGGTGTACGGGCCGCCGGAGACGGACGGGCTGTCGAACCAGTTCGCGGCGATGCCCTCGCTGCACTTCGGGTGGGCGCTGATGGTGGCGGTCGGGCTGATCGTCGCCACGCGCACCCGGTGGCGGTGGCTGTGGCTGCTGCATCCCCTGCTGACGCTGCTGGTGATCGTGGGGACGGCGAACCACTTCTGGCTGGACGCGTGGGTTGCGGCGGCGCTGCTCGGCCTCGCGCTCACGGTGGCGCGCCGGCCGCGACGCACGGCAGCGGCGGGGCGGATCGCGGCACGTCATGTGCCGGCGAAGGACCGCCCGCTGGTGGGGGCGGGCCGGTGAACGCCGTCCTCGTGGCCGTCCTGCTGTCCCTCGTCTCCGCCGTCGCCTACGCCGCCGCCGCGGTGGCCCAGGAACGTCTCGCCTCCCGGTCCTCGGGCACCGGCACGCTGCGGCTGCTGGCCGACGGCGCCTGGTGGGGGGCGGTCGGGCTGAACGCCTCGGCCGCGCTGCTGCACGTGGTGGCGCTCAGGTACGGGCCGCTGACCGTGGTCCAGCCGCTGGGCGCGCTCACGCTGGTCGCGGCGGTGCCGATGGGGGCCCGGATCGCGGGGCGGCCGGTGAGCGGGGCCGAGTGGCGGGGCACGGCGTTCACCCTCGCCGGTCTGGCGGTGGTGCTGGCCTCGGCGTCCGGCCCGGCACCCGACGACGCGCTGAGCGTGCCCGAGGCGCTGGTCGTCGCGGGCGGCACGGCGTCCCTGATCGGGCTGCTGTCATGGCCGGGGTCGCGGCCCGGTCTGCGGCACGCGACCGCGTCGGGCGCCGCCTCCGGGGTGGCCTCGGCGCTCACCCAGACCGTGACGGTCGCGGCGACGGACCGGTCCGGTCCGCTGCTCGACGTGCGGGTGGTCGTGGTGGCGCTGCTGGTGGCCGTCTTCGCGGCCGGCGGTCTGCTGCTGTCGCAGACCGCCTACCGGGGCGGCCTGGGCGCGCCGCTCGCGGTGGTGACGCTGACGAACCCGCTGGCGGCCGCGGTGATCGGCCTCGTCCTGCTCGGCGAACGGCTGCGCGGCGGGCCGGCGGGCGTCCTGGCGGCGCTGGCCGGCGCGGCGCTCGCGTCCTGGGGAGTGGTCCTGCTGAGCCGGGCGGCACCGCGTCCGGCGGCGCCGGCCGCCCCCGCCGCCCCTGTCTCCGCTGCCGTCCCCGCCGCCCCGGAGCGCATGTCCGGGACGGAGGGGCGGAGCCCGGCGGGGGTTCCCCCGGGCCTCGGTGTCCTGGTGCCGGCGGCTCCCGGGCCGCCTTCGCCCGGCCTGGCCGGGGCCGCCCCGGACAGCGCGGCCTGAGGCGCCGACGTCCGGGAACGGCGGTCAGTCCGTGCGGATCGCCGGGTCGCTGACGCCCGGGCGTCCGTTCTCGACGTGCCCCGCGAAGCGGCGCAGGTAGGCCGGGTCGGCCGGGGAGGTGACCGTCAGGTCGTACCAGCGGTGGCTGGCGCACAGGTCGACGGTGCGGTGCACGGTGGCGCCGGGGCGGACGGTGACGGTCACCGGCCGGCCCCCGTAACCGTCGGCCAGCCGCAGCCGCGCCGTGGCGGAACCTCCGTTGACGAACGTGAGCCGGACGTCGTCCCCGGTGTGGCGGGCGGTGACCTCGGGGCCCGCGGACCCGTTCGGTCCGCGGAAGACGCGCAGGAAGCCGTTCGGGCCGTGCACGGTCAGGTCGTACGAGCCGCCGGAGTGTGCCGAGTTCCAGGTGTCCGAGAGCTTCTTCCCGGCCTCGGTCGTATAGGTCCAGGGGCCGTCGGCGCGGCTGCCGGACGTGACCAGGAACGCGGCGCCCGCCCCGGCGCCGGAGGAGAAGGCCAGCGTGAACGTCCCGGCCGCCGGGTCGGCGGAACCGTCCACGGCCGGGGCGTACTTCAGCGGGCGGGCCGGGCGCGTCCCCCGCTCCTGGCGGGGCAGACGGGCGTCGGCCGGGGGTGTGGGCCGGTAGTCGGGGTGACGGTCGCGGTCCGGCGGCTCGTAGGCGTCGGTGTCGGGCAGCCGGGCCGGCCGGCTGTCGCCGCGGGAGAAGTCGAAGGCGGAGGTCAGATCGCCGCAGACGGCGCGCCGCCACGGCGAGATGTGGGGTTCGCGCACGCCGAAGCGGCGCTCCATGAAGCGGATGACCGAGGTGTGGTCGAAGGTCTCGGAGCAGACGTAACCGCCCTTGCTCCAAGGCGAGACGACCAGCATCGGCACCCGCGGGCCGAGCCCGTAGAAGCCCTCGCGGTGGGTCGCGCCGCCCTTGAAGACGTCCAGCGACGCATCGGCGGTGGACAGGCCCTGCGCGGCCGACTTCGGCGGCAGCGGCGGCACCACGTGGTCGAAGAAGCCGTCGTTCTCGTCATAGGTGATGAACAGGGCGGTCCTCGCCCACACCTCCGGGTCGGAGGTGAGCGCGTCCAGGACCTGGGAGATGTACCAGGCGCCGTAGTTGGACGGCCAGTTGGAGTGCTCGGAGAAGGCCTCGGGGGCGGCGATCCAGGAGATCTGCGGGAGCCGGCCGGCCTTGACGTCGGCGCGGAGCCGGTCGAAGTAGCCGTCCCCGTTCGCGACGTCGGTGCCGGTGCGGGCCTTGTCGTACCACGGGTCGCCGGGCTGGGCGTTCCGGTACTTGTTGAAGTACAGCAGGGAGTTGTCGCCGTAGTTGCCGCGGTAGGCGTCGGGGATCCAGCCCCAGTGGCCGGCCGCGTCCAGGCCGTCGCCGATGTCCTGGTAGATCTTCCAGGAGATTCCGGCCGCCTCCAGCCGCTCGGGGTACGTCGTCCAGTCGTAGCCGAGTTCGTCGTTGCCGAGGACCGGGCCGCCGCCCCTGCCGTCGTTGCCGGTGTGGCCCGACCACAGGTAGTAGCGGTTGGGGTCGGTGGAGCCGATGAAGGAGCAGTGGTAGGCGTCGCAGACGGTGAAGGTGTCGGCGAGCGCGTAGTGGAAGGGGATGTCCTCGCGGGTCAGGTACGCCATGGTGGTGGTGCCCTTGGCGGGCAGCCAGCGGTCGTACTTGCCGTCGTGGTAGGCGTCCTGGCCGTCGGACCAGCCGTGCGGCAGTCCCTCCAGGAACTGCATGCCGAGGTCGTCGGCCTCCGGGTGGAAGGGCAGGACCTCCGTGCCGTCGCTCTTGGTCTGGTGCCAGACGGACCTGCCGCCGTCCAGGGTGACCGGGTGCGGGTCGCCGAAGCCGCGGACGCCGCGCAGCCGGCCGAAGTAGTGGTCGAAGGAACGGTTCTCCTGCATCAGGACGACGATGTGCTCGACGTCCTCGATCGATCCCGACCGGTGGTTCGCCGGGAGGGCGGCGGCCCGCTCGACACTGGCGGAAAGCGCGCCGAACGCCGTTGTCGCGCCCGCGAGTTGAAGGAATCGGCGCCGGTTGACCTCGGACACGTGGGGAGCCTCTCGTACGGTGCCGGATGCTGACGGGATGCGCGTGACAGGAGTGTTCCAGGAGCGGCGAACGCGGGGGAAGGGTGCGATGGCGCCGGTGTGAAGGTCGTCGGTACAACGGCTCAAGCGTGCCGGTTCCTCCGGCGCGGGGCCGTCTCGGTGCCGGCGAGGTGGGCGGCCGTGGTGAGCCACTGGGCGGGGTAGCGGTCCTGGTCGCCGGAGGCGGGGCGGCCGAAGGCGTCGCGGGTGCGGTGGGCGGCACCGGGCTGGAGTTCGTGGACTCGGGGTGCCCCGCTGTGACGATGGCGACCGACCAGAGCCACCCACCGACAGTCCACCGGTGCCCGCCGGCGGCCGAATTGGCCGCGTGGACCGTCCGCGGGGCGGTGGGAATCGCGCCAGATTGGACGATGGCGGTTTCCGGCCGTGGTAGGGACGGGCCGCGCTCCGCGGTCCGCCGCCTCCCGTACGGCGGGGTACGGGCCGCTCCGGCCGGCCGGGCGCACGCCGTCACCAGGGCGACGAGGGCCGCCGGTGTGGGCGGGGCGGCCGAATGCCGCGTTCCGTCGGAGCGGGCGCCGCCCTCCGCAGGGGTGCGGCGCGGTCG